>Ga0302314_10008490_pt1 | contig 18256 bp, 12 predicted proteins | sample III_Palsa_N2_3_FD_200533 | JGI IMG/M metagenome (GOLD analysis project Ga0302314, IMG submission 200533) | Peat permafrost microbial communities from Stordalen Mire near Abisko, Sweden - III_Palsa_N2_3 | ecosystem: Environmental > Terrestrial > Soil > Palsa > Peat permafrost | place: Sweden...
GCGATCAAGATCACGCCGCCGATCGACCTCACGCTGGAATACGGCGTCGAGTTCATCGACGACGACGAGCTGGTCGAGATCACGCCGAAGAGCGTGCGCCTGCGCAAGCGTTTCCTGACCGAGAACGAACGCAAGCGCGCCAAGAAGTCGTAAGACGCCGGGCTCTCGCGGGCCTCGAAGCGCCGCCAGCCTCCGGCTCGCGGCGCTTTTTCATTGGCGCGCCGGGAAGGGCCCGGCATCGCCTCGCATGGCTCCGGGTACTGGGCAGATAGCGAAGGCGTTGACCCCGAACCCGGACCTGACCCGAACCTCCAAAAGAGGTTGACCGAGACGGTGTCCCAGGTTGCGCGCCGCGAACCTCGCACGTTCCGCGATCTGCGACACTTCACCGCGATGAATTCGACGCCTCCCATGAGCCATGCCCGTGCCGCTTTCGGCATGGTCGTCGTCACGCTTCTCTGGAGCACCGCGGGCGTCGTCAGCCGGTCGTTGCAGGCGGCCGAGAGCTTCGAGGTGACGTTCTTCCGCAGCCTGTTCAACCTCGCCGGGCTGGGCCTCGCGCTCACGTGGATGCGCGGCTGGAGCCTGTGGCTCGACCTGCTGCGTTCGCCGCGCGTGGTGTGGATGTCGGGCGTGTGCTGGGCCGTCATGTTCACCGCGTTCATGGTGGCGCTGACGATGACGCGCGTGGCCAACGTGCTGGTGACGATGTCGATCAGCCCGCTGCTGACGGCCGTGTTCGCGCGCGTGTTCCTGCATCACCGGCAGCCCGCGCGCACGTGGGTTGCGATCGCCGTCGCCGGCGTGGGCATCGCGTGGATGTTCGGCCGCAGCATGCAGACCGCCGATGCGCGCAGCCTCGTGGGCATGGCCGTCGCGTTCGCGGTGCCGCTGTCGACGGCGCTCAACTACACCGTGCTGCAGCACGCCGGCCGCGCGCGGCCCGTCGCCGACGACAGCACGCAGACCCCGGCCGCGCAGCCCGACCTGTTCAGCGCCGTTCTGATCGGCGCGGCGATCTCCGCGCTCGCCACGCTGCCGCTCGCGTGGCCGTTCAAGGCGAACGCGCACGACCTCGGCCTGCTGTTCGGACTGGGCATCGTGCAGCTCGCCATTCCCTGCCTGCTGCTGGTGCGCGTGTCGCGCGCGCTGCCCGCGCCCGAGGTCGCGCTCATCGGCCTGCTCGAGGTGATCTTCGGCGTGCTGTGGGCCTGGATCGGCGCCGGCGAGTCGCCGGGCAGCTCCGCGCTGGTCGGCGGCGGCATCGTCGTCGGCGCGCTCGTCTTCAACGAAATGCTGAGCCTGCGCGGACGCCAGGCCGCATCGGCCGCCTAGGAAAACCGTCCATGTCGAATCCTGCTTCGTCCACCGTCCTCGCGGAACGCCGCAGGCACCTGGGCATCCTCACGCTCAATCGGCCGCAGGCGCTCAACGCGCTGTCGCTCGAGATGATCCGCCTGGTCACCGCGCAGCTGCTCGCGTGGCGCGACGACCCGCGGGTCGGCGCGGTGCTGCTGCGCGGCGCCAACCGCGAAGGCAAGGCGCCGGCATTCTGCGCCGGCGGCGACATCCGCTACTTCCACGAAGCCGCGCTCGCGGGCGATCCGACGCTCGAGGACTTCTTCAGCGAGGAATACGCGCTCAACCACCTGATCCACACCTTCGGCAAGCCGACCTTCGTGCTGATGGACGGCATCACGATGGGCGGCGGCATGGGCCTGGCGCAAGGCTGCTCGATGCGCGTCGTCACCGAGCGCGCCAAGCTCGCGATGCCCGAGACCAACATCGGCCTGTTCCCCGACGTCGGCGGCGGCTGGTTCCTCGCGCGCACGCCCGGCTACCTCGGCGAGTTCCTGGGACTGAGCGGCCAGGTGCTGGGCGCGGCCGATTCGCTGGCCGTCGACTGGGCCGACCTCTGCGTCAGGGCCGACCGCCTCGACGAGCTGGTGCAGGCCGTCGCCGATGCCGCCGCCGTCGACGGCGTGGGCGCGCTGTCGGCCGTCAACGCGTTCGCGGCCGACGCGGGCGCCTCGTCGCTCGCGGCGCAGCGCGACCTGGTCGACCGCGTGTTTGCGGCGCACGACGTGGCCGCCGTCGTCGCCGCGCTGGCGGCGGAGCAGGGCGAGTTCGCGGCATCGCTCGCGAAGACGCTGTCGCAGCGCTCGCCGCTGATGATGGCCGTCACGCTCGAACAGATCCGCCGCGCGCGCACGATGACGCTGGCCGACGACCTGCGCATGGAGCGCGGCCTCGTGCGCCATTGCTTCCACCTGCGGCCGGGCGCCGCGAGCGAGACGCTGGAAGGCATCCGCGCGCTGGCGGTCGACAAGGATCATGCGCCGCGCTGGAATCCGGCGGCGATCGCGGACGTCGATGCGGCGATGGTCGAGGCGTATTTCGTGTCGCCCTGGCCGGCGCATGCGCATCCGCTGCGCGACCTGGCCTGAGCGTCAGCGGCGGCGCGCGCGGCATCCGAAGGTCAAGGCGAGTCCGGCCAGCAGCAGCGTCCACGTGGGCGCTTCCGGGATCGCCGGCGGCGAATTGACGAGCGGCCCGCCCGGGCCGCCCGGCTCGCCGGGACCGACAGGAATGCCGGGGCCGACCTCGCAGCACAGGCCGCCGCCGCTGACCGGGCCGCCACCGCTGACCAGGACTTCGCCGCCGCCCGGCGAATCCGGCGTGTCCGGCAGGCCGCTGCCACCGCCCGGGGCCGCGATGAAATCCTGCGGCGATATCGCGTCCGGCGGCGTCCCGGCGGGCGTCGCGGGCGGTCCGGCAGCGGGCTCGATGTCGATCGGCCCGTCGTCCGATGGCGCCACGCGAGCCGGCTCGCGCGAGACCAGCGAGACGTTGTTGCAGATCGTCGGCACGATCACGCAGGCATCGTCGGCGCAGTAGACCAGCCCGCGTTCGCGACGCTTCGCGCTCCAGGCCGAGCGGTCGACGCTGCCGTGGCACATGCGGCCGCCGCCGCTGTGCATCTCGCGCAGGTCGGTGTAGCTGCGGGCGCCGACGATGTCGTCGCGCGTGATCGTCGCGACATCGGTGTAGCCGTGCGCGGCCATCATCGTCCGCAGCTTGGCGCGCGTGGCTTCCGGCAAGTCGAAGTCCGCCAGCGCGTGCGCCGGATCGCCGCGGTACGGATTCGCGCCCGGATGCGCCCACGAGCACGCGGCCGGTGATGCCGCCAACAACGTGGACAGGACGAGCTGCAGGGCGGCGCTCACGGCGCGAAGGGATCGATGGCGGGATTCACCCTCTCGACTGGGCAATGCGCGAGCCGGCGCTGCCTTGAGCCGGCGCTGTCGAGCCGCGAACCCGCATGGGGGTTGATCTCTGGCCGGCGGCCGATGCGTTCCATGCCGCTATCGGGCGCGCAATGCGGCTGGGCGCCCCGGCTGAGCCGAGGCCCGTCCGCTCAGAACCTGTGAATGAATCCGACGCGACCGAGCGGGCCGTCAAAACGCGTCCGATCAAGGCGCAAAGCGCAGACGTAGCTCGGGCTACGGCGAGCATTTGCAACGCAGAGCGGGCGTGTTTTGACGGGACGAGCGGGCGTGGCGGGTTCGTTCACAGGTTCTCAGTTGTCGCGCTTGCGCAGGTACATCTGCTGGTCGGCGTGGCGGATCAGCGTGTCGACGTCCTGGCCGTCGTCGGGATAGATCGCCACGCCGACGGCCGCGCCGAGCGCCGGCATCAGTTCCTTGCTGCCGGTCAGCAGTTCCAGCGGCTGGCGCAGCAATTCCTCGATGTTGGCGCGGACGCGCTCGGCGTCCTCGCGCCGCTCGATCGAGTCGAGCATCACGAGGAACTCGTCGCCGGCGAAGCGGGCCACCAGGTCGCCGGCGCGCACGGCCGCGCCCAGGCGCCGACCCAGCTCCCGCAGCACCGCGTCGCCCATGTCGTGGCCGAAGTCGTCGTTGATCTGCTTGAAGTGGTTGATGTCGACGAACAGCACCCCGAACGGCCGCGGGTCGCCGCGACGGCGCTGCTGCACGATGCGATCCTCCACGCGGCGGATCAGCGCCTCGCGGTTGGCCAGGCCGGTGAGCGGATCGGTCAGCAGGCGGCGCTGCATGTCGGCGAAGCTGCGCGCGAGGTCGCCGAGCTCGTCCTTGCGCTGCGATTCGCCGAACGGCGCCACGCTGCCCTGGCCGACCTGGCGGGCGGCCGCTGCGAGCTTGCGCAGCTCGCGCGTGACGGTGGCCAGCACCAGCGTGCCGGTCAGCATCACCACCAGCGCGGCGATCGCGGCCAGCAGCACGGTGTGGCGGAAGTTCTCGAGGATGCCGTGCAGGAAGTCCTCGCGCGGCACCGCCACCATGATGAGCCAGTCCAGCCCGGCGTCGTCCTGCAGGCGCGCGTAGCCGACCTGCACCGAGTCGCCGTTGACGTCGGTGAAGACCGTCGTGTGCGGGCGCGCGTCGGCATCGGTGTCGGCCAGCCCGCGCACGGCGGCGTAGGTCTGCGACACCAGCCGATCCGTGCTCTTGGACGCGTTCAGGCGCACGGCGGTGCCGTCGGGCAACCTCTGCACGTGGGCGCCGCGCGAGACGCCGATCAGGTTGCCGTCGCGTTCCATCACCATCGCCACGCCGTTCGCGCTCAGCGCCAGCCGCTGCAGGAAGGAGGTGACCTGCTGCAGCGAGATGTCGGTGGCGACGACGCCCTCGAACGCCCCAGTGCGGTCGTTGACGCGGCGCGCCCGCGTGGCCACGAGCTCCTGCAGCTTGAAGTCGATGTAGATCGACGTCCAGGTCTGCAGCGTGTTGGCGGCGCCCGCCTTGTACCACGGCCGGTCGCGCGGCTCGAAGATGCGGTTCTCGACGTCGCCGCGGCCGAGATCGCCGTTGATGCCGCTGTAGTGGTACAGCGTGCGCGGGCCTTCGCCGGTGGCGCGCAGGCGCAGCTCGGCATCGGTCTCGGACGAGCGCCACAGCCCGATGAAGCGGCCCTGGCGGTCGCCGTAGTAGGCGTAGTTGTTCGGATCGCGATGCACCGAGGTCGCGAGCCAGAAGCGTTCGCGCAGCGCGGGCAGTTCCGCCGACACCGATTCGGGCGCGGCGATGCCCTTGGGGAAGGCCACCTCCAGCACCGCGGCGGAGCCGGAGACGTGGCCTTCGACCGCCTGCTCGATGCGGTGCACGGTTTCCGTGAGCAGTTGTCCCGACAGGTTGTCGACGGCATCGCGGCCCGCGGCGTACGACAGGATGCCGATGACGATCGCCGTCCCCAGCACCAGCGCGACATAGGGCAGGGTGAGCAAGGCCCGCAGGGGCAGTCTGGACAGCAGCTTCATCGGGATCTCGTTCTTGTTTCGCCGGGGCGACGACGCGCGCGCCCCTGGCCCGGGCCCTCCGGCACCGGCATGGCGCGATTCTGCGCGCTGCGGCTGGGCAGCGGTATCCCGCTTGCGCGGAACCGGAACTAAGCCCGCGCGGCGTCAGCCCGACGCAACGCCCTGCGCCTGCATCGGCCCGCGTTCGCGGCGACAATACTCGAAATGATTTCCGAGCAAAATCAACGAGTTGGCGAAAGAGCCAGTCCATGGCGGCTCAGCGTGGCGCCGATGATGGACTGGACGGACCGCCACTGCCGCTACTTCCACCGCCTGATCACCCGCGACACGCTGCTGTACACCGAGATGGTGACCACCGGCGCGCTGCTGCACGGCAACCAGCCGCGCCACCTCGACTTCAGCGACGCGGAGCACCCGGTCGCGCTGCAGCTGGGCGGCAGCGAACCCGACGCACTCGCCGCGTGCGCGAAGCTGGCGCAGCAATGGGGCTACGACGAGGTCAACCTGAACTGCGGCTGCCCCAGCGAGCGGGTGCAGCGCGGCGCGTTCGGCGCCTGCCTGATGCGCGAGGCCGACCTGGTGCGCGACAGCGTGGCGGCGATGCGCGACGCGTGCACGCTGCCGGTGACGGTCAAGCACCGGATCGGCATCGACAAGGTCGAGAGCTACGACTTCGTGCGCGACTTCGTCGGCACCGTGGCGGCCGGCGGCTGCACCGTGTTCATCGTGCATGCCCGCAACGCGTGGCTGCAGGGGCTGAGCCCGAAGGACAACCGCACGATCCCGCCGCTGCGCTACGAGTTCGTCTACCGGCTGAAGAAGGACTTCCCGGACTTCACCATCGTGCTCAACGGCGGCGTGAAGGGCGACGACGAGATCGCCGCGCATCTCGAGCACGTCGACGGCGTGATGATCGGCCGCGAGGCCTATCACGACCCGTGGTGCATGTCCGACTGGGATGCGCGCTTCCTCGGCGGCCCCGCGGTGGAGCGCACGCGCGAGAGCGTGGAGGCGCGGATGGTCGAGTACCTCGAGCGGCTGCAGGCGTCGGAGCACCACTGGTCGCAGGCGTCGCGCCACATGCTGGGCCTGTGGAACGGCGTCAAGGGCGCGCGGCGCTGGCGCCAGGTGTGGTCCGACCACAAGATGAAGACGCTGGCGCCGGCCGAGGTGTCGCGCCTCGCGCACGCGGGCGCGCCCGCGTGCGTCGCGACGGCCTGAGTGCGTCGCCCGAAAGCGAAAGGGCAGCCGAGGCTGCCCGTTTTCATGCGCGCCGCGCGTTCACGCGTCGGCCAGCGCGTCGTCGATCTTGTCCTTGACGCGGTGCAGGCCGCGCAGCAGCGAGGTCTGGTCGAGCATCGCCTGCGGCGCCAGCTTCATGGCCACGTCGTCGAGTTGCGCGGGCTCGTTGACGATGGTGTGGGCGAGGGCCGACAGCACGCAGATGTAGCGATGCGAGACGCGCGGCAGGCGCATCGTCGTGTGGATGCTGATGTGGTGGCGCACGCTGGCGACGGCCGCCGGCGTCAGGCCCCAGGCCTCGCACAGGTTGGCGCCGACGTCGTCGTGGCCGCAGCCGAACGCGGCGCGCTCTAGCTCGACCAGGTGGACGTCGTCGCGCGCGGCGGCCAGCATCGGGGCGTATTTCTCGGGCGAGTGCTTGTACAGCACCGCCTTGCCGCATTCCTCGAACAGGCCGGCGGTGTGCGCGCTCCAGGCCTCCATCGACAACGCCTGGGCGAGCCGGCCCATCAGCAGGCCGCGGATGCTGGCGCGTTCCCACACGGCGATCAGCTGCGGCACCTGCGGGAACGCGGCCTGCAGGCCCGTCTCGTAGGCGATGGCGGAGATCTCGCGCACGCCGAGGTAGGTGACGGCCTGCTGCACGCTCTGCACGCGTCCCTTGAGGCCGTACAGCGGCGAGTTGACGGCCTTCATCACGGCCGCCGCGAACGACATGTCGGCCTCGATGAGCGCGCTGATCGCGTTCAGGTTGATATCGTCCTCGCGCAGCAGGGCGGCCAGCCTGACCAGCGACTGCGGTTGGGCAGGCAGGTCGAAATCCAGGTTCACGGGTCGGTTGTCTTGCGTCATGGGCGCTCCGCGGCGTTCTTCCAGAGAGGGACGGGAAGCCTGCATGCTAGCCCTTCCCACCGCCCGTGCGGCGACGAATTGGGCGCAAAAACACCGCTGTTTGCCGGAATGACAATGCAGGGCACGGCGCCTGCCGAAGAGCGGCGCATTCTTTCCCCTTTCTCGAAGCTGTCCGACGCATGATCCACTGGCCCTCTGCAGGTATTTCCCATGTCGCCACCTGGTGCATCGCCGCCGCGGCGACCGCCGCCGTCATCGTGCGGCCGGGCCGCTGGTCCGAGGCCATCTGGGCTGTGGGCGGCGCGTTGCTGCTGCTGCTGTGCGGGCTCGTCTCGATCTCGACGGTGCTGCAGGCGGTGGTCGAGGGCTGGGACGTCTACCTCTTCCTCGTAGGCATGATGCTGCTGTCGGAACTCGCGCGCCGCGAGGGCCTGTTCGACACGCTGGCCGGCTGGGCCGTGCGGCACGCGGGCGGCTCCGCGCAGCGGCTGTTCGCGCTCGTCTACGGCGTCGGCGTGGTGGTGACGGTGTTCATGTCCAACGACGCCACGGCTGTCGTGCTGACGCCCGCGGTCTACGTGGTGGCGAAGAAGGCCGGCGCGAAGCCGCTGCCCTACCTGTTCGCCTGCGCGTTCATCGCCAACGCCGCGAGCTTCGTGCTGCCGATCTCGAACCCGGCCAACCTCGTCGTGTTCGGCGACCACATGCCGCCGCTGCTGGCCTGGCTGCGCGCCTTCGCGCTGCCGTCGATCGCCGCGGTCGTCGTCACCTGGAGCGCGCTGGCGCTGCTGTTCCGCGACGAGCTCGCCGCGCCGGTGGAAAGCGGCGCCGGCGTGCCGAGGCTGTCGGGCACGGGCCGGCTGGCGGCGGTCGGCATCGTCGGCGTGGTGCTCGCGATGTTGGCGGCGTCGGCGCTCGGCTTCCCGCTGGGCGCCCCCACGCTGATCGCCGCGATCCTCGCGATCGGCGGCGTGCAGCTGAGCAAGCGCGAGGCGCCGTGGGCCTTGCTGCAGCACGTGTTGTGGAGCGTGCTGGCGCTGGTCGCGGGCCTGTTCGTGCTGGTGGCCGGCGTGGTGCAGACGGGCCTGGTCGCGACGCTGACCGAGGGCCTGCGCGCGGCCGCGCAGGCGGCGCCGCGCGCGACCGCCTGGGGCGCCGGCGCGGTCGTGGCATTCGCGTCCAACCTGATGAACAACCTGCCGGCCGGCCTGGTCGCGGGCACCGCGGCCAACTCGGGCGCGATGCCCGACGGCGTGCGCTCGGCCATCGCGATCGGCATCGACCTCGGGCCCAACCTGTCGGTCACCGGCTCGCTGGCGACGATCCTGTGGCTGGTCGCGCTGCGCCGCGAGGGCGAGCACGTGTCGGCGTGGCAGTTCCTGCGCGTGGGCGTCGTCGCGATGCCGCTGGCGTTGGTGGCGGCGCTGGCCTTCGTGTGAGGCGTGGTCAGTAGACGTCGATCGTCGTCACGCTCAACGCCGGCAGCGACACGCTGAACGTCGAGCCCGACACCGCCTGCGTGCCCGCCGCGACCGGCGTGACCGGGCTCTGGCCCGACGCCGACGCCGCGCTGACGCGGTACAGGTGCGCGGTGCCCGACACGGCCAGCCCGGCGAACGCGGTCTGCTGTGCCGAGGTCGACCGGTTGATCGCGACGAACACGGTGCGGCCCGCGTGCGCGCTGTCGGTGCTGGCGTAGGCCGCGACCTCCTGCACGTTGCTGGACGTCGCCTGCACCGCGACGTCGCCGAACGTGGCATTCGCGCCGTCGAAGCCGCGGAAGGCGCGGAACGCGGCCATGCAGTAAGGCTCGTCGTTGGTCAGCGGCCAGTACGTCGCCGCGTAGACGCCCTGCGCGCCGAAGATGCCCAGGTTGTCGGCCTCGGCCAGCGTGCCCGCGATGTTCTGGCAGCCGCCGTTGTTGTACTCGGTGACGCCCAGCTTCATGCCCGGGTCCGACGCCGCGATCTTGGCCTGCAGCCGCGGCAGCAGCTCGATCGGGCCGCCCATCACGTCATGGATCCACGACGACTCCGAATAAGTCGCGTCCCACAGGCTGCGCGGGCTCTGCGCGATGGCCTGCACCTGCGCGTCGGTGAGCGTGGCGCTCGTCAGGTTGGTGATGCGCGTGCCGTTCGGGTCGGTGGCCTCGGAGTACCAGTGGAAGTCGTAGACGTCGACCAGCGGCTTGCCGTAGCTCGCGCTCGCGGCCTTCAGCGCGGCCAGGTACTTGTCGGCGAACCAGTTGGCGCCCGCGGGCGTCGCGCCGGTCAGTTCGCCTTGCCACGAGTAGATCCCTTCGAAGCCGTAGTGCGCGGGGCCGACGATCGTCATGCCCGGGAACTGGTCCTTCAACGCCTGGGTCAGCGAGATCGTCTTGGCGATGTAGGCGTCCGACGAGATCGGCGTGCTGCCCTGGATCTCGAGGTGGGTGGAGTTCCACAGCTCGGGCTCGTTGTCCAGCTCGACGAAGGTGGGCGTCGCCGCGCCCGTCGCGAAGATGCCCTGGCCGCCGAACTTCTGGTCCAGCGCCCATGCGAACTCGTCCATGTAGACGGCGTTGTCCGTGGTCAACGGCGTGGTGGTGAACGGCGCGCTCGTCTGCGTGCTCTTCTTGAACACGAGCGGCTTGAAGCGTGTGGTGTCCGGCGGGTTGGCGGTGCTGACCGGGCCGTTCTCGTCGGCCGCCACCCAGCCCTGCATCTGGAGGGTGACCAGGCTGGCCGCGCCGACGGCATGGTCGCCGGCGATGAGCGCGCGCACGGCCTCGGCGGGCGTCGCGCTGCTGCTCAGGTAGTCGTCGTTCTCGTAGAGGTAGTCGCTGCCGGCGTTCGACGCGTTGTTCTCCCAGTTGTAGGCCGTCCAGCGGTTGCCGCCGGCGCGGTCGAGCGTGGCCAGCGGCGGCGGGTTGGTGATGCTGTTGTAGAAGTTCAGGCCGTAGATGTACGGCGAGATCGCATGCGTGCTGGTCGGGTTGAGCGTGATGGTGACATCGGCGGCGGGCGAGGGCGATGGGGACGGCGTCGGCACCGGCGCCGGTGTCGGCGTTGGCGTTGGCGCCGGTGTCGGCGCTGGCGCGGGTGTCGGGGCAGGCGTCGGCGCGGGTGCCGGGGTTGGCGCCGGCGTCGGCGCGGGTGCCGGTGCGGGGGTTGGCGCGGGCGTGGGAGCCGGCGTCGGAGCCGGTGTCGGCGTGGGCGTTGGCGCCGGTGTTGGCGCAGGGGCCGGCGATGAACCGTCGCTGGAGCCGCCGCCGCAGCCGGCGAGGATGGCCGCGAATGCGGCGGTGACGAACAGCGGCACGCCGGCGCGAGTCGAAGGGGTCATGGTCTGGAGACGCCGTGGGATCGGCGCTCCAGCATAGGCGAGACCACGTCGCCCGCGGTGTGCCCGCAGGTAACGTGTTCGACGAACTGTCGGGCTACTTCTGGCCGTCGATGCGGATCCAGGTGGTCTTCAGCTCGGTGTACTTGTCGAACGCGTGCAGCGACTTGTCGCGTCCGTTGCCGCTCTGCTTGTAGCCGCCGAACGGCACGGTGATGTCGTCCTCGTCGTACGAGTTCACGTGCACGGTGCCGGCGCGCAGCCCGCGCGCGACGCGGTGGGCGCGGTTGATGTTGTCGCTCCACACGCTGGCCTGCAGGCCGTAGCTGGAGCCGTTGGCCAGCGCGATCGCCTCGTCCTCGGTCTCGAAGCGGATCACCGACATCACCGGCCCGAAGATCTCTTCCTGCGCGATCTTCATGTCGTTGGTGACGTTGTCGAACACGGTGGGCTCGACGTAGTAGCCGCCGGTCTCGGCGCGCACCTGCCGGCCGCCGCTGACCACGCGCGCGCCCTGCGCATGGCCGGCCTCGATGTAGCCGAGCACCGTCTTCAGCTGCGTGTCGTCGACCAGCGCGCCCATCTCGGTCCTGGCGTCCAGCGGATCGGCCGGCGCGTACTTCGGCGCCTCGGTCTTCAACGTGGCGATGAACTCGTCGGCGATGGAATCGTGCACCAGCACGCGCGACGGCGCGTTGCACGACTCGCCCTGGTTGAAGAACATGCCGCCCGACACCGTCCTCGCGGCGCGCGCGACGTCGGCGTAGTCCTCGAACACGACGAAGGCCGACTTGCCGCCCAGCTCGTTGTAGACGCGCTTCAGGTTGGACTTGCCGGCGTACTCGTACATGCGGCGGCCGACGCGGGTCGAGCCGGTGAAGCCGATCGCGTCGACCTCCATGTGCAGCGCGAGCGCCTCGCCGGCCTCGTGGCCGTAGCCGGGCACGACGTTGAACACGCCCGGCGGCAGGCCGGCCTCGAGCGCGAGCTCGGCCAGGCGCAGCGCCGTCAGCGGGCTCTTCTCGCTGGGCTTGAGCACCACGCTGTTGCCGGCGGCCAGCGCCGGACCCAGCTTCCACGCGGCCATGATCATCGGGTAGTTCCACGGCACGATCACGCCGATCACGCCCATGGGCTCGCGCGTGACGAGCGCGAGCGCGCTCGCGGCGGTGGGCGCGATCTCGTCGTAGATCTTGTCGACCGCCTCGGCGTACCACGCGATGCAGCGCGCGCAGGCCGGCACGTCCACGGCCAGCGAGTACTGGATGGGCTTGCCCATGTCCAGCGTCTCGAGCAGCGCCAGTTCTTCCTTCGCGCCGAGGATCAGCTCGGAGAACTTCTGCAGGATCTTCTTGCGCGCGGCAGGCGCCTTGCTCGCCCAGCGGCCGTCCTCGAACGCGGCGCGCGCCGAACGGACGGCGGTGTCGACGTCGGCCGCGAGTCCGCGCGCGATCGGGCCGAGCAGGCGGGCGTCGATCGGCGAATGCTTGGCGAAGGTCTCGCCGGTCTGCGTGCCGCGGCGCACGCCGTCGACCAGCATGCGGCCGTCGACCTTCAGCGCGGTGGCGCGCTCGGCCCAGTTGAAGGGGGTGGTGCTCATCATTGTCTCCTGGAGAAAGCGGCCGGGCCGGCTCGTGGCCGGCCCGACAGGGGCGTCGCGACGATGGGGCCGCCGGACGCCTGGGTCCTCGAGTATGCGGCGAGTCGCCGCGGATCAGAACGTGTACGTCGCGCCGATGGTGATCATCGGGCCGACCGCGCCGTCCTGGTGGTACGACGGGTTGTACGGCGCGCCGCCCTGCTCGGCGCCGTTGCCCGGCGCGCCGAAGGTCTGCAGGTCGTACGGGGCCTTCTTGTCGAGCAGGTTGGTGACGCCGGCGTGCAGCTGCAGGTTCGTGTCCCAGTTGTAGCGGGCGACGACGTTGAGTTCGGTGAACGAGCCCACGTGGCAGAACTGCGACGGCACGTTGCCGTTCGGGAACACGCTGGACAGCGCGGTGGCGCAGTCCGGGATGCCTTCGCTCGGGTCGGTGACGCTGTAGTGCGAGATGTAGTTGACCGTGCCTTCGATCTCGAACGGGCCCTTGTCCCACGTCAGCGAGAACGCGCCGCGCGTGCGCGGGGTGCCCGTGTCTTCCGAGACGAACGCCGGGCCGTGCGTGCCGGCCAGGTGGTACGTCACGCCCTGCGCGGTGAGGTCGTACGAGATCATGTAGCTGACCTGCGCCTCGGCCTTCAGGTGCCCGGCCTCGTGCAGGTCGTACTTGCCGACCACGTCGAGGTCGACGCCCGAGGTCGTCGTCGTGTTCGCGTTGATGAACGGGTAGGTGTCGTAGAGGATGTTCTGGTTGGCGTCGCGGTAGATCGTCGTGCCCAGTTGCGCGGCGTCGTCGAGCCCGAGCTGGCCCAGCTGGCCCACCGAGATGATCTGGTCGCGGATGGTGATGTGGTAGTAGTCGAGCGTCGCCGAGTACGTCTTGTTCGGCTCGAAGATCAGGCCGGCCGTGAACGACGTCGACTTCTCCGGCTTCAGGTGCGGCGAGGACAGCTGCAGTTCCTGCAGCGCGATGTTGCAGGGATCGAGCATGCCGGCAGGCAGGTTCGGCTGCACGACGCCACCCGGGCAGTAGACGGGGTCGTGCAGGTTGCCGACGAAGCCCGACGTCGAACCGGCGTCGCCGACCTCCGCGGGATTGGGCGCGCGGAACCCCTTGCTGAACGTGCCGCGCAGCGTGAACTCCTGAACCGGCGTGAACTTGAAGCCGGCCTTCGGCGTGGCCGAGGTCCCGGTCAGGTCGTAGTGGTCGACGCGGCCTGCCACGTCGAGTTCGAGCTGCTTGGTGACCGGCGCGACGAGTTCGGCGTACGCGGCGCTGACGGTCTGCGTGCCTTCGGCGAACGAGTAGATGCCGATGGCCTGCGAGCCGTCGACGAACGACGGCGGGAACAGCTCGTGCAACTGGCGGTGCGTGAAGTCGGCGCCGAGGCTCAGGCCCAGCGGGCCGCCCGCGAGGTCGGCCAGCGTGGTGCCGCCGCGCACGCTCGCGAACACCAGGTCGTTGGTCGACGTCGACGAGGCGCCCGGCGCGACCGTGTCGAGCTCGGCCTGCGAATTGGGTCCGCCGACGAGGTAGCTGCCGTCGTTGAGCGCGTCCTGCATCGCCGGGAAGTCGATGTAGTGGTAGAAGCTCGCCCTCGTGGCGGCGCGCGTGTAGCCAACCGAGCCGTTGAGGTCCCAGTCGCCGATCGAGCCCGCCAGCTCGGCGACGGCGCGGTAGGACGTCGTCACCGTCGTCTGCTCGAGCGGGCCGATGTCGAGGAAGTCGTAGAGCAGGTTGGCCGTGGCGCCCGTGGTGTTGCCGGGATAGCTGGCGGGCACGGTCAGCACGAACGGGAAGCTGTCCGGGAACGCCGGCGTCGGGGCGGAGCCCGGGCCGAAGTGGAACAGGTTGACGCCGCCGCCGTTGCCGCCGATGCCCACGCCGGTGGCCGCCGCGTTGTTGTACAGGCCGACCTGGTGCGCCTCGCTGCGCAGCATCGAGCCCTGGAAGTTGGCCTGCCAGCCGCCGGCCAGGTTCTTCGTGTAGCGGCCCATCACGTCGAAGTTGGTGGTGGAGGGCGACAGCGTCTCGTACGGGTTCGTGTAGCCGCACTGGTCGGCCGCGGCCTGCGTGGCGGTGCAGCCCGGGTAGTAGACGAGCGGGTTGCCGCTGGAGTCGGTCAGCACGCCGGTGCCGCTGCCCGCGCCGCTGGACGCGCCCGAGTCGGCGCCCGAGGCGGTGCCCTGCGTGAGGTTGGCGCCGCCGTACGGCGTCCAGTCGGTGCGCGCGAGGTAGGGGCGGTTCTTCAGCAGGATCGAGTTCGCGTGGCGGGCCTCGACCGAGATGTAGGCGTTCTGGCCGTCCTTGGACAGGTCGCCCACGCCGGCCGTGATGCTCGCGTGCTGCGTCGCGCCGTCGCCGTGGCTGGTGACGCCGGTCTCGGCGCTCATCGTCAGGCCGGTGAACTGCTTCTTCAGGATCACGTTGACGACGCCGGCGATGGCGTCGGAGCCGTAGACCGCGGACGCGCCGTCCTTGAGCACCTCGATGCGCTCGATCGCATCGATGGGGATCGACGAGATGTCGACGAAGTCGCGCTCGCCGTCATCGGGCATCGGGTACGACGCCATGCGGTGGCCGTCGATCAGCACCAGCGTGGCGCCCACCGTCAGGCCGCGCAGCGCGACGCCGCTGCCGCCGGCCGCGAACGCGCTCGGCGCGGACTGCGACAGCGAGCCCATGTTGTTGGCCGTGATGTTGTGCAGCACGTCGCCGACGCTGGTGTAGCCGGAGTTCTTGATGTCCTGGGCCGTCATCACCTGCACGGGGCTGGGCGTCTCGCTGTCGGTGCGGCGCACGTTGGAGCCGGTGACCGTCACCGTCTGCGTCTGCGGCGTGGACGGCGCGTCCTGGGCGAGGACGGCGCCATGGATCAGCCAGACGGGCAACGCCACGACCAGCGTCGCCGGCCGCCATTTCGCGAGACTTCTGAGAGAACTGGACATGATGATTCCTCCGGGTTTTGGGTAGCTTCGAGTCGATGAACCAGTGAACACGGACGCAGGACGCCGGCACCTCATGCGGCGCGCCCTGCGGCCTTCAGGAATCGTCGCGATAGGCCGCGCTGATCTCGGCGGCGCGCCGGCGCTCGTTGCGCGCGACCAGGATGCTGGCCAGCGCCACGCCGGTCGCGACCACGACGATGATCACGGTGGCCACGGCGTTGACGCTCGGGTCGAGCCCGAGTCGGGCGCGCGAGAAGATCACCATCGGCATCGTGGTGGCGCCGGGACCGCTGAGGAATTCGGAGACGACCACGTCGTCCAGCGACAGGCTGAACGTGAGCAGCCAGGCGGAGACGAGCGACTGCGCGATCATCGGCAGCGTCACCAGCGTGAACACCTGCCACGGCCGCGCGCCCAGGTCCATCGCGGCTTCCTCGAGCTGCGGATTGAGCGTCTGCAGCCGCGCCTTGACGACGACCGTCGCATACGACATGCCGATCATCAGGTGGCCCAGCCAGATCGTGACGAGGCCGCGCTCGGGAAAGCCGATCGCGTGCTGGATCGCCACCAGCATCAGCAGCAGCGACAGCCCCTGGATCACCTCGGGCATCACGAGCGGCGCACTGACCATGCCGGAAAAGAAGGTGCGGCCGAAGAAGCGCTTGTACTTGACCAGCGAGAACGCCGCCATCGTGCCGAGGACGACCGAGCCGGTGGCCGACAGCAGCGCGATCTTGAACGACAGCCACAGGCCGTTGATCATCTCGTCGTCGCCGGCCAGCTTCGCGTACCACTCGAGCGAGAAGCCGCCCCAGTGCGACGGCAGGCGCGAATGGTTGAACGAGAAGACGACCAGCGCGACCATCGGCAGGTACAGGAACAGGAAGCCGGCGACCAGCCAGAGGCGGCCGAAGTTCTTCGCGAAGCCGGCGGAGAAGAGGGCGCGCTTGCGAACCGGTGCACCCCCGGCGCTGCGCGCCGCCCCGCCGAGCGGGGGCAATTCGCCCTTCGGGCGGCCGTGCGGGCTCATTTGGCGGCCTCCTCGGCTTGCGCCTGGTAGCGATTGAACAGCGCCAGCGGCACGACGATCAGCAGCACCAGGATCACCGCAATGGCCGCGGCCGTCGGCGGGTCGTTGTTGCTGAAGTTCTCGTCCCAGATGACGCGGCCGATCATCAGCGTGGTCGGGCCGCCCAGCAGCTCGGGTGTCACGTACTCGCCGACGCAGGGGATGAACACGAGCATCGAGCCGGCGACGATCCCGGCCTTGGACAGCGGCACCGTCACGCGCCAGAACGCGACCCAGGGCGTGGCGCCGAGGTCGGACGCGGCCTCCAGCAGGCGCAGGTCCATCTTCGACAGGTTCGCGTACAGCGGCAGGATCATGAACGGCAGGTACGTGTAGGCCATGCCGATCAGCAGCGAGAACGTCGTGTGCATCAGCTGCCCGGGCGTCTCGATCAGGCCGAGCTTGAACAGCAGCGTGTCCAGGTGCATGCCGATGATCGCGTCGGCCACCCAGCCGCCGTCGTCGAGCAGGCCCTTCCACGCGTAGACGCGCAGCAGGAACGAGGTCCAGAACGGCAGCATCACCAGCATCAGCAGCAGCGGCTGCAGCGTGGCCTTGGCGCGCGCCATGAAGTAGGCGAACGGATAGCCGATGAACAGGCAGCACAGCGTCGTGACGAGCGCGTACTTCAGGCTGGCGAGGTAGGCGTTGCGGTACAGGCTGTCGGTGGCGACCAGCACGTAGTTGGTGAACTTGACGGCCAGCTTGACGGCGCCGTCGGTGTACGTGACGAGGTCCTCGACGCGGATGTCGCCCATCTCGGAGACCGAGTACTTGGCGACGATGATGAACGGCGCGAGGAAGAACAGCAGCAGCCAGCCGTAGGGGATGCCGATGACGAGGCCGCGGCCGCGCCACCAGGGCGTGCCGTTGCGGGGGTGGCGAGTCGGTTCCATGGCCGTCCCCTCAGTGCGTCAGCACCACGTGCGCCTGCGGCGACCACGTCGCCCAGACCGCGTCGCCGCGCTGGAACTGGTCCTCGCGCTGGCGCTCGGTGTTGGCCATGCTCACCGCCAGCACCTGGCCGCTGGCGAGCTTGACGCGGTAGACCGAGCTGGCGCCGAAGTACGACAGCTCCTGGATCGTGCCCGCGACCGCGTTGAACTCGTCGGCCGGCCTTTCGCGTTGCAGCACGATCTTCTCGGGCCGCAGCGCGACGCTGACCGGCATGCCCAGTGTTCCGGTGATGCCGTGGCCGACGTAGTGCCTGCAATCGGCGCAGTCGATCACGACGTGGTCGGGCTCGTCGACCGTGACCTTGCCGTCCATCAGGTTGACGTTGCCGATGAAGTCGGCGACGAAGCGGGTGGCGGGCGTCTCGTAGATGTCGGCCGGCGAGCCCACCTGCAGGAAGCGGCCCTCGCTCATCACGGCGATGCGCGTGGTCATCGTCATCGCCTCTTCCTGGTCGTGCGTGACCATTACGCAGGTCACGCCCACCTCGTGGATGATGTTGACCAGCTCGATCTGCGTCTCCTCGCGCAGCTTCTTGTCGAGCGCGCCCAGCGGCTCGTCCAGCAGCAGCAACTGCGGCTGCTTGGCCAGGCTGCGCGCCAGCGCGACGCGCTGCTGCTGGCCGCCCGACAGCTGGTGAGGCTTGCGCTTGCCGAACTTGGCGAGCTGCACGAGCTTGAGCATCGCCTCGACGCGCTCGGCCACCTTGTCCTTGGCCCAGCCCTCGCGGCGCAGGCCGAAGGCGATGTTGTCCCACACGGTCAGGTGCGGGAACAGCGCGTACGACTGGAACATCATGTTCAGCGGGCGGTCGTAGGGCGGGATGCCTGCGAGATCCTGGCCGTTGAGCACGATGCGGCCCGACGTGGGCGTCTCGAATCCGGCCAGCATGCGCAGCAGCGTCGTCTTGCCGCAGCCCGACGAGCCGAGCAGGGCGAAGATCTCGCCCTTGGCGATGTCGAGGCTCACGGTG
>Ga0302314_10008492_pt1 | contig 18254 bp, 13 predicted proteins | sample III_Palsa_N2_3_FD_200533 | JGI IMG/M metagenome (GOLD analysis project Ga0302314, IMG submission 200533) | Peat permafrost microbial communities from Stordalen Mire near Abisko, Sweden - III_Palsa_N2_3 | ecosystem: Environmental > Terrestrial > Soil > Palsa > Peat permafrost | place: Sweden...
CACGACTTCCAGCGATACGTGATCGATCGCCTTGGCCGCGATTATGTGAGGCGAGAGCAAACGGGGCCGAATTCGAACGATTCGAACCCATAGATCGCCGCCACTCTTATGTGGTGGAGTTATCTAAGAATGGCGTACCCCAACCGCCCACCGTTGCTGCTGAGAGATAGGGCGCTACGCCACCCACCGCTGATATCGCTCGCAGCGCTCATGCGCAGCCTGATTATGTGAGGAGGTTGGTGCGGGCGGTCGGAATCGAACCGACACTCCTTGCAGAACCGGATTTTGAGTCTGAGTGGGATTTGTGCAACGCCCTGATTTAGCGGGATAAATGAGGGTGCTGGATTTGAGTGCGCTAACTAGTGCGCTAATTGCAAGGCTCCAAGGATGTCTGCGAAGCATGGTAAACTGAGTCTTTCAAGCACCATAGGGGTGACGGGAAATTCAGCCAGGGCCAAGCCACTGCATTGAGAGGATGCATCGACGACGATCGTCAGCCGACGCCTGGGATCACCTTGTGGTTGACGCCTGGCGTGGGCGTCACGAACGGCGAGGCCTGACTGATCTTCGCCGTTGGTCGCCGGGCTGTCCTGATTCTAAGCCGACCCAACCCTGCGCCGAGGCCAGCCAAGGCCGCCAGTCTGCACGTCAGAGTGAGCCAAGCTGTAAGAGGTCGCAGAAAGTCCCAAGATCGATGTTGCCCCCCGACACGACCGCGACGACGGGGCCCTGGCCGGCGCGGCCGGTTAGGGCGGCCGCCAGGGCGAGGGCGCCGGCGCCCTCGGCGATAATTCGGGACTTTTCCGCCATCAGCAGCATGGCGCGCCGCGTCTGTTCGAGCGTGACGACGACATTGCCGTCCACGACCCGCCGCGTCCTCTCGCACATCGTTGGGAACAGGCTCTTGCCCCCAGCGCCGTCGATGAAGGAGGCCTGCCACTCGGAGAAGACTTGCGGCGAACCCAGGGCGAAGGACCGCGCCGCCGGCGCTGCGGTTTCGGGTTCGGCGCTCCACACGGCGATGTCGTGCCGCAGCACCTTGATTGCGGCGCCGACGCCGGCAATCAGACCCCCGCCGCCGACAGGTAAAATCACCGCTGTGGCGTCCGGAACGTCTTCGAGGATCTCAAGGCCCAGGGTGGCGTTGCCGACGATAAAATTGTGATCATCAAACGGGTGCACGAAGGCGCCCTCGACGCCTGGATAGGTGCGCGCCGCAAGCGCGGCCCAGGCGACGTCGTAAGGGGCTAGGATCAATCGGGCGCCGAGCGCGCGCATTCTGTCGATCTTGGATGCCGGCGCTGTCTCGAACGCCACGACCGTACAGGGCACGCCGGCCGCACGGGCCATAGGCGACGCCCTGGCCGGCGTTCCCCGCGCTGATCGTCCACACGCCGAATTGTCGGTCGGCGCCTGACAGCATCGCCACGACGTTGGCGGCGCCGCGCAGCTTGTAAGAATTGATGGGCTGGAGGCTTTCAAGCTTGAGCCGAATGTCTGGAAATTCGGGTCCCAAGTCGAGGCGCACCATAGGCGTGCGGATCACCGTCGATGCAATTCTGATCCGGGCTGCTTCGATATCAGCAAGCTCAATCGGAGCAACGGCTTCAAGACCCATGGTCATGCTCAGCCTCCCTGGATCAAATCGTTGGCTACAGGATCAGGCCGCAGCATCACGCCCTAACATCTTATAGGTTCTCGATTTTCACCGGCTCGATCGCGCCCGCCGGCTCAAAGCCGAACACCCTGCCGTAGAAGTAGAGTTCGGCCTCCTTGGCTCGGATAATGTTTTCCGCCCGCCGGAAGCCGTGGCTTTCGCCCTCGAACTCGATGTAGGCGACCGGCACGCCCTTGGCCTTTAGCGCATCACGGATCATGTGGGCCTGGTTCGGTGGTACGATCGGGTCATCAGCGCCTTGCAGGATCAGCAGCGGGGTATCGAAACGGTCGAGGTGGTTGATCGGCGAGCGCGCCTCGTAGATCGCCTTGGCTTCCGGCCATGGCCCGATGAGGCCGTCCATGTAGCGGCTCTCGAACTTATGGGTGTCCCGAGCGAGGGCCTCGAGGTCGGCGACGCCGTAGAAGTCGCCTCCGGCCGCGAAGACATCGCTTTGCGAAAGGGCCGCGAGAACGGTGAAGCCGCCGGCGCTGCCGCCATGGATTGCGATCCGCTTTGGATCGACCCGGTCCGCCCGCGCCAGATAGCGCGCCGCGGCGATCACATCCTCGACGTCGACAACGCCCCATTGGCCATTGAGCAGGCTGCGGTAGGCGCGGCCGTAACCGGAAGAGCCGCCATAGTCGACGTCGACAACGGCGAACCCACGGCTCGTCCAGTATTGTATCCCGAGATTGAAGGCGCTGGAGGCTGCGCTCGTCGGCCCGCCGTGCGCCTGCACGATTAGCGGCGGAGCCTCGCCCGCCGGTGCGTGAAAGGCCGAGTTGGTGGGCGGGTAGAAGAGGGCGTAGGCGGTCCGGCCATTGGCGCTTGGGAAGCGGATCGGTTCGGCGACGGCGATGTCGGCCGCCGGAAGGCTGACCGCCGAAGGCCGGCGAACGACCTCGAAGGCGCCGGTCACGACATCTACGATCACTAGCACCGAGGTCTCCTCGGAGCTTTGGCCGATGGCGGCGATGCGGGTCTCATCCAGCGCGTGAATCGAGGAGAGCGCATAGGGCAGGGCGAGCGGGTGGGCGGCGCCAGCAATGGGGTCGATAACCAGCAGGCTCTCGCCAGCCGTGTCATGCGTCGCGGCCACGATCCTGTGTCCCGTCACGGCATAGTTGGATCGGCCAAGGCCCCAGGGCGGTCCGCCGAACTCGACCGGGCGGGGTAGAACCGCTCGTGATGCGCCGCCGCGGTCGTCATAAAGATTCCAGAACCCGCTTTCGTCTGAAAGCCAGGTCAAGGTCCCGTCAGCGGCCCATTGGGGCTCGATGACGGAGGTGTCCGCGCCGCCCGCAAGCTGGCGCAGATTCTCCAGGCCCGAGGCGGCGAGATCTGCGACATAAAGCCGGGTCGCGTCCCACGGCATGGCCGGAAAATCCCAGGCGACCCAGGCCAGGCGGCGTCCGTCTGGACTCACCCTGGGATAGGCCACGAAGTCACTCGTCCCGAACAAGACCCGCCCGGCGTCGCCGGGTTGGCCCGAGAGGCGGACGATGGCGTTGCGTATGTTGGCCGGATCGGTGTGGTCTTCGCGCACGGCGATCAGGCCGCCGGCGGGGGCGGGGACAGCATCGGCGTAGCGATAGCCCTCCGGCGTCATCGGCTCGGGCGCCGCTCCGTCTTGCTGGCGATAGAGTTTTTGGTCGCGGAAATTGCTGAACCAGAGGCCGTCCGGCCCGACGGCGAACGCCGCGCCGCCGTATTCGTGCACCCGGGTGCGGACATTGAAGCCTTCGGGCGTCATTACCTCGACGCCGTCGGCCAGCGTCATCACCACCAGACGCCCGCCTTCGGCCGGGCGGCTCTCAAGCCAGTATAGCTGGCCGGCGAAGACGCGCAGATCGGCAAGTCCGATTGCGCCATCGGCCAGGCTGGCGGCGGTGACGGCTGATCGCCAGGCGCCGTAGGGTTTTTCCACGCTCATCAAGCCGCCCAGACCCTGCGTTCGCCGCCAAGAGGCCGCCGCTCCATTCGATCGATCCGAGAATGTGTGATCATGTCGCCGATGGGAAGAACCCCGCTTACTCAGCCGCAGTCGCAAATGTCCTGGCGGGGGCCGTCTCGATGATCAGCCATCGCGCGAGCAGTCCAATGGCCGAAGCGGCGAACATGTACCAGGCTGGCGCCATTGGGCTTCCGGTCAGGTGGATCAGCCAGGTCACGGCCAATTGGGTCGTGCCGCCGAAAAGGGCGTTCGAGAGCGCATAGACGATGGCGAACCCGCCGCCCCGGATCCGCTTAGGCAGGCTCTCGGTCGCGGCGGCATAGAAGGCGCTCGCGCCGAACGCCGCCAGGAACCCCGTCAGCAACGCCCCGACGAGCAGAGCTAGCGCGCTTCGCGCCTCGACGATCCAATAGAAGATTGGAATCATCACGATAAGGTGGGCGAGCGCCGGAAAGATCATCATTGGCCGACGTCCGAAGCGGTCGGACAGCGAGCCCCCGTAGAGGCCGCCGATGACGCCCGCCAAACTCCCCACCACGCTGCCGGCGAACGCGATGGTTGGCGGCATGTGCAGGGTGTGTTGCGCAAAAGTGGTCATATAGCTGGAGACGTAGCTGCCGATCGTTCCGGCCGCGAGCACCAGCAGCGCCAGGATAAGGATGCGCCGGCTGTCCCGCGCGAGCTCCAGTCCCGTCCGCCGAACCGTGGACGGCTCGGTGGAAGGTTCTGGAATATGCAATGTCTCCGGGAGGCCGCGCCGTAGCCAGAGTCCGACCGGAAGGCTCACCGCGCCCAGAAGAAAGGCGATCCTCCAGCCGTAGCCGTCCAATGCGGTTGGCGACAGCATGGTCGAGAGCGCCAGGCCGACGATCCCCGCAAGCATGCCGGCGATCCCCTGGCTGGCCCCCTGCCAGGAGACAGCCAGCCCGCGCTGGCGCAAGGGCGCCGCCTCAAGCAGATAGGCCGTCGTGGGTCCAACCTCGCCGCCCAGCGAGAAGCCTTGAACCAGGCGCGCGCAGACCGCGATGATCGGCGCGGCAAGGCCGATCGTCGCATAGGAAGGAACCAGCGCCAGGACCAGGATCGCCAGCCCCATCAGCGCGAAGCTCAGCATCATGGCCGGCCGCCGTCCGACCCGATCGGCATAGATGCCGATGACGATCCCGCCGAGGGGGCGGGTCACGAAGCCGGCGCCGAACAGCCCCAGCGAAAGCATCAGGCTCGCGTAGGCGGACCGGGACGGAAAGAACGCGTGACCAATCTGGATGGCGAAGAAGCCATAGGTGATGAAATCGTAGAACTCGAGCGCATTGCCGATGGTCGCCGCGACAATGGAACGGCGGCCCAGCCCGCTGCGCGCCTCCGAGCCCCTGTCCGTGGACGCGCCCGATGGCGCCGCCGATGAGTCAGTCATTCACGATGACCTCCGGCCGCGGGTGGGGCGACCTGGCGGCGGCTCGCCCTGGGGACAGCGCCTCAAGGTTGATGTCAAAGCCTTCCAGATCAGGCGCGATCGGCGTCTGGGTCAGGAGGCTCGCCGCGAGCTGGCTGAGCGCTGGTGCGGTCTGGATGCCGTAGCCGCCGAGCGCGGCGTGCCAGAAGAAGCCAGGCTGGACGGGGTCAAAACCAACCACCGGGGAACGATCGCTGACGAAGGAGCGAAGTCCGGCCCATTTGTGAGTCACCCGTCGGACCTGAAGCGTTGTCGCTTGCTCGATCCGGTCAATGGCGATCGCAACCGTCAATTCATCCGCCTGGGCGTCGCCAGGGTCTGAAGCCGCCTCGTCGCAAGGCGATAGCAGCAGCTTTCCGGCGTCCGGCTTCAGATAGTATTGCTCGCCGGCGTCCTTAAGCATCGGCCATGCCTTGACCTCCAGGCCCTCCGGCGGGTCGATCAGGCAGGCGGTGCGCTTCAAGGGCTGCAGCCCGATGTCCGCAGCGCCGGCCATCGCGGCGATCTGTCGGGCCCACGCGCCGGCCGCATTGACCACGACCGGCGCGCGATACCTCTGATTGGGCGTCGTGATCGTCCAGGCCTCGCCGTTACGCTCCAAATCCAACACCCTGGCGTCCAAGTTCAACACTCCGCCCCGCGAGCGAAAATCCCGCAGGTAGCCCTGTTGTAGCGCGTGAACATCGATGTCAGCGGGGCGAAGCGCCAGCACGGCGCCGACGAGGTTTTCCGGCCGAATTATCGGGCAGATCGCGACCGCCTGCTCCAACGTCTTCACCTCGCGTTCCGCCGGCGGGATCACGGCCAGGCAGGCGTCCAGGTCTTCCTGGCGCCGCGCTGTGTGCAGGACCCTCCGAGGATGGAGCAACGGTGCTTCAGTGAACCCCGGCGGCGGCGCGTCGAAGAAAACCCGGCTGGCTCGGGTCAGGACGCGGATGGTGGGGTTTCCCAGATTTTCGCTGAGGATGGCCGCCGAACGACCGGTGGAATGAAAGCCAGGCTGGTCCTCCATCTCGAGAAGACAGACCCTGGCCGAACGAGACAGGTGAGCGGCAATCGATGCGCCGGCCATGCCGCCCCCGATCACAACAATATCGAAGGTTTCACTCGTCTTCATTCCGCGCACCATTTGGGACGACTAGGTCGCAGCGACGCCCGTCAGGCCGCGCCGCGAACCAATCTCCATTTTCAGGATGACCTTCGATCGCGTGACCCGATGATCGCCGTGATCGTCCCCTCAACGAGATACGAGCTTGCCGTCCGAACACGGCGCGCGGAAGTTCGATTTCGAAAAGACCCTATAGGGCTGGCCTATGCCCTAGCCGGGAAAGTCGCCTAAGGCGGCGAGCTGCGGCGCGACGGATGTTCGGCGGACATGCCTTCTCCGATCCGAAGTCCCGACGCCCCCAGGGGGCGCTGGCCAGTTCGACCTTCCGGAGTGGCATAGCCGGTCATTTCGGCCAGCAGGGTTATGAAGGCGCGGGTCAGTCGGGAAACCGGGCGATCGGCGAGACACACGCTATAGACGCCAAAGGACAGCGGCGGCTCGAACGGGCGGTAGTCCATGTCGTCGGCGACGCAGACCCGCGCGGTAAAATCGTCGACCACCGCAACGCCAACGCCTTCCCGCACCAAGGCGGCGGCCACATACATGGTGCTGATGGTCACGGTTTCGCGAATGTCGACGTTGAGCCGGGTCACTTCACGGCTGAACAGGGTCCCAAGCGGACCGCTATGGGCGAGGCTGACGAAGTCACGATTTTCGAGGATGTTGAGCGCCAGTCTCGCCGGAGCCTTGGGCAGGTCGGCCTTGCGATAGAGCAAGACCAGTTCCCGCCGCCCAATCTCCTGATATTCCAGCTTCTCATGGCCGGCGTTCTCATAGGCGATGGCCAGGTCGCAATGCCGCTCCTGGAGCATGCGCGGAATGTCCGCGTGATGGAGGGTCTGAATGTCAAAGCTGACCTGCCGGTGGCGGCGCCGGAAGGCCGCCACCGCCATCGGCGCCACATCGATGCCAAAGCCTGGCAGGACCCCGATGCGGATGTGACCGTCAGCCGCGTGCGCCAGATTCTTCGAGGTTTGGCGCAGCGAGCCCACCCGATCGTAGATCTCCGACACTTCGATAAACAGGGTATGTGCCTCTTCCGTAGGCACGAGGCGCCCTTTGGCTCGCTTAAAGAGCGCAAACCCGAGGCGGGATTCCGCATGCCTCAGGACATTGCTGACTGAAGGTTGGGAGACACCCAGGGCGCGCGCCGCCGCGCTGACCGAACCGTTCACATAGACCGCGTGGAAGACCTCGATGTGACGCAGGTTCATCATAGAGAGCGGCTCCGCATCGTCAGGACGCCCGTGGCGGCGTCCGATTGTTCCACAACTTCGGGTTATGAGCAGGCGCCGAACTGCCCCTTTGAGAACTCATCGCCGGCGCTCCCGCCCCACCTACCCATAACCTAGGCCTATAGCTTGCGGAAGAGTTCTTGGCTTGTCCGGGCCGTCATAAAACCTTGATCGTTCTCCCACGGCGTCACGGACTTCACCTTGGGGAACACAATGCATTCCGTTCGACCATCCATTCGACTGAAGTGTCTCGCTGCAGAGCCGGCTCAACATCGGTCTGATCAGCAACACGGCATCCGGGCGTATCGACGACTGCTATCCGGCTCCGCGGCGTCCGCCGTGCTGTTGGCTTGCGCGCAGACAGCGATCGCCGCCGATGCGCCGCAGACCTCAACCCAGGTTGGAGAGGTCGTCGTCACCGCGAATAAGCGCGCGGAAAACATCCAAAATGTCGCCGCCTCCGTCAGCACCGTCAGCGGGGCCAGGCTGGTCCAGGAGGGCAATACCAAGCTCTCCGAATATATCGCCTACCTGCCGGGCGTGACCGCCAACACCTACGGCGGCACGCCGGGGCAGAGCATCATCACCATCCGCGGCATCGCGCCCCTGTCCGCCGGCGCCATGGTGGCGAGCTACATCGACGACTCGCCGGTAGGGTCCAGCGGAATCTGGGCCCAGTCCTTCGTGCTCGCGCCGGACCTTGCACCGTTTGACCTGCAGCGGGTCGAAGTCCTGGCGGGGCCTCAGGGGACCCTCTACGGCGCAACGTCGATGGGGGGGCTGTTCAAATATGTCCTGACCACCCCGGACACTCACCGGTTCAGCGCCGAGGTCGGCGCCGACGTGGCCTATGTGGACCATGCCAAGGACGCCTTCGACTCGATCCAGGCCCATGTGAACATGCCGCTGATCGACGACGTGCTGGCCGTGAGCGCGAGCGCGTACAATACCGAAACGCCAGGCTATATCGACGACGCCTACACCGGCGCCAAGGACACCAACACGGATCGCCAACATGGCGGCCGGGTCGCTCTGTTCTGGGCCCCGATGAGCGATCTCACCGTGAAGTTGAACGCCATGTGGCAATCGACCAATTCGGCGGATGACGGTCTGATCTCTTACAACAATCCGACCGAAGCGCCCGCGAACCCGCACGGTACGCGGCCGGTCACCGGCGGGACATCCTACGGCGACCTGACGGAGAACAAGGCCTTCCTGGAACCCTTCCAGGGCACGCTGGCGTTTTACAGCGGCACGGTCGACTGGAACCCTGGTCCGGTAGAGGTCGTATCGGCGACCAGCTGGTCGAGGGACGGCGCAAACAGGCTGATCGACTCCAGCGGCACCTATGGTTCGGAACTGTCCAAGTTCGGCCAGCCCGGACCCGGCTTGGCCACCACCGACACGATGTTGGTGAACGAGAAGTTCACCCAAGAAGCTCGCATCCAATCGCCTGAGACAAACTGGATTTCCTGGCGCCTGGGCGTCTTTTACACCAACGAAATCCAGGCCGACCAGCAGACCTTCGACGCCTATACGACCGCCTATGCGCGCATCACCGCCTTCGGCCCACATCTGGGCTATGTGACGATCCCGACCCGGTACACGGAAGTGGCGGCCTTCGGCGATGTCACCTGGAAGATTACCGACAAACTCGAGATCGGCGGCGGGCTGCGGGAATCTCAGAACAGGCAGAGCTTCAGTCTTTCATCGTCGGGCCCTCTGCTCGGAACCGGAAGCGAAGGTCCGATCCGGTCAACCGCAAGCGATCTGACCTGGATGGCGACCGGGCGCTATCACGTCACGTCCGACGTCATGGCCTATACCCGCATCGCGACCGGCTATGCGCCAGGCGGCGCCAATACGCCGGGCGCGGATATCCCGCCGACCGTGGGTTCGGAAACGCTCACGAGCTACGAGGTGGGGGTGAAGTCGGAGTTCCTGGATCATCGGGCCTTGGTCGACCTGTCCGTCTATCATGAGGACGAGCAGGACATTCAGCTCACGGCTTTTACGCCGGTGTTGACCACCTACACCACCAATGGGGGCGACGCCGCGGTCAACGGGATGGAACTGACCACCAGCTACTCGCCGATCCAGAACCTGGTGTTCGGCTTCAACGCCGCCTACACCGACGCCGAACTGACCAAGCTGAACGCCAACATCGCGACAGCCTTCATCCTGCACGACCAGATCGAGCGCGTCCCGAAAGCCACCCTGGCGGGGACCGTCAACTACAGCTGGGCGCTGGTCGATGACTGGACGGCCCATGTGGGCGGCGGCGTTCATTGGACGGATAAGGAGGCTGCGGTTGAGCCTACCTACAATAAGCCCTCGTACGAGTTGCCCGCCTATACGGTCGTCGATCTGGACGCGAGCATCACCAAGAACAACCTGACCCTGCGGGTCTATGCGAAAAACATCGGCAATTCCCTGGGGCTCGGCTACGTCCTGCCCCAGACCAATGGTCTGACCGGGCACATCACCCAGGTGGACTATTCGGTGATCCAGCCAGCGACCATCGGAGCGGGTGTGATTGCGAAGTTTTGACGGGGGGCGGGCGCCGCCTTGCGGCGCCCAACGAACCATCGGCCATGCTGGTTTGCGTCTAGTGTCGATCGTTCGTCGATGTGAACACCAAGCGTGATTGGCGGCATGAAGCCTTTCGCCCAACCTTAGGCGTGACCAGCCGCCGGCGCATTTGCAAGCGCGCACCGATCCGCCGAAGCTGCCGCGTTCGCGAGCGCAGCTTTAGGGCGCCGAGGATTTAGCATGTCGAGCCTATCCAACACACAGGCAACCGCTGAGACCGCCGCGGCGATCCACGCTATCATTGCGACTTGCGAAGGCGACGCGCCCAGTTGTTCAGTGGGCGTCTTCAGGAACGGCGAGACCCAGTTCGTCACGTCGGGCCTCGCCGATATCGCCACCGGCCGTGTTCCGGACGCCGAGACCCTCTATTACGCCGGCTCGGTCGCCAAGCAGTTCACCGCCCTGGCGGTCATTCAGCTGGTGGTGGCGGGCGAGGTCGAGCTGGGCGACGATATCCGCAAATACATCCCGGAGATGCCGCTGCGCGCGCCGCCGATTACGGTGGACATGCTGCTGCATCACACCTCAGGACTGCCGAACAACGCCAAGCTCCTGCCGCTCGCCGGGTATCGTCACGCCGGTGAGACGACACGCTCGGAAACCCTGCGGATGCTTATCCAATATCCGCAGTCCGCCTTCCCGCCCGGGACGACCTTCGAATACTCCAATGGCGGTTACCTGCTGCTGTCCGAATTGGTCGAGCGGGTGTCGGGAGAGCCTTTCGCCGCCTATGTCGGCGCCAATATCCTGGGGCCGCTCGGAATGTCGCGCAGCTGCGTGCTGGACGGCGCACTCCCCACCGATCCGAACCTCGCGCGAGGCTATGTGCCTGAGAACGGGCGCTTTTCTCTCAGTGAAGACATCCCGAAATTCGGCGGCGCCGGAGCGATGATGCTCACCATCAACGACCTGGCGAAATATCATCACGACATCGCGGTCGGCCATAAGATTTGGTCGCCGGACATCCGGTCCCTGATGACCGAGCCTGGTCGATACGGCGACGGCTCGCCGGTCGTCATGCCGATACCGGGCCACATCTTTGGGTATGGCTCCGGCCTCATGCACAGCCGGAACTGGATCCTGCACGGCGGCAATTACGCGGGTTTTCAGGCCCTGTTCGCCTGGCATCCCGAAACCATGCTGGGCCTGGCGCTGCTATGCGGCCGAGGTGATGTAGACTCCCTCCGATTGGCCGCGTCCATCCTGGCGGCGGTGAATCCCGATTTGCCCGCGATCGATGCGCCCCGCTTCAGCCTGGCCGGCCCCGAGGGACGCTTCGTGTCCGACACCCTACGGGCGGTGTACGATATCGTGGGAGAGGGCGAGGCGCTGAGGGTGACGATCACGCCCCCAGGCGGTCTGCCCCCGCTGATCCAGACCTTCATGCCGAAAGGCGAGGGCGTCTACGAGGGCGTCTATGTGGGGGGGCCTCTCGTCCTGACGTTCGATCCGGACCGCCGCGGGTTTCGGATCAGCAACGAGACCGTCGTGCAGCGCTTCCGTCGCGCGTCCTAGCCCCCGTTCAATCTCGATCGAAAGCCCCCCAGCATGTCGCCGTCGCACCTTTCCAAATGGACCGAAGCCAACGGCCTGGTCTTTGTCTCAGGGCAGCTTCCCTACGATGGGTCACGCACCGTCGTCGGCGCCGCGATCCATGAGCAGACGGTGCAAGCGTTGAAGAATCTGGAAGAGACGCTTCGGTCCGCGGGGCTCGGCCTTTCGGACGTGCGCAAGGCCACGGTGTGGTTGCGGTCGGCGGCGGATTTCGCGGGGTTCAATGACGCCTACGCCGCCGTCTTCGGCGACCATCGTCCGGCCCGCGCGACGGTTGTCTGCGATCTCGTGGCGCCTCAGGCGCTGGTCGAGATCGAGGCTGTGGCGGCCCGCCCGACCCATGGCGCCTAGGTCGCGGAAGGCGGCCGGACCCGCAGAGACCGCCCGCCTAAAGGCTCGGGCCCAAAGGGTTGCCATCACGCGCGACGATTGGGGCATCGCTCATGTCCACGGCAAGCGCGACGCCGACGCCGTCTTCGGGATGATCTACGCCCAGGCAGAGGACGACTTCACCCGCGTGGAAACCAACTATCTCATGGCCTTGGGCCGTCTGGCCGAAGCCGACGGGGAGGCGGCGATCTGGAGCGATCTGCGTCAGCGGCTGTTCGTCGATCCCGCCGATCTGAAGGCGAAATACGCCGCCAGTGCTGACGATCTCAAGACCTTGATGGAGGCCTGGGCGGACGGGCTGAACTACTACCTCGCCACCCATCCTGACGTCCGGCCAAGGGTGATTCGCCGGTTCGAACCCTGGATGGCGCTCAGCTTCACCGAGGGGGCCAATGGCGGCGACATCGCCAAGATTTCCCTGGCCGAGCTCGCGGCCTTCCATGACGCCCCCGAGGCCAATCACCTCGCCGCCGCCGAGGCCTCGGCCGCCCAGTGCGAGGAGCCGACGGGATCAAACGGGATCGCTATCGCTTCGTCCTCAGCCTTGAATGGTCACGCCCTGCTGCTGATCAATCCACACACGGCATTTTACCTGCGATCCGAACTTCAGATGAGCAGCGACGAAGGGCTCAACGCCTATGGTGCGGTCACCTGGGGTCAGTTCTTTGTCTACCAGGGGTTCAACGCTCACGCCGGCTGGATGCACACCACCTCAAGCGCCGACTGCGTCGATGAGTTCGCCGAAGCGATCGTCGTGCGCCGCGGGCGTCTGTTCTATCGGTACGGCGCCCAATTGCGCCCAATCCGTAGATCGACCGTCAAGATCCGGTATGTCACGCCTGGAGGCGGCTTCGCCGAAAGACGCTTCATCACCTATCGCACGCATCACGGGCCGATCGTCCGTAAGCTTGACGGCAAGTGGATCGCGGCCGCGCTGATGGACCGGCCTGTCGAGGCGCTGGCGCAAGCGTTCGGCCGCACCAAGGCCCACGATCTGGCGTCATTCACCACGGTCTCCGCGCTTGCCGCCAACTCGACAAACAATACCATCTTCGCGGACGGCCAGGGGAACATCGCCTTCTTTGCTCCGCATTTCGTGCCTCGGCGCGATGATCAGTTCGACTATACCCAACCTGTCGACGGCGCGGATCCCGCGACCGACTGGCAAGGCCCGACACCGCCCGGTGAACGCCCGTGCGTCATCAATCCTCCCAACGGTTGGGTCTACAACGCCAACGACGGCCCCTGGTGGGCGGCCGGCGCGCACGGGCCGCGTCAGGCGGACTTCCCCCGTTATATGGATCAGATCGGCGCCAATCCCCGGACGGTCCACGCCTTGGAGGTGTTGGCGGACCGCCACGACTTCACGCTGCAGGCCCTGGCCTCGGCGGCGTACGATCCGCATCTGCCAGCCTTCACAAGGATGCTGCCCGCCCTCGTCGCCGCCTATGACGCGCTGCCGGTCGGCCACGACCTGAAGACGCGGTTGCAAGCACCGACTGAGGTTTTGCGCGCTTGGGACCGCCGCTGGTCCGCAACAAGCGTCGCGACCACCCTCGCGGTCTTGTGGGGCGAGGCCATGCAGGCCAAGCTCGCCCCGGATCTCCGCGACAGAAGTCTGGCGGTCCTTGACCGCATCGATCGGGCTGCCTCGGACATCAAGCTCGCCACCCTCATGGAGACCGTCGACACTCTGGCTCACGATTTCGGCGATTGGGCCGTACCGTGGGGTGAGCTCAATCGTTTCCAACGTCTCGAGGGCGGGCTTGAGCCTCGCTTTGATGATTCAGCCGCCAGCTGGCCGATCCCTTGGACTTCAACCCAATGGGGTTCGTTGGCGGCAATTGGCGCGAAGCGCTACCCGGGGACCAAAAAGTCATACGCCTCGACCGGGAATAGCTTCGTCGCCGTCGTGGAATTTGGCCCACGGGTTCGCGCGCTGGCCATCAGCGCGGGCGGCGCAAGCGGAGACCCCTGCTCGCCCCATTTTGCGGATCAATCAGAGCGGTTCGCAAACTGTGACCTGCGCGCGGTTCATTTCTACCCTGACGAATTGGCTGGCCATACTCAACGAACGTATCACCCGGGTCTTTAGTTAGGGTGACGTGGTGGCAGCCGGGTCGCGGCGACTTTTGGCGCGTCTCGGTCGTGCCGCGGAGCTTGCGTGACCCCGCCAGGAGCCAACGCCCCGAAGGGCGCGCCCAGAGCAACTGGCGTTCCGAACAGCGGGGCAGGAATTTGAGCTGACAGCGTCCCGCGGGGGTCAGCAACGACGCCACCGTTAGGTTACGCCGAATTAATACCCACACGTGTTGGCGGTCGCTTAGGCTCAGAATTGCGGGGGAGGGCGTGGGATATGCGAGACCGGGCTATGGCGTTCGGGCCGCGTCTCATCGCACGCCTGTTGCTGGCCGGCGTGGCGATCCTTGTGTTGGGGCTCGTGGTCCTCGCCGCGCGGCTGCTGTTGCCGATCTCGACCCCGCCGTTTGTCGTCGCCCATGGCGATCCCCTGCCGGGCAGCATCGCCGTCGCTGAGCGCTGGCGCGTCAACGGAATCGACGAGTCGATAATCATTAGAGGCCGCGACCGGCGCAACCCGCCGCTGATCTGGCTGCACGGTGGGCCGGGCTCAAGCGAAACCCCGATCTTGCGCGTCCTGAACCGCGTCTTGGAGGACCATTTCACCGTGGTTTATTGGGATCAACGGCTGGCCGGCCAGACCCTGGTTCCTTTCGCGCCGCCGCCTGCCACCTTGACCGTCGGCCAGATGCTCTCCGATCTGGAGGTCGTCGTCGACCGGGTGCGGGCGCGGCTGGGCCAGGACAAGGTCGTGCTGGTCGGCCACTCCTGGGGCACGATGCTGGGCGTGCTCTACACCAGTCGACATCCGGACAAGGTCGCCGCTTATGTCGGCATCGGTCAGATGTCCGACAAGCCGCGCGCCGAGCAGCTGTCCTACGACTTCACGCTCGGCCAAGCGCGGAGCGCCGGCGACGCCAAGGCGCTGGGCGATCTGCGCCGTATCGGCCCGCCATCCTACAAGGACCGGCTGGATGTCTTTGTCGAGCGGACCTGGCTGGACCGGTTCGGCGGCGTCTCCTACGCCGATATGGGCCTGCCGAGGCTGATCTGGATGGCGGCCCGTAGCCCTGAGGCCAACGGGCGGGACCTTTACGCGACCCTGTTCGCGGGCTCGACGGGGACGGAGCTGCTCGAGCCGCAGATGCTGAGCACCAACCTCGACCACACCTACACCCGCTTTGCGGCGCCCGTGTTCTTCGTCGATGGCCGCCACGACTATGTAACCAGCGCCGTCCTGGCGCACGCTTACTTCGAGCGGATCACCGCTCCGCAGAAGGGCTTCCTCCTGTTCGAGTGCGCGGGCACAACGCCCATCTGGAAGAGCCTGTGCGGTTCAACGCCTGGATGATCAACGTCGTCCGTCCGGCCGCCCTGGGAGAGCCGCCCGCCCTCGGGACGGCGCAGTCCACCGACGCGGTCGTCGGGTGTGGATCACGCTGACGTCTACCCACACTGCCACAAAGCTGGCCCTGCGATGGTGCGCTGACGGTCTCGGCCGACCTCTTCGAGCGGGAGCTTCCCGCAACGCCTAGGCGTTGAATAGCTGACCGGCGAAGCGCCCGCCTCACCTCCCCGTGGCCGAGCAGCTCGGAAAACTTGCGGCGACTTGCAAGCTCGAAAACCTCCGCCATGCTAGCGTAGGCGCGGCTGACGCGAGCCCAACGTCCGAATTCTGGAGCGATACCAAGGTCTGTCCCTGGCGCTTTCAAGGCGCCGGGCCAGGCTTCAAGTAGACCGTGAGGCAGCCAATGCAGATCGTGAGACCGATGATCGGGCGCCACAGCGCGATGATGGCCGCGGTTGCGAAGAGGCTCAGGGTGATGACCGAACGCCAGCGCATCAGCTTGCGCGCCCGAAGGGACCCTTCCGCGGCCGGGTTGCCGTCGATCAGCTCCCAAACGAGCGCGACGTAGGTGAGATTCACCAGGAAGAAGACGGCGGCGTAGAAGGAGACGGGCTGCGGCGCCAGGGAACTGGTCGCCATCCACGTCGTCGACACGGGCAGCAATGACATCGAGAACAGGTGGGCGAAGTTGAACCAAAGAAGGCGAGCCGTCGCCGATACGGCGTAGCGCAGGAGATAATGGTGGTTCACCCAGACGATCGCGATAAACGCATAGCTCACCGCATAGCTCAGCCAACGGGGCCACAGCTCCAGCATTGCCATATAGGTCGCCACGGCGGGCGGGCGTAAATCCAGGACGAGAACCGTCAGAAGGACGGCGAAAACCCCGTCGGAGAGCGCGCTGACACGCTCCAGGTCAGTGCTACGCGCCATGGAGGTGCGGCGCCTGTCTGTGTTCGACCCGACCTCGGTGGACTAGCGTGGCCCGAATCCAGCCAAGTTGACCTTTATCCAGGCTCTCTTTGGACGCTGGCCGAAGGTCCGGTCTGCCCTTGCGAATCTCCTGCACTTGAGCAGTCCGTTGCGAAATGCCTGCGCAGAAGCCGTCGCGTTTCAGCTCGTAGGCCATGCTTGCCCCTTTGAGAGCTGATCGGAACAACCCGATGCGCCAATTTAGCCGGCGTGGCGGGCGATCAATTGGTCGGCGATATCGTCGAGATCCTTGGCGACGTAGGTGGGTTGAGGGCCGACATCGAGGACATCATTTCCGCTCCGTTTGATCAGGGCCGCCTGCCAACCGGCCGCGACCGCCCCCAGCGTATCCCAGGTATGGGACGCGACCAGGCACATGCCGGCCGCGTCCGCGCCTAGCGATCGCGTCACATAGGCGTAGGCTTCGGCCGCCGGCTTGTGGCGACGCACCTCCTGGTCGACGCTGAAGCGGCGCTCGAACAAATCAACGATGCCGCCTCGTTCCAACTGTTGGGATTGGATCTCAAGTAGGTTGTCGGTGAGCGTGAACAGACGAAATCCATGGTCGCGCAGCCGGCGCAAAGCTTGTGGCGCCTCCGGATGCGGCGGGATGGACGCGAATCTTGCGGTCAGCTCGGCCTTGTCGGCCTCGGAAATTTCGATCCCCTTGGTCTTGGCCAGCATCTGCATCACAGCCCCGCCGATGTCGGTGAAGGGCACATATTGATCGGCGACGGTCAAAGCACAGGAATAAAGGATGAGGTTTGCGAACCACAGACGCATGGCTCCAACCTCGTTGAATATCCGCTCGAATATCGGCGCCATCGCTTCGAGATCGAGCAACGTCTCATTGACGTCAAAAACGATAAGCGGCCGTTCCGTCATTCAAAGCCCCTCGTCACCACATATCTATGCGCACGACGGGCGCCGTTGGCCGGCCGCATCATTTGAGAAACTCGCGAATGCTGTCGGCGATGCCGCGGACATGCGTTTCCAGCGCAAAGTGTCCCGCGTCCAAGAAGCGGACGATCGCATCGGGAAGGTCCCGCTTGAACGCCTCGGCCCCAGCGGGGAGGAAGAAGGGGTCGTTCTTTCCCCAGATCGCCAAGAGCGGCGGCTTGTGGCTCCGAAAATAGGCCTGGAACTGCGGGTAGAGGCCGATGTTGCTCTTATAGTCGCCCAAGAGATCGAGCTGGACCTCATCAGCGCCCGCGCGGGCCAGGTAGAAGTTGTCGAGGTTTTGGCCATCCGGCGAGACCAGCGCGGGATCAGGCGCGCCGTGGGTGTACTGCCAATGGGTCGTCTCGGGGGTTAGGAAACCGCGGAGGGCCTGGCGGTTCGCGGGCGAGGGGTCTTCCCAATAAGACCGGATTGGCGCCCAGCCTTCGCTCAGCCCCTCCTCGTAGGCGTTTCCATTCTGGGAGATGATGGCGCTGATCCGCTCCGGATGCTCAATCGCGAGCCTGAACCCGGTTGGCGCGCCATAGTCGAAGACATAGACGGCGTACCGATCGAGGCCAACGAGTTCCGTGAACCGTCCAAGGACGCGAGCAATGTTGTCGAAGGTGTAGTTGAAAACGTCACGCGGGGGCATGTCCGACTGACCAAAGCCCGGAAGGTCCGGTGCGATGACGTGAAAGCGGTCGGACAGAAGAGGGATCAGGTCGCGGAACATGTGCCCGGCGCTTGGAAAGCCGTGCAGGAGGAGGAGCTTTGGGGCCGCCGGATCCCCACTCTCGCGGTAGAACAGCTTGATGCCCTCGACATCGGCGACACAGTATCTGATGGCCATCGATTTTCTCCTGGGCGGCTCGACGTCTCTAGAGGGTCCTTGGGGGGCGATTTCATCCGGCCGCCGCGGCGGACCGCTGAGAGCGTCAGTCGACGCTGAGCGACTGGACGGCTTCGC
>Ga0302314_10008494_pt1 | contig 18254 bp, 19 predicted proteins | sample III_Palsa_N2_3_FD_200533 | JGI IMG/M metagenome (GOLD analysis project Ga0302314, IMG submission 200533) | Peat permafrost microbial communities from Stordalen Mire near Abisko, Sweden - III_Palsa_N2_3 | ecosystem: Environmental > Terrestrial > Soil > Palsa > Peat permafrost | place: Sweden...
CTGGTAACCGGGACCATTGGGGATGTGCGCCTTGCGATACACCCCGAGCACCTCGCCGCCGTCGATGATAGCGATGGAGTTGAAATACGCCAGCCCGTCGCGCTCGAAGAAACTGATGGGCAGCACAACCTTGAGTTCGCGCGCGACCGCGCGAAAATGCCGCACCGCCGCGTTTTCCGCCAGCGGTTGCGCCAGGGCCAGATGCCGCGAGTCCTGCTCGATGCAGAAATACGGCGTCTCGAAGAGTTCCGGAATGAGGATGACGCGCGCGCCCTTGGCTGCCGCTTCGCGCACCAGCGTCTCGGCCCGGGCAATGTTCGCCTCGCGATCCCAGCTGCAGCTCATCTGCACCGCCGCGACGGTGACCGGGCGCGGCGGCTGCGTGAGGTGCGACGGTGCGGCGCCGGCCATCATTCGAAGACCTTGCCGGGATTGAGGATGCCCTGCGGATCCAGCGCCTGCTTCAAGGCGCGCATGACCGCGATCTCCTGCGCCGTGCGTGAGATGTTGAGGAAGTGCCGGCGCTCCAGGCCGATGCCGTGTTCGGCCGAAATACTACCGTCGATGGGGCGCAGCAGCTCGTAGGCTAGCTCCTCGCCCAGGCGCATGACCGAAGGCTCACTGGTCCCCGGCGCGACGATCACGTGCAGATTGCCATCGGCCACATGGCCGAAGGCGAACACCCGTCCGGCGGGAATCTGCTGCGCGACGGCCGCGCGCAGGCTCGCCAGGTAGCCTTCCATGTCCTCGATCGCCATGCTGACATCGAAGTTCAGGGTCGCGCCGTAGTGCTGCGTGATGAGCCATGGATCATCGCGCGGTCCCCAGATGGCATTGCGTTCAGCCTCCGATTTGGCAATGACGGCATCGCGCACCACGCCCGCCTCCATGGCCTCGCCGAGCGCTTCCTCGAAGCGCGCGTGATCGCCCTCCGGATCGGCGCCGGACGCCTCGACCAGGCCATAGATGCCATGGCCGCCGGGCAGCAGCGCGCGATGATGTCCGAAGGCCGAGGTGGTCGCCTCATAGAAGTCGGGCCACATCGCCTCGAAGGCGCTCAGCTGCCCGCCCAGACTCGCATCGAGCATGCCGAGCAGTTTCACCAGCCCAGCGAAATTTTCGCAGGCGACGAAGGCCGTATTGGTACTGCGCGGTTTCGGAAACAACCGCAGGTCGGCGCGGGTCACGACCCCGAGAGTTCCCTCCGAACCGATGAACAGCTGTTTGAGGTCGTAACCGGCATTGTTCTTGATCATCCGATTCAGCGATTTGAGTACGGTGCCGTCGGCGAGCACCGCCTCGATGCCCAGTACCAGCGCCCGCATCATGCCGTAGCGCAGTACCCGCACGCCGCCGGCGTTGGTCGAGATATTGCCGCCGATGGTGCAGGTGCCGCGCCCGCCCAGGTCCAGGGCGAACATCAGGTCGTGGCGCTCGGCCTCCTCCTGCACCCGCTGCAGGATGGCGCCCGACTGCACGCGCATGGTCCGACCGGCGACATCCACGCGCTCGATGGCGTTCATGCGCTCGGTCGACAGGATCAGTTCCTGCTCGGTGGTCGCGGTGCCTTCGACCAGACCCGAGCGTCCGCCGTGCGTCACGACACTCTGGCGCCGGGCGCAGCACAGTCTGAGGATCTGCGATACCTGCTCGGTGGTCGCCGGTCGTACCAGCGCCGAGGCGCGCGGCACGTGACCGTTCACGTCCGCGCGCTCCTGCACAGCTGCGCCGGTCAGCAGGCCGGAGTCGCCGACGACCGCGCGCAGATCAGCCAACAATCCTGGGTCGAGCATTCCGTGATCCTGTTCGAAGGCAGACAGGGCGGGGATTTTCGCACAACCGCCGCAGCGCAGCGGTGCCGTCGCACCTCAGTTCAGCAACCGCGGGCGTTCCTGGGCCGGGTTTTCCGGAAACAGCGCCTGATCGAGCGCCTGGATGTAGGTCGCCACGTCCGCCGCACCGGGCACCAGCACCCGACTGTTGAGCAGCAGGTTCGGAACTGCCTCGACACCCAGGCCGCGCAGCCGCCGTTCCTCGGCCAGTACCTCGTCCCGACCGCCCGGGCCGGCTGTAAACTGCTCACGCACGGCCGGCTCGACACCCGCGTCGGTCGCGAGCTTCAGCAGCACCAGCGGATCGCTGATGTCGGCGCCGGTTTCAAAGAAGGCGCGGAACACCGCGTCGATGAGTTCGCCCTGCCGGCCATCCTGGGCCGCCAGGTGCACCAGGCGATGCGCCTCGCGCGTGTCCGGAAGGTTCGCGATGCGCTCGAAGTGAAAGCCAATGTCGAGTTCATGTCCGGCGGCCTCCAGCTTACGCTGGGCCTCATCCACGTCGGCTCCCGCCGGCAGCCGCGAGGCCAGATGCTCGCGCCAGCTGCTGCGCGCAACGCCGGCCAGCGGCAGCCCATGCCAGCGCTGGATGCGCAGGGTCGCGCCGTAGAGGCTGTCCAGGGCGCGCGTCAGATTGCGCTTGCCGAGGAAGGACCAGGGGCAGGCCAGGTCACCGATGAAATCCAGTTCCAATGCCCGGGGCCGGGAGCCGATATGCAGAATTTGGGTATCCATGCACCCAATCTGGCGTCCGTCTGGGCGAATTCAAGCCAGCCCGACCTTAGACCCGGCGGCGGCCCTTCTGCACCTGGGCGGTGATCTGGATGGCAGTCTCGAGGGCCGCCAGGCCCGCCTCCCCGCTGACCACCGGTGCCCGGCCTTCCCGGATACAGGACAGGAACGACTCGATCTCGGCCTTCAGGGCATCGCCAGGCTCGAAATTGCGCTCCTCGATAACCACTGGCAGCTCCCCGGCGGCCGGCCCACCGGGACGTTTGCGGATGACCGTGACGATCTTCTGCTGCAGGTCCATCGACACATACGCCTCATCCGAAAACACCCGCATCTTGCGTTCGGTCTTCAGACTCACGCGACTGGCCGTGGCATTGGCCACGCAGCCGTTGGCGAAGCGGATGCGCGCATTGGCGATGTCCACGTCCTCGGAGAACACCGGGGTCCCGATCGCATCGATGGATTCGATGGCCGAGCCCACCAGGGTCTGCACGATGTCGATGTCGTGGATCATGAGATCGAGCACCACGCTGACATCCGTACCCCGTTCCTTGTACGGAGCGAGGCGGTGACACTCGATGAAGCGCGGCGCGCGCAGATGCGGCTCGGCGCCCAGAATGGCCGAGTTGAAACGTTCCAGATGGCCGACCTGCAGAATGCGGCCCTGCCGCGCGGCGAGGGCGATCAGCTCGCGCGCCTGCGCCGGAGTCTCCGTGATCGGCTTTTCGACCAGCACATGGGCGCCGGCGTTGAGGAACGCCGCAGCGATGGGAAAGTGGGCCGCGGTCGGCGTGACGATGCTGACGGCGTCGACCTGCCCGAGCAGGACCCGGTAATCATCCAGCGCCCGCGCCCCGACTTCCGCCGCAACCGCCGCGCGGGCCTCCAAACGCTCATCCACCACGGCTACCAGCTCACATTCGGGGAGCTGGGCGTACTTCTGGGCATGAAAGCGCCCCAGGTAGCCCACGCCGATGACTGCGACTGCGACTTTTTTCATTGCGGCGCTATTATGCCTGCATGCCTATGTCATTGAGCGGCGCCAGGATCCGCCGCGAGTTCCTGTGGATCATCATTGCCCTGGTGGTGGGGGTGCTGTTGCTGCCACCGCTGATCGGGCTGGTCGGTTCGCGCGTGTTCGGCGCCTACGGCGCGGGCTCCACCGGGGATCTCGTGGACCACTTCTTCCATGGCCTGCAGAAGGGTCAGCAGGCCTTCTGGATCGTGGCCCTGGGGCCCTATCTGGCCATCGTGATCCTGCGGCTCACCGTGGCCGCCATCCAGGCCGTGCGCCGGCACGAGCCCGACTGAGGCCTGCCGACCTGTCGCAAACCTTACTATTTCTTGGGCCAGTAGAGCCACACGGCCGCCACCAGGGTTGCCGTCATCGCGGCATTCGCCGCCAGGCGCCAGCGGCGTTCGCGCAGCTGGCCGTAGAAGCTCACCCCCGCCACCAGCGACAGCGCCGCAAATATCGCTATTGCCACGCCCAGGGTCGACTGCTCCCCGAACAGCTCGCCGGCCTCGTCCTTGGGCACGAACAGCAGCGTGATCCAGGTGAGCGCCAGCCCCGAAAAAAGGGCGAAGGCCGAGCCCATGATGATGCCGATGAGAACTGCCAGTGGCCGCATTGGTCGAACCTGATCGAATCTGCCGTTGATGACGATATTTCCGCAGCTCGAACAGGCACACTTGCTGCGATGAGGCGCGCACTCTAGCCTAGTACGTTAGCAAGCCATGTAATTTTCAAGGCGAACAAGGACTCCCCGCACCCCCCATGAAAAATCTGCACCGATTCGAGCGCCGCTCAACCGCGTGGGCAGCGACCGCCGTTGCGGTCCTGATGGTACTCGCCCTCACCGGTTCCTCGCAGGCGCCCGCGGGCCCCTCGGTCCTGCCCCCCAATGCCATCGCGCCGACCGAGCGGGAACGCGCGATCGCCCGCAAGGTCGGGGCCATCCTCGAGGAGGCCCATTACCGGCACGTGCTGATCGATGATCACATGTCCAGCGAGATCTTCGACCGCTACATCGAGTCTCTCGATGGCCAGAAGAGCTACTTCCTCGCGAGCGACCTGAAGGACTTCGAGCAGTGGCGTTTCCGTTTCGACGACATGATCCACACCGGTGATGTCGAGCCGGGATTCGCGATCTTCGCCCGCTATCAGCAGCGCAACCGCGACCGCATCGAAGCGGCCCTGAAGACGCTCGACACCGAGCCGGACTGGACCGCCAACGAGGCCATGGTGTTCGACCGCAAGGACTCGGCCTGGGCCACCAGCAACGCGCAGCTCGATGAAATCTGGCGCCAGCGGGTCAAGAATGACGGGCTGTCGCTGCTGCTGACCGGGAAGACCTGGAAGGAAGCCACCGACATCCTGCGCAAGCGCTACGAGCGGGTGCTCAAACGCGTCGATCAGATCACCTCCGACGACGTGTTCGAAAACCTGATGAACGCGTACGCCCGCACCTTCGATCCGCATTCGAACTTCTTCTCGCCGCGCGATTCAGAGGAATACCGCATCCAGATGAGTCTCAACTACGACGGCATCGGCGCCTCGCTGCAGCAGCAGGATGACTTCGTGCAAGTCATGAATGTCATCGAGGGCGGCCCGGCGGCGGTCGCCGGCACGCTCAAGCCGAACGACCGGATCACCGGTGTGCAGCAGGGCAACGATGCAATGGTCACGGACGTCGTGGGCTGGCGGCTGGATGATGTCGTGCAGCTGATCCGCGGCAAGGCCGGCACCGTCGTGAAACTGCAGGTGTTGCCGGCGGGCGCTGCCCCCGGGTCACCGGAGAAGATGCTGGTCTTCACCCGCAACAAGGTGAACCTGGACAACCAGGCGGCCAAGCAGGAGATCCGCACGGTCACGCGCAACGGCCGCGCGCTGAAAATCGGCGTCATCACCATTCCGAGCTTCTATCAGGACGTGGCCGCGCAGGCCGCCGGCGATCCGAACTACCGCAGCACCACCCGCGACGTGCACCGCCTGATCGGTGAACTCACCACGGCCGGCGTCGATGGCATCGTGCTGGATCTTCGCGATGATGGCGGCGGCTACCTGCCCGAGGCCACCGCGCTTACCGGCCTGTTCATCAACAAGGGGCCGGTGGTGCAGCTGAAGGACACGACGGGTCGGGTCGAAGTGCTCGATGATCCGGACCCGGGCGTCGCCTATTCGGGTCCGCTGTCGGTACTGGTCAACCGCTACAGCGCCAGCGCCTCGGAGATCTTCGCCGGCGCACTGCAGGACTACCATCGCGCCTACATCCTCGGTCAGACGACCTTCGGCAAGGGCACCGTACAGAACCTAGTGCCGCTGGACCGCTGGTCGCAGAAGCCCATGAGCGGACAGATCACCGTCACCATCGGCAAGTTCTACCGGGTGACCGGCGAGAGCACGCAGCATCGCGGCGTCGCACCGGATGTGCCGTTGCCCTCCGTCATCGACACCAAGGAAGTCGGCGAGAGCTCACTGGAGGCCGCCCTGCCCTGGGATCGGATCAATGGTGCGCCGTTCGATGGCTGGAAGGAGGAGCATCCCGTGGTCGCTCTGCCTGAACTGGTGACCGAGGAGACGGCCCGCGAACAGCACGATCCGGACTACCGCTGGCTGGTCGAGGATGTCGCCACACTCAACAAGATACGCTCGGAAAAGACCATCTCGCTGAACCTCAAGGTGCGCCAGGACGAGCGTGCCCAGCTGGACAAGGAACGGCTCGATCTCGCCAACCAGCGCCTGGTCGCCGAGGGCCAGCCACCGGTGAAGACCGTGGAGGAACTCGACAAGGGCACGCCGCCGGATCTGGTGCTGGGTGAGGCGACCCAGGTGATGGCGGACATTCTGTTGGGTGAACTGCCCAATCAGAAGGCGCCCACGTCGAATCCGCCGCAACAGACCGCGAAGCGCCTGACGAACTGAGCCGCGGGCGCTCAGCGCAGCAGGACGCGGAACAGGTCCCAGGTGTCCTCGGCGAGGACGTTAGGCATGCGCACGGCGACCGCCGCGCCCAGCGGCTTGCCGGCGAGCAGGTCGGCCTCGCCGAGCGACACCGATTCGGGAGTGGGCGCGGTGTCGGCGGCGGCGCGATAGCGCGCCCGGGCGCGCATGTCATCACTGCGGCCCTTCACGTCCTGGGCGACGTTCGCCTTGCTCTCGAGCATCATCCGCGCCCGTGCGATCAATGCGATCAGCGCTTCGCATTCGGGGCGGCCACCGTAGGCATCGACGGGTTCGCGGCGGCCCATGGCCTCCTTGGCGAGGCTCATCAGCGAGGTATCGGCCAGCCGCAGACACAGGACCTCGGCATAGGCGATCGCGGCAACGTTGATGGCGCGCCGCGCATCCAGCGACAGACCCGGGAACTCCGGCGGCTGTTCCGCCTCGATGGCCGCCGCATCGGAGCGCGCCCGGTCGAGCTGCGTCGTCGATAATTCCAGGGCGGTGCGCGCACCGAGCAGCCGCCGATCGAGGTCGCGGCGTTTGAAGTAGTGCCAGAAGCGCGTCAGCTGCGCACGCCGTGTGGTCAGTTCGGCGACGAACTGCCCGGCATCGTTGAACTGGTTCTGAGCGGCGCGCATCGCGGCATCGGCATTCTGCTTGCGGGCGAACTGCGCCCGGTTGAATTCGACGAACAGGGCACGGCGTTCGCGCTCCTCCTGCTGCGCCGCCAGTTCCAGCGTGAACTGCTCGAGGATCTCGCGCCCCCGTTGCCACATGGCCCGCAGCTGATAGAAGACCAGCGCCGGATAGGCCGTCTCGGTCAGTCCGAGCCGCGACTCGAGCGATCCCAACATCTCCTGGACGCGCGCCGTCGCACCTTCCTGCTGTTTGACCCGATCCCGCAGCCGATAGACCTCTTCCTGCAACTCGCCGTAGGCCTTTTTGAGTTCCGCGCGATTACGGAACAGCGTCAGGACGCGATCATCGTCCTGGGGATCATCGGTGCCCTTGGGATTGACCCGTATCAGGCGGCTGAATTGTTCGATGGCTTTCATGTATGGCGGCTGACGGTCTGCGGCCACACCGGGCCACCCTCAGGCTGACCCTGCTGTGGCCGGGGAGAAGCGGTGACCCCGCTCCACGCAGTATTCCAGCCACTTGTTTAACATGATGTTGCGCGCCCAGCGCTGATCCAGTTCACAGGCCACCGTGTTGCGCAGCGCCCGCAGCCCGGCGTGCTCGTGGGTATGCGACCACTCCTGGGCCTCCACCAGCCGGGCATCGTGGTAGACCCGCACGCCCATGTCCGGAAAGCGCCGGGTGGCCTGCTGGTCGGGGATCAGATAGGTGAGGTTCAGCGTGGTCGTGTAGGGCGAGCGTTCGACCACGGACAACTGCAGATCGCAGTCGCCTGCCACCCGCGACAGGTACTCGCCTTGCAGCACGGCAACGTTTCCCGCAAGCCACCCGAGCCGGATGAAATTGCTCTCATACAGGCTCATCAGGGCGACGAAACTGCGGGGAGTCGCGCGCCAGGAAACTGCTGTCTGGGCGTCATTGAGCATGACCCGACTATATCGCACGTCCGAGTTCGTGCAACCCGTGGAATGCGTCAGGATCGTGAAGAATTACCGTTCGCGGGGGCGGCAGCAAAGGCCGGCGCCAGCAGATGCGCGCGATAGTGCTGCAGTTCGCGGATGGACTCGCGGATGTCTGCTAGCGCAAGATGGGCGCCCTGCTTCATGAAACCTGCGGCGACCTGGGGGGCCCAGCGGCGCGCGAGCTCCTTCAGCGTACTGACATCAAGATTACGGTAGTGGAAGAATTTCTCAAGCCTTGGCATGTGACGCGCCAGGAAGCGGCGGTCCTGGCAGATGCTGTTGCCGCACATCGGCGAGGCGCCGGCGCTCACCCACGGGGCCAGAAAGTCAAGGGTCTGCTGTTCGGCAGCCGCGACATCGATCTCACTGGCGCGCACCCGCACCAGCAGTCCCGATGAACCGTGCTGGCGTTGGTTCCAGTCATCCATCCGCGCGAGCGCCGCGGGCGGCTGATGGACCGCAAGCGCCGGACCTTCGGCCAGGATGTTCAGATCCTTGTCGGTGACGATGGTTGCGATCTCGATGATGTCATCGGTCTCGGGTACCAGACCGGTCATCTCCAGATCAATCCAGATCAGGTTTTCGGCGTTTGACATGGCGAACCGGCATTCTATCTGACCCATGACCTTCACCGCACGCATCATCGCCGCCTTCGGACGTCACCTGGTGGTTCGCGACGCACAGGGCAACGAGCGCGTGGCCCGACCCTTCGGCCGCAAACTGCAGATCGTTTGCGGGGACATGGTCACCTGCGAAATCGATGCCCATCACGATGAGGCGCATGTCATGGAGGTCCTGGCCCGCGACAGTTGCCTGTACCGGACCAACCTGCGCGCCGCCGAAGAGGCGGTGGTCGCGAACCTCACGCTGATGCTGGTCACCGTGGCCCCGCTGCCGGCGCCGGATCTGTTCATGATCGATCGCTACCTTGCCGCCGCCGCCTCGGCCGGCATCCGTGCGAGCCTCGTCCTCAACAAGTGCGAGCTGCCCTGGCCAACGCAGATGGCGCAGGCCCTGAGCGAATACGCCGCGGTCGGCTATGCGCATCTGGCGGTGTCGGCCAAGACCGATACCGGCATGCAGTCGCTGCGCGCGGCCTGTGCCGGGGACATCGCGGTGTTCGTCGGTCAGTCCGGAGTCGGCAAATCCTCGCTGGTCAGCCGCCTGGTGCCCGAAGCGGACATCCGAACCGGTGAACTCATGCGCGGTCAGGAAGGCACGCACACGACGACGGCGTCGCGTCTGTATGACCTGGCCGGCGGTGGTCATCTGATCGATTCGCCCGGAGTGCGTGATTTCGCGCCGGCGCTGGCGCGGCTCGAACCCACCTCGCTCGGCTTCCTGGAAGTCGCGCAGCTTGCACCGCGCTGCCGCTTCGATGACTGCCGGCACCTGAAGGAGCCCGCCTGCGCGGTCCGCGCGGCAGCCGAGTCCGGGGAGATCAGCCCGCGGCGCTACGAGAGTTATCGCAGGCTGCGGCGTCTGTTTGAAACCCTGGGTGCCGCAGAGGGTCCGGGGGGGCGCCGGCCGCGTTCGCGCTAGCCCATCACCTGGCGCCCCACGAGCGCGTGCGCGAGCGTGCCGCCATCGACATATTCGAGTTCACCGCCCATCGGCACGCCGTGCGCGATGCGGGTCGCCTGGATGCCACGCGCGAGCGCGAACTCGCGCAGGTAGTGCGCCGTGGCCTCCCCTTCCACCGTCGGGTTGGTCGCAAGGATGAGTTCCTGCACGTCGCCCTCGGCGAGCAGCGCCTCGAGCTCCCGTGCGCCCAGCTCCTCCGGACCCACCCCATCCAGTGGCGACAGGTGCCCCATCAGCACGAAGTAGTAGCCGCGGTAGCTGCCCGAGAGTTCCACCGCCACGACATCGGCAGGGGATTCGACCACGCACAACAGCGTGCGATCACGCTGCGGGGCGGCGCAGATCGAACACAGCTCATCATCGGTCAGCATCCGGCAGCGCCGGCAGCGCTGCACGGAGTCGAGTGCGGTGCCCAGCGCCTGCACCAGTGCGTGCGCGCCGGGGCGACCTTCCTGCAGCAGATGAAAGGCCATGCGCTGGGCGGTCTTGGGTCCGACACCCGGCAGCGCGCGCAGCGCATCGATGAGTTTGAGGAGGTTGCGCGAATGCTTCATCAGAACGGCAGTTTCACACCCGGCGGCAGCTGCATTCCGGCGGTGACGGCGGCCATCATTTCCGAGGTGCGCAATTCGACCTTGTGGGCCGCATCGTTGAAGGCCGCGACCAGCAGGTCCTCGAGCATCTCGCGGTCCTCGGCGGCGACCGCCGGCTCGATCTGCACGCGCTTGACCTGGTGCCGGCCGGTCAGGGTGACCTTCACCATGCCGCCGCCGGACTCGCCGACCACCTCGATGTTCTGCACCTCGGCCTGAGCCTTCTGCATGCGTTCCTGCATGACCTGGGCCTGTTTCATCAAATTGCCGATATTGCCGCGCATGGGTTTGTCAGTGCTCCTCGAATGGGGTGGGACGGATCGTATCCGGTAACAGCGTGGCGCCAAAGCGCTCCTGCAGCGCCTTCACCGTCGGATCCTCGCCGAAGGCCTGGCGCGCCGCCACCAGCGCGTCCCGACCGGCGCGCTCCTGGATCTGGGCCGGCGTCTCGGCGGCGTCATCGGTCACGAACTCCAGCCGCAGGGGGGCCCCGAAATAGGCGCCCAGGGCCTGTTGCAGCTTGGTCTCGATGCCGGGAGTCCGGGCGGCCTGGAAGCGCGGGTCCAGGGCCAGCCGCACCGTCCCGTCGTGCTGTCCCAGGAACTGACAGTTCAGGGCCAGGGACCTTACGGCACCGCTCAAGCCCATCTCGGCCACCATCGCCGCCCAGCCCGCGGTCGCCTCCGGGGCCGTTGCGGCGGCGCCTGGGGCGCTGACGGCGTTCTGGGGTGGCGGGGTCGGCGGCGGCACCGCGGCCGCCCCTGAGACCGGCGGGGGCCCTGCCGGGGCTCGTGCGGCCACTGGCGCTCCGGCCCGGGTCCCCCGGCTGGCGGCGGCCCGAGCGGCGCCGGCACCACCCCCGGGTGCGGCCGCGGCCCCGCCAGCCGCCAGGGCCGCAGCGCCGAGCCGAAAGCCGAGCATCCGCAGCAGGGTCATCTCGAACCCGGCGCGCGGCTCGGGAGCGAGATGCAGATCGCGTCGTCCGATGATTGCGGTCTGGTAGTACAGCTGGACATCTTCAGGCAGGATCCCCGCAGCCAGCTGCCGCAGCAGCTCGATGTCGTAGAGCTCATCCCCCGCGTAATCGGCGACGGCCTGCACCAGCGCCACGCGCACCAGCAGCGCGGCGAATTCATCGAGCACCTGGGCATGATCGGGCGCCCACTGCTCCAGCTCCTGTGCCCAGGCAATCACCTGGGGTGCCTGGGCCTCGATCATCAGGCGGGCGAGTTTCTCGACATGATCGCGCGCGACGGTGCCGAGCATGTCGCGGACCTGGGCCTCGGCGACGCTGCCGCCGCCGAAGGCAATCACCTGGTCCAGCAGCGACAGCCCGTCGCGCACGCTGCCGTCGGCCGCCTGCGCCAGCAGGCGCAGGCCTGCGGCCTCGAAGCCAATGCCTTCCAGCTCCAACACCTGCTGCAGGCGCCCGGCGATCAGCGCCACCGGCAGGCGCTTCAGGTTGAACTGCAGACAGCGCGACAGCACGGTCGCCGGCAGCTTTTGCGGATCGGTGGTGGCCAGCAGGAACTTGACCCGCGGCGGGGGTTCCTCGAGGGTCTTCAGCAGCGCATTGAACGAATGCGTCGAGAGCATGTGCACCTCGTCGATGAGGTACACCTTGTAGCGTCCCTGAGTGGGGGCGTACTGGACGTTGTCGAGCAGTTCGCGGGTGTCGTCGACCTTGGTGCGCGAGGCCGCATCGACCTCGATGAGATCGACGAACCGGCCCTCATCGATCGCCACGCAGCTGGGGCATTCGCCACAGGGTGACGCCGAAACGCCGCGATCGCAGTTGAGGCACTTGGCAAGGATGCGGGCAATGGTGGTCTTGCCAACGCCGCGCGTACCGGTGAAGAGGAACGCGTGGTGCACGCGGTCCGTGTCCAGGGCATGCGTCAGCGCGCGCCGGACATGCTCCTGGCCGATCATGTCGGCGAAGCGCCGCGGCCGCCATTTGCGAGCCAACGCTACATAAGCCACAGCTCACCCTTCATCCGTTGGGAGGTGATCCGCACCAGCTGGAAACTCCGGCACCCGACATCGCCGCTGCCGCTGCTCCCTTCCGGGCCTGACGGGATTCACGACTGGTCGTCGCGGAGTAGCCGATGCGGACCACCATGGACCGGATATGGGGTGCGGCGGCCGAATCTGGCGGAGAGGGTGGGATTCGAACCCACGAACACCCGTGAAGATGTTACTGGAATTCCAGTCCAGCGCCTTCGACCGCTCGGCCACCTCTCCCATCAACAACTTATAAAACTTTTCTCAAGTAAACAATCAAATCGTCGCGACGTTTGCGCGAGCCGCACATCATATCAAACCGCCGGCGGCGGCCTGGGCCCCTTGGGCTCGGTGAACTTCGGCGGCGCATCCAAACAGGTGTCATTGGGAGCGCGCGGCGGTGGCGCCGGCTCGTTCAGCACAGGGATCTGCAGGGCGCTGCGCGTGTCCGGCGGATCGATGCCCACCGGCACCTTGATCGGCGGCACGCTGGCCGCCTGCATGTAGTGATCGGTGTCTTTGATACAAGAAGTCGTGAGTCTGTGAAAGGTGTGGCAGCCGCCCAAGGCGAGCCCCAGCACTCCCAGCATTCCCACATTGCGCAATCCCTTCAGCATCAAATGCACCTCGAATAAGTTTTAACGCAGCGCTCCGGCCTGCTGCAGCGCGCGCTCCAGGTCGGCCCGGAACTGCACCGCCAGTTCGGTCAATGGCAGGCGCAATCCGCCCTCCATCAGACCCATGCGCGCCAGGGCCCATTTGGCAGGAATGGGATTGGCCTCCAGAAACAGGGTCTCGTGCAGCGAGGCAAGGCCGGCATCCAGTTTCCGGGCTCCCGCATCATCTGCGCGCAAGGCGGCCGCGATCATATCCGCCATTGCCCGTGGCGCAACGTTGGCCGTCACCGAAATCACTCCCCGGGCACCCGCCATTATGGTCTCGCGTGCCGAGGCGTCATCGCCGCTGAGCACCGCGAACGTGGGCGGCACCTGGCTCAGAATCTCGCGCACGCGGGCGACCGACGCCACGGCCTCTTTGACCGCGGCCACTCCCGGGAGTTGCGCGATCCGTCCCACCGTCACCGGCAGCATGTCCACGGCGGTGCGCGCGGGCACATTGTAGGCAATGACCGGAACCCGGGAGGCCGCCGCGGCCGCCCGGTAATGCTGAAACAGCCCTTCCTGCGAGGGCCGGTTATAGGCCGGCGTCACGATCAATACGCCATCCACCGGCAGCCGTGACACCCAGCCGACGCGTTCGACCGTCGTCGCGGTGCTGCTGGTGCCGGCCCCGGCGATCACCTTGATCCGGCCCCGGATCCGGGCACACGCCTGTTCAGTGAGCTCGCGCAGTTCCGCATCAGCAAGCGTCGCGGACTCCCCCGTGGTGCCGCCGACGACGATACCGCTCGTGCCGTTTTCCACGTGGAAGTCGATCAGACGCGCCCACGCGGCGAAATCCACTCCACCATCGGCATGCATGGGGGTGACTATGGCAACCAGACTACCTGAAAACATTCCAAAAACTGCCGGGGGGCCCAGGTGGCGACGCGTGCGCGGAGCGCGCGATGGTACGAGGCGAGGCCGGCCCGGGCAAGTGCCAAGGTCGCCTTGGGCGGGTGCAACCGGTACACTCGGTGCGCTTATTCGTATGACGGCTCCCCTCAGATGAAGCAACACCTCGCTGTATCAGCGATCGGCAGCGACCGGACCGGGATGGTCCACGAACTGACCCGGGTCATCACCGAGTGTGGGGGCAACATCAGCGAGAGCCGGATGGCGAACCTCGGCACGGAGTTCGCGATGCTGCTGCTGGTGTCGGGCAACTGGCACGCCCTGGCGAAGCTCGAAACCGAACTCAAACGACTGATGGAGACCAGCAATCTGTCGGTACATCTGCGCCGCACCGAGCCGCGCAGCCCGCGCACCGACATGCTGCCCTACTCGATCGACGTGGTGTGCCTGGATCAGACCGGCATCGTCTCGGGGCTGTCGGGCTTCTTCTCCACCCGCGGTATCGACATCGCCGAGGTGTCCACGCGCAGCTACCCGGCGGCCCACACCGGTGCACCGATGTTCTCGGTGCAGATGATCATCAACGTGCCCAGCCGCATCCACGTCGCGCACCTGCGCGAGGAGTTCATGGAGTTCTGCGACTCCCTCAACCTCGACGCGATCCTCGAGCCGGTCAAGGCCTGAAGCGCGCCCGCCATCGGATTCAAGCCATGCCCAAAGTCGCACTCGATCGCAAGGTCCCTGCCTTCAGCCTGCCGGCCACCGGCAGCGCGGCAACCTGGAGCCTCGCGGATGCCGCCGGGCGCCAGCTCGTCATCTTCTTTTATCCCAAGGACATGACCAGCGGCTGCACGCTCGAGGCACAGGGGTTTCGCGATCAGGCCGCGGCCTTTCGCAAGGCCGGCACCGCCATCATCGGCATCTCGCGCGACAGCCTCGCATCGCACGAGAAGTTCCTTACGAAGGAGAAGCTGCCCTACCCGCTGCTGTCGGACGCCGACGAGAAGGTATGCAAGCTGTTTGATGTGATCCAGGAAAAGTCCCTGTACGGGCGCAAGTACATGGGCGTCGAGCGCAGCACCTTTCTGGTGGATGCCGCGGGCGTACTGCGCCGCGAGTGGCGCAAGGTGAAAGTGAACGGACACGTGGAGGAAGTACTTGAAGCGGCGAAGTCTCTCTGAACAGCAGCCCCCCGGAACGCCTGGCACCAGCGTGACAGGCCCGGGTGCGGATCGCGCCATGCGGCGCCTTTTCGTCCTCGACACCAACGTGCTGATGCACGATCCGACCTCGTTATTCCGCTTCGAGGAGCACGACATCTACCTGCCGATGACCGTGCTCGAGGAACTCGACGCGAACAAGAAGGGCCTCTCCGAAGCTTCGCGCAACGTCCGTCAGGTCAGCCGCTTCCTCGATGAAATGATCCGCGGCGCGACCAAGGAGCAGATCGACCAGGGTCTGCCGCTGCCGTCGGGCTATTCGGGCAATCACGGCAAGAAGGTTTCGAGCGGCCGGCTGTTCTTTCAGACCCGTCAGCTCGGCGGCGCAGCGGTGCTGCCGGAGGGACTGCCGGGGCATGGTGCGGACAACGCGATCCTCGCGCAGACGTTGCAGCTGCAGCGCGAGGATCCGGGCACCAGCGTGACGCTGGTATCCAAGGACATCAACCTGCGCATCAAGGGCGCGGTCCTGGGCGTGCACGTCGAGGACTACTACAGCGACAAGACCCTCGAGGACTCGGATGTCCTGTACTCGGGGATGGGCGCCCTGCCGGCGGATTTCTGGGAACAGCATGGCAAGGACATGCGCTCCTGGAAGGAAGCCGACCGCACGTTCTATGAGGTGACGGGGCCCGCCGTGCACGATTGGCTGCCCAACCTGGGCGTGTACGAGAACGCCGATCACGGCATCGAGGGCATCGTGCGCAAGGTCGACGGGGACACCGCGACCCTGGAACTCACCCGCGACTTCCGCAGCGAGCGCCACAATATCTGGGGCGTGATCGCGCGCAATCGGGAGCAGAACTTCGCACTGAATCTGCTGATGGATCCGGAGATCGACATCGTGACGCTGCTGGGGCCGGCCGGTACCGGCAAGACCCTGCTCGCGCTTGCCGCGGGCCTGGCCCAGACGCTGGAAAGCAACCGCTTCGTCGAAATCATCATGACCCGGGTGACGATCCCGCTGGGCGAGGACATCGGCTTCCTGCCGGGAACGGAGGAGGAAAAGATGGAGCCGTGGATGGGCGCCCTCATGGACAACCTCGAGGTGCTCACCCAGAGCCAGGAAGGCGGTAACTGGGGCCGGGCCGCGACCAACGACCTGCTGCGCAACCGTATCAAGATCCGCTCGCTGAATTTCATGCGCGGCCGCACCTTCCTGAACCGTTTCATCATCCTGGATGAGGCGCAGAACCTCACCCCGAAGCAGATGAAGGCGCTGATCACCCGGGCCGGCCCGGGTACCAAGCTGGCGTGCCTCGGCAACGTGGCGCAGATCGATACGCCCTACCTCACCGAGACCACCTCCGGCATCACCTACGCCGTGAACCGCTTCCGGGGCTGGGCGCATTCCGGCCATGTGACATTGGTGCGCGGCGAGCGCTCGCGATTGGCCGATTTCGCTTCCGACGCGTTGTAGGATTACCCTACGCGCATGGGTGCCGCCGCACGGCTCAGCGGCGGCTGCAATGTACGGTTTTTGAAAGCTTTCCCGGTAACGATTGCTTACGCCTTGGGCTGCAACTCGGGAGTGTCGGCCGTTGTCACAGGTCATATGCGAACAATGAGGACAATCAGCCTGGTCGTCGCGACCGCCGTGTTCGGCGGCATTGCGACCTATGCGGCTGCGCAGTCGAATCCGGATCTGCCGGATATAGGCAGCCCGGCCGGCACCATCGCCAACCTGGACGAGGAGTACCAGATCGGCCGCATGGTGATTCGCGAATTCCGCCAGGACAACCTGATCATGGAGGATCCGGAGGTCACCGATTACATCCAGACCCTCGGCCTGAAGCTGGCTTCGCAGGCGCCCGATTCGCAGCGCGTGTTCCATTACTACGTCGTGCGTGAGGGCGACATCAACGCCGAGGCGCTCCCGGGTGCCTTCATCGTCTGCAATTACGGCACCATCATCGCGGCCGAAAACGAATCCGAACTGGCAGGCGTGCTGGCGCACGAGACCGCACACGTCACCCAACGGCATCTGGTCCGCGGCGCATTGGCGTCCGAGAAAATGAGTCTGGAGACCGCGGCCGCGATCCTCGGCGCCATCGCGCTGGGTGCACTCGGCGGCGGTCCGGCGGCCATCGAGGGCGGCCTGATGGCCGCCGAGGGCATGGGCGCACAGATGCAGATCAACTTCACCCGCGACCAGGAATACGAGGCCGATCGCGTCGGCATGACGTACCTGGCGCATGCGGGCTTCGACCCGCTCGGCATGCCGAACTTCTTCGAGGAGTTCTACCGGCGCTACGGTTACGCCGAGTCGCACATCCCGCGCATGCTGGTCGATCACCCGGTGACCAGTGAACGCATCGCCGAGTCACGCAATCGCGCGGCGCAGCTGGAGCGACCCAAGCACGTTCAGGACAGCGTCGATTTCGGTCTGATCCAGGAACGTCTGCGGGTGCTCAACGCCACCGAGGACTTCGATCTGCGCGCCTACTACCAGGGTCGCACCAACATGCGCGATCCGCCGGTGGCAGCCCTCTACGGCCAGGCGCTGGCGCTGGTGGAGCGCAATCATCCCAACGAAGCGGTGACGATCCTGCAGCCCCTGATGACCGCCAACCAGGGGGTCATCATGCTGCACAGCCTGCTCGCCCAGGCGCAGATCGCCGCCGGCCACGTGCCGGAGGGCCTGGCCACCTTCGCGCGCGCCGAGGCGCTGTTCCCGCGCAACATTCCGCTCACGGTCCGTTACGGGGAGGCGCTCATCAAGGCCAACCAGGCCGCGAAGGCCCATGATCTGCTGCTCGACCTGTTCAACAACACCGAACCGACCCCCGCGGAGATCCGCCTGACCGCCCTGGCCGCCAACGGCTCCGGGGACGCCGGCGACGCCTACTACTACATGGGCGAATTCGACATCGAGAACGGCGAATTCCAGCTGGCGACCCAGCAGCTCGAAATGGCGCTGCAGACGCCGGATATCTCCGTGGTGCAGCGCAAGCGCTACCAGGCACGCCTGAAACAGGTCCGGGATGCGATCCTGGACGACCGGCGCGCCCACGGTGGCCGTGCCCCCGATGCCGGCAGTCAGGGCGGCGGCGGCCCGGGCGGCTGATCACGACCGTACAATCGCCCGCCGGTGGCACTTGCTACACTAGCGGGCAATTCAACAATAACCGGTCTCACATGCAAAGAACCTTCCGGCCGATCTTCATTGGCGGTGCGCTTGCACTCCTCGCCCTGCTGACGGGGTGTGCGACGCTGCCACCGGGCGCC
>Ga0302314_10008497_pt1 | contig 18252 bp, 12 predicted proteins | sample III_Palsa_N2_3_FD_200533 | JGI IMG/M metagenome (GOLD analysis project Ga0302314, IMG submission 200533) | Peat permafrost microbial communities from Stordalen Mire near Abisko, Sweden - III_Palsa_N2_3 | ecosystem: Environmental > Terrestrial > Soil > Palsa > Peat permafrost | place: Sweden...
GAAACGAAAGCTTGACCAGCGTCTTCGCATCCTGCATTCGACGGGGCTAGTCTCTTAGTAAGAATAAATAAAGGGAAAACCATGTACTCGCCAAAATTGTGGTGTGTGCTCCTGATTTTGCTTTGTGTCGCGTCCGGTCCGCCAGCCATAGCTCAAGGCGCCAATCCGGCCGACGCCCCGACCCCGCCCGCAGCCAAGCGCAAGGTTGCAAGCGAGGACGAGGTCCGGGAGCTGCGCCGCCAGGTGGCGGAACTGCAGGCGCAGATTCAGAAGCTGCTCTCGGCCACCAGCGCGGCGGCAACCAGTCCCGTCCCCGTCGCGCCGGCGCCGAGCCCTGCGGTGCCAGCCGATGCCGCGGCAGCGGCGGCAACTCGCGCGCAGGTCGATACCCTGCAGACTCAAGTCGCCGCTCTGCAGAAGAAGGCGAGCGAGCCGCCCCCGTCGCCGACCGCCGGCTGGAACGGCGAGCACTTTTTCCTGAGGAGTTCCGACGGCAATTTCGTGCTCATGCCGGTCGGCTACCTGGACGGGCAGTACGCGTTCTATGACAACACCTACGGCGCCCCGCCGGATTCCTTCGCCATTACGCGCGCGCGGTTTGGCTTTCAAGGCAATTACGGCAAGCAGCTCGACTATGTGTTCATGGTCGAGACGATCTCCAGCCCGACCATCCGCGACGCCTACCTGGATTTCAAGCCATGGAAGGAATTCAACATCATGGCCGGCCAGTTCAAGGTGCCTTATTCACTGGAAGTCGGCACCGCGGACACGGCCGTTGAGTTCTACAACCGCTCCCCAATCTCCGTGCTGTATCCGGACGCCGGCGGAGCTTTCCGCGCGCCCGGCATTGACGTTCACGGTCAATTGGGCGGCGGTGTCGTGGAATACTGGCTCGGCCTGTTCAATGGACAGGGACTGGTTACCAGCGGAACCACGAATGAGCCGGAAGTGGTCGGCCGGCTGCGAGTTTCCCCGTGGAAACAATCCGACAACACTTGGCTGAATGGGCTGGCCGTTGGCGGTTCCGCCGAGCATAGCCGCTCCAAGGGCCTGGCCAACGAACAGAGCTTCAGCGGCGCGCTGAACGACGGCACCTACACGTTCTTTCCGCAGTTCAAGATCAACGGCAACGTCAATCGATACAACGCCTTCGCCTCGTGGTTGAGCGGGCCGTTCGGTCTGCGCGGAGAATACGCCCATCTGCAGCAGGATCGTGCCGACATCGGCTCATTGACGGCCGGCGGCATCGGATTCAACAGCCTTGAACCCATCAAGGGCGAGGGCTATTACGTATCGGCCATCTACTTCCTCACCGGGGAGACCGATCCTTTGAATGCTCTGCCGCGCGTAAAGCACCCGGTGATCGGCCCCGCGTCTCCCGGAGAATCGGGGGAGCCGGGTTGGGGCGCTTGGGCGCTCAAGTTCCGCTACTCCAGGCTGTCGGGAAATGCACCGGGCGGAAGTTGTGATGCCACGACGGTTCCCTCTTGCCCGATCACGCCGGTCATCGCCCCGGGATTCAACGACACCACGGATCAATTCACGTTCGGCGTGAACTGGTATCTCGATTATTGGGTTCTCGTCAAATCGGAAATCAACCTGGATCGGCTCAAGGATCCCAGCGTGCAGGGCATTCTGCCCCGCAATTACTATGTATTCCTCGAGACTCTGCAGTTTCGGTTCTGATCGGGCGCGGCAAATATGGTTGGAGGAGATTGGATGAAAACTAAAATAGTTCCCCTGCGAAACCTAATCGCCCTGTTCGGAGTGCTCTTCGTGCTGAACAGCTGCGGCGGCAGTCCGTCTGGCTGCGGCGTCTGCGGCACTGCGAAGAACGGACCGATCACATTGATCGATGTGATGCTGGTGCCGGAGCACAACCCGAATGGCGAGCCCGGCGGCCCGTTCAACATCTTCGACATCAGCTGGGTGGATCCGGTCAACCGCGTTTACATGGTCTCGGATCGCGTCGGTCTCGACGTTCCGGTGTTCAATACGGTGTCCGACATCGCCTTGTGGGCGATCGGCGGCGACAATTCCATCGCCGAGGCGGGGGACAATGCCAGCCTGTGCTGGGCGGACAGTACTACCGGCGAAACGATTCCGCCGCTCACCAGTGCGCAGGGCAACTACACACGCTTCGGATGCAAGACCAATGGCTTCCGCCTTCCGGGCTTCTTCGGTCCCAACGGTCATTTCGGCGGATTCGTGGGTGGCCAATGCTGCGCCTCGCGCTCCAACAACTTGAACCCGCTGTCGGGCCCGAACGGCATGGAGATCTCGGCAGACGGGAATTTCCTGTTCGTCGGCAATGGCAGCTCGGTCATGTTCGTGTTCGACTTGGCCTCATCGATCGCCAGCGGCTATACGACGCCTCCCCTGCTGACCGCGACGGTAGCGACGGGCACCTCTCCGGACTATGACGGTCCCACCGGCGTCACCGGATGCATGGCATCCGCCAATGGCAGAGCCTTCTCCGACCCGAGCTGCGGCGATTTGCGCGGCGATGAAATTGCGACCACCGGTGGCGTGGTCACGTTCCCGCAGGATGGTTCCTCGCGTTACCTCGTGTCCATCATCAACGGCGACCCGGGATTGCCCTTCGTCACCATCATTGACGTCACCGGAATCGTTACGCGCTCCGCGAACAATCAGCTGGCACACTGCCTGCCGTACGCATCGGCGACCTACACGAGCGCCGACGTCGGCACCCAGGCTCCCTACAGTCCCGGCGGCCCGTTCTCGACGTTCCCCGCGAACTACTCCTCGTGCATCCTCGGCCAGATTTACTACGATGGCGCGGTACAAAATGACACCACCGCGTTCATCGACGACGGCGGCGCGAACGGGCCGGTCGGGAGTCCCGCATTCCCCTGCCCGGATCCTTCGCTGCAATTTGCGACTGCGACGCCGACCTCGCCGGTGGTGCCCGGCGTGCCGGGGCCGGCGGTTCCGTCCGGCGCATCCGGCCACGCGGCGGGTTACAACCCGGATGTAGCCTGCCATCACGGCCCGATGGTCACGGTCACCACTCCGACTCAAGCTGGCGGCGTGTTTTGCGCCGCGGGTCCCGGCACGCCGGCGGGATGTACCGGTGCCGTGTCTCCGGCAGGCTTGGGCGGGATGATCTATTACCCACCCCTGCATGCATTCTTGATGACCAACGGAAACACGACCTCCGACATCACGGTGGGCAGCGTCGATGTCATTGATCCGCTGCACAAGGTCACTGTCGGCGGAGTCACCAAATATGTGCCGGCGGTCGTCAACAGCTACCCGATCTATAACTGCATGCCGACCGGCCTGAATCTCGGGCCCGGCACGGATGTTCTGGTGGGCTGCGCCGATCATGACGGGCGCGCATTTGCGCCGTCCACCGTCATCATCAATGGCAGCACGGGCCAGGTTCTTACCACCATCAACAATGTCGGCTTCGTCGATGAGACGTGGTACAACCCCGGCGACAACAACTACTACCTGGGGGCCAGAGATATGCCCACCGGCCCGGTTCTCGGGGTGATCAATGCCGGAACCCGGCAGTGGCTGCAAAATGTCCCCACCAACGGCAACGCGCACAGCGTTGCGGCGGATCCGATCAACAATCACATCTTTGTGCCGCTGCCCTCGGGCGGCACCAATTGCGAAACCGTCGCCGCCGATGGTTGCGTGGGTGTGTATGCCGCGCAGTAATTGGCGGCGCGCAGTAATTGACGGGAAGTAGAGTCGAATCAGGAGCCCGCTCGGGTGGGGCTCCGCTTTTTCAAAGTGGCTCGGATCAGCGGACCAGCGTCTCTTGATAGCGCATCATCTTCCATTGGCCGTTTTGGTTGGTCCACAGCTCGCCGATGAACACTCTGCGGAAACGCAGCGCCGAGCCTTTCGGGAATTGCATGCTGCTTTCGTAGGTGACGAACGCATAGTCCGGCCCGAGCGGCTGTACTTGAAAAAACTGCAAGAGATAATCGCTGTACATGCTGTGCTCGACTTCCATTAGCACATGACGCTTGGTGCGTTCACCGTCGCCATCGGCTTCCACCGCCTGGAAATCCTCGGTGAGAAACTTTGCGTAGCCGTCTTTGTCCTTTTTCTTGAATGTAGCCCAGGCCGCGCGCACCTGTGCTTCGAGTACGATGGCGAGCTTGGTTTTCGGCGTGGTGCTCGGCGCGCCGGCGAAAGCGTTGCCGGGCGCCGGCTGCTGTGCGATTGCAAGGCAGGGCAGCGCAAGCGCCGCACATGAACTTAGAAGCCATTTTCGCATCTTTCACCTCCGCCAGCGATGCCGCGAATCCTACAGTGTCGCGCGTCGCGCTCAAAGAGTAGTATGAAATTGCGCTACGGAAACAGCCAACCTACGGGGTCGACACAATGAAACCAAGCCCACTGCTTCTGCTCGCGTCGCTTGCCTGGGCGTCGTGCGGATTCGCGCAGCAATCGCCGCCGCAGCCGCAGTCGGCACAAGCCTGGCAGCAATCGCAGAACTCGGATGCGGCGCGCACCTATACCTACCAGCGATTTACCCTGGTGGGCAAATTCCTGACGCCGCCGCACGATCCGGCAGCCAATCGCCCGGCGTTGGCCGTGGACTGCATCCCAGGTAGTAGTTCTCATCATCCCAAGGGCAAGTTCCTGGCCGCGAATCTTCTGGTGGGAAGCGGCCTTAAGATCGTCTACGTCGAGCCGGAGGAGGTCCGTGGCACGTCCTATTACCCGAAGGTTGCAGTCCGATACAACGCGGACGGCACGAAAGACAAGGAGGACAAATGGTCGGTGGGAGCGGACAAGATTTCTGCCGCCATCCCCAAGGATGCGCTGAAAGAATTTCTGCGTGCGCATAGGGTTGCGATCAATCTGGATGATGATCAGGGTTCGCAGGTCGCCATGCAGTTTGACCTGCCCGATGCAACGCTGGTCGCACACAGCTGCAACGTGAATGGGCATTGAGCATTGAACAGGGAAGGGCTTACCGATGAAGAACAGCCGCCGTGATTTCTTGATGAGCGCCGCAGGAACCTCGCTCGCGGGGATCGCCACCGGGGCCGTGGCCGGCACCGCGGCCGGGGCCGCTGCCGAGCCGGCGCAGCGACGCAAGCGATCATCAGAGCCGCATGAATTGCCGCGGGGGATGACACTGCTGTCGATTCGCTCGGAGCACGGCGATACGCTCGGCGTCAAAACCGATCGCGGGATTCTCGATGTGCGGCGCGCGTCGCTCGCGCTGCACCTGCCGGTGCCGCTGACCCTCGACGAGTTGCTGCAGAAAGGCGGTGCCTCGGAACTGGCGCATCTGGTGAGCGCGGCGCAGAAGTCGCGCCACGCCGACAGCCTGTATGTGGATGAGGCGCAGATCACGCACGGGCGGCTGTTCGCCGAACCCGGCAAGATCGTTTGCATCGGACTGAATTATCGCGATCACGCCAAGGAGACGGGTGACAAGGTGCCGGCGGTGCCGATCCTGTTCAACAAGTACAACAACGCGCTCACCAATCATGGCGCCACCATTCACCTGCCGACCGAGGTGGCCACCAAGTTCGACTACGAGGTGGAGCTGCTCGTGGCCATCGGGCGACGCGCGCATAACGTGCGCCTCGAAGACGCGTCCAAGTGCATTGCCGGCTATTGCACTTCGAACGATTTCTCGGCGCGCGACCTGCAGCTCGAACTCGACGGCCACCAGTGGATGATCGGCAAGACGCTGGATGATTTTGCCCCCATCGGGCCGTACTTCGTCTGCGCCGACCTGGTCGAGGATCCGAACAACCTGAACATCGAATGCCGGGTCAACGGTGAAACGCGCCAGCACTCCAACACCAGCTCGCTGGTCTACAACACCGAATTCCTGGTGTCCTACATCAGCCGGCATTTCCCGCTCGACCCGGGCGATTTGATTTTCACCGGAACGCCCCCCGGCGTAATCCTCGGCATGCCCAAGGAGAAGCAGGTGTGGCTGAAGGCCGGCGATGAGATCGCCTGCTCGGTCGGCAATCTCGGCGAGCTACGCTTCACACTGGCTTGAGTGCGCCGCCGGCAGCTAAGCGAATGTGCAATTTCTAACCAAGACCAGCATCGTAAAATAGCCTGCGGCACACAGGGAGTGTGCCGCAAATAAGAAAATAGGGACTTGATCCGTCCGCGGAGATCCATCATAAAATCCGGCGCATCCCGCTTCTACCTGGTAGTGCTGTGCGCCATCATTTGCGGCGCGCTGCTCGGCTATTTCTGGCCGGCGGCGGGCGTGGCTCTCAAGCCTCTCGGCGACGGATTCATTGCCCTGATCAAGATGCTGATCGCGCCGGTGATCTTTCTCACCGTGGTTCTCGGGATCGCCAATGGCGCGCATGCGAAACAGGTCGGCAGGGTGGCGCTGAAGGCGATTGTCTACTTCGAGGTGGTCTCGACATTCTCGCTGGTCATCGGGCTGACGGTCATCAATGTGCTGAAGCCGGGTCAGGGGTTCAACGTGAATCCCGCCACTCTGGACGCAGGCGCGGTGGCCAAGTACGCGGAGCAGGCCAAGGAGCAATCCGCCGTCGATTTCGTGCTGCACATCATCCCGAAGACCTTTACCGATGCTTTCACCAATGGCGGGGATTTGCTCCAGGTTCTGCTGTTGGCGCTGCTGACCGGCCTGGCACTGATGTCCATGGGCGAGGCGGCGCAGCCGGTGCTGCGCGTGTTTGAGGCCCTGTCCAAGGCCTTCTTCAAGATGATCAGCATGGTCATGAAGCTGGCCCCGCTCGGCGCCGGAGGCGCGATGGCCTTCACGGTGGGGAAATACGGCGTGCATAGCTTGACCCCTATGCTCAAGCTGATGGGCAGCTTCTATCTGACCTGCTTGTTGTTTGTGCTGATCGTGCTCGGCCTGATTGCGCGCATGGCGGGTTTCAATATTCTGCTGTTCCTGCGATATGTCCGAGACGAGCTGCTGGTGGTGCTCGGCACCTCATCCTCGGAGGCTGCGCTGCCGCAGCTGATGCTCAAGCTGGAGCGGCTAGGATGCTCGAGGCAGGTGGTCGGCCTGGTAATTCCCATTGGCTATTCGTTCAATCTCGACGGCACGAACATCTACCTGACCATGGCGGCCTTGTTCGTCGCGCAGGCTCTGAACGTGGATCTGACGCTGTCGCAGCAGCTCGCCATTCTTGCGGTCGCCATGCTGACGTCCAAAGGTGCTTCAGGCGTCACCGGCGCGGGATTCATCACGCTGGCCGCGACACTGATGGTCGTGCCGTCAGTGCCCGTGGCGGGGCTTGCGTTGATTTTGGGAATCGACCGGTTCATGAGCGAAGCGCGTGCCATGACCAACATCATCGGCAACGGCGTTGCGACCATCGTGATCGCGCGCTGGGAAGGCGCGCTCGATCGAGGCTGTCTGGATGCGGAGCTGGCGGCGGGACCGGCGCTGCTGCCGGGTGAACCACCCGTAGAGGACCGCCTCGCGGGTGAGCGCGCCTAGCATCGAATGCGCCGGCGAGATCACGCGTTTGATTCTGTTATGATATATGAGATATCAAAACAAATAACGGTCCATCCGGGGGTTCTCCCATGCGAATCGCCATCATCGGTCAGCGAGACTTCGGCAAAGCGGTGCTCGACGCATTTCTTGCCCGCAACGACTCGGTCGCAGGAGTGTTCTGCGCGCCGGAGAAGCCGGGTGCAGCTCCCGATGAACTGCGTGTCGCGGCCGAGGAGCGGGGCATCCCGGTTTATCAGTTCGCCTCGCTGAAGGCCGAGGAGGCGCTCTTGGCGCTGCGCGCGCTCGACACCGACGTCGGCATCCTCGCCTATGTGCTGCAGTTCGTCTCGCAGGACTTCGCCACCATTCCGCGCCATGGCACGATTCAGTATCACCCCTCGCTGCTGCCGCTGCACCGCGGGCCGAGTTCCATCAACTGGGCCATCATCCGCGGCGACGCGCACACCGGGCTGACCATCTTTCGACCCACCGACGGCCTCGATGAAGGTCCCATTATCCTGCAGAAGCAGACTCCGATCGGTCCGGACGACACCGTCGGCAGCATCTACTTCGAGCGCCTGTTTCCGCTCGGGGTCGCGGCGGTGCTGGAGGCGGCCGACATGGTGGTCAGCGGCGCGGCGGCCAGCGTCCAGGACGAGTCTCGGGCGAGCTATGAAGGGTGGTGCCGCGCCGGGGAAGCGCGCATCAACTGGCACAGCCAGCTCGATTTGGTGCACGATTTGATTCGCGGCTGCGACCCGGCGCCGGCCGCCTGGACGCTGTTCAAGGGCAAGAAGCTGCAATTGTTCGGCTCGCGCAAGCATGCCGCGCGCACTTTTTCGCAGGTCAAGGGCAGCGTCGGAGCCCTCACCACGATCGGCGAAAAAAGCGTGTTCATCACGGCGCAGGGCGGGCAGATCGAGGTGTCCAAGCTCAGGTACGACACCGGCAAGAAACTGCCGGCGCCGCAGCTGTGCGCCGAGATCGGCCTCGTATCCGGCACCATTCTCGGCGACTAGAAAAGACCCACGACCCGCCCGTCCGCGTCGATATCGATCTTGTCGGCGGAGGGCACTTTCGGCAGCCCCGGCATGGTCATCACGTCGCCGCATATCGCGACGATGAACTCCGCGCCGGCAGCGAGGCGCACCTCCCGGATGTTGACGATGTGCCCGCTCGGCGCGCCGCGCGCCGCCGGGTCGGTGGAGAACGAGTACTGGGTTTTCGCGATGCACACCGGGTAGTGGCCGTAGTCTGCCTGCATCTCCTCGATCCGGGCGCGAACCTTGGCGTCGGCGGAGATGTCGGCAGCACCGTAGATCTTGGTGGCGATGGCCTTCACCTTCTCCCACAGCGTCTGCTTGTCATCGTACACGAAGCGAAAATTCGAGCTGCCCGCTTCCACCAGTTGCACGACTTTGCGGGCAACATCGACCGCGCCGGCGCCGCCCTCGGCCCAATGGCGCGCGACGATCAGCGGCACATCGAGAGCCGCGAGCTTGTTCGCGAGCAGCGCATGCTCCGCAGCGGTATCGGCGGTGAAGTGGTTGACCGAGACCACGCAGGGCAGGCCGTAGTGGTTGCGCACGTTGTTCACGTGCCGCTGCAAGTTCGCCACCCCCTGCTCGAGCGCCGCGAGGTTCTCCTTGCTCAAGCTCGCAAGCTCGGCGCCGCCATGAAACTTCAGGGCACGGATGGTCGCGACGATCACCACGGCCGATGGCCGCAGCCCGGACTTGCGGCACTTGATGTCGATGAATTTTTCCGCGCCGAGGTCGGCGCCGAAGCCCGCTTCCGTGACCACGTAGTCAGCCAGCTTGAGCGCGGTGGAGGTGGCGAGCACCGAATTGCAGCCGTGCGCGATGTTCGCGAACGGGCCGCCATGAATGAAAGCCGGGTTGTTCTCCAGGGTCTGCACCAGGTTCGGCTTCAGCGCCTCCTTGAGCAGCACCGTCATTGCGCCCTGGGCGTTCAAGTCGGCGGCGCGGATGGGCTTCAAGTCGCGGCGATAGCCGACCACGATGTTGCCGAGCCGCTTCTTGAGGTCGACCAGGGACTTGGAGAGACAGAAGATGGCCATGACCTCGGAGGCCACGACGATGTCGAAGCCGTCCTGTCGCGGGAAGCCGTTGCCGGGCCCGCCCAGCCCCACGGTGATATCGCGCAACGCGCGATCGTTCATGTCCATGACGCGCTTCCACGCGATGCGCCTCACGTCGAAGCCCAACGCATTGCCGTGGTAGATATGATTGTCGATGAGGGCGGAGAGCAGGTTGTGCGCAAGCCCGATGGCGCTGAAGTCGCCGGTGAAGTGCAGATTGATGTCCTCCATCGGCACGACTTGCGCGTAACCGCCGCCGGCCGCGCCGCCCTTCATGCCGAATACGGGTCCGAGGCTCGGCTCGCGCAGGCAGATGATCGCTTTTTTGCCGATCTTGTTGAGCGCGTCCCCGAGCCCCACCGTGGTCGTGGTCTTTCCCTCGCCTGCGGGGGTGGGACTCAAGGCGGTGACCAGGACGAGCTTGCCGTCGGGCCTGTCCTTGAGCGAATCGATGTAGTCGAGCGCTATTTTTGCCTTGAAATGACCGTAGTTCTCGATGCTCTCGGCAGGAATTCCCAAGCCAGCCGCAATTTCCCCAATGGGCTTCAATTTCGCGCTCTGCGCGATGCCGATATCGGATGCCACAATGACTCCCCTTACGTTGCTACGGTCACGCGCCGTAATTTTCGACATCGGACAGCGTGCAGAAATCGCCCGATGATTTTATTGTTGCAAGAATGCTATTTGTCGGCGAGCACATCAGCGCCTTTGAGCAGGGTCTGCTGAGTGTCGCTGAACTCGCGAAAGCGCTTCTGCCACTCGGAGGGTTGGCTGACGCGGGTGGCCTGCACGGCGGTGACCTTGTACTCGGGGCAATTGGTAGCCCAGTCCGAGTTATCGGTGGTGATCACATTGGCGCCCGATTCCGGGAAGTGGAAGGTGGTATACACCACCCCAGGCTGCACCCGGGGAGTGACCCGCGCGCGCAGCACGGTATCGCCGGCACGGCTGGCGATGCCCACCCAGTCGCCCTCGGCGATACCGCGTTCCTCCGCATCGTGCGGATGGATTTCCAGACGGTCCTCATCGTGCCACTGATTGTTTTCGGTACGGCGCGTCTGCGCGCCGACGTTGTACTGGCTTAAGATTCGTCCCGTGGTCAGGATCAGCGGGAAGCGCGCATTGACCTTCTCCGCGGTGGGCACGTATTCGGTCACCAGGAAGCGGCCCTTGCCGCGCACGAATTCCCCCACGTGCATGGTGGGCGTGCCGTCCGGGTGTTGGTCATTGCACGGCCACTGGATGCTGCCGAGCTCATCGATGCGCTCGAAGCTCACACCGGTGAAGGTCGGGGTCAAGCGGGCGATCTCATCCATGATCTCGCTGGGATGGGCGTAATTCATCGGGAAGCCGACCGCGTTGGCGAGCAGCTGGGTGATTTCCCAATCCGCGTAGCCGGACTTCGATTGCATCACCTTGCGCACCCGCGAAATGCGCCGCTCGGCATTGGTGAAGGTGCCGTCCTTCTCCAGAAACGAGGAACCGGGCAGAAACACATGCGCGAACTTCGCCGACTCGTTCAGGAACAAGTCCTGCACGATGATGCACTCCATGTTGGTGAGCGCCGCGGTGACGTGCTGCGTATTCGGATCGGATTGGGCAATGTCCTCCCCCTCGATGTACAAGCCCTTGAATTCCCCATCGAGCGCCGCCTCGAACATGTTCGGAATGCGCAGGCCCGGGTCGGCCCGCAGGCTGACTCCCCACGCGCTCTCAAACAGATGACGCACCTTGTCGTCCGAGACATGCCGGTAGCCGGGGAATTCATGCGGGAAGGAGCCCATGTCGCAGGAGCCCTGCACATTGTTCTGCCCGCGCAGCGGGTTGACGCCCACCCCCTCGCGGCCGATGTTTGCCGTCGCCATGGCGAGATTCGCGATGCCCATCACCATGGTGGATCCCTGGCTGTGCTCGGTGACTCCCAGCCCGTAATAAATCGCGCCGTTGCCGCCCGTGGCGTAGAGCCGCGCCGCAGCGCGCACCTCGCTTGCCGGAACGCCGGTGATGGCCTGCATCGCCTCCGGGGAGTTGACCTCTTGCGCGACGAAGGCGCGCCACTTGTCGAACGAGTCGATCTCGCAACGCGCGCGCACGAAGTCTTCCTTCACCAGGCCCTCGGTGACGATGACGTGTGCGAGGCTGTTGATTAAAGCCACATTCGTGCCGGGCATCAATTTCAGGTGATAGTCGGCCGTGATATGCGGCGTGCGCACTAGGTCAATGGTGCGCGGATCGGCGACGATCAGCTTCGCCCCCTGGCGCAGGCGGCGCTTCATCTGCGAGGCGAACACCGGGTGGCCGTCGGTCGGATTCGCGCCGATGACGAAAATCACATCGGCCTTCATCACCGAGTCGAAATTCTGCGTGCCGGCCGATTCGCCCAGCGTGTTCTTCAAGCCATAGCCGGTGGGGGAGTGACACACCCGCGCGCAGGTGTCGACATTGTTGTTGCCGAAGCCGGCACGCACCAATTTCTGCACCAGGTAGGTCTCCTCATTGGTGCAGCGCGAGGAGGTGATCCCGCCGATCGAGTCGACGCCGTATTTTACTTGAATGCGCTTCAGCTCCGCGGCCGCATAGGCGACTGCTTCCTCCCAGGACACCTCGCGCCAGGGATCGCTGATCTTGGCGCGGATCATGGGCTTGGTGATGCGGTCCGGGTGGCTCGCATAGCCGATGGCGAAGCGCCCCTTGACGCAGGAGTGGCCGTGGTTGGCGTGGCCATCCTTGTTCGGCACCATGCGCACCAACTCCTCGCCCTGCATCTCGGCGCGAAACGAGCAGCCCACCCCACAGTAGGCGCAGGTCGTGATCATGCTGTGTTCCGCCTGACCCTTGTCGATCAGGCTTTTCTCGGACAAGGTTGCCGTCGGGCAGGCCTGCACGCAGGCTCCGCAGGACACGCACTCGGAGTCCATGAACGGCACATCCTGGCTGGCGGCGACCTTGGAATCGAAACCCCGGCCCTGGATGGTGAGCGCGAAGGTGCCCTGCTGCTCATCGCAGGCGCGCACGCAGCGCGAGCACACGATGCATTTGCTCGGGTCGAAGGTGAAGTAGGGATTGCTGGTGTCCTTTTCGGCGGCCAAATGATTGGCGCCCTCGTAGCCGTAGCGCACTTCGCGCAGACCCACGGCCCCGGCCATGTCCTGCAGCTCGCAATGCCCGTTGGCCGGACAGGTCAGGCAGTCCAGCGGGTGATCCGAGATGTACAGCTCCATCACTCCGCGGCGCAGCTCCGCCAGCTTGCCATTCTGCGTAGTGACCTTCATCCCCTGCGACACCGGCGTAGTGCAGGAGGCCGGGTAGCCCTTCATCCCTTCAATCTGCACCAGACACAGGCGGCAGGAACCGAAGGCCTCAAGCTGCTCAGTGGCGCAGAGCTTCGGGATCTTCACGTCGGAGAGCGCCGCGGCGCGCATCACCGAGGTGCCCGCCGGCACCACGACCTCGCGCCCATCAATGCTCAACGTCACCAGGGTTGCAGAGTCGCGCTTCGGCGTCCCGTAATCCGGCTCGGCAATCGATAACATGCGCACGTCCTCGCTTTGCGGTCGCACCGTGACACTGGCGGATGCCGAAATCATACTACCACTAGATATATTAGCTTTGATATATCAACAAGAATTTTGTCAATCTGGCGTTGCCTGCCTACTTGGCGGCCTTAAGGGGGGCGGGCGCGCGGTACCCCTCAGAGGGGTGAGTGGCCTTCGCGGCCGCGAACTCAAGGGGTGTTGCGCACAGGCGCAGATGCGAGGGGGACCCGGCGCGAAATCAAGGAGCGTCAAGGCCGGCGGCGCGTCATTCGCGCCGCCGGCTTGCCTATCTCCGGTTACTTTATTACGTCGACCACCACCGATTTCGACGCGATGCCATTGGCGATCACGGCCAGCTCGGTCGAGCCAGTCTCGGCGGCTGCCGGAATGGTAACGGTCACTGAACTTGCGCTACCCGGCGCAATCGACATCGTGTTGGGGTTGACGGTACGGGCGTACACCACGTTGCCGCTGGCCTTGTTCGTCAGCCGCACGATCGGATAGTTGGTCGCGCCCTGTTCATCATCGCCGTAGTAGGCGCCTTGCGTCAGGCCGTTGAACTGCGTGCCGGTGAGCGTATAGGTTCCGTTGCGGGCGACAGCCTTCGGAGGCGAAGTGATGGTCGGGGCCCAGGCGGCCTTGGGAGATCCGACCGGCGTATACACCTCAGCGGTGTCGGTGAAATCCGTGGCAAGAATCTGGCCGTTCGGCAGCACCAGAAAGTTGTAGTAGTACGCGCCTGACGTGCTGGCATTCTCCAGAGTGTCGGCCACCTGCTCGATGGCATTCGTGCTGGTGAACTCAAAAAAGTGGGTCGGTGAGTTGCCATATCCTGAGCTTGCCGCAAACAGGATATTGCCATTGGGCATCATGGCCCCCGGCGCATCGGCGAGGTCGCAGGCTGTCTTCCCGGTCTTGCCGCAGACCAGCGGTACATCTTTGCCCGCGCTCCAGGTACCCGCGCTTGTATTGTAAATCGCCGTCGGGTCCGGCTTTGACACACCCTTGCAGCCGGTGTTGCCCCCGAAGGCAACCAGCGTCCCATTGGGGCGCATGACTGCGGGTCCAATTTCCCAATTGCCGCAGGTGGCGGGATCCGGCAGCGAAACCGGCGTATTGCCGGCGCTGACCCACACGCCCGAGGAGGGAACGTATTGCTCCGCATTGGTCGCGCCGCCATTGGGATAGTTGGTCCAAATGTCGATGGTCAGAACATTGCCATTGGGTAGCAATTCGTAGCCCTGTTCATCCTGATAGGCTCCCGCGGCGGCCGGCGCCCCGGTGAAAGTCCAGGTCAAGGTGGAGGCATCCAGCAGCGCCTCCTGATCCGGGTAGTTGCAGCATCCGGCCAGCATCCAGGTGCCGTCGGCCAATACCACGCTTTCGGAGTCTCCGATCACGCCGTCTCCATTGGAGTAGCCCCAGCCCGTCGGTGCATTGACGGCAGTCCAGCTGTCAGCGACCGGGTCGTAGATCGCGCCGAGATTGGTCCAAGTCGGGACGAAGTCCTGGTACTCGCCGCCCATGATGATGAAGCGGCCATCGGGGAGCACCGCAGAGGCGAAATACAGCGGCGCGTATTGGACTCCGCCGATCACCGGCAACGAGGCGATCTGCGTCCAGGTTCCGTCCGCGTAGTTGCCCGCGCTGTCGGGGGTCAGCTTCCACCAGTATTGGGTGCCGCTATCGTTGAAAATGACGCTACCGTCGGTGAGCAGCTCCGGATTGCTCAAGCCCGAGGTGACGCCGTTGTTCACCGTGACCGTTTGCCAGCTTCCGCCGAACGCCGGTGAGGCGGCCGGCTTGGTTGCGGCCTGCGCCGCGGCGGCCGATCGATGCGGCAGCTGCGCCAGGAATGCATTCCAGGCAGCGGGATTATTCTTGAAATACAGTCCCGTTGCGTGGGACAGCGGCGGCGGGACCGTGTCCAACAATTGCGCGCGGCTCGCGCCGGCCGCCAAAGTCATCGCGACCCCGGCAAGTCCGATGACGCCGATGGCTTTGAGATTGCGAAAGGAAATTTTCATTCAATGCCCCTTGTTCGTTTTTTCTAATAAACGACAGCGTCTATCACGCGCTGGATTGACGCTATCACTAGTCGATTGACTGAGGGATCGACGATACGCTCGGGGAAAATCAAGTCAAGAAAACTTTTAGGATCTGGCGTGACACTTTTGGGACAATTGCGACGGAACAAGACGCCGCGACGCGAGGCAATTGTCCATATTATGTTGCATCGGTGCGCCTGACTGGCGCGGAGCGCGTCGTATTGGGTTTCCTGTCCGTGCCGTTCAACGAATAGAATGCAGCATCATGAATAGGGCGGGGAAAATTCTTCTGTTGGCCGCATGCGGGTATGCGGCGGCATCCTCGGCAGGCAGCGTCGGCAGCTTTCTCGCCACCAACAACGATGTGCCGCTGTTCAATCCGCCGCAGGGGCCTGCGGGCAGCACGGTGACCTTTTACTCGATCGAGTCGAATGGGGCGCTCGACAATAAAGTCGTGGTTCCGACCGGCGGCGTGGGCATATCAGGCGGGTTTTTCGCCTCCTCGCGCATCGCGATCGTGCCCCAGAGAAGCGACGTGTGCGTGTTCGCGTCGAATGCGGCATCGGGAGACATTTCGGGCATCAGTGCCGGGACTCTCACGGTCACGGGCACCTTCTTAGGATCGCGGACCGACACGGCGACCACAAACGGCATTGGCTTGGCGGCCAACGCGAACTACCTGTACGCGACCTTCTCCACCTCGAGCACTATTGCCACGTTCAGCGTAGAGCCTGGCTGCACCTTGGCTTTCGTCGGGGACGTGTTTGCGGTCGGACTCAACACCGGAGTGGTGGGGGCCATGGCGATCCACGGCGCCACGATGGTGGTCACGTACGGCGATGGCTCAATCGAGTCTTTCAACATTTCCGCAGGGGTGCCGGTGTCGAACGGCGACGCCCAGAACTCATCGGGCTTCGCCAACGACCACCTACCGAATGGTGTGGATATCACAGCGGATGGGCATTACGCCATCTTCGGCGATGCCTCTACCGTGACCACCCTCGAGGTATCCGATATCTCGTCCGGAAAATTGACGCCCACCATCGCCTATGACGTCGGCAGCTCCTGGAATTCCGGCAACCTCAGGCTGACTCCGGATGAATCGCTGATCATCGTCAGCAATAATTCCGGCGGCGCAGTGACGGCGGTGCCGTTCGACAAGTCCTCGGGAAGGATCGGGTCTGGCTGCACTTCCGGGCCCCTCAGGGGGTTCTACAGCACTTGGTCATACGCCGGGGCTGCTGAACTGCAACTTCCGAGCGCGCTCGGTGGCCTGATCTATGTGCCGGAATTCGGCTCGAACGGCTACTCTTCCATCGGCGTGGTGCAGCTCACCACGACGGGCAAAGCTTGCACGCTGAGCGAGACTGCAAGCTCGCCCATCGTCGATAACAGCGATCATTCTGAGCTTCTTTCCATCGGCATCTACCCGGTTAGGCAGTTCTAGATGTTCGGGAACCTAACTATGGACAGGTATCGTATCTCCGCCTTGGCACTCCTTATATATGTGGCTTGCCTTGGCAGTCCGCCGGCGCATGCTGGTACCTGCCCCAAGCGACCCGTGCCGGGCAGCGTCGTGAACAACCCGCTCGCTCTTTACAGCACCAAGGGCGTGCTTACCGCGGCATTCACCCTGCGAAGCGAAGTAGCGAACTACTTGGAGGAGTGCTACATCTACCTGGGCGGCGGCAACGGCGCTGTGGAAGCCCCGACATTGCACCTCAATCCGGGCGATGAGCTCGAGCTGAGCCTGACCAATCGCTTGACCTATGTGCCGCCGCCACCGCCGACGAAGCGATCGGCGATAACCGACATGGCGAAGATGTCGAACATGGGCAAGATGCCGGCGGCAGCGCAGGGGGCTGCGACGACGCATGATCCCTGCGATGGCGGGACCATGGTTGCCACTTCCACCAATATCCATTTCCATGGGCTGAACATTCCTCCGGTATGCCATCAGGACGAGATTCTCAATACCGACATCGAGAATACCGACCCCGCGTTTCAGTATCAGTTTCGCGTTCCTCTGAACGATGCGCCGGGCATGTACTGGTACCATCCGCACCTGCACGGGGAAACGACCTTGCAAGTCAATGGCGGCGCCGCCGGCGCATTGATCGTCGACGGCATGCAAGACGTGAAGCCGCAGGTGGCCGGACTCCCGGAACGGGTGTTCATCATCCGCCAGCAGTTCACCAACCCGAATTCCTGGGTCGCGGGGCCGTACCAATTGACGCTGAACTATCAGCCGGCCGCTGCGCCGTTGCCTTCACCCGTCATTCAAGTGCAGCCCGGGGCACGCGAATTCTGGCGCGTCGCGAACGCGTCCTCCCAGGCGTTTCTGAATCTGGCGGTCTCGTTCGGGGATACGCAGCAGCCGCTCGAGATCATCGCGTTGGATGGCATCCCGGTGACGACATCCTCCACGGTGACATCGATCGCGCTGCCTCCCGCCGGCCGTGCCGAGTTCATCGTGACGGGCCCACCCGCAGGCCAAGCGGCCATCTTTCAGCAACTGGGCTTCGACACCGGCCCGATCGGTAACCCAAACGGGACGCAGACACTGGCCGTCATTCAAGCGACGAGCTCGGCCATAGAGCCGCCGGCGATCCCCGCCGCGCACCCAAAGGATGTCGCAGCAGTCCCGCAACGCTTCGCCGGCTTGATCGCACAGACTCCCACCGCGCATCGAAAGATTTATTTCGCCGAGGCTACCAACGGATCGAACGGCCCCACCGAGTTCTTTATCACCGTGGACGGGCAGACGCCGAAGCTATTCTCGATGTCGGATCCGCCGGCGATCACCACGACGGTGGGCGCGGTGGAGGATTGGAATGTGGAGAATCGCACCGGCGAAACGCACGCGTTCCACATTCACCAGATCCACTTTTTATTCATGGCGGTGAATGGCGTAACCCAGCCAGATCCGCAACTCAGGGACACCGTAATTGTTCCGGCATGGAGCGGTACCGGCCCATACCCCTCGGTTACGTTGCGCATGGATTTCCGCGATCCCGAGATTGCCGGCACCTTTGTGTTCCATTGTCATGTGCTGGACCACGAAGATGCGGGGATGATGCAGAAGATTCAGGTCAATCCCAAGTAGCTGCAACA
>Ga0302314_10008498_pt1 | contig 18252 bp, 15 predicted proteins | sample III_Palsa_N2_3_FD_200533 | JGI IMG/M metagenome (GOLD analysis project Ga0302314, IMG submission 200533) | Peat permafrost microbial communities from Stordalen Mire near Abisko, Sweden - III_Palsa_N2_3 | ecosystem: Environmental > Terrestrial > Soil > Palsa > Peat permafrost | place: Sweden...
CAGGAGGATCATGACCCCCGCCGCCACATTGCTCAGCCCCCCCTGCAGCGCCAGGCCGATCGCCAGAGACGCCGCGCCCAGAGCCGCGAGCACGGACGTGGTCTGCACGCCGAGCTGCCCCAGCACGGCGATCGATCCGACGATCAGCACAGTGTATCGAACCAGAGAACCAATAAAATTCTGCAGCGTGACGTCAGGCCCGCTGTGGCGATGGACGCGGCCGGCGGCCCGGCTGGCGACCTGCGCCGCCCACTTCGCGGCCCACAGGGTCACCACCAGGATCAACCCGGCGATCACCAGGTTGGTGGCCAGATGAATAAGCGCGGCGATCAACACGCCCCAGGCGGGCGTTCCTCCGTCCGCCATCCGGTGCAGATTGTCGCCGAGCGACTGGAGAGGCGAAAGGACTGGGGCCTTCGCATCGGTCGCCAAAATGAAGCTCCGCCACCCCGCAAGCGGGAGGATCATCCTGTAAGCACACGCGTCGTCATGGCTGCATAAACGCCGCACGGCCGATTCAGTTCATGAAATCCTGGCTGAGATCCCTGGTCAACGAGGTCGTTCAGCGTTCCTCGACCTTGCAAGCCTGGCTGAGCTCGCGTTCGAGGTCCACGATCGTGAACGGCTTGGTCAGGAGGCGCACACCCCGGTCCAGGGTTCCGTTGTGGACGATCGCGTTGCGGGTGTAGCCGGTCATGAAGATGATCGGCAGATCGGGACGGATGGCCAGCACGCTGTCGGCGAGTTGCTTGCCGTTGACGCCCGGCATCACAACGTCCGTCAGCAGCACCGAAAGATCGGGAGTTTCCTGAACGCGCTCCAGCGCGACCGCGGCATTGTCCGCCTCGATGGCGACATAGCCGAGTTCCCGCGCGGCGTTGACGGCGAACGTCCTGACGCCTGGATTGTCTTCGACGATCAGGACCTTGAAGCGCGAGTTGTCTCTCGGAGCCGCAGCGTGCGTCATCGGGTGCGTCACCGCCGTTCCCGTCACGTCGCGAGGAAGGTAGAGCTTCACGGTCGTGCCGACGCCCGCCTCGCTGTAGAGCTTGATGTGGCCGCGTGACTGCCGGATGAAGCCGTGGACCTGGCTGAGGCCTAGACCCGTCCCCTCGCCGGCTCGCTTGGTGGTGAAGAACGGGTCGAAGGCGCGCGCGATCGTCTGGGCGCTCATGCCGGCGCCGGTGTCCGTGACGGCGATCAGCACATACTGTCCGGGCTCGACGTCGGCGTTTTCGGCGGCGTAGCTCCGGTCCAGGCTGGCGTTCGCGGTCTCCAGCGTCAGGCGCCCGCCGTCCGGCATCGCGTCGCGCGCGTTGACCGCCAGGTTCAGGATCGCGCTTTCCAGTTCTGGGCGATCCACGAAGGCGCTCCAAAGTCCGCCGGCCAGCACCGTCTCGACGGCGACGTTGCCGCCCAGGACATCGCGCAGCATCTCGGACATGTCGGCGACACAGCGGTTCACGTCCGTCGTCCGCGGATCGAGAGGCTGCTGCCGGGAGAACGCAAGCAGCCGCTTGGTCAGGGACGCCGCGCGCGTGGCCCCGGCCAGGGCGTTTTCCGCCATGATCCGGATCCGCTCGTCGCCCCCTGGAAGGCGGCGCATCATCATGTCGAGATTGCCGATGATGATCGCCAGCATGTTGTTGAAATCGTGTGCGATGCCGCCCGTCAGCTGGCCCAGCGACTCCATCTTCTGCGATTGCCGCAGTTGTTCCTCGGCTCGCTGGCGTTGCGCCACTTCGCGTTGAAGCGCGGCGTACCGCTGTGAGAGTTCGGTGATGTAGCTGCGGATCTCCAGCCAGACCACCACGGCGAGCAGACCGATGATCACCAGCGCCGCCGTGATCGCCTCCTGCACCAGATTCCGCTGGAAAGCGGCGGCGGCGCGAGAGACGTCGAAGATATGTCTCTCGGCTTCGTCGAGCGTTCTGGTTTCCGCCCGAATCCGCACCATGGCGTCATGATCTTCGTTGTCTCTGACAACCACCATCGCGCCGATACCATCGCCCGAATGCTCGAGCACGACAGTGCGACGCAACTCGTCCATCTTGCGATCGACGTCCGCGAGCAGCTCCGCGACAGACTGCCGGCGCCGGGGGTTGTCGCTCGCCAGCTCCGCCAGATTCGACTTAAGTCGGGGCAGGTGGTTTTCCGCCAGTTCAAATGGCTGCAGGTAGGAGGGAACGCCGGTCAGGAGATAGCCGCGCTGAGCGCTTTCAGCATCCTGCACCTCCCGGAAGAGCAGGGCCTGTGTCTCGCGGATCTCGCGGGAATGGGTAGCCACGTTCGCCTGCCGCTCCGCCAGACCGGACACCATCAGCGCTCCCACTCCGGCGAGGATCAGGAGGACAAATCCGAGGACGATGGCCACGCGCCCGCGCCGTCCGAATTGGATAGCCGGGTCGGGCGACTGCGTCATTTGCGACATGGTCCTGTCGGAACAGAGAGCGGAGTGGCGCCGCGAACACCTCTGCCTCTACAGCCCGCCGGGGGCGCCGAGAAGGCGTCCCGATTCCATGTCGAGCTGGAGCTCCTTGGAGGGCTTGGCGCGGCCTGCATCACGCCGCGTCGGCGGATCATTTCGAATTCGAAACCGAGCTTCGCTTGCGGAGGCCGCCCCAGACGTAGGATGTGGCCGCTTCGAGGAACAACGAACTGGGAACGCTCATGCAAGCGCCGACGGCCGAACGCTATCACCCGACCTGGGCTTGCGCCCGAAAGGACATGGTGGGCGCGAGCCTGGGCTCGTCGAGGCTGTGGTTCACAACCGCCGAGGGTATCGTGACCGAGGTCTATTGGCCTCGGATCGACATTCCGCAGATCAAGGACCTGGGCTTCATCATCGCCGACGATCAAGGCTTCTGGGTGGAGCTTCGGCGCCTCGGCGCCTATTCGGTCAGCCTGCCCGGCACGGGCGTGCCGGCTGTCGAGATCACCCATCATCACCCTCGGTTCACATTCACGCTGCGGGTCTGTCCGTCGCAGCGGCGGGACGTCCTGCTGCTCAGTTTCAAGCTGGAAGGCGACGAGACCTTGCGGCCCTATGCACTCCTGGCGTCTCGCATCGGCGCCGACGCGGACAACAACATGGCGTGGGTCGGCAATCACAACGGACGTACTGTCCTCTGGGCCGAGCAAGGGCCCTTCGGCCTGGCGCTCGCGGCGGTGACGTCGGACGGCGCGGACGCGTGGCGCCGATGCTCCGTCGGCTGCCTCGAGGCGAGCGACGGCTGGCAGGATTTCAACCGCAACGGCCGCATGACGTGGGAGTACGACAGCGCCGGACCCGGACCGACCACGCTGATGGGCGAGCTTCCCAATCAGGCGACGCTGGCGCTCGGCTTCGCCATCAGCAAGGAAGCCGCGTCGACGCTTGCCGTGTCGGACCTCATGGAGGACTTCGAAGCGGCCTGGGACGCGCAGCGCGGCGTCTGGGAAGCATGGCTCACGAAATGCAAGATACCCGCCGTACGCGCCGATATCGATCGTGTGCTCGCCTTGTCCGCCACCGTGTTGAAGATCCATCAGGACCGAACCTATTGCGGCGCGGCGGTGGCCAGCCTTTCCGTGCCGTGGGGAGACAGCTCCCAGAGCCGCGGCGGCTACCACCTCGTCTGGTCGCGCGACCTCGTGGAGGCCGCCGGCGCGTTGCTCGCCATGGAGGCCTATGGCGAGGCGCGCGACATGCTGCGGTATCTGATCGCGACGCAGCAACCCGACGGTCATTGGTTCCAGAACCAGTGGCTGGGCGGCACGGCGTTCTGGCAGGGTCTCCAGCTCGATGAGGCCGCCTTCCCCATCCTGCTCGCCGCGGCGCTGAATGACCGGGACGAGTTGAAGGCGATCCCGGTCAAGGACTCCATCAGACGCGCCACGAGCTTCATCGCCCGCACGGGCCCCTCGACGGGGCAGGACCGATGGGAGGAGGACGCCGGCGTCAACACCTTCACCCTCGCCATCGCCATCGCCGCTCTCGTCGAAGGCAGCGCCTTTCTCGACGGCGAGGCGCGCGAGTTCGCGCTTCGCCTCGCGGACTGCTGGAACGCGCGGCTGGAGGAATGGACCTTCGTGCAAGGCACGCCGCTGGCCAAACAGTTTGCCGTCGGCGGCTACTATATCCGCGCGGCGCCGACCGATGTACTGACGCGCGACGGCGCGCAATCCGAAGCGGTGCGGATCCTCAATCTCGACCACGATCCAGGCCTGCCTGCGAACGCCCAGATCGCCACCGATTTCCTGCAGCTGGTGCGCTATGGACTCAGGCGACCCGACGATCCCGCCATCGTCGACACCGTGAAGGTCGTCGATCGCCTCCTGAAAACCGATACGCCCAGTGGCCCGGTCTGGCATCGCTACGACAACGACGGCTACGGCGAGCACGACGACGGCGGCCCCTTCAATGGCGCGGGGCGAGGGCGCGGCTGGCCGCTGCTCACCGGTGAGCGCGGTCACTACGCGCTCGCGGCGGGCGAGGATGTCTTCCCCTATATCGACGCGATGATGGCGATGGGAAACCCGGTCGGCCTGCTTCCCGAACAGGTGTGGGACGCGGACCCGATACCGAAGCATGGGCTGTCGCCTGGCAAGCCGAGCGGCTCGGCCATGCCGCTGGTCTGGGCGCACGCCGAATTCATCAAGCTTTGCTACAGCCGCGCGCTCGGCCACCCCGTCGACCGGCCCTCCGCCACCTGGAACCGCTATCGGGGTCAAAGGCCCAAGATCGCTTGCGACATCTGGGGGCCGAACTATCGCCCGCGGCGCCTGTGCGCCGGCAGCACCCTGACCATCGCCCTGAATGGGCCGGCCAGCGTGCATTGGGGCGTCGACGGCTGGACGGGGATCCAGGACATCGACACCCGCGACACCGGGCTGGACATCCATATCGTCGACCTGGCCGTCGCCGGGCTGAAGGCCGGACAATCCATCCAGTTCACGTTTCGCTGGCGTGACTCGGGCTCATGGGAAGGCCGTGACTATGAGGTGGTCATCACGGATGTGGGGGGCAATGGCGGCGTCTAGAGCCTGACGCCTTCGCACTGAACAGGTCCCAATCCTGCCCTAATCCATGACCTCCCAAAGGATACGCGGGCTGAGCGCATGTCCGCCACTGAACGGGTTGGCGTAGGAGACGATCAGCAAGGTCGCCATGGCGATCACCGTCGCGAACAGGGTCAAGGCGATGGCGCAGGCGCGGCGGTTTGCATAGTGGATCGCCGCGATCCAGGTCAACATGCAAAGACCGATGACCGCGAGGCCGGCGAACCGCAGATTTCCGGCGCCATCCTCGCTGATCAGGACGCGCTCGCGGCGCGCCCCGCGCACCTTCTCCAGCGCGTCGATGATATCGCGCCGATCGACACGCTGATCCGGGTCCTGCAGTTTGAGCTCCCGCATGTACTGCAGCGCTCCCAGCAATTCCTTCGAACAGCCACACACGCTGTGCGTCAGCAGAGAAACACGGTTCGACGCCATGGCCGGCCATTCGCTCGCCGTGGACTCCCCGACATAGGCGCCGATCAGGGAACGAAGACGCGCCTGCGTTTCACTGGGCAGGCTCTTGGCGAGGATCAGCGCGTCGCGCAGACCGCTGGCCTCGGACGCGACGGCCTGCTTGGCGTGGGTGTAGTTGGTCCAAACCGGTTCGGCGCTGAACACCAGCAGCAGCGCGAACAGTGCGCCCAGCGGCGACAACGCCGAAGGGGCGAGTGCGGCGAAGACAACGACCCGTTCCCCCGTAGCGAGCCGGGTCACCAGAAAATAGGTGATCGCGGCGAGCAGGTAGGTGACCGCGAAAACGACCAGCGCCATCGCGATGAGGGGAAGGCCGAAGAACCAGTCGCTCACGGTCGGCCTTCCTGACGGGCGTCGTCTTGGTTTGGATCGATCGAGGCGATCCTGATTGCGTCAGGCTATCCCAGATATCGGCAGCGACAAAGGGCGGGCGTCGGCGCAGATAAATCGCCGGCCGCTCAACCCCGTTTTCCGCCCCGATGCGTAGTCAGTCAGTGAAGGCTCTCGAGGAGACGCGCATGCCACCGGCGAATGAAACGAAACCGTGGCTCCGACGCCGGACGGTGTTGGCGGCGGCGATCGTGGCGATCGGGCTGGCCGGCGCTCTGAGCGCCCGGGCCGATCCCGTCGACCTGAAGGTGGTGGATCGCGAGACGGGCCAGGAGTTGCGGACCTGGACCCATCATGGGCGTCTGTTCGTCGCCGGGGAGCCGGGCGCGCGCTACGGCCTTCGCGTGACCAATCACACCGATGGCCGCGTGCTGCTGGTCCTCTCGGTCGACGGCGTCAACGTCCTGACGGGCGAAACGGCGGCGTACGACCAGAGAGGCTATATCCTCAACGCCTATCAAGGGTACGATGTGAACGGTTGGCGCAAGACCACCTCCGAGGTCGCCGCGTTCGCCTTCGCACCACTCCCGCAATCCTATGCCGCCCGCACGGGCCGGCCGGGCGATGTCGGCGTCATCGGCATGGCGGTGTTCCAGGAACGCGCTGCTGCCAAAGCCCAGATTCAGGCCCCTCCGCCAGCGGCGCCGGCGATGCGACTGGACGAGCGTAGCGGCCCCACCGGTGGAGCTTCCGATACAGCCGTCGCCGTTCGAGCTCGGCGCGCCACCGCCGGCTACGCCGCTCGGGTCGGCGCGCCACCACCGCTATTCATAAAGCCGGTCGAGGCTCCCCGGCCCCCGCCACCCGCAGTGAGCCGATCCGCCGCCTCCGCGCCCGCTCCGCAAACCGAAGAGAAGCTGGGCACGGCGCACGGCGCGCGCGAATGGTCGGTGGTCAGCATGGTCCCGTTCGAGCGGGCGTCACGCGGTCCGCAATGGATCTCGCAGATCGAATACGACACCTACGACAACCTCGTCGCGAGCGGCGTGATACCGCCATCGCCCTATGCGCAACACCGCCCTCGGCCCTTCCCATTGAATCCCGACGGAGCGGGGTTTGTCCCCGACCCGCCGGCCGACCCTTAAGCTTTGTACGTTCCCACGTGCGGCGGTTAGACTATGCCTTGATGGAGCCCGATCCCGCGGACGACGCCGGCCTGTTGCGCGCCCACGCCGCCGGCGACCGGCGGGCCTTCGCCTTGCTTTACGACAGATACGATCGTCCATGCTTTCAGTTCATCCGCGCGACGTTGGGGCCCGCGCACGCCGACGCCGCCGAGGACCTGCACCAGGAAACCTGGATGGCGGTCTCCAAGACCGCAGCCGCCTTCGATACGCGCAAGGCGCGCTTCCCGGCTTGGCTGTTCACCATCGCGCGCAACAAGGTGTGGGACCATTTCCGCCGCCGGAAGATCGCAGTATTGGCGGCCGGGCAGGACGATGAGGCGATGGCGGTTCCCGACCCGGGTCCGACACCTCTGGAGCAGGTGGTGTCACGCGAATTGGCGCAAAAGCTCGTCGCCGCGGTCGAAGCCCTACCGCTGGCGCAACGCGAGACCTTCGTCATGTTCGCCCAGGCCGGCCTCTCGCTGGAAGAGGTCGCGCAGGCCACCGGTGTCGCCACGGAGACCGCCAAGAGCCGGCTGCGCTACGCCCGCGCCAGCCTGAGGTTGGCGCTTGCCGGTGAAGGGGCGGCCCATGCCTGATCGCGACACGACGCCCGATCCTCTGGACGGAGCCTATGTGCGGGCCGAAGCTCTCCTGAGCGACGACGAGGCGCGCGCCGCGCGGCGCGCGCGAATCCTGGCTGCTGTCGCCGAGGAACCCGGCATCTCCCCCGCGCCGCCCTTTCCGTTCAGGCGCCGGCCCGCCATGCGTTACGGTGGCTGGTTGGCGGCGGCGAGCGTCGTGGGGTTGAGCGTGATCGTGGCGACGCGGCTCTACGAGCCTGAGCAGCGCCGGCAGCCGCCCGAGCCGGCGCCGCTCACGGCCCCCACTCTCACGGTCCGGCCCGACGCGGCCGCGCGAGCGCCCGCCGCCAGCCCGCGACCATCTGCGACGGCGCCGCGGACTCCGCCCGCCGCCCGCAAGGCCACGACGCCAGACGCGACGACGGCGCCCTCCTCCACTGAAGTCGCCCGAGTTGCGCCCCTGCCAGCGCCACCCCCACTCCTCATCAAGCCCGTGCAGGCCCCGCGGCCCCTACCCCCTGCCGTTGCCCAACCTTACCCCAGATACGCCGCGGCGCCCGCGGCCGACAGCGCGGGATTGATCGGCGGCTTCGCGGGCGATGTGCAGGTCGAGGCCGCCAGACGCCGGCCGGCGATCGCGCCGCCGGCGTCCGAACAAGCCGAGAGGCTACGGGCCGCCGCCGCCGCCGGCCGGACCGCCGAAGTGGAGGCGCTGCTGACCCAGGGCGTCTCCGTCGATGCTCCCGACTCCGACGGCGAAACCGCCCTGATGAAGAGCATCGAGGCGGACCACCCTGCCGTCGCCGCCCTTCTGCGCCGCCACGGCGCCAGCCTGGACGCCAGGAACCACGCCGGCGAGCGCGCCGGAGATATGGCGCTGGCGAAAGACGATCCGGAACTCGACGCAGCCCTGGGCCTGGGCCCGTAAGCGGGCATCCATTGTTCCGGGCTTGACGACCAATATGACGATTATCATCTAAAGGCCGGCTCGGGCGCGATCGCCTTGGCGCGCGGAGCGTATCGATGATCGAAAACACAGCACCCCTGGCCCTGGTCACCGGTGTGGGGCCGGGCACGGGGGCCGCGATGGTCCGCCGGTTCGCGCGCGAAGGCTATCGTGTCGCCATGCTGGCGCGGGACGCGGCGCGACTCGCCGGGCTGGAGGCGGAGCTGTCGGGAAGCCGGGCCTTTCCCTGCGACGTCGGCGACGCCGCTGCCCTTCTGGCCACGCTCGACCGAGTGGAGCTTGAGATGGGACCACCCGACGTCGTGGTCCACAACGCCGTTGGCGGCGCGTGGGGAACGTTCGGCGAGATCACCGCGGAGACCCTGACCGCGAATTTCCAGGTCAATACGGTGGCCCTGCTGCACCTGGCGCAGCGGTTGACCCCCGCCATGGTCGAGCGAGGATCGGGCGCTCTGATCGTCACCGGCAATACCGCCGCCTGGCGCGGCAAGGCGTTCTTCGCCGGGTTCGCTCCCACCAAGGCCGCCCAGCGCATATTGGCCGAAGCCATGGCCCGAGACCTCGGCCCCAAAGGCGTCCACGTCGCCTATGTGGTGATCGACGCCGTGATCGACGTCCCGTGGACGCGCCAACGCTTCGCCGACGCGCCGGACGACTTCTTCATCCAGCCCGACGCGATCGCCGCGGAGGTCTGGCATCTGGTGGGCCAGGACCGGTCGGCCTGGTCGTTCAACGTCGAGATACGGCCGTTCCGCGAAACCTGGTGATCCCCCCGCCCACCGGCCGTCCAGCGAGCGCCGGCGGCTGGGTTATAGTGACGAGCCGCGCCTCGATTTGGCCTTGCGCTGGAGTTCGGTGAGCCGCTGTTTCTCCCGAGCGGCTTCGCGATGGGCCTGGAGAAAGCCGGCCAGGTATGGCTTCGGGGCGCCGCGATCGGCCACGCCGTACCAGGCCTGCGCCCTCCGTGTGAAACTGGGGTCGGCCAGGTGAGGTCGCGCCAGGGCGACAAGGTCGGCGCGACGGCAGGCGATGATGGTGTTGACCTGGGCCGGCTCGGTGATCGCACCCACGGCCATGGTGGCCAGGCCCGTGCGACTGCGGACCGCCTCGGCGAACCCGACCTGGAACATCCGACCATAGACTGGCTTCTGGTCAGGTGTCGTCTGGCCGGCCGAGACATCGATCAGGTCGCAGCCGGCGTCGGCGAACGCCCTGGCGATGATCATGACCTCGTCCTCGCTGACGCCGCCCGCCGCCCAGTCGGTGGCGGAGATCCGGACCGACATCGGCTTTTCTTCCGGCCACGCCGCGCGCATGGCCGCGAACACCTCCAGGGGAAAACGCAGCCGGTTGTGGACCGACCCGCCCCAGCCGTCGGTCCTGCGGTTGGTCAGCGGCGAGAGGAAGCTCGCCAGCAGATAGCCGTGCGCGCAGTGCAGTTCGATCATGTCGAAGCCCGCCCGCTCGCCCCGCCGCACCGCCTGCACGAAATCGCCGATGATCGCGACCATCCCCTCGCGGTCCAGTTCGGCGGGCGTGGCGCTGCGGCCCGGAAAGTAGGGCAGCGGCGAGGCCGAGACGATCGGCCAGTTCGCGCCGGCCTCGGCGATCGGCTCGTCCGCGCGCTCCCAGCCGAGCTGGGTCGAGCCCTTGCGGCCGGCATGGCCCAGTTGCAGGCAGATGGCCGCCCCGCTTTCGGCGTGGGTGAAATCGACGATCCGCTTCCAGGCGGCCTCCTGCGCGTCGTTCCACAGGCCCGTGCAGCCCAGGCTGATCCGCGCGTCCGGGGAGGGGCAGGTCATCTCGGTGAACACCAGGCCCGCGCCGCCGAGCGCCCGGCCCGCGTAGTGGGCGAAGTGCCAGTCGTTCGGCGCCCCATCGACGGCGCGGTATTGCGCCATCGGTGAGACCACCACACGGTTGGCGAGGACGAGGCCGCGCAGGCCAAAGCGGGTGAACATCGGCGGCGCCGGATCCCGCCGGTGATCGAACCCGCTCTCTTCAAACCAGGTCTGGCGCCATTCGTCCTCGAAGCGGCGGACGAACTCGGCGTCGCGCAGTTTGATATTGTCCCAGGTGATACTCTTGGCCCGGCACATCACCACCATGGCGAACTGACGGGGCTTCATGTCGAAACTGCGGTCCATATGCTCGAACCAGGCGGCCGAGACGTCGGCGTTGTGCCGGGTGACCTCCACCGCAACGCGGCGCGCCGACTCATAGGCGTCGAACGCGGCGGCGATGCTGGTCTCGCCATGATCGACGACGGCGTCGGACAGGGCGGTGGCGCACTCCATGGCCAGCTTGGTCCCCGAGCCGATGGAGTAGTGGGCCGTCGCCTTGGCGTCGCCGAGGAGGACGATATTGTCGTGCGACCAGCGTTCGCAGGCGATGCTCGGAAAGTTGCGCCAGATCGAGCGGTTGACGATCAGGGGGTGGCCCTGAAGTTCCTCGGCGAAGATCGCTTCGAGAGCCCGTGCGCTCTCGGCCTCGCCCATCCCGCCGAAGCCGTGAGCGGCCCAGGTTTCGGGGGCCATCTCCATCACCCAGGTGCTCGCACCGGCCTGGTACTGATAGGTGTGGGCGCAGATCACGCCGTGTGGGGTCTCCTTAAAAAAATAGGTGAAGGCGTCCAGCGGCCGGGTCGAGCCCATCCAGGCGAACATGTTCCGGCTTATCGTGACGCTGGGTCGGAAGTGGTCGGCGTACCGCTCGCGCACACGGCTACCCGCGCCGTCGGCGGCGACCACGATATCGGCCCACGCCAGTTCGGCCGGGTCCTCGATCACCGAACCGAAGTGGAGCATGACCCCCAGTTCGCGGCAGCGTCTCTGCAGGATCCCGAGGAGGGCGACCCGCGAGCAGCCGGCGAAGCCATTTCCCCCGCAACGGATGGCTTCGCCCTTGTAGCGAACGACGATGTCGTCCCAATAGGCGAAGACGCCGGCGATCTCATCGTAGGACTGAGGGTCGCGGTGCAGAAATTCGCCCAGGGTTTCGTCGGAGAACACCACCCCGAAACCGAAGGTGTCCAAGGCTTGGTTCTGTTCATGGACGACGATGTCCCAATCCGGCCGCGCCTTCTTGGTCAGCAGCGCGAAATAGAGGCCGCCCGGCCCGCCGCCGATGACGGCGATCTTCACCGTGGCGCCTGGGGGACCACGGCGGTGGTCTCGATCTCGACCTTGGCCCCCGCCTCCACCAGGGCGCTGACCACGACCACGGACATGGCCGGATAGGTCCTGCCCATCAATGCCTTCCAGTGGCGGCCGAGATCAGCGGCGGCGCCGAGATAGTCGTCGCGGCTGGTCACGAACCATGTCATCCGGCAAACGTGTTCCGCGCCCGCGCCCGCTTCAGCGAGCACCGCCAGGGTGTTGACCAGAACCTGCCGGAACTGCTCGGAGAAATCATCCGAGACGATCCGGCCCTCGGCGTCCCAGCCGATCTGTCCCGCCACGAAAACAACGCGCCCCTCCGCCGCCACACCGTTCGAATAGCCGCGCGGTCTAGGCCACCCCGGGGGCTGCAGGATGCTGGGGCCCGGGTTCATCGTTCTGGGCCTCGAACGGAGCGCCACATCTCAGTCGCCCTCGAAGACCGGCGTGCGCTTTTCCACGAAAGCGCGGTAGGCGCGTTCGAAATCACGCGTCTGCATGCAGATCGCCTGGGCCTGGGCTTCGGACTCGATGGCCTGGTCGAGGCCCATGTTCCATTCGTGGTTGAGTTGGGACTTGGTCATGCCGTTGGCGAATGCGGGACCGGCGGCGATGCGCGAAGCCCAGGCGGCGGCTTCGCCGAGCAAGGTCTCGCGGGGTTCGAGCTTGTTGAAGAAGCCCCAACGCTCGCCTTCCTCGGCGGTCATCACGCGACCGAAGAAGAGCAGTTCCGAGGCGCGGCCCTGGCCGATGATGCGCGGCAGCATGGCGCAGGCGCCCATGTCGCAGCCCGCGAGGCCGACGCGATTGAACAGGAAGGCGGTCCTGGCTTGTGGGGTGGCGATGCGCAGGTCGCTGGCCATGGCGAGGATCGCCCCAGCCCCCGCGCAGACGCCGTCGACCGCGGCGATGATCGGTTGGGGACAGGCGCGCATGGCCTTGACCAGATCCCCGGTCATGCGGGTGAAATCCAGCAGTCCGGTCATGTCCATGGCGACAAGGGGGCCGATGATGTCGTGGACATCGCCGCCGGAGCAGAAATTGTCACCCGCGCCGCTCAGCACAACCGCCTTGGCGGCGCGGTCGTAGGCCAGGGCGCGAAAGCGGTCGCGAAGCTCGGCGTAGACGTCGAAGGTCAGCGGGTTCTTCCTGGACGGCCGAACCAGGCGCACCTGAACGACGCCATCGGACATCTCCCATTCGAGCCGCGTCGGGCGATCGGTTTCATCGGTCATGGAAGGCTTCCTGGCACATCGGCGCTCGCCCGACCGGACGACGCTAGCAGCGCGGGAATCTATTTCAAGTTCAAAATAATGAGTGCTAGGCTCCCCTGGATGGCGGAGGATCCGCGCGGTGAGGCGAGCCAGATGAGCGACGCGAGCGACAGCGTTCATGCGGTGGTGACCGGCGGAGGAACCGGCATCGGGCTCGCCGTCGCCCAGGCCCTGGCCCGGCACGGACACGCTGTCACCGTGATGGGCCGATCCGCGCAAACCCTGGCGCCGGCGGTGGAGTCTCTTCCCGGCGGGGGATTCGTCATCTGCGACGTCACCAGTGACGAGTCGGTGGCGCGGGCGCTGAGCGAGGCGCAGGCGGCCAGGGGGCCGGTGCGGGTGCTGGTCAACAACGCGGGCGCGGTCACCACCGCGGCGTTCGAAAAGACCTCGATCGAGGCCTGGAGCGCGGCGCTCGACGTCAATCTGCTGGGCGCGGTGAGGATGACCCGCGCCGCCATCGCCTCGCTCAAGAGCCATCCCTGGGGGCGGGTGATCAACATGGCCAGCACCGCCGGGCTCAAGCCCTACGCCTACGTCAGCCCCTATGTGGCCTCCAAGCACGCGCTTGTGGGCTTCACTCGCGCCCTGGCCCTGGAGCTGGCGACTACCGGCGTGACGGTGAACGCGGTCTGTCCCGGCTACACGCGCACCTCGATCATCGAACGCGCCATCGAGACCATCGCCACCCGCACCGGCCGAGACCCGGAGACGGCCGCTGCGGTCTTCACCGCCGCCAATCCCCAGGGCCGTCTGGTGACGCCGAGCGAGGTGGCTTCGGCGGTGGTGTGGCTGGCCTCGGCCGACGCCCAGGCGGTGAACGGGATAGCGCTTTCGATTTCGGGCGGGGAGACGGGGTGAACCAGGCGGCCGGTTCCCAGGCGCGGCAAAGCGAGTCGGCCGTTCCGGACAAGCTGGCCCTGCGCTTGTGGCTGCGTCTGCTGGCCTGCGAAACCCACGTCGAAAAGATGCTGCGAGCCAGGCTGGCGTCGGAGTTCGCCACCACCCTGCCGCGTTTCGACGTCCTCGCGGCCCTGGAGCGCGCGCCGGACGGCCTGCAGCTCACCGCCCTGTCGCGCCGGTTGAGGGTCTCGAACGGCAATGTGACGGTGGTCGTCGCACGCCTTGCGGCCGACGGCTTGATTGAGCGCCGGGTTCTGCCGGCGGACGGCCGCGTCGTCCAGGTCTCGCTGACCGAAAAGGGCCGAGCCGCCTTTCTCGCCATGGCGAGGGCGCACGAAGGCTGGATCGAGGAGATGTTCGCCGGGCTGGAGTTGGGCGAGCAGGCCCAGGCGTTCGCCCTGCTGGGAAGGCTGCGTTCGTCTCTGCCCGGTTACGGGGCGCGGCCGTGAACACCGCGCATCGGGATCGCTTCGTTCTCGACGCGCTGCCCGGTTCCGAACGGCTGCCCAGGTTTCTGTTCGACCTGCCGGAACTGCAGTATCCGCGGAGGCTGAATGCGGCCGCCGAACTGATCGATCGGGCGATCGTGTCGGGCTGGGCCGGGCGCCGAGCGCTGGCCTTCCCAGGCGGCGCGTGGAGCTACGGCGAGCTTTGGCGCGCCGCCAACCGGATCGCGGGCGTGCTGGTGGAAGACCTGCAGGTTCGGCCGGGGGCGCGCGTGCTGTTGCGCGGCGTCAATGGACCGATGTTGGTCGCCCAGTGGCTGGCTGTCCTCAAAGCCGGGGCGATCGCCGTGACCACCATGCCGATGCTGCGCGCCGGAGAACTGACCCAGATCCTCGACAAGGCGCGCATCGGGACGTGTTTGTGCGAAGACGTCCTGCTGCAAGACCTCACCGCCGCCGCCGAGGCATGCGCGCTCCGCCCGCGCATCGTCGACTTTTCGTTCAACGGCGAGGACCCGGGCGGCGAACTCGAGCATCTGATGACCGCCAAGGCGGACCGATTCGAGGCGGTGGCGACCCGCGCCGTCGATCCGGCCCTGATCGCCTTCAGTTCCGGAACGACCGGAACCCCCAAGGCCACCGTGCATCTGCACCGTGATGTGATGGCCGTCGCCGACTGCTTTCCTCGCTCGATCCTCGAAACCGGGCCCGACGATGTGTTCCTGTGCAGCGCGCCCATGGCGTTCACCTTCGGGCTTGGCGGCGAACTGGTCTTTCCCCTGCGCCATGGCGCGGCCTCGGTCCTGTCCCCTAGTGGATCGCCCGATCGGTTCCTGGACGCCGTGGAAACCTGGCGCCCCAGCGTGGTGATGACCGCCCCCACAGCCTACCGCGCCATGACGGCCCGTGCGGCGGGCAGCGATCTTCGCTTCGTGCGCGCATTCGTTTCGGCCGGCGAGCATCTGCCGGCCTCGACCCTGCAGGCGTGGGAAGGCGCGAGCGGAGGGACCATCATCAACGGACTCGGCGCGACCGAAATGCTGCACATCTTCCTTTCCAGCCCCGCCGGCCGCGCGCCGCCCGGGGCCACGGGCCGGGCGGTGCCGGGCTATGTCGCCGCGGTTCTGGACGAGGGCCTCGAACCTGTCCCGCCGGGGACGGTCGGCCAACTGGCCGTGTGCGGGCCGACCGGCTGCCGCTATCTCGACGATGCGCGCCAGGCGAACTACGTGGCCAGCGGCTGGAACCTCACCGGTGACAGGTTCGTCGTCGATGACGAAGGCTGGTTCTGGTTCCAGAGCCGGGCCGACGACCTCATCGTCTCGGCCGGATACAACATATCGGGTCCGGAGGTGGAGGACGCGGTGATGGGCCATGAAGCCGTGCTCGAATGCGCGGTGGTCGGCGCCGCCGACGCGGCCCGCGGCCGGGTGGTCAAGGCCTTCGTCGTTCTGAAGGCCGGATTCGCCGGCGGCCCCGACCTCACCGGATCGATCCAGGATCTCGTCAAGCGGCGCATCGCGCCCTACAAATATCCCCGCGCCATCGAGTTCGTCGAGCGCTTGCCGCGAAATGCTTCCGGGAAGGTGCAGCGGTTCGCGCTTCGAGACCCTACCCCACGCGACGCCTGAACCGAACGGAATTGCCCCCGACCAGAGGGTTAATGACAGTTTTATTGCGCGGAATGCTCCGTCTGGCGATCTGACGCCCTTGTGTAACCTAGTTCGCCGGTAGATGCTGCCGGCCATGGCATCGCACGATATCCGCTCGTGGGCCGGCCGACAAAAGGCAAGGCCCAGAGTGGCGTGAGGCGATGACGAGCCTCTGACGGACTCGCCTCCAAGAGCGAGCCCACAACGCATCTCGGGGAGAAGGAAATGCCGAATATCGATACGGGCAATACCGGATTCATGCTGCTGTGCAGCAGCCTGGTCATGCTGATGACGCCGGGCCTCGCCTTCTTTTATGGCGGGCTGGTCAGTCGCCGTAACGTCCTGACGATCATGATGCAGTCCTACGTCTCAATGGGCTGGACGACCGTGCTTTGGCTCGCGTTCGGATACTCGCTGTGTTTCTCGGGCGATGTCGGCGGCGTCATCGGCAACCTCGACATGGCGTTCCTCAAGGGCGTCACGCTCACGACACCTTCGCCGACACCCGGCATTCCTCTGCTCGTGCACGTCGCCTATCAGATGATGTTCGCAATCATCACACCGGCGCTGATCACCGGCGCTTTCGCCAATCGCGTCTCGTTCAAGGCCTATATGGCGTTCCTGACGCTATGGCTCGTCTTCGTCTATTTCCCGTTCGTCCACATGATCTGGGGCGGAGGCATCCTGCAGCGATGGGGCGTCCTCGACTTCGCCGGAGGGATCGTCGTGCACAATACCGCCGGCCTCGCGGCGCTGGCGTCGGTCCTCTACGTCGGCCGCCGGCGGGTGGCGGACGGCGGCGCGCACAGCGTTCCGCTGGTCGCGCTGGGGACCGGCCTGCTGTGGTTCGGCTGGTACGGCTTCAACGCCGGCAGCGAGTTCAAGGTCGACGCCGTGACCGCGGTCGCCTTTCTCAATACCGATGTGGCGGCTTCGTTCGCCGCGATCGCGTGGATGGTGGTCGGCTGGTGGATGGAGAAGCGGCCGACCTTCGTCGGCCTTTTGACCGGCGCGGTCGCCGGCCTTGCGACGATCACGCCGGCGGCGGGCTACGTCTCCCCAGTGGCCGCGGTGATCATCGGAATCATCGCCGGTGTCGTCTGTTATTTCGCCGTCGCCCTCAAGAACCGGCTCAAATGGGATGACGCGCTCGACGTGTGGGGCGTGCACGGCGTCGGCGGCGCCTTGGGGATCGTACTGCTCGGGGTCTTCGCCACGACCGCATTCAATCCAGGCGGCGCCAATGGCCTGATCGGCGGCAATCCGTCCTTCTTCCTCAAGCAGCTGGTGGCGATCGCCCTCTCGTCGATCTGGGCCTTCTGCTTCACCTACGGCATGCTGTGGCTGATCGACCGGGTGACGCCGGTGAAGGTCGGGCAGACCGCCGAAGAGCGCGGTCTGGACGAGGCGCTGCATGGCGAGACGGCCTACCTCGTCTGATCGCGACGCGTTTCCTCCGCCTGGGCGTATCGAATTGGTCTGGTGGAGGCGATGTTTCCGCCGGCGGGCAGGTCCCGGGGCGGGCCATGGAGCGGAATACTTCACAGGGACGGTCGGCTTGCCTAGTGGAAGATCGGGTCAGATCGGGTATTATCGGGTATGGAATCGGATATCCGATCGGCGCGACCATGAGAGAGCCCAGGCTCTTCCTCGGCCCCGATCTCGTGAAACTCGTAGCCGAGATCGACGAGTTCAAGGGACGGTGGGAGGCGCTCAGGACACTTTCGCCCGACCGTCTCGGCGCCCTGCGAAAGGTGGCGACCATCGAGAGCATCGGCTCCTCAACGCGCATCGAGGGCGCGAAGTTGTCGGACGCCGACGTGGAGGATCTGCTGTCGCGGGCCATCAGCCACATCGTTCAAGACGCGGGATGAGCAGGAAGTGGCCGGGTACGCCGAGGCGATGGACCTGGTGTTCGAGGCCTGGGCCGACATGCGCCTCACCGAGAATCATATCCGGCAACTGCATCAGACGTTACTGCGCCACAGCGACAAGGACGAGCGCCATCGCGGCTCCTACAAGACGCTCTCCAACAACGTCGTGGCGATCGACGCCGACGGTCGGGAAGTCGGGGTCGTATTCGAGACGACCTCGCCGTTCGATACGCCGCGGGAGATGGAGGCCCTTATCGCCTGGGCGCGCAAGGCGCTGGATGAGGAAGCCATCCATCCGCTGCTGATCGCAGCCGTCTTCGTTGTGACGTTTCTCGCCATCCACCCTTTTCAGGACGGCAACGGCCGGCTCTCACGCGTGCTCAC
>Ga0302314_10008500_pt1 | contig 18248 bp, 16 predicted proteins | sample III_Palsa_N2_3_FD_200533 | JGI IMG/M metagenome (GOLD analysis project Ga0302314, IMG submission 200533) | Peat permafrost microbial communities from Stordalen Mire near Abisko, Sweden - III_Palsa_N2_3 | ecosystem: Environmental > Terrestrial > Soil > Palsa > Peat permafrost | place: Sweden...
AATTGGGCGCCGTCCACCGTGGCATAAATCAGGTCGCTTTCGCTGATGGTGTCGCCGCGATTGATGTCGTGCGCGGGAACCACGATGCGCACAGTGGCCGCGAAGGCCTGGTTCGCCACCACCAGCGCCAGGGCCGGCACCAGCGCGAAGACGCCAAAAATGATGAGGAGTTTGCGGATCATCTTACTGCGCCATCTGTGAAGTCTGTTGCATCATCTGGTCGGCCGCGGTGACCACCTTGGAATTCATTTCATAGGCGCGCTGGGCGCTGATCAGCGCGGTGATCTCGTCCACCGAGTTGACGTTGGAGGTTTCCAGATAGCCCTGCTGGATGGTGCCGTAGCCGGTCGCGCCCGGCACACCGGCCTGGGGCGAGCCGGAGGCCGGGGTTTCCAGATAAAGATTGTTGCCGATGGCGTTCAGGCCGGCTTCGTTGGGGAACCGCGTCAGTTCCAGCTGGCCCACGGTCTGGGGCGTGGTGTTGCCGGCCACCGTGGCATTGACCTGGCCCTGGGCGTTGATGGTCACGCTGATGGTGTTCGCCGGGATGGCGATGCCGGGCTGCACCACCAGGCCGTCCTGGGTGACGAGCTGGCCCTGCGGGCTGAGCGAGAAGTTGCCCGAGCGGCTGTAGGCGTCGGTACCGTCGGCCTGCTGGATGCGGAAGTAGCCCGAACCCTGGATGGCGACGTCATACGGATTGCCGGTGGACTGCAAGTCGCCCTGGGTGGTGATGCGGTAGACCGCAGCGGTGCGCACGCCGGCGCCCAGCTGGATGCCGTTGGGGGCATAGGTGCCCTGGTCGGAGGTCTGCGAGCCGGGGGTCTGGATATTCTGATAGAGCAGATCGGTGAATTCGGCCCGCTGTTCCTTGAACGCGGTGGTGTTCATGTTCGCCAGATTGTTGGCGATGGTTTCCACATTGGTCTGCTGGGCGGACATGCCGGTCGAGGCGATGGAAAGAGCGCGCATGATGGTTTCTCCTTAATTCGGCGTCTGGCCAAGCTTGTCGATAGCCTGGCGCATCAAATCTTCCTGGGACTTGCTCAAGGTGGCGGTCGCCTCATAGGCGCGCATCACCTCGATCATTTTGCTGATCTCGATCACCGGCTGGACGTTGGACGCTTCCAGGGCGCCCTGGCGCATGGTCGCTTTCGTCGCCGTGGTCGGCGTCTGGCTGGTGGAATAGAGATTGCCGCCCTGTTTGGTCAGGGCGCTGTCATTGGCGAAATCCACCACTTTGACTTTGCCCAGCTGGTTGCCGACGCCGCGGACCACGCTGGAGATGGTGCCGTCGGGGGCGATGTTGATGTCACCGTCGGTGGGGGCGATGGTGATGGCGCCGCCGTCACCCTGCACCTGATAGCCTTCGCTGGTCACCAGATTGCCGCCAGCGTCCAGGCTGAAATGGCCGTCGCGGGTGTAGCGCATGCCGGCCGCAGTCTGGACCTGGAAATAGCCGTTGCCGTTCAGCGCCAGATCATAGGTGGCGCCGGTCTTCTCGATATTTCCTTGCGCGGAATCGCGCATGACGCCGGCATCCTTCACAAAGCTTATGCTCTGCGGGCCCTTCTGGTCCTCGGCAGGATGCTCCTGCTGGACATATTCCTCGAATTTCGCGGCTTCGCGCTTGAAGCCCGGTGTGGAGACGTTCGCCAGGTTGTTGGCGATCACGTCCATCGCCCGGTAGGCGGCGAGCTGCTGGGAAAGACTAACGAGAAGTGAATTATCCATGGCACCTACCGGATCCTTTCTGGTCCGTCGTGCCGAACAGTGCAGCCGCCGTGCCAGCGCTAAAGCGCCCGGTTTTGCTGGCTTTTCTGTGCGCCGTGCAAGAAAGGCGGAAAAACTTGCCGGGTCGGGGGCGCATGCCCCGGCAAGTTCAACCTCTCCTTAACCACGTTTGCCTAGGGTGGCCTTCGAGAAGTCGAGGGGCTGGAAGAATTCCATGGCCAAGAAAAAAGAAGCACCTGAAGCCGGAGCCGCGGGCGACAAGCCGGAAGGCGAAGGCGCAGAAGCCACGCCCAGGAAGGGTCTGGGCAAATTCCTCAGCAAGAAGATGCTGATGATCATCGTGCCGGCACTACTGCTTGTGATCGGCGGTGGCGGCGCGGGCGCCTATTTCTTCCTGATCAAGAAGAGCGACAAGAGCCAGGAGGCCAAGGCCGAGGACGCGCCGCTGACCCCGCCCAAGGTCGCTTTCAGCGACATGCAGGACATTCTGGTCAACATCCAGAGCAATGACGGCACCCCCGCCTATCTGAAGCTGGGCGTGTCGCTGGAGCTGGAAGACGACGCCCAGAAGGCGGCGCTGACCCCACTGATGCCGCGCATCACCGACCAGTTTCAGGCCTATTTGCGCGAATTGCGCCTCGACGACCTCAAGGGTTCGGCCGGTGTGTTGCGCCTGAAGGAAGAACTGCTGCGCCGGGTCAATGTGGCGGCTGCGCCCTATCATGTGCGCGACGTGCTGCTGAAAGAAATGATCGTCCAATAATGCGCCGGTGAAAGCCGCAAGCGACCACATAACCAGGACCTGATACCGATGGCCGACGAAACACCCGCCGCCGACGACGCGCCCAGCGCGGCCGCCACGTTCGAAAACGCCCCCGACACCGGCGGCAGCCCGGAACGGGTGCTGAACCAGGACGAAATCGACTCCCTGCTTGGCTTTGACGTCAACTCCGAGCAGATGCAGGACAAGTCCGGCGTCCGCGCCATCATCAATTCGGCGCTGGTATCCTATGAACGCCTGCCGATGCTGGAAATCGTCTTCGACCGCCTGGTGCGGCTGATGACCACCAGCCTTCGCAATTTCACCTCCGACAATGTCGAAGTCAGCCTGGATTCGATCACTTCGATCCGCTTCGGCGACTATCTGAACTCCATCCCCCTGCCGGCGATCCTGGCGGTGTTCCATGCCGAAGAACTGGACAATTACGGCCTCTTCACCGTGGATTCCAACCTGATCTATTCGATCGTGGACGTGCTTTTGGGCGGGCGCCGCGGCTCATCGGCCATGCGCATCGAGGGCCGACCCTACACCACCATCGAACGCACCCTGGTCCAGCGCATGATCGAGGTGATCATGGTGGACATGTGCACGGCGTTCGAACCGCTGACGCCGGTGAATTTCACCCTCGACCGTCTGGAAACCAACCCGCGCTTCGCGGCAATCGCGCGTCCCGCCAACGCCGCCATCTTGGTCAAGCTGCGCATCGACATGGAAGACCGTGGCGGGCGCACCGAACTGCTTTTGCCCTATGCAACCCTGGAACCCATCCGCAAGCTGCTTTTGCAGCAGTTCATGGGCGAAAAATTCGGCCGCGACTCGATCTGGGAAGGCCATCTGGCGACGGAATTGTGGTCCACCAAGGTGGATATCGAAGCCATCCTGGACGAACAGACCATGCCCTTGAACCAGGTGATGAACCTGGAAGTGGGCCAGACCATGATGCTGGGCGCCAGCCCCGACTCCAAGATCCAGCTGCGTTGCGGCGGCGTGCCGCTGCTCACCGGACGGATGGGCCGCGTCGGCTCCTCGGTCGCGGTGCGGGTGGATGAAGCCATCGAACGCACAGATGCATCGCGCGCCCTGTAATTCATATTTGAAGAGAGATTGCTGTGACCCTGCCGAACCTGACCTTCTATATGGAACTGGGCCTGGAAATTCTTCTGGCCTTCACCCTTGTCTATTGCGTGATCCTGGAACGCCGTCTCGCGGCGGTGCGCAAGGGCCAGGAAGGCCTGAAGCAGCACATCGGCGAGTTGAACATGGCGATCGCGGGCGCGGGCGCATCCCTGCGCGCCCTGAAATCGGCGGCCGGCGAAGCGGCCCAGACTCTGGACGAGCGGCTGAAGCGCGCCCGCCTGCATATTGACGAACTTTCCCTTCTCACCGCCTCGGGTGAACGCATCGCCCAGCGCATGGAAGGCGCGGCCAGCGCCCCGCGCGTGGCCAAGGAAATTCCCGACATGCCGCTGCCCTCGACGTCCATTCTCAGCCGCCTGGAAAGGGCCGTGCAGCAATGAACCTGAAGAAGCGGCCGCGTATCGCTCGTCTCCTGCCCGGCGTGATCGCGCTCGGCGCCGCCGTGCTGGTGCTCAAGAGCACCGATCTGGTGCATGAGGCCTATGCCCAGGCGGCCGGCCAGGTCGCGGCGCTGACCGACGATCCGGTGCCCGCCAACAAGGATTTTGCCGGCGGCGATGACGACCAGATCGCCAGCGCCAGCGAAGTGGATGTGGTCAACAGCCTGGCCAAGCGCCGGCGCGAACTGGATTCGCGCGAAGGCCAGCTCACGACACAGGCCAATTTGATCGCCGCCGCCGAAGCGCGGGTGGACGCCAAGATCACCCAGCTCAAGCAGCTTCAGGCCCAGATGAACGCCCTGCTGGTCCAGCGCGACCAGGCCCAGAAAGACCAGATCGCCTCGCTGGTGAAGACCTATTCGACCATGAAGGCCAAGGATGCGGCGCGCATCTTCAACGCCCTGCCGGATGAAGTGCTGGTGCCGGTGGCCCAGGACATGAAGTCCGATGTCCTGTCCCAGATCCTGGCCAATATGAATTCCGACAATGCCAAGGCGCTGACGGTGAAGCTGGCCAACAAACTGGCCCTGCCCCAGACCACGGACGCGATTGCGCCTCAGCCTGCGCCCGGTCCTGTCGCGGCCCTGACCCCGGCGCCTGCCGCAGCCGAGGCCGCAGCCGCCGCCGATCAGCCTGCGCCTGTCAAAAAACGGGTCCGCAAGCCCCGCCCGGCGGCCGATATGACCGCCTCGGCCGCGCCCGCCACGGCTCCGGCGGCAACGCCTGCAGCCAGCGCCCCAGCTTCTGCCACACCGGCTGCGCCTGCCGCCCCTGCCGCCGCGGCAGCACAGTAAAATATAGCTTTTCCAAATACTTACAAGATTTCTGCCGAATCTGCCGGTTCTTTGGATCGTGCTTAACCCGAGGTTAATAACGCCCCGCCAGTATGCCTGACGAAGGGGAGTCCTGGTGATCCAACGCGCGCATGTTCTGGGTTTGGCGATGGTGCTTGGCGCCGCTGCGCCCGCGCATGCCGACAGCGTCAGCGGGTCCTTGCAGAACGGCTATGGGCGGCTGTCTTTCACCACCGCTTCCCAGGTCAGTGCCACCACCACCGGCGGGGTGCTGGCGATCAGCTTCAGCGCCAAGACCGATATCGATCCTGCCGCAATCGTGGCGGCGATGCCGCGCGCCATCACCAGCGGCCATGCCGACGCCGACGGCAAGAATTTGCGCTTTGTCCTGGCCCAGCCGGTCAAGCTGCATGTCAGCCAGATCGGCAATCGCGCCGTGGTGGATCTGGCGACCACCGATTTCACCGGCGCCATGCCTGACCTGGTCCCGCCCGCGAAGCCTGTGGCCAAGCCGGTGGACATGGCGAGCCTGCCCGAGATCAAGCTGCGCACGGGCGCCTATGAGAAGTTCACCCGCCTGGTCTTCGACTGGCCGCGCGATGTCTCCTACCAGGTGTTTCCCGGCGCCGGGAAAATGACCATCCGTTTCAGCACCCCGGTGCGTGCCGATGTGTCGGCGGTGGCGCGTTTTGCGCCGCCCTGGGTGAAGAACGCGTCCTGGCGCATCGACGGCCAATCCACCATCGTGGAGTTCGAGACCGATTCCGATTCCGGCTATCACGATTTCAAGGACGGCACCCATGTGGTGCTGGACATTCTGGCGCCCAAGACCGATGGCGCATCCTATGCCCCGCCCGGCGTCGCCAAACCGACCGTAACGGCGATGACGCCGGTGGCAGTACCCGTTGCTCCATCGAAGCCCGGTGCAAGCCAGGCCCAGGCGCAGGTGATCGCACAGGCCGCGCAGCAACTCGCGCCCAAGCCTGCCGCCAAGCCGGATGCAAAACCCGCCGATCCCAAACAGGCCGCCGCGAAGCCGGATACGAAAACCGCTGACGCCAAGCCCGTTGATCCCAAGCAGCCCGCGCCCGCCCCGGCAGCGGATGCGCCCAACGCACCCGCCATTCCCGTCGCCGCCGCAAGGCGCACCAAGGACGGCGCCATCATCACCTTCAAAGGCGCCGGCCCCTTGCCCGCGGCCATCTTCGTGCGCGGACTGACCGCCTGGATCGTGCTGGAAAATGCCCCGGCCTTTGATTCCGGCAATCTGAAACCCGCGCTGGGCGATTTCGCCGCCGGTGTCGAGGCCGCGTCCTCCAACGGGCTTGGCATCTTGCGCATCACCCTGAAAGCTCCGGCCGAGATCGCCGCGCACAGCGTGGGCGGTGTGCTGCAGGTGGAGATCGCGCCCAATGTCGCGCCCGCGCCCACCACCATCAACTTCGCCCGCAACCAGGCCGATCCACGGCGCGCCTCGCTTTCCACCCTGCTGCCGGCGGCCGATCATGCCTTCAAGATTCTGGATCCCTCGGGCGGCGATCTCCTGACCGTGATCCCGGCCCAGACCGGCCAGGGCCTGCCGTCCATCCGCAACTTCGCCGACTTTGCGGCGCTGCCCAGCGCCAGCGGGTTGATCATCACGCCTTTCTCCGACGATCTGTCGGTGACGGTGGACAATTCGCGCGTTTCCATCGCGCGGCCCATCGGCCTGGCGCTGACCCCGCCGCAGATGCCGGTGGCGATGTCGCCGTCGGCCTTGGCGCGGTTCGGCGACGGTCCCTCCTATCTGGATTTCACCCATTGGAGCGAACAGTCGGGTGGCAGTTTCCTGGCCACCGAGCGCAAGCTCATGCAAGCCTCCGCCCATGCCGGCCCCGAGGTCGCCGGGCTGGCGCGGATGAGCCTGGCGCGTTTCTATCTCGCCAACGGCTTTGCCGCCGAGGCGCTGGGCCTGCTCAATCTGGTGCAGCAGAACGATCCGTCGCTGGCCGGCGACGCGCAGATGGCCACCATGCGCGCGGCTGCCGATTACATGATGGGCCGCTATCGCGATGCCCATAACGACCTGGCTTCACCCGCCTTCGACGCCGACCGCCACGCCTCGCTGTGGCGCGGACTGACCGAAGCGGCGATGGAAGACTGGAAAGATGCCCATGCCCATCTGGATCAGGCCACGCCGGTCCTGAATCGCTATCCGGTATCCTGGCAGGCAGCCGCAACCCTGGCCGATACCGAAGCGTCACTCGGCATGGGCCGGTTGGACCTGGCCGATGCCGCAGTCCAGCGCCTGCCCAAGAATCTCGATGCCCGCCAGGCGCTTCAGGCCGATCTGGACCAGGCCCGGCTGATGGCGGCGGAAAGCCGTTATTCCGATGCCGCCAGCCATTTCACGGCGGTGGAAAAAAGCGGCGACGAAAAGCTCGCGGCCCAGGCGATCTTCTATCACACCACTGCGGCGCTGAACGCCGGCGCTCTCACCGCGTCACAGGCTATCGAGCAACTGGAACGGCTGCGCTTCCGCTGGCGCGGCGATGCGCTGGAACTGAAGACCCTGCGCAAGCTGGCCTCGCTCTATTTCGGCCACGGCCAGTGGCGCGATGGCCTGAGGACCCTGCGGGTGGCGACCCAGAATTTCGGCGGCGAGGATGCCGCGCGCATGGCGCAAGACGATATGCGCGGCGCTTTCGTCAACCTGTTCCTCAAGGGCGGCGCCGACAAGATGAAGCCGGTGGAGGCGCTGGCGCTGTTCTATGACAATCTGGACCTGACCCCGATCGGGCCGGACGGCGACGAAATGATCCGCCGCATGTCCGACCGCCTGGTGCAGGTGGACCTGCTGGCGCCGGCCGAGAATTTGCTGGCCTATCAGGTGGACAAGCGGCTGGACGGCATCGCCAAGGCGCAGGTCGCCACACGGCTGGCCGGCGTCTATCTGATGGACCACAAGGCCGACAAGGCAGTGGCCACCATCCGCGATTCCCAGATCACCGGCCTGCCCGATGACGAAATGCACAACCGCCTGATCCTGGAGGCGCGCGCCTTCGCCGCCCTCAAGCAATGGGACAATGCGCTGGACCTGATCGCGGTGGACCAGAGCGCGGATACCAAGCGGCTGCGCGCCGACATCTATTGGGAATCGGGCAACTGGGCCATCGCCGGCCAGAAGGCCGAGGAGATGCTGGATGCGCGCTGGAACGATGCCACGCCCCTGAGCGAAGCCGAACGCGCCGGGCTGATGCGCGCCGCCGTCGCCTACAGCCTGGCCAATGACGAAGCCTCGTTGGGCCGCTTGCGCACCCATTTTGCCGCCAAGATGAAGGGCACACCCGACGCCAACATGTTCGCGGTGCTGTCGTCCGATATTGACCAGCATGGCCTGGCCTTCCGCGAGGCCGCCGCCAAGATCGCCTCGGTGGATACGCTGCAGTCCTTCATGAAGGACTTTGCCAGCCGCAGGACCGGCGCGAAGAGCTAAAGCTTCTTCTCAAGCCAGCCTAAGGCGCGAGCCGAGACATTTTCCCAGCCCGGTTCGCCGATCAACCAGTGGCCCATGCCGTCCAGCACTTCATGGGTGGCGCGGTCTTTGTAAAGGGCTGCGTTGCGCTCAACCGTCGAAGGCGGATTGATGCGGTCGTCGCTGCCGGTCAGAAACAGCAGCGGCGCGGTCACCGCATCGGCATCCACTTCGCTGGCGCGATTGAGGTCGAGCCCCCAGTTCATGATCTCAAAAGTGGCGCGGCCCGATTCCGGCAGAAAGCGGCCGAAGACGTCATCGCGCATGTGGCGCGGCAGCCTGTCGAGCGAATGAGCCAGCGCCACATCGCGATTGGGCTCCAGCACCATGTTCCAATAGCCGGGATGCAGATGCAGCGACTGGGCGGCGCTGATTTCGAACAGGGTGGTTGGCGGGATGCCCCAGGGGGCGGACGGCGCCAGCAGGACCAGCGCGGCGGTTTTGCGCCGTGCCGCCAGCATCTGGGCGAGCAGCCCGCCCATGGAATGGCCGACCAGGATCGGCGCTTCGCCCAGGGCTTCCATCTCGTCTTCCAGGTCGGCGGCATAATCGCCGATGCCTGTGGTGCCCAGCGCAGACGGCGGACGCGCGCCATTGTGGAAGCGCAGAGCGGGTGCTGTGACGCGATAGCCCGCGGCCTGGAATTTTTCCTTCAGCCCGTCCAGCGACCAGGGCCCGCAGAACGCGCCATGGATCATCAGTACCGGCGGCTTCTTGCGCGCTTTCACCGCTTGGCCAGCGGGCGGAAGGCGGCGATGACCTGCTTATAGATGTCGCGCTTGAAGGGCACGATCAGGGCGGAAAGCTTGTCCATCTCTACCCACTGGTAAGCGGAGAATTCCGGCTCGTGGCTGGTGAGATTGATGTCGGCATCCTCGCCGGTGAAGCGCAGGGCAAACCATTTCTGCTTCTGGCCCTTGTACTTGCCGTGGAACGCCACCCCGATCAGATGTTCGGGCAAGTCATAGGTCACCCAGTCGTCCATCTCGTCCAGGATCTCAGCCTTGCCGGTGCCGACCTCTTCCTGCAACTCGCGCAAGGCGGCCTGTTTCGGCGTCTCGCCCTTGTCGATACCGCCCTGCGGCATCTGCCAGCCTTCCACGGTCTGGTCTATGCGCTTGCCGACAAAAACCTTGCCGTCGCGGTTGAGCAGCATGATGCCCACGCAAGGGCGATAAGGCAGATCGGAGGACATGGAAATTCTCTAGAATGGTTCAGAACATTGGCGCGCAGGATTTTGTGGCGTGAGCAGGAGCGCCGAGCGACGTGTACAAAACGTACACGAGCGATGGCGCGACGAACTCACGACGCAAAAGCCAAGCGCCGGTTACTTCGGTTGCGTAACTATGGCCGATACAGGGACAAGAACAAAGCCCCGCGATTGCAGACCACGTGCCCATTCGGCGATGCGCGCGATGGAAACCGGATAAAGGAAGGCCGAACCCACCGCACTGCCATTGGCGCGGGCCTGGGTTTCCAGTTCCGACAGCCGGTGGTCGATCTCCAGCGCGGTCTGGATCGTGTCCAGCGCCGCCCCGCTCTGCGCCGCCGGCATGCCGAGCTGGGACGCGACTGTTGGCAACACCGACTGGCTGGCCGCGCCATTGTCGAAGAAATAAAGCCCGCGCCGATTGAGAGTGGTCAGGACCGGCGAAAGCGCGTCGGTGTCGGACAGGAAGCGCTGGCCGAGCAGATTGGTGACCCCGGCATAGCCGGTGAAGCGGCTGAGCGCCCAGGCCAGGCGCTGGGTGTTGGCGTCTTCTTCCTGGCCGGCGCGAAGCGTATGCGGACCCGGATCGCTGTCGGGGAAATCGAACGGCTCCATGGGAATCTCCAGGAGCACTTCATGGCCACGGGCGCGCGCGTTCGCCACCCACTGGCCCACATCGCTGGCATAGGGCGCAAAGCCCAGGGTGACGCCAGCGGGCAAAGCATCGAGCGCCGCCTTGGTGGACAAGGCCGACATGCCCAGGCCGTTCACGACGATGGCGATCTTGAATTTTCCGCCTCCTGGCACCGGCCCGGCATACGCCGTCATGGGCTTGCGGCCGTCCTCGGCGATGCGCGGCAAAGGTCCCTGGGCTGTGTTTTCCGCAAGCGCCGGATCGGCCACAAGCGCCTTGCCGGCATAGATCGCTTTCGTCACCGGGCCCGTCACCGCGCCGTCGGTGATGGATTGGGGCGCCAGCCGGATCGGCGCGGGTTTGGCCCTGGGCAGGGCACCATCCGGCAGATCCAGGGTGATCGAGGGGCCATGCGCGCGGCCCAAAAGGGTAATGGCCAGCGCTCCGGCCGCCAGCAGGCAGACGGTGAAAGACGAGGCAAAAGCCAGCGCGCGCCCGCTCTTGGACACGAAGACGCCTTCTGCGGAATCGGCGGCAGCAGCCATGCCGCTATTAGAGATTGGTATGGTTACGCCCCGGTTAACACTTGGGAAGATGACCCCCTCCGGCCTTCGCAGCTTACTTGGCTCCGGCTCACGCCTACGCCAAGCGCTGCTACGGCCACCTCCCCCTTAAGCGCTACGCGCAAAGGGGAGGTTGGGGCCGGTGCTTCGCACGAAAAGTGCTACTGCGCGACCTGCTTGCCGTCCGGCGCCACGGTGGCCGAGGCAACCGTCATTTTGCCGTGCAGCAGATCCATCGCATAGGAGAGCTGGAAGTCATCATACTTCTTGCCCGCCGCCGGCTTGATCACCGGAGCATTGGCGCGCTTGGGCGGGATCGGCTCGCCCTGCAGGTGACCGCGCAAATCCGCTTCCGTCGGACGGGCCAGCTTGGGAACATTGGCCTCATCGCCCTGGGCGACCTGGATATCCGGAATAATGCCTTCGGCCTGGATGGAGTGGCCCGACGGCGTGTAGTAGCGCGCCGTGGTCAGGCGCAGCGCGCCGCGGCTCTCGCCCAGGGGAATGATGGTCTGCACCGAACCCTTGCCGAAGCTGGTCATGCCGATGATGGTGGCGCGCTTGTGGTCCTGCAGCGCGCCTGAAACGATTTCGGACGCCGAGGCCGTGCCGCCATTGATCAGCACAACCACCGGCTTGCCGTCGGTGACGTCGCCGCCCTTGGCGTCATACCGCTGGGTGTCTTCGGGGTGACGGCCGCGGGTGGAGACGATCTCGCCCGAATTGAGGAAATCGTCCGACACCTGGATCGCCTGATCCAGCAGGCCGCCCGGATTGTTGCGCAGGTCCAGCACATAGCCCTTGATGCCCGGGCCGATCTGCTTCTTGAGATCGCGCACCGCATGTTCCAGGCCCTCGGCGGTCTGTTCGTTGAAGCCGGGCAGGCGGATATAGCCGATGTCGCCTTCGCGGCGGAACGTGGCCGCATCCACCGAGACGATGGCGCGCACCAAGGTCACATCGAAGGGCTTTTTCTCGCCTTCGCGCAGGATGGTGAGGGTGATCTTGCTGCCCGAGGGGCCGCGCATCTTGTCGATGGCTTCATTCAGCGGCAGGCCGGCGATAGAGCTGCCGTCAATGCCGGCGATGCGGTCGCCGGTCTTGATGCCGGCGCGGCTGGCGGGGGTACCGTCGATCGGCGAGATCACCTTGATCAGGCCGCCTTCGTCCTGGGTCACTTCGATGCCGACGCCGCCGAACTGGCCCTTGGTGGTGATCTGCATGTCGCCATACATCTTGGCGTCCATGTAGCTGGAATGGGGATCGAGATTGGACACCATGCCCTGGATGGCGGCGTCGATCAGTTCGCTGTCCTTGACGGGGCGCACATAATTGGCGCGCACGCGTTCAAAAGCGTCGCTGAACAGGCCGAGCTGGTCATAGGCCGTGGAATCGACCGCACCCCGGGCCGCGGGCAGTGCGAACATCGCCGTGGCGAAGCCGCCCACCAGACCTATGCCGAGCAACGCAATTTTCTTCATGTACCGTTCGCCTTTCCAAAGCTGGTGCGCAGATTCAATTTGAGCCACGGCGCGGGAGACTGACCATGGCCGCCATGGCGCAGCTCAAAATAAAGCCTGTCATCGGCTGCATCGGGGGGCATTGTTCCAATCGGTTCACCCGCCAGCAACTGATCATTCGGCTTTACTGTCACGCGTCCCAGTCCCGCCAGGACCACATCGTAGCCGGTGGTGATCTCCAGGATCAACACTTGTCCGTTCTTATGGTAAGGCCCGGCGTAAAGAACCTTGCCGTCAGCAGGGGCAATGACCTGGGCGCCGGGCTGGGTTGCATAAGTAAGTCCCGGATTGGCGTTGTCGGAAGTTCCCACCACCGCGCCCACCACCGGCTCCAGCACGGAATTCTTGCCCAATCCGCCCAGGGAACCTGAATTTTCCGCCATGACGGTTACCACCGAGGCTTCCGCTCCGCCCTGCTGGCGCAGCGCCTTGACCCGGGCGAGCAGCGCCTGGAAATCGGCAGCCTGGCGGGCGACCTGCTCCAGCCGGGTCTTCAGGTTCCCGTAGGTTTCGGCGGCGCCGGCGGCCTCTTTCTCTTTTTGGGCCAAAAGATCGTCCAGATCGCGGCGGGCGATGGTGAGCCGGGCGGCGGTATCGGCGGCCTCAGCCTGCTGCTGTTCCAGCGCATGGCGGGTGCGTTTCAGGTCGTCAATCCGCCGCGACAGGCGTGCGGCCTGGGCATAGATCGGCGGCAGCGAGGCGCCGATCAACATGGAGCCACGCGCCGCCGCCAACGCATCGTCAGGCCGCATGGCCAAGGCCGGCGGCATGTCGTGCTGCAATCTTTCCAGCACGCCCAACAGCCGGGTCACCGCGATACGATCATTGGCGAAGCCCGCGCTGAGGCGGCTGTCTTCGGCGGTGAGCTGGACGATGCGCGCATCGGCATCGGCCTGTTGGCGTTCCAGGACCTCGATGCGGGCGGCGGTGGCGATCAGCTTCTGGCGCAGGGACGCGGCCTCGGCCGCGAGCTGCTCGCTCTTCTGTTTCGCCGACACAAGCTGCGGGGTTTCCTGCTTCAGTTCCGACGACAGGCTTTTCAACTGCTGGGCGCTGGAGGGCAGTTTGGCCAGCGTCTTGCCGGGCAGGGCCTGGCTCAGATCCATCGCCGGTTCCGGGGTCTGGACCACGGGCGTGACGGGACGCGGACTGGGCGCAATAGGAGCATTCACTTTAGGACTTTTTTCTACTCGCTCTCGCTCTCGCGAACGCTCGATTGACGCTGCGAAGGCCGGTGACGCCGCCAGCACACAAGAAAGGATGAGTGCGATCTTTCGCGTCACGCCTCTTTCACCAGCAGGGAATGGCCCGTCATCAGATCGGGTTTCTGGATGCCCATCAGGTCCAGCAAGGTGGGCGCGACATCGGCCAGGCGGCCATTGTCGAGTTTCACACCCTTTGGCGCACCGAAGGCGATGATCGGCACATCGAGGGTGGTATGGGCCGTGTAAGGCTCATGCGTCTTGGGATCTTGCATCATCTCGATATTGCCATGATCGGCGGTGAGCAGCATCAACCCGCCCGCCTTTTCCAGCGCGGCGCGCAAACGGCCCAGACATTCGTCGATCACATCCACCGCCTTGACCGCAGCGTCCATCACCCCGGTATGGCCGACCATGTCGGGATTGGCATAGTTGCAGACGATCAGGTCGTATTTGCCCGATGCAATTGCCTCATCCAACTTGTCTGTCAGCTGATAGGCGCTCATCTCCGGTTTCTGATCGTAGGTGGCGACCTTGGGGCTGGGCACCAGGATGCGGTCTTCGCCGGCGAACTGATCCTCGCGCCCGCCATTCAGAAAGAAAGTGACATGGGCGTATTTTTCCGTTTCCGCGATGCGCAACTGATGCAGGTGATGTTCGGCAACCACTTCGCCCAGGGTCTCGCGCACATCTTCCGGCGGAAAGACCGCCGCCATGAACGGCTTGAGCGCATCGGAATATTCCGTCAGCCCCGCGGCCGATGCGAATTTCACCAGCCGCGCCCGCTTGAAACCGGCAAAGCCCGGGTCCAGCAAAGCGGCGGAAATCTCCCGCGCCCGGTCGGCGCGGAAATTGGCGAACAGCAGGACGTCGCCATCCTGCATGCCCGCATAGTCGCCCAGGATGCAGGGCACCAGGAATTCATCCGTGACATTCTCGCCATAGGAATGGTCCAGCGCGGCAAACGCGTCCTCGAAACGGGGCGCCTCGGCATCCACCAGCGCGGCATAGCATTTCTCGACCCGGTCCCAGCGCTTGTCGCGGTCCATGGCGTAATAGCGGCCTGACAAGGTGGCCAGCCGCATGCCTGCCGGCTCGTGAATGTCGGCGAGGAATTTTTCGATGAAGCCTCTGGCGCTCTTGGGCGGGGTATCGCGCCCATCCAGGAACGCATGCACGAACACCGGCACTGACGCCGCCGCCAGAATCTTCACCAGCGCCGCAATGTGATCCTGATGGGAATGTACGCCCCCCGGCGACATCAGGCCCATCAGATGCACGGCGCCCTTGCTGGCTTTCACCTTGTCGATTAGTTCCAGCAGCACGGGACGGCGCGCCAGCGAGCCGTCCTCGATCGCCACATCGATGCGCGGCAGGTCCTGGGCCACTACCCTGCCTGCACCGATATTCATATGGCCCACTTCGGAATTGCCCATCTGGCCCTGGGGCAGGCCGACCGCGTTGCCCGAGGTCTTGAGCAGGGCATGCGGGCATTCGGCCAGAAGCCTTGTGTAGTTGGGCGTCTTGGCCTGGGCGATGGCGTTGTCGGACGCATGATCGGGGCGCCAGCCCCAGCCATCGAGAATGCAGAGCAAGGCAGGGCGGGGCGCGGTCATGACAAATCCTGGGGTGCTTTGATCGAAAATAGAACGATCGGACAAGAGCTGCTAGCGGAACTCTGGTCCGGCGACCCAGATCACCAGCGATTTGCGCACGCCCGATGTGACAGGCACCACCCGATGCAGCACAAAGGAGGGAAAGGCGATCAGGGTGCCCCGCGCCTTTTCCGCCTGGTAGGAGCTGTCGCCGGCCTCCAGCACCAGATCGCCGCCCTCATAGTCGGATGGATCGCTGAGTTGCAGGCTGAGCGAAATCTTGCGCGGTTCGTAGCGCTTCTCGCCCATGTCCACATGCCAGCCGTAATAGCCGCCTTCGGCGCCTTCATAGACGGTGTACTGGAAGGCTTCGTTCAGGCCGTAAAGGTCATAGCGATAAAACTGCGCATTGATCTGGAGCACCATTTCCGACAGCCGCGTGTGCAGCCAACGGATTTCCGGTCTCTGATGTTCGATCCAGGAGACGCGGGTGATGCGCAGGTGATCGGTATTGTCATTGCGGCCGGCGATCTCGGCCTTCATGGGCTGTAGCTGGTCGCCATAAGCGGTGATGGCGTCCACTTCATCCGGCGTGAAAGCGTCTTTCCATACCGCCACGGGTATCGGCCCTCCGATATTGAGGGGAGCGGTTTTGACGTCGAACGGGCTCATCGGAATTTGGGTCCCGTGGTCCACACCACCACCGATTTGCGCACACCGCGGGTGATCGGCGTCACCCGGTGCAGCACATAGGATGGGAAGGCGATCAGGGTGCCGCGCGTCCTGGGTGCGGAGTGGATGATCTTGGCGGCACGCAGCTGCAAATCGCAACCGTCATACTGGGATGGGTCGGTCAGTTGCAGCGACAAGGACAGTTTGCGGACCTTGCTCACATCGGCCTGGTCCACATGCCAGTCATAATGGCCGCCTTCGCTGCCCTGATAGACGGCATACTGGAAGTCTTCGGAAAAGCCGCTGATGTCGAACTGCCAGACCTTGTTGTTGAGGGTGCGGATCACCGCCTGCATGCGGTCATAGATCCATTTGGTCTCGGGCGAGGGCCTGATCCAGGCCGTGTTGGTGATGCGGATATCGCTGTATTCCTCGGCGGCGTCGCGGCCCACCAAGGTGGCCTTGTTGAGGGCAAGACCGTCGCCATAGGCCTGGATCCGGTCCATTTCACCGTCGGTGAAGGCGCCTTCCCAGCAGGCATAAGGCAGATTGGGAGACAATGGCTGTACGGACATGAGGGGCTTTTCGGATGGCGGCCGGAAAAGTAAGGCCTCCCAGGCCTGCCGTCCATTGCCAAGCATCTTCGCTGCCGGAGGCCCTGCCCTGCGGGACTGGCGCGGGTTTTTGCGCGTGCGCCCGTGTAACCTGCCGGTCATGCAATCGCGCAAGATCTTCGGACGGCATTACGCCCTGGCCGTGGTCGCCATCATCTTTGTGGCGCTTCTGGCCGCGGCGGGCCTGCGCTCTACCCCCGGCGTCCTGATGGTGCCCTGGGGCCAGGCTTTCGGCTGGTCGCGCGCCACCATCAGTTTTGCTGCGGCCTGCGGCATCTTCCTGTTTGGCCTGACCGGCCCCTTCGCCGCCGCCGCGATGCAGCGTTTCGGCATCCGGGCCACCATGATGGTGGCGCTGGCGATGATGAGCCTGTCTTCCGCCGTCAGCCTGTTCATGACCAAGCCCTGGCAGCTGGTGCTGACCTGGGGTGTGGTGTCGGGCATCGGTTCGGGCTGCATCACCAATGTGCTATCGGCCACCATCGTCAATCGCTGGTTCGTCACCAATCGCGGACTGGTGATGGGGCTGTTCGCGGCTTCCACCTCCACCGGCACCCTGGTCTTCATTCCCGTCCTGTCGGCGATCGCGCAAGGCCATGGCTGGAAGCCGGTGGTGATCTCGGTCGCCGTGGCGATGGTGCTGCTGATTCCGCTGGTTTTCCTGTTGTTGCCGGAATGGCCGTCCGACATCGGTGAAAAGCCGTTCGGCGCAGTTGATTTGGTCGCTCCCGCTCACGCGGACGCTCCTGCCAATCATCCGGCGGAGGTCCGCAATCGCGCCAATCCCCTGAAAACAGCGTTCGGCGCCTTGGCCGAAGGCGCAAAGAGCCGCGATTTCTGGCTGCTGGCCGTCACCTTCTTTGTCTGCGGCTTCACCACCAATGGGCTGATCGGCACCCACATGATCGCGCTGTGCCATGACCATGGGCTGGAGGCGGTGGCAGCCGGCGGGCTTTTGGCCATCATGGGGCTGTTCGACCTGGTGGGGACCACCGCCTCGGGCTGGCTGACCGACCGCATCGATCCCCGCAAGCTGCTGTTCGCCTATTATGGCCTGCGCGGCCTGTCGCTGATCTATCTGCCCTTCGCCAATTTCACCTTTTTCGGCCTGTCGCTGTTTGCGGTGTTCTATGGCCTGGACTGGATCGCCACCGTGCCGCCGACCTTGGCCATCGCCAATCGCGCCTTCGGCACGGCCAAGGCCCCCGTCCTGTTCGGCTGGATCTCGGCCAGCCACCAAATCGGGGCGGCCGCGGCCGCCTTTTTTGCGGGTGTCTCACGCACCGCCACCGGGTCCTATCTGGATTCCTTTGTCCTGGCCGGCTTTGTCGCGGTGGGAGCGGCGGCCCTCTCCCTGATGATCGGCAGGAAAGGTCGCGAAGCCGTGCCAGCGGCAGCCTGAGCCCGGCAAGACTTGCCGGGACGGCCTTTCCGCCTTTCGAACACTGTTCAAGCCATTGAAGCAATTAGAGTAATTTCGGAGCCGGCGCGGCACGAAACTGGCAAAGACTTCAGCCGAACCAAAGGCAGAAGCCCGTTCATGCGCCGCGCACTCATCGTCATTCGTCTTGCCGCCCTGTTTCTGGGAGCCGCTCTCACGGCCTCCCCGGCCTTTGCCTTTTCCCGGGTCAAAGACCTGGTGGATGTGCAGGGCATCCGCGACAACATGCTGTTGGGCTATGGCCTGGTGGTCGGCCTGAACGGCACCGGCGACAGCCTGAAGAACGCGCCCTTCACCCAGGCCAGCATCCAGTCGATCCTGGAACGGCTGGGCACCAATACCCGCGGCCAGGTGATGCAGACCAAGGACGTCGCCGCCGTGATGGTGACCGCCAACC
>Ga0302314_10008501_pt1 | contig 18245 bp, 15 predicted proteins | sample III_Palsa_N2_3_FD_200533 | JGI IMG/M metagenome (GOLD analysis project Ga0302314, IMG submission 200533) | Peat permafrost microbial communities from Stordalen Mire near Abisko, Sweden - III_Palsa_N2_3 | ecosystem: Environmental > Terrestrial > Soil > Palsa > Peat permafrost | place: Sweden...
GATGGAAGAGTCCGACTGGGACAAGGTGATCGAGGTGCACCTGAAGGGCTCGTTCAACGTCGCCCGCGCCACCATCGAGCACTTCCGCGAGCAGAACGATGGCGCCTACGTGTTCTTCACCTCGACTTCGGGGCTGCTGGGCAACATCGGCCAGACCAATTACGGCGCGGCCAAGATGGGCATCGCCGGCCTGTCGCGGATCATCGCCATGGAAGGCGCGCGCAACAATATCCGCGCCAACGCCCTGGCGCCCGTCGCCTGGACCCGCATGACCCAGTCGGTGCCTGTGAAGGACGAAGCCGCCGCCGCCCGCCGTCAGGTGATGGCGCAGGCGATCCGCCCCGATCAGCCCGCCCGCCTGTCGGTCGCCCTGGTCTCGGACGCGGCCAAGAACGTCTCCGGCCAGGTGTTCGGGGCCAGCGGCGAGAACATCATCCTCTATAGCCAGCCGCGGCCAATCGAGACGCTGACGAGCGAGACCGGCTGGACGGTGGACACCATCCTGTCGGAAGCGTTCCCGAAGATGAGCGCGAAGTTCTACCCGCTCGCCCGTCCGACGCCGAGCATGGCGCAGGCGGCGGAACAGGCCCCGGCCAAGGCCTGAGCCAACAAGCGTCGGCTACGGCGACCGCTTAGCTTCGAGGCCGGCGCGCGGGTTCCTCCGCGCGCCGGTTTCGTGTTAACTCCGCTGATTATGACCCGCTGAATTCCAAATTGAGCCGCCCGTCGCACCGAGCCTGCTCGGCCGCGTCCTGACGCCTGGAATTCAGAGCTTTGCATGACATCGAACCACACCGCCTTCACGGGCGAGATCGACCCCGCGCTTGCGCGCCGCCTTGTCGCCGCCCAGTTCCCTCGGTGGGCGCACTTGCCCGTCCGCGCGGTGTCCCGCCAGGGCTGGGACAATCGCACCTTCCGCCTCGGCGACGAACTCTCGGTACGCCTGCCGAGCGCCCGCTACTATGAGGCCTCGATCGACAAGGAGCAGCGCTGGCTGCCCCGCCTCGCCCCTCATCTGCCCTTGCCGATCCCTGTTCCCCTGGAGATGGGCGCGCCGGGCGAAGGCTATCCGTGGCGCTGGTCCGTAAACCGTTGGCTCGACGGTGAGACCGCCGACGCGGCGGCGATCGCGGATCGGACCCGGTTTGCGATCGATCTGGCGGCGTTCCTGACAGCGCTGCATCGGATCGACGCCGCAGACGGCCCACCGGCCGGGCCGCACAGCTTTTGGCGCGGCGGCCCGCTGGCGACCTATGACGCCGAAATACGAGCGGCCCTGGCCGAACTCAGCGATCGGATCGACGGCGGCGCGGCGATGGATGTCTGGACCGCGGCCCTGAGCGCCGATTGGCGGGGCGCGCCGGTGTGGGTCCATGGCGATCTCGCGCCCGGCAACCTGTTGGTCGGGGACGGCCGCCTCCGCGGGGTGATCGACTTCGGCCAGACCTGCGTCGGCGACCCGGCCTGCGACCTTGCCGTCGCCTGGACCTTCTTCGACGGCGACAGCCGCGCCGCGTTCCGCGCCGACCTGACGCTGGACGCCGGGACCTGGGCGCGCGGTCGCGGGTGGACGCTCTGGAAGGCGCTGATCGTCCTCGCCGGCCTGCCAGGCGCCAATCCAACCGGCGCGGACGCCTGCCACCGGATCATCGGCGACGTTTTGGCAGACCACCGAGGCGAGCGGGGGAGCTAGGCTTTGGCGTCCTGAGCGTCGAACATGAGTTCGACCCGCTCGGACGACTCGGCGTGGGCTTCGCGCCGGGCTTCCAGCGAGCGGGCGAAGTGGCCCGCGCCGTGCGGGCCGGCGTGGAGCGCGCGGCGGTGCAGCCAATTCCTCAACGCCTCGCGCATCACCGCCGCGGCCGAGCCGAACTCGCCGGCCTGGACGATGCGGCGCACCTGGGAAAGCTGTTCGGGGGTGAGGTCGACGCTAAGCTTACCGGATCGGCTCATGGCAGGGTCTCCCGGACGTTGCGTAAAGGTAACATGGAAACGCCGGCGGCTAACGCACGGGTCCGCGAATCGCTGACACTCTTTAGTGAATGATCGAGACCTACAGAGTGATCACCCACCCCGACGGGTGGCGCATGCTCCAGCCGCGGCCGGCGTGCGCGGCCGTCGCCCTGTTGTCGTGAGGACGCGGGCTACTTCTTCAGCTGTACGAAGAGCGCGGCGCCGGCTTTGAAGTGGCAGGCGATGTGGGTGTCGTGGGCTTCGACGAAGGCGTCCGCGACATGCTTCACGCCGTCGCCGAAGGCCCATTCGTAGTCCTCGAAGATGATCCAGCCGCCCGGAACCACCATCGGCGTCCAGACATCGGCGTCAGCCGAGACGAACGGTTCGGCGTGGTTGCCGTCGATGTGCAGCACCGAGATCGCGCCGGCGTAATCGGTCTTGCCGAACGCTTCGGTCGCGACCGCGCGGCCCGCGCGATAGGCGACCGCGCCCGCGACGGAGGTGGCGCGCAGGTAGTTCAGCGACCCCTGCGCCAGCGGCGCAAGGTTGATCTCGAAGATGCGCAAGGCCTCCTCGGCATTACGATCGGCGTTGGCCGCGTCGACCATCGGCTCGTTCTGAATCAGCGCGTCGTTCAGCCATGGATCGACGCAGAGGACGTTGCCGATGCCGTAGTGGCGCGCCAGCCAGACGAATAGCGCGGCGGAGCGGCCCCACCAGGAGCCGATCTCGACCACATCGCCGGCCGGCGCGTGGCGCATCGCCTCCATCAACGCGACCATCATCTCTTCGCCGCACATGCCGGGGATCGCATCCACCAGCCGCATCAGGCCGACCTGCTGCAACGGCGTGAGGCGCAACTTGCCAGGGATCGCCGGCCAGAAGCACGGCGTCTTCAGGCCGGCGACGCGGTCGCGCAGCGAGCGGTAGGCGCGCTCGTTGTCCTGCGGGATCTGGCCGGTGGTGAGCCGAGCGCCGGGGGCGATCTGGCCCAGTCGTTCGCTCAGGTGCTTCCAGACCACATAGTGCGGGGCGTGGACGGCGCTGACGTCGTGGCGGCGGACCACCTCGGCCAGGGCGTCGTCGAAGCCGGGATCGTTGACGTAGGGCAGACGCTCCCAGGCCTCGTAGACCTTTTCGGCCGGATCGCTGTCGAGCGACGACGCGCCGACGACCCTGAGGCCGCGGGCCCTGGCCCGATCGCGGAAGGCGAGACCCTCCGGCATGCCTGCCGGAAACACCAGAACGGCTTCACCCATGCGACACCTTTGAGATTGCGGGCCGAGCCTCGACGATTCGCCAGCCGGCGTCTGCGTCGAGCGCTACGAGATGGGAGAGGCGTAGCGTCGCGGGGTGGCGCTGCAGTGCGGCCATGGAGACGTCGGCCTTCCAAGTCGAAGCGCACAGCCGACCACCTTATGGTTAAGGGCGCGCTAAGCCCTCGTGCGCCGAGGATTGCGCGCCCTGCGGCGTCTTGACCCGGCCATCGGCAAGCCCGAAGACATTTCCAACAAACGTTTGAACGGGAGGACGCCGATGGGCCGGCTGGATGGACGATCGACGGTGGTGACCGGGGCGGCGAGCGGCATCGGCCGCGCCACCTCGCTGCTGTTCGCCAAGGAGGGCGCGGCGGTGGTCTGCGTCGACCGCGCCGCCGAGGTGGAGGCCACGGTGGCGGCGATCCGCAAGGCGGGCGGCCGGGCGGTCGCCGTGCAGGGCGACGCGGGCAAGGAAGACGATGTGAAGGCTTACATCGAGCGCGCCGTCGCCGAGCACGGCGGGCTCGATGCGGTTTACGCCAACGCCGGCATCGGCGCGGCGCCCGGCGCCTTCGGCACGCTGGACCAAATCACCCCAGAGGGCTGGATGGAGGTGCTGCGCATCAATCTGGTCGGCCCGTTCCTGGCGATCAAGCACGCCAGCGCGGTGATGAAGGAGAAGGGCAAGGGCTCGATCATCTGCACCGCCTCGGTGGCCGGGATCCGATCCGGCGCGGGCGGCGTGCCGTATTCGGCGTCGAAGGCCGGGGTGATCAACCTGGTGCAGACGACGGCCAACCAGCTCTACGGCACCGGCGTGCGGGTCAACGCGATCTGCCCGGGCCTGATCGAGACCGGCATGACGCGCGGCGTCTATGTGCGGGCTCGGGAGCGCGGCACCGAGGACCGGATCGGCCAGCTGAATCCGCTGAAGCGCGGCGGCGAGCCCAGCGAAATCGCCGGCGCGGCGCTGTTCCTCGCCTCCGACGACAGCTCCTATGTCAACGGCCAGGCGATCGCGGTCGACGGCGGACTGTCGTCCTCGCATCCGGTTGGCCAGCGGCGCGGACCGAACTAGCGGTTTGGCATTTGTAAGCATGCCTGCTTGCGGCGTCGCGCCAGGGCGTCGATAAGCTAAGCCAACATACGAGCCGCACCTGCAGTGGCCGATCATAGACGGGGAAGAGCGATGACGGGACAGAACCGATGAGTATCAAAGGCAAGGCCTACGTCGTGGGCGCGTGGGAGCATCCGCTGCGCGACATCCCGCACCTGTCGACCGCCCAGGTCCACGCCGAGTGCGCGGCCGGCGCGGTGGCCGACGCGGGGCTCTCGTTCGACGACATCGACGCCTATTTCTGCGCCGGCGACGCGCCGGGCTTCGGCGCGCTGTCGATGGCCGACTACATGGGCCTGAAGCTGAAGCATACCGACTCCACGGAGACCGGTGGCTCGTCCTACATCGTCCACGCCGGCCACGCGGCCGAGGCGATCGCGGCGGGCAAGTGCAAGGTGGCGCTGATCACCCTGGCCGGACGGCCGAACGGCTCGCGCACCGGGCTGGGCGACGCGGCGACGCACGGCGAGCGGTTCCGGATGGGCCCGCCCGGCGGTTCCGGCGGCGGCATCAACGAACAGCCGGAAGCCGGGTTCGAGAACATCTGGGGCGGTTCGACCCACAACACCTACGGCATGTGCGCCATGCGCCACATGTACGAATACGGCACCACGTCCGAGCAGCTGGCCTGGATCAAGGTCGCCGCCTCGCACCACGCACAGTGGAACGAGCACGCCATGCTGCGCGACGTAGTGACGGTGGAGGACGTGGTCAATTCGCCGATGATCGCCGACCCGCTGCACCGGATGGACTGCTGCGTGGTCTCCGATGGCGGCGGGGCGGTGATATTGGCCGCGCCGGAAGTGGCCAAGAGCCTGAAGCGGCCGCTGGTGAAGGTGATCGGCCACGGCGAGGCGCCTAAGGGGCCTGGCGGCGGCAGGAACCTCGATCTGACGTTCTCCGGCGCGGCATGGTCTGGCCCGCCGGCTTGGGCGGAGGCCGGAATCACGCCGGCCGACATCAAGTACGCCTCGATCTACGACAGCTTCACCATCACCGTGCTGATGCAGCTCGAAGACCTCGGCTTCTGCAAGAAGGGCGAGGGCGGCAAGTTCGTCGCCGACGGCAATCTGATCTCAGGGGTCGGCAAGCTGCCGTTCAACACCGACGGCGGCGGCCTCTGCAACAACCACCCGACCAACCGCGGCGGCATCACCAAGATCATCGAGGCCGTGCGCCAGTTGCGCGGCGAGGCGCACCCGAAGGTGCAGGTTCCCAGCTGCGACCTCGCCATCGCCCACGGCACCGGCGGCTCGCTCGGCACCCGCCACGGCGCGGGCACCCTCATCATGGAAAGGGAATAGCCATGTCCGACGTTCAAGAGACCGCGGCCCCGACCACCCGGCGCATCCCGGCCCCCTCGCAGAACCTTGAGAGCAAGCCGTTCTGGGATGCGGCGAAGGAAGGCAAGTTCCTGATCAAGCGCTGCAACGCCTGCGGCGAGCCGCATTGGTATCCGCGAACCATGTGCCCGTTCTGCCATTCCACCGACACGGCGTGGATGGAGAGCAAGGGCGAGGGCGTGATCTACACCTTCAGCGTCATGCGCCGGAACACGCCGGTCCCCTACGCGATCAGCTACGTCACGCTTGACGAGGGTCCGGCGGTGCTGACCAACATCATCGACGCCGACTTCGACACCTTGAAGATCGGCGATCGGGTGAAGCTGAAATGGTCATCGACCGGCGAGGGCAATCCGCCCGTTTTCACCTTCGCCCCGGCCTAGGCCGCCGATGCGCGCGGCGCTGATCGAGCAGAGCCTCGAGATCGCCGCCGCGCGATGCCCGGATCTTACGCCGCTGGTCTATGAGCGGCTGTTCCGCGAGCAGCCGCAGATGCAGGCGCTGTTCTGGCGCGACAGCAACGGTGCGATCAAAGGCGAGATGCTGGCCCGCGTGTTCGAAGCGATCCTCGATTTCGTCGGTGAGCGGCTTTACGCGCACCATCTGATCCAGTGCGAGGTGGTGACCCACGACGGCTACGACGTGCCGCCGCACGTATTCCGGACCTTCTTCGGGGTGGTGGCGGCGACGCTGCGCGAGGTGTGCGCAGAGGCCTGGACGCCCGAGATCGACCTGGAATGGCAGGGCCTGCTGGCCGACCTCGACTTCTACGTCCTGCGCCCGGATCAGGCCGAGACAGCGGCGATGGCGCGCTAGGACGGCGGTCGTAGCGATTCCTCCACCCGTCACCCCGGACAAGCCGCGCAGCGGCGCCGATCCGGGGCCGGACACGCCGGTTCAAAGACGATCTCCAGCTGGGCGGTTGCACGTCCGGCCCCGGCTCTTCGCTTCGCTCCGGCCGGGGTGACGGGAGAGAGTGACACCAATTCCGTGGCGGGTTAGCGGCTGGCGCTAAACCCCCGCCTCAAGCATCCGGCTCACCGTGTCCGACAGCGCGTTGATGTCGAACGGCTTGCGCAGCACCGTGGCCGAGCCGCCAAGGGCGCGCTCCATCGCGGCGGTGTCGGCGTAGCCGGTGGCGAAGATGATCGGCAGCTTGGGCATCAGCTTGCGCAGGCGCTCGGCGGTTTGGGCGCCGTCCATGCCGGGCATGGCGTAGTCGATCACCGCGATCTGCGGCGCCTCGCCGTCGGCGATGGCCAGCGCCGCCTCGCCGGAGTCGGCGTCCATCACCTTGAAGCCGCGTTGCTCCAGGCCGCCGCGCACCACGCCGCGCACCGCCTCGTCGTCATCGACCAGCAGCACGGTGGCGCCGTTCGCGGTTGGAGCCGGCCGGATTTCCGCGACGGCGGCGTGGCTTTCCACCGCTGGCGCCGCCGCCTCGTGCAGCAGCAGTGTCACGGTCGTGCCGCCCTGCGGCGCGCTGACGATGCGCGCATCGCCGCCGGCCTGGCGCGCCAGGCCATAGACCTGGGCGAGGCCAAGCCCCGTCCCCTTGCCCAGCGCCTTGGTGGTGAAGAACGGGTCGAAGGCGCGGCGCATGATCTCGATCGGCATGCCCTGACCGGTGTCGATCACCTGCAGCTCCAGGTACCGTCCCGGCGCCAACACGGCGTCGTTCCTGAGCAGCACCGCGCGCGTCCGCAGCGTCAGCTTGCCGCCGTTTGGCATCGCGTCACGCGCGTTGACAGCCAGGTTCATGACCGCGACCTCCAGCTGGGTCGCGTCCGACATCACGGTCAGCGGCGCCGGGTCGAGGTCGAACGCCAGCTGGATGTTCGGCCCTAGCGTGCGCGAGAGCAGGTCGCCCATTCGCGACAGCGCGTCGGCCGCCAGCACCGGCTTCATCTCCAGCTTCTGCTGGCGCGAGAAGGCGAGCAGCTGGCGCGTCAGGCTGGCGCCCCGGTCGGCCGCTTCCAGGCCGTTCTGCGCCCAGCGACGCACGACTTTTTCGTCCGTGGCCTTGCCGAGGATCAGCTCGAAGGCGCCGTGGATCGCTTGCAACAGGTTGTTGAAGTCGTGGGCGATGCCGCCCGTCAGCTGTCCCAGCGCCTCCAGCTTCTGGCTTTGCCGCAGCGCCTCCTCCGCGGCGGTGCGCGCGCGGATCTCCTCGTTGAGCTGGGTGTTGGCCCGGGCCAGCCGGTCGGCGGCGCGAGTGACGAAGCTGAGCAGCAGCAGCGCCAGCATGGTCAGGATCACCAGAGCGGTATGGCGCGCGATGAATTCCGATGGGCTCTCGGGCCTGGTCTGCAGATAGACCGTGCCGAGCTGCTGGCCCTGCTCGGAGACCGGACGGGCGACGATGATACGGCCATCGACCCGCTGGGTCTCGCCGGCCGCCAGGGTGGCGGGGGCGCGATCTGCGCCCTTGCGGGTCAGGATGGCTAGCTGGCGACCGTGAGACCCGTAGATGGCGGCGGCGGCGACCTCCTGGTTGCGCATCAGCGCGCTCAGGTATTGGCGCATGGCGTCTTGGTCGTTGAAGGCCAGCGCGGCGCTGACCCCGCCGGCCAGCACATCGGTCTGGGCCTCCGCCTGCTGAAGCGACGTGGCCTGGTGCACATATTCCTCGCGGAAGGCGAGCCCGATCGAGGCGGCGACCAGAACCACCGCGCCCAGCCAGATCAGCAGGACATTGCGCGGTTCCGCGTCGCGCTGACTCAACGCTTCACGCCCGCCGCCAGCGCCAGCAGCTTGGAGCTGATCGTCAGGCCGGCCTGATCGGCCCTGCCGGCGTCGATCTCGAAGCGGACCCGGCCGCCAATCAGGACGAAGTGCACGATGCCCTTCCCGCCGCCTTCTCCATCCCCGTCGGTCACCGTCAGCACCGGCTTGCCGTCCACGGCCTTGAGTGCGGCGGCCTGCGACTGGGCAGGCGAGCCGCCAAGATAGGCGATCTGGCAGCCGCTGTCCGCATCAAGCCGCTCTATCCTCCGCACAATGATGGGATGAGAGCCGACGCCTTGCCCGGAGGTCATCTGGTCCAGCATCGGGCCGAACGGATCGTCGCCCTGAATGCAGAGCGCCAGCGGCACGTTCGGACCGGTGAAGAGGGTCCCCGGCCAGACCACGAACGGGGCCAGGCGTGCGAGATAGGCGGCCTTGATCTGCGTTTCGGGCTGGGGATCGGCGACACTTGCCACGGGAAACAGCAGGCACAGCGTTAGCGAGACCGCCCAGCCAGCGAGGCGGCCCCTCTTCCGTACGGACTCATGCTTCAACGACGTTCGCACGCGCTGCGCCCCGGTGACGGCGACACTTTAGACTGAACCCACACAGAATGAAGCTTAAGCGTTCGGGTTCCCGGCGCCGACCGCCTTCAAGCGTCGATGACGGAACTCGGGCGGTAGTTCAGCTCGATGTTCACCCCGTTGGGATCGCGCAGGAATACCTGTTTGATCGGCGCGCCGGGGACGTCGGCCGTGCGGTAGCGGACGCCGGCCGCATCAAGCCGGCGGATCGCCGCATCGTAGTCGTCGACACGGAAGGCGAAATGGTCGAGCGCCGCCTGATCCGACGGCAGCTTGCCCTCGGCCAGATCGACAAGATGCACCACGGCGTTGTCGCCGGCATAGAGCCAGGCGCCGCCGATCCCGAAGTTCGGGCGCCAGCCGACGTCGAGCCCGATCGCGTCCCGAAAGAACGCGACGGTCTCCTCCAGGCGATGCGTGCCGATGTTGATGTGGTCGACGCCTCGAACGGTCATGGTCTGGCTCCGGGTCCGCCGGGCGATGCTATCACCGCCCGCCGAGCGGCCAAAACACCGAGATCAGCAGTGTGCCGACCACGATCACCAGCACCGAGAGCGGCGCGCCCAGTCGGGTGTAGTCGCTGAAGCGATAGCCGCCGGGGCCCAGCACCAGGGTGTTGCACTGATGGCCGACAGGGGTGAGGAAGTCGCATGCCGCGCCGGTGGCGACCGCCATCAGCAGCGCGTCCGGCGACAGGTGCAGCTGGCGCGCGACGCCGATCGCCACGGGGGCTAGGATCAGCACGGTGGGGGCGTTGTGCATGAAGGGCGCGCAAGCCATCGCCGCCATCAGCATCAACCCCAGCACCGCCAGCTGCGGGGCGTGCAGCAGCAACATCGACAGCTGGGTGGCGATGATGTCGGCGCCGCCGCTCTTCTGCAGCGCCTCGCTGACCGGCGTCAGCGCGGCGATCAGCACCAGCACGGTGCCGTCGAGCGAGGCGTAGGCCTCGCGCATCGAGATCGCGCGGGTCGCCACCATCATCACCGCGGCGATGGCGAAGGCGATCGCCACCGGCAGCAGCTTCACCGCCACGCAGACCATGGCGCAGGCGAGGATCACCGCAGGCAGGATCAAAGGCCGGCGGGCGCCGAGCTGAACCGACCGGTCAGCCAGCGGCAGGGCGCCAAGCTCACTCAGCGCCTTGGAGAGATCGGACTCGGCGCCGCGCAGCACCAGGATGTCGCCCGCGCGGATCGGGGCGGCGCGCAGGCGCTGGCTGGTCTTGCGGCCGCTGCGCGCCACCGCCAGCAGCTTGACGTTGAAGCGGGTTTGCAGATCGACGCGGGTGACGGACTGGCCGGTCAGGATGGAATCCGCGCCGACCACGGCTTCGACCGAGCGGACCTCTTCCGTGCCGCGCTCCAACGGACGATCGGCTCGGTGCGGCGACCAGCGCAGATCGGCGATCAGCTTGTGCAGGGCGTCGGCCTCGCCCTCCAACTGGAGCACGTCGCCGGGCTGCAGCTCGGTGTCGGGGCGCGGCTGGATGCGTTTGTCGGCGCCGCGGACGATGCCGGTCACCTCGGCGACGCCGCCGGCGGCTTCGCGGATGTCGGCGACGCGCTTCGGTCCGCCGTCCCAGCCTTCGGGGATCAGCGCCTCGGTGACGTAGCTCTGGCTCGCCAGCGCCTCGGTGAGCGGAACCTGGGCCGGGCGGTCCTTGGGCAGGATGCGGTAGGCGAAGGTGAGGAAGACCAGGCCGAGCGCGGTCAAGCCCAGCCCCACCGGGGCGAAATCGTACATGCCGAACGGTTTGCCCAGCGACTGTTCGCGCACCTGGGAGACGATGATGTTGGTCGAGGTGCCGACGAGGGTGACGAGGCCGCCGAGCAGGGAGGCGAACGACATCGGCATAAGGAGGCGCGAGACCGGCGTGCCGGTACGGCGCGAGAGTTGTTGCGCGACCGGCATCAGGATCGCCAGGGCCCCGACATTCTTCGACGCCATGGAAAGCAGGGCCGTCGCCGCGGCCAAGGCCGGAACCTGGGCCTGTTCGGTCTTCAGCCGCGACAGCAGCGGGCGCAGCGCCAGCTCGACGATGCCGCTGCGCTCGAACGCAGCGCTGACCACCAGAGCCGAGGCGATGATCACCACCACGTCGCTTTTGAAGCCGTCGAAGGCGTGGGCGGCGGGCACGACGCCGATCAGCACGCCGGTGAGCACCGAGCCGAGCGCGATCAGGTCGTAGCGCAGCCGGCCCCAGACGAAGAGCAGCAGGGTGACGCCGATCAGCCCAAACGCCAGCCCCTGGTGAAGCGTCATCTAAGGTTCCGGCTCAGTTTCTTCCGAGCCAGAACGAACGTGGCGGCAAATGGCTGCGCTTAGTGCGCCGTCACCGGCGTGATGGTGGATTCGTCGTTGCGGTCGATCAATTCGTTGAACGGATCGACGCCGGCGAACTTGGGCAGGCGGGAGACCACCAGGGTCACGGTCTGGACGCCGGAGTGGATCGCCATCTGCTGCACCGCGACTACCTTGGCCGGACCGTAGCCCGCGTCGCTTGGCTTGAGATCGAACGCGCCGACGTCGAGCGTTTCGTTCATCGGCGCCGCGGTCTCGTGGCCCTGACCGTCAGCGTAGAGCTTCTTGGCGTCGACGCTGAAGCTGAGGTTCCACTTGCCGTCGGCGCGCCTGGTGGCGACCGCGTTCGAAGCCTTCACCTCGTAGAGCGTGATCTTCTCGAACAGGTCGGTGATCAGCTGCTGCTTGTCGGCCGGCGCCTGCGCCCGCAGGTCCTTCACCAGGTCGAGCGAGGTCGGGTAGGGCGGACCCTTGAAGGCGAAGTCGTGCAGGAACTGGCGCAGGGCGCGGTTGACCGCGTCCTCGCCGATCTGGTCCTGCAGCCGGTACATCACCAGCGAGCCCTTGCGGTAGTAGATGTAGTCCTGGTCCTCGACCCGTTCGAGCGGCAGCTCGGCCTTCACCGCCCCGCCGCGCGCCCGCAGATAGCTGTCGAGCTCGAACTTGAGGAACTTGCTCATCATCGCCGGGCCGTAGATGTGCTTCATCACCATGCCGGCGGAGTATTGGGCGAGGGTCTCGGTGAGCGCCGGACTACCCTGCTCGTCCGCCGCGATCTCCCGGTGCGCCCACCACTGGTGCGCCAGTTCGTGCGCGCCGACGTAGGTCACCATGTCGACACGGGCAGGATCGCTGTTGTCGGCGATGAAGAAGATGCCTTCCGACCAGGGCACGGTGTTGGCGAACGACTCGGCGAAGCTGCCCTGCGGCGCCGGGAACTCCAGCAGCCGCATCTGGCGGAACTGGTAGGGGCTGAAGTTGGCCTGGTAGTAGTCGAGCCCGGTCTCGATCACGTGCTGGATGCGCGTCACGTTCCAGGGGTGCGCGGGGTCGTAATAGACGCTGATGTCGACGCCCTTGTAGGGCACGCTGGCGACCGCCCACTTCGCCGACTGCGCGGAGAAGAAGTTCATCATCGCCGCGTCGGGCAGGTAGTGGATCGTGCGGCGGCCGCCCGCGGTCACGTCGGAGAGCTTGTAGCCGGGCGCCATCGGGGTCTGGTCGGCGTCGGTGGTGACGGTGATGTCGGCCCTGACCCAGTCGGAGTCGTGGGTAAGGTCGTTGAACTGGTCGGCGCCGGGCTGGCCGAGGCGCGGCGTCTGCAGCTCTGGCGCAAGGCCGTATTTGCGGCGCTTGGTGCGGTCTTCCAGCGCGCCGTCGCGGTTCATGCCGATGATCGGGCGCAGATCGCGGTCGTTCACGAACGTGCCGTTGTCCATCAGCTTCAGGACGTTGCCGTTATTCTTGAAGCCGACCTGCTGGAAGGTGGTGGTGAAGGCGAGCTGGCGCGTCTCGCCGGGCGCCATCGGCGTGGCGAGGGCGTAGATGCGGTAGTTGAACTGCGGATCGTTGCTCTGCAGCCGCGCGCCGTCCAGCTGCACGGCGTTGACGATCAGGTCGCGCGGGAAGCGCAGATGCACCGTTCCGATCGGCCCCGCCGAGCGGTTCTGGATCGTATAGAGCCCTTGCGTGACCACCTTGGTCTGGTGCGGCCAGATCTGGATGTCGAGCTTGACCGTGGCGATTTTCGGCTGCGGCAGGGTCTCGAAATGGAGGTACTTCTTCTCGTAGTCCGCCTGCCACTTCTCGTCGCCGATCGTGGTGCGGTAGGGGTTGAGGATGTGGGTGTTGTAGAAGATGAAGCCGCCGGAGCCGGCGAACGCCAGCAGCGCCAAGGCCAAGACCGCGCCGGCTGTTCCCCTCAGCCGATGCGGCAAGCGGCGCAGCCGCGGCATGAACCGGGTCTCGGTTCCGCGCCGCCACAGGCCGTAGGCCAGGACCAGCAGCACCAGGGCGAAGGCGCCCCAGTAGAGTCGGAACCAATAGGCGCCGATCCAGTAGTGGCCCTGGCCGTTCATATCCGACAGCGGCACGAGCGGGCCGCCGTTGTACTGGTAGAGGTTGTCCTCGAAGCCGAGGTTGCTGAGCACGATGGTGGAGATCAGGTAGACCGCCATCACCGCCCAGCCGACGAACTTGTGCGGGACCAGCGCCTGCACGAAGATCGCCAGCGCGGCGATGATCACCAGGTCGACCGCGTTCGGCACGATGTACCAGAGCAGGTACTTGCCCAGCTCGAAGTCGAAGTAGCCCTTGATCGCCTGGATCGCGATCGCGGCGATGACGCCGACGACCATGGTGGAGATCAGCACCAGCGAGATCGCCAGCGTCTTCGGCGCGACGAACATCCAGTCGGGGACCGGCGAGGCGGCGATGATCTCCTCGGTCTTGCGCTCGCGCTCGCGCCAGACCAACTCGCCCGAGTAGTAGACCGCGATGATCAGGGCGAAGAAGTTGAAGGCGCTGGTGAGGGCCAGGATCATCACCCGGGTGACCGGGAAGATCTTGGCCCCGTAGTTGCTGACGTCGGTGGCGAGCCAGAGATTGAAGCCGGAGAGCAGCACGGCCAGCCCGAGCAGGACGAAGTAGGCCGGGCTGCGGAACACCTGACCCATGTCGAGCCGGGTCCGCGCCCAGAGCTGCGCCCTGGCCGCGGCGGCGTCGAAATGCGGCCTTGTGAGCTTGCCCAGCGGCGCGGCGAGCGCGGCTTCCGTCGGTTCGACTTGGGCGGCCAACTTCGCTGCGCGCCGCGAGCGGCCGGAGCGCTCGGACGACTGGAAGCTGAACAGCCGGTAGGCCAGGGCCAGGAAGGCGACGGCCACGCCCAGATAGATCGCCTTGTTGAGCAGTAGGTCGCCGGCAAGCGGCGGCATCAGGGTGTTGCGCTCGCTGGCGGTCCAGTAGCGCGTCGCGGCGCCGAACGCGCCGAGGCCGAACGGCTCCCACACCGCCGCGACGTGTTCGAGCCCCGGCTTGCTCAGCACCACGCTCAGCACCGTGCGCAGCACGAAAAGGCCGATCACGCCGACGTAGGTCCACATCATCGAGCGCGTGACCGTGGTCAGGGCAAAGAACATCGCCCCGGTCAGGACCAGGATCGGCAGGGCGAGCACGAAATAGGCGTAGAGATAGTGACCGACGACCAGCGGCCCCAGCGTGTCAGGATCGACCCACGGCGCGGAGGCGCCGAGCCAGAGGCCCAGCGGCACGGACAGGAAGCCGAGCGCCGCCGCCGTCATCGCGCCGACGAAGCGGCCGTAGAGGTAGTCGAACTTGCTGATCCGCGTGGATCGAACGATGCCGCCGAAGCCGCTCTCGTCGTCGCGGGTGATTACATTGGCGACGAAGGCGGCGACGATGAACACATAGATCGAGCCCAGGACCAGGCAGGTCTGGCCGATCACGAACGCCGCGTTCTTGTGGACGTTGTCGGTCGATCCGATGCGGATGTTGTCGGAGGCGACCGAGCCGAACGCCAGCAGGCTGAACATGATCGCGCCGACCCAGAAGATCGGCTGGCGCAGCTGGTAGCGGAACTCGAAGCCCGCGATCTTGAGGAACATGGCGGTGGCCCGTCAGGCGGCGGCAGCGGTGCGGCGGTCGGCGAACAGGGTCGAGAAGTAGACGTCCTCCAGCCCGCCAGCCACGGGCGTGAAGCCCTCGCCCGGGTCGGCGTCGGCCAGCACGTGCACCAGGGTTTTGCCGGCGAACAGGCGGGTCGAGATCACCTCGTGCTTGGCGCGGCAGGCTTCCAACTCGTCGCGGCCGATGGCCTTGGTCCAGACCCGGCCCTTCAGTTCGGCGATCAGGTCGATCGGGCCACCCTCACGGACGATGCGGCCGCCGGCGATGATCGCCATGCGCGGGCAAAGGTCGGCGACGTCTTCGACGATGTGGGTGGAGAGGATCACCACCACGTTCTCGCCGATCTCGGCCAGCAGGTTGAGGAAGCGCAGCCGCTCCTCCGGATCGAGGCCGGCGGTGGGCTCGTCGACGATGATCAGCGACGGATCGCCGATCAGCGCCTGGGCGATGCCGAAGCGCTGGCGCATGCCGCCGGAGAAGCCGGCCAGCGCCTTCTTGCGCACATCCCAGAGGTTGGTCTGGCCCAGCAGAAACTCGACCGCCGCGCGCCGCGCCTTGCCATCGGCGAGCCCTTTCAGGATCGCCATGTGGTCGAGCATGTCGTAGGCCGAGACGCGCGGATAGACGCCGAAATCCTGCGGCAGGTAACCGAGCTGGCGCCTAAGCGCCTGCGGCTCGGTTAGCACGTCGATGGAGTCGAACCGGATCGACCCAGAAGTCGGCGCCTGCAGCGTGGCGATGGTGCGCATCAGCGTCGACTTGCCGGCGCCGTTGGGGCCGAGGAGGCCGTAGAGCCCGGCGGGGATCGTGAGCGTCACGCCGCCCAGCGCCTGCACGCCGTTAGGGTAGACGTGAGTCAGCTTGTCGATGGTCAGCGTCGGCATGTTAGCTCCAGTCCCGTCATTGAAGCTAACGCGACCGTGCGGATCACCACAGTTAAAGCTGTGTAACACGGCTCTTCGGCGCAAAACGTTCCACGAAACCGGCGGCCCGCCCGCAACCGCCGACCGCGCTCAGACCACCGAGCCGCCGCCGTCGACCAGCAGAATCTGGCCGGTCGTGTAGCCGGCGCGCATCAGATAGAGGTAGGCCTCGGCCACTTCCTCCGGCTCGCCGACGCGGGCGATCGGCAGGCGCTCGGTCATCCGCTTCATCGTGGCCTCGCGGTCGGCGGCCGGGATCGTATTCCAGACGTCGGTGTTGATCGCGCCGGGACAGACCGCGTTGACCCGGATCGGCGCGAGATCGAACGCCAGGCCCCGGGTCAGGAACTCGATCCCGCCGGCCATTGCCGTGGACAGCGCCCCGCCCTTGCGCGGCCGGTGGGCGACCATGCCGTTGGTCAGGGTGATCGAGCCGCCGGCGCGGATCAGCGGCTGGCCGTATTTGATCGCCGCCAGCGCCCCCCAGTAGCGCACGGCGAACAGGTCGGCCGACTTCTTGAGGTCGGTCTCGGAAATCACCCGCGGGCCGCGGCCGCCCCAGTCGCCGGCGGTGAACACGAGGTGGTCGAACGCCCCGACGCCGGCGAAAAACGCCGCGACGCTGGCCTCGTCCTTGACGTCGATGGCATCGCCCGACGCGCGATTGCCAAGTTTGCGCGTGGACGTCTCGACATTCGCGGCCTGGCTGGAGCCGACCACCACCTCCGCGCCGTCGGCGATGGCGCCTTCGGCCACCGCGAAGCCGATGCCGGAGGTGCCGCCGATGATGACGATGCGCTTGCCGCTCAGACCCATGGATAACTCCTTCAAATCGTGACCGGCCGCACGACGACCCCGCAGATCTGGGTCGCGCCGCCGGCCACGGGCAATCCCGCCGCCCTCGCCCGCTCCAGCGCGGCGTGGCCGTCGCGAACTTCGATGTCGAGGCCGACGACGCCCGTGCCGTCGTCATCGACCGGGGCGACGAAGCGGATGCGGCCGCGATCCAGCGCGATCTCCAGTCCCTCGCCGGTGGTTGAGGCCGGGCGGTCGAGCAGGGCAGACCAGCGTTCACAAGCCGCCAGCGGATCCCGCGACTGGATCGTCACCGCGGAAATGCCCAGCGCGGCCTCGCTTGGATGGTCGCGCCAGTTCGGTCCCGCCGGCGGCCACTTGCTCATCGGCTCGCGCCAGCCGGCGTCACCGGCGACGCTGTCGAACGACATCAGCACCCCGGCGCAGTCGGCCGGATGGAAGTGGGTGTACTGGTAGTCGTCGCCGCGGCTGCGGGCGATCACGCGCACGCCCATCGCCTCCAGCCGCGCGCGATGGGCCATGGCGTCGTCGTCCTGCAGGATCACCATGTAGCCGGCGTCGCCGCCGCGGCGGGCGAGGTAGCGGGCGCCCGAGGCGTCGTCGCGGAACGGCGCAACCACTTCCAGGAACTCGCCGCCGACCGGCATCACCACGTTCCTCAGGCCGAAGAACTCGACGCCGGGGTCGCGGAACCCGACCTTCAGCCCAAACACCGCGCCGAGCTGTTCGGCGATCGGTTCGGCGTCCTTGGCGATGAAGGCGATCTGGCGCAGGCGCATGCGATACCTCCTGAGGCGCTATTCCGCCGTGTCCCGTTCCTCGATCTCGGCGAGGACGTCGTCGGTGTCCTGGCCGAGGCGGGGCGGGTGCAGGCGGATGTTGGCGGGGGTCTTGGAATAGCGCACCGGCGGGCGGATCATCACGTAGGGTCCGGCTTCCGGATGCTGGTGCTGTTCGAACAGCCCGACCGCGTCGAGGTGCGGATCGTCGAACAGGTCGTCGAACCGGTTCATCCGCACCACCGGGATCTGCAGCGGCTTCAGCAGTTCGAGCCATTCGGCGGTGGTGCGGGTGCGCGTCACCTCGTCCACCATCGCGTAGAGCTCGCCGATGTGCTGCGCGCGGATGCGGAAGTCGGAGAAGCGCGGGTCTTTCGAGACCGTCTCGCCCCAGCCGGCGATCTCGAAGAACTGGTCCCACTGCTGGTCGGTGTAGGGCAACAGGCCGATGTAGCCGTCCTTGGTCGGGAACGGCTTGCGGTGCGGGTTGACCGAGCGGGTATAGCCCCACTGTCCGGTCGGCGGCACGAAGGTGTGGCCGAACATGTTCTCGACCAGGTTGAAGCTGACCAGGCACTCCAGCATCGGCACTTCGACGAACTGGCCCTCGCCGGTTTTTTGGTGATGGTAGAGCGCGGCGGTGATGGCGTTGGCCATGAACAGGCCCGACACCTTGTCCGCCGCCAGGGTGGGCAGGAACCGCGGCGTGGGATTGCCGTCGCTGCGCGGCAGCAGGTCGGCGAGCCCTGATCCCGCCTGCACCAGGTCGTCGTAGGCCGGCTCGCCGGCGTA
>Ga0302314_10008506_pt1 | contig 18239 bp, 17 predicted proteins | sample III_Palsa_N2_3_FD_200533 | JGI IMG/M metagenome (GOLD analysis project Ga0302314, IMG submission 200533) | Peat permafrost microbial communities from Stordalen Mire near Abisko, Sweden - III_Palsa_N2_3 | ecosystem: Environmental > Terrestrial > Soil > Palsa > Peat permafrost | place: Sweden...
AGCTCGGCGGGCTGGTCGCGACCGTGCCCGCGACATCGGTGTTCCAGGGGCTGAGCGCATTCGCGGTCGAGGCGCGCGCGACGCAGCTCATCATCGGCAAGTCGCCGCGGTCGCGCTGGTTCGAACTGCGGCATCGCTCCGTAGTCGATCGGCTGGTCCGCTCGACATCGGGGATGGCGGTGCATGTCCTGCCGCTCGCCGACGAGATGGCGCCCGCGCCGCGTCGCGGGTCGGTGCGGCCCGAACCGGGCGTCTGGCGCGCCTATCTGGCGACCCTGCTGATGGTTGCGGCGGTCACCGTAGCGGCGACCGGGCTGTTCCACATCCTGCGGCTGGGCAATGTCGCCCTGCTGTATCTGTTGCCGGTGATGGTCGCCGCCAGCCTGTTCGGGCTGTGGCCGGGCGTGTTCGCGGGCCTCATCTCCTCGCTCGCCTATAATTTCTTCTTCCTGCCGCCGGTCGGCACCTTCACGGTGAGCAATCCCGAGAATGTCGTGACGCTGCTGGTTTTGCTCGGCGTCGCCTTTGTCACCAGCCACTTCGCCGCGCGGGCGAGGACGCAGGCCGATCTCGCCGGATCGAGCGCGCGCCAGAATGCCGCGATCGCGGGCTTCGCGCGCCAGCTGACCACCGCGCGCACCGACGAGGAGCTGATGCAGGCGATCTGCGCCGAGGTGGCGCGCCTGCTCGATGTGCGCACGGCGTTGCTGCTTCCCTCGCCGGCGGGGCCGCTATTGCGTGCCGCCTATCCGCCCGAGGACCGGCTGGCGACGATCGAGATGGCGGCGGCACAGTGGACGCTCGACAAGGCGCAGCCGGCGGGGCGCGGATCGGACACGCTGACCGCTTCCGACTGGCTGTTCCACCCGCTGCGCGCCACCGATCGGACGATGGCGGCGCTCGGCGTCGCGCGCGACGATGGCCGCAATCCTGTGCGCTCCGATCAGCTTCCGCTGCTGATGAGCCTGATCGACCAAGCCGCGCTGGTGCTCGATCGGATGCAGATCGAGAACGACATGCGCGACGTCGCCGAACTGCGCGAACGCGATCGGCTGCGCGCCGCCCTGCTCTCGTCGGTGAGCCATGATCTGCGCACGCCGCTCACCGCGATCCGCGCCGCGGTCGACGAGATGAAACGTGCGCCGACACCTGAACTGCTCGACGAGATCTCGATCGAGACCACGCGGCTCAACCGCTTCGTCGCCAATCTGCTCGACATGGCGCGGGTCGAGGCAGGCGCACTCCGGCTCAACCTGCAGGCGACCGATCTCACCGACGCGGTGACCAGCGCGCTCCATGACACGCGGCAGATATTGGCGGGCCGCGCGGTGGCGATCGATCTGCCCGCCGATCTGCCGCTGGTGCGCGTCGATCCGCAGCTTTTCCATCACATCCTGCTCAATCTGCTCGACAATGCCGGCCGCTATGGCGATCCCGGCACGCCGATCACGATCGCGGCGGAGCGCGACTATGCCGGGTTAACGCTGTCCGTGATGGACGAGGGCGCGGGGTTGCCCGCTGGACAGGAACAAGCCGTGTTCGAAACTTTCCACCGGATCGAGGGATCGGATCGCGCCAAGACCGGCACGGGGCTGGGGCTGGCGATCGTCAAGGGATTCGCCGATGCGATGGGGCTGACGGTCGAGGCGGCCAATCGTGCGGCCCCGCGCGGTGCGCGTTTCGCGTTGCGCTTCGGTGAGGCTCTGCTGGTGCGGCCGCTCGATGAGGACGCGTTCATATGACGACCCCGGCCGCGATATTGATCGTCGATGACGAGCCACCGATCCGCCGGCTGCTGCGCGGCGCGCTCGAGCGTGCCGCCTATGCGGTGATCGAGGCGGGATCGGCGAAGGAGGCGATGGAACAGCTTGCCGCGCGGGATCCGGCGGTCGTGCTGCTCGATCTGGGCCTGCCCGATCGCGACGGAATCGAGCTGATCCCGCTGATCCGCAAACAGTCGAGCACTACCATTCTGATCGTCTCGGCGCGCGACGCGACCGACGAGAAGGTCGCCGCGCTCGATCTCGGCGCCGCCGACTATGTCACCAAGCCATTCGACACGGACGAGCTGCTCGCGCGCGTTCGCGCCGCGCTGCGCCACCGCCTTACCGCCGATGGCGGCCAGACGATGCTCAGCGCGGGCGGCGTCACGATCGATCTGCTCGGCCACCGCGTCGCACGCGACGGCGTCGAGGTGCATCTCACCCCAAAGGAGTTCGTCGCGCTCGCCGAGCTCGCGCGCTTCCCCGGCCGCGTCATCACACACCAGCATCTGTTGCGCGCGGTCTGGCCCAATGATCATGAGCGCCATGTCGAATATCTGCGCGTGCTGATCCGCAATCTGCGCCAGAAGCTCGAACTCGATCCGGCGCGGCCGATGCTCGTCGTCAACGAACTCGGCATCGGCTACCGGCTGATCGCCGCGTCCGCCTAGGCCCCGCAACGCCGAAAATTCTATGCCGATGCTATGCGGATGCCGCCGCGTTCGTCTCGTTTTCCTATGCCGCGGGGAATAGATGAGCTGCCGCTCGATAGCGGAAGGCGGCGATATGGCACGGCATGGCGAATGGGTAGCGGGTGCGGCATTGCGGCTCGCCGGCGCGATCGGCCTAGCGGCCGCCTATGGCGCGGCGCGCGTGCTTCTCGGCCTGGCCAGGGGCGGGGACCCGACCGCGATCCCGGTCGCGTATCTGCTCGCGTTGCTGGCGTTCGGCGGCGCAAGCGCGGGGGCGGCGCTACTGGTCTATGGATCCCATCTGTTCGATCCGGTCCGCGTCGCGGAGCGCTGGGCGCGGCGACCGACCGAGCGAGACGGCAACGATCCAGCCTAGCGCCGTCGGCGGAACGGCCATTCGGTCACTTCGCCCGCGAACAACGCCCACCAGACGATCAGCGGCTGCGCCGCCAGTCGGGGGCCGTGATACCACCAGCCGAGTCGCGTCCCGCCGACGGCGATGCCATGGATCGCGTGGTTGATGTTGGCGGGATAGACGCACACCGCATAGGCGGCGAGCATGACGCCGGCCCACCACCGCAACCGGTTGGTCAGCAAGGCGATCGATCCGGCGAGTTCGCACAGCCCGGTGACGAAGACCGTTTGCTGCGGGAACGGCACCCAGCTCGGCACGATCGCGACGAAGCCGTGCGGCGATCGGATATGCGCGACGCCGACGAAAAAATAGGCGATCGCGAGCACGATGCGCGCGGCGGCGCGGGCGCGGACGAACGCGGGGCTCGCGGCCTCGCTGCCAGCCGGATCGATCCGCGCGCTGTCAGTCATGCTTATGTCCTTCGCGGGAGGCGAGTAGCCGGTCTAGCCTAGGTGCGTCTGTGGGCATAGGCGGAGCGTGCGGCGGTTAGCTTGTCGTTCAGGTCGCAACGGGCAACGCCGCCGACGGGGCGCCGAGGAGACGATTCCGATGATGCGCATTCACCGAAAGCCGGGCGGCACCGATATCGGCTTCAGCATCGTCCTCGCGATCCAGATCGCGGTGATCTTCGTCGTCGCGCCGCTGGCGGCTACCGGCGCGGCTTCAGCCGATCTCGTCGAGATGCTGCGCTTCGGGCTCGCCGCGACCACCATGCTGGTGATCGCGCGACATCCGGCGGTGCGGACGGCAGTCGCGTTCGCCTTCGTCGCGACGCTGGTCGCTTCGCTGCACTGGCGGCTCGGCCAGACCGCGACGGTGATCGCCGCGATCAAGACCATCGTCACCATCGGCTTCGATCTGACCGTGGCGACGATCGTCGCCATCGCCGCCTTCGGTCCGGGCAAGGTGACCGTCCACCGCATCCTCGGCGCGGTGATCCTCTATCTCTACGTCGCGCTGATCTTCGCCGGATTATACCGTTTGACGGCGCTGGTGATCGGCAATGCCTTCACCGGCATTCCCGACGGGCCGCGCGCGCAGTTCAGCGGGCTGCTCTATTTCAGCCTAGGCTCGCTGACGACCGGCAGCACCGGCGAAATTCTCGCGGTGCATCCGATGGTGCGCAGTCTTGCCAGCCTCGAATCGGTGATCGGCCAGCTGTTTCCCGCGACGCTGCTCGCGCGACTGGTGATGCTCCACGCGGCGAACGGGACGGACAAGGACCAAGGCTGACCGTCAACGCTTCGCGGCATCGAGCGCCGCTTCGGTCGCGGTGCCGGGCAGTTCGCCCTGCATCGCGGCGGCCACGGCTTCGGCGCGCGCCATCACGCGCAATATGTTGCCGCCGGCGAGCTTGGCGACAGCGTCGTCGCTCCAGCCGCGGCGCATCAGCTCGGCGAGCAGCGCGGGGTAGGTCGAGACATCTGTGAGACCGTCGGGCAACGAATTGTCGACGCCGTCGAAGTCCGATCCGATGCCGACATGATCGATGCCCGCAACCCTCGCGATATGCTCGATATGATCGGCGACGTCGCCGAGCGTCACGCGCGGCTCGGGGTGGTCGCGATGCCATTGCGCCATCGCCGCTGCCGCCTTGGCGGGCTGGCCGATATAGAGCCCCCCGAAGGGCGGCGCGTTGAGCCGTACCTTCTCGGCGGCTTCGTCCGCGCCCCAGTGGCGATGCGCTTCGGTGAGATAGGACGGCGCGAAATTGACCATGACGACGCCGCCGTTCGCCGCGACCAGCTTGAGCACGTCGTCGGAGACGTCGCGCGGGTGATCGTCGAGCGCGCGCGCGCTCGAATGCGAGAAGATCACCGGCGCCTGGCTGACGCGCAGCGCGCCGCGCATCGTGGCCTCGCTGACATGGCTGAGATCGACCAGCATCCCAAGCCGGTTCAGCTCGTGGACCACGGCCTCGCCGAACGGCGTGAGGCCATCATGCCGGGGATCGTCGGTCGCCGAATCCGCCCAGTCGATCGTCTTGGAATGGGTCAGCGTCAGATAGCCCGCGCCGAGATCGTGATAGGCGCGCAGCACCGACAGGCTGTCGTCGATCTGGTTGCCGCCTTCCACGCCGATCATCGAGGCGATGCGACCGCTCTTGTGGATGCGGCGCACGTCGTCTGCGGTGCGCGCCAGCGCGAAGGTCTGCGGATAGCGCGCGACGATATCCTTCACGAGATCGATCTGCTCGAGCGTCTCCTTCACCTGCTCGAGCGGGGGCAGCCCGGAATCGACCCACACCGACCAGAACTGCCCGCCGACCATGCCTTGCCGCAGTCGCGCTATGTCCGTGTTGTAGGGGATGGGCCTGCCGTCCAGTCCGGCGCGCAGGTCGAGCGTCCAGCGGCCTTCGCCCTCGCGTCCCCTCAGAGATTCCGCCCAGTCGTTATGCCCGTCGATCAGCGGAGTCGCCTTCAGGACGTGCGCGACGCGGGCGGCGTAGGGCGACGGCGCGGCGGCGAGCAGCATCGGCAGCGCGCAGGCGAGAAGGGCTCTGTTCATCGCAAACAGCCTAGCGGGATCGGCGCGCATGCGGCAAGCGGGCGACGATCCTCACATTACGGCGATATTACCGCTTGCTTGCCGTGCGCGCATGCGGGTGCTAGCACCGGCGACGGGTGTCGCGCAGACGGCTGTCCTGCCCGCAGGATGTTCGCCCCGCGCCCTCAGGCCGGCGCCGTTCCTGGCGGCCGGCGGCTTAGGTTGACCGTCGCCATGTTGCATATCTTGTCCCGCGCCCCCTGCATCCGTGAGGATGTCGGCGCGTGGACGGGGCGCCCGGCCGATTCGGCCCGGCATGCCGCAGCGACGCGCATGTTCACCCATGTTTCCATCACGTCGGTCCCCAGGCGCACCGCGCCGGCCGGGCCGTCGCCTCTCATACAGACCAGCTTATCGGCGCACCCGTTGCTCGCGAGCAGCGGACGGCGCGCCCGGAGAATATATAATGACGACGCGCATGCTGATCGACGCGCGCCACCCGGAAGAGACCCGGGTCGCGGTCGTACAAGGTAACCGGATCGAAGAGTTCGATTTCGAATCCGCCGAACGCAAGCAGCTCAAGGGCAATATCTATCTCGCCAAGGTGACGCGCGTGGAGCCCTCGCTCCAGGCGGCGTTCATCGAGTTCGGCGGCAATCGCCACGGCTTCCTGGCCTTCTCGGAAATCCACCCGGATTATTACCAGATCCCCAAGGAGGATCGCGAGGCGCTGCTCCGCGCCGAGGCCGAGGACGCGCTTGCCTTCGGTGACGATGACGACGACGATTATGAGGGTCATGACGACGGCCATGACGGGGAAGGCCATGAGGCCTCCGCGCACGACATCGACGAAGCCTCGATCGAGCGGCTCGACAATGACGGCGGCCACGAGCATCTCGATGCCGCCGAGGATCATCCCCACGAGGATGGCGAGCATGAGGATGGCGATCATCCCAAGCCGGCGCAGTCCAAGTCCGCCGGTCGCGGTGGCGATGGCGATCAGGTCGAGGCGCTGCGTCGCCGCCGCCAGAATCTGCGTCGCCACTACAAGATTCAGGACGTCATCCGCCGCCGTCAGGTGCTGCTGGTGCAGGTCGTCAAGGAGGAGCGGGGCAACAAGGGCGCCGCGCTGACCACCTATATGTCGCTCGCCGGCCGCTACTGCGTGCTGATGCCCAACACGTCGCATGGCGGCGGGATCAGCCGCAAGATCAGCAACGTCGCCGATCGCAAGCGCCTGAAGTCGATCATGGCGGAGATGAAGCTGCCCAAGACGATGGGCTGCATCGTGCGCACCGCCGGGCTCAGCCGCACCAAGGTCGAGATCAAGCGCGACTTCGATTATCTGGCGCGCCTGTGGGACGGGATCCGCGAGGGCACGCTCAAGTCGGAAGCGCCGGCGCTGATCTACGAGGATTCGAACCTCATCAAGCGCGCGATCCGCGACATCTATTCGCGCGAGATCGACGAGGTGATCGTCGAGGGCCCCGAGGGCTTCAAGACCTCGCGCGAATATATGAAGCTGCTCATGCCGGCGCATGCGAAGAAGATTAAGCCCTATGTCGATGCCGTCCCGCTGTTCCAGCGCTTCGGCGCCGAGGACCAGCTGACCGCCATGTATCAGCCGGTCGTCCAGTTGAAGTCGGGCGGCTATCTGGTGATCAACCCGACCGAGGCGCTGGTTTCGATCGACATCAACTCGGGGCGCTCGACCCGCGAGCATAATATCGAGCAGACAGCGACCGCGACCAATCTGGAAGCCGCGCACGAGATCGCCCGCCAGTTGCGCCTGCGCGATATGGCCGGTCTCGTCGTCATCGACTTCATCGACATGGACAACAGTTCCAATGTCCGGAAGGTCGAGAAGGCGATGAAGGACGCGCTGCGCAATGATCGCGCGCGCATTCAGGTCGGCCGTATCTCGTCCTTCGGCCTGATGGAGATGAGCCGTCAGCGGTTGCGCACCGGTGTGCTCGAGGCATCGACCCGCATCTGCCCGCATTGCGAGGGCACCGGCTTCGTCCGCACCGCCTCGTCTGCCGGCCTGTCGGCGCTGCGCCTGCTCGAGGATGCCGCCGCACGCGGTCGCGGTACGCTGCTGACGCTGCGCGCCAGCCGCGAGGCGACGATCTACGTGCTCAACCGCAAGCGCGCCGAGATCAGCGAGATCGAGGATCGCTACGGCGTCGAGATCGAGGTGATCCCCGATCACCATGACGAAGGCGCGCGGATGACCGTCGATATCTCCGGCCCGCCGCCGACGCAGATGCCCAAGCTGCCGCCGATGCCCGAACCCGATCCCGACGACGATCTGATCGACGAGATCGAGGAGGAAGAGGACGAGATCGAGGAGGAATCCGACGAGGACGCCGCCGAGCGTCCGGCCAAGACCGACCGTGCCGATCGTGGTGAGCGCGCTGAACGCAGCGAAGAGGGCGAGGGCGGCCGCCGCCGCCGCCGCCGCCGCCGCCGTGGTGGTCGTCGCGAGGATGGCGCGCCCGAGGGTGGCGAGGCATCGTCCGAGGCCGAAGGCGAAGAGCCATTGGGTGAAGGCGAGAGCGAAGCCTCCGACGAGGCCGTCGCGGAAGGTGCCGCCGAGCATAGCGATGCCGAGGCGCAGGCCGACGGCACGCGTCGTCGTCGTCGTGGCCGCCGCGGTGGCCGTCGTCGCGAGGGTGGCGCCGAGCCGCTGATCGTCGATGCCGGCGATGTCGGCCCGGCAGCGACCGACGTCGCCGCGGACGGTGGCGTCGAGCCGGTCGAGGCTGCGCCTGTCGCCGTCGAGGCCGAGCCCGAGGCGGCGCCCAAGCCGCGTGGCCGTCGTCGTCCGCGGGCGCGTACCGCCGCGGAGATCGCGGCCGACACGCCGATCGTGGTCGCGCCCGTCGCCGAAGCCGCGCCTGTCGCCGAGACGGCGCCCGTCGAGGCGGTCGCCGAGATGCCTGCACCCAAGCGCCGCCGTAGCCGCAAGAGCGCCGCGGATGCGGTTGTCGAGGCCGCGCCGGAGCCGGTGGCACCCGAGCCGGTCGCCGAGCTGGCGGACGAAGCGCCTGCGCCCAAGCCGCGCCGTTCGCGCAAGAAGGCGGAGCCTGCGGCCGAGCCGGTTGCGGAGACGGCAGCCGAGGCGGCGCCCGAGCCCGCCGTCCAGGCCGCATCCGAGCCGGCCGCTGCCGATGGCGGTGCCGGCGAGGAGCAGGCCGAAGACGGCACGCCGCGCCGCGGCTGGTGGCAGCGCACCTTCGGCGCCTGATCCTGCGGGCATGATCGACCATGCCCTTCCCTCGCGCCCGCCCGCGCTCCGGCTTCACGCCCGGTTCAGGGCGCGGCGGCGAGGGGAGGGCATGGTCTCCGTCCGCCGCGCCGCCGATTCGATGCTGGGCCGGGCGTTGCGGCTGTTCTTGATCCTGATGCTGGCGGGCGTGTTCGCCGCGCGCCCCGCGCTCGCGCAGGACGATGACGAACAGGTGCTGCGCGACACCGAGACCGAGGCGTTCTTCAAGGACATCTCCAACCCGCTCGCCAAGGCGGCTGGGCTCGATACGAGCAAGGTGCAGGTGATCCTGCTCTCCGATACGTCGATCAACGCGGGGGCCACGTCCGGCCAGCTCGTCGGCGTCAATGCCGGCACGATCTTCGCCGCCGACAATGTGCTCGAGCTCCAGGGCGTGATCGCGCATGAATTCGGCCACCTGGCGGGCGGTCATGTGCCTTTGTCGGGCGACAATTACGGCAAGTTCGGCAAGATCAGCCTGCTCTCGCTGCTCGCCGGCGTCGCGGCGATCGCGGCAGGCGCGCCCGAGGCGGGCATGGCGGTGATGGGTGCCGGCACGCAGATCGCGCAGAGCGGCGCGCTCGCCTTCTCGCGCGCGCAGGAGGCGAGCGCGGATGCGGCAGGCGCTTCCTATCTGCGCGCCGCGCATCTCTCGGGATCGGGGATGCTGAGCTTCTTCGGCAAGCTCAAGGTCGAGGAATATCGCCTCTCGCCCGCCGACGAGGCGATCAACCCGTTCATGCAGGATCATCCGATGTCCGCCGAGCGCCAGGCGACGCTCGACAAGGACGTGAAGAGCTCGCCCTATTATAACGTACCGGTCGATCCCGCGCTGCAGGCGCGCTTCCTGCGGATCAAGGCCAAGCTGCAGGGGTTCCTGCTCGATCCGACGACGGTGATGCGCACCTTCCCCGAAACCAACCAGTCGGTCCCCGCCCATTATGCCCGCGCCTATGCCTGGCATCGCAGCGCCTATCCCGACAAGGCCGATGCCGAGGCCGACGCACTGCTCCGGACCGCGCCGCTCGATCCCTATTTCAACGAGTTGAAGGGCCAGATCCTGCTCGAGAACGGGCATCCTCGCGAGGCATTGGCGCCGCTGCGCATCGCGGTCGCGCAATCGGGCAGCGCACCTTTGATCTCGGCGATGTTCGGCCACGCGTTGCTCGCCACCGACGATCCGAAGAATTTCGCCGAGGCCGAGCGCGTGCTCAAGGTTTCGGTCGACAAGGATCGCGAGGATCCGCTCGCCTGGTATGCGCTCGGCACCGTCTATGCGCAGCAGGGCGACGAGGCGCACGCCGCGCTCGCTACCGCAGAACGCTATGCGATGGGCGGCGACGACCGGCTGGCGCGGCAAAATGCCGAACTCGCGATGCGCGGCATGGCCGAGGGCAGCATCGACTATCTCCGCGCAGAGGATATTGCGGTAACCTCGCGCAACAATCTCGACGACAAGGTCAGACATAAAAGATGAACGGCAGAAATTTGGCAGGCGGCCTCGCGGCGGCGGCGGTCGGTGCGATCGTGGCGATCGTTGCCACGCACGGGCTCGATCGCGGCGCCGGTTCGCCCGCGACGGCGACGGGCGCCAGCGTCCAGGCCTATCTTCTGGACCATCCCGAAGCACTTTCCGAGGCGGTGGAGCGGTATCAGGACAAGCAGACAGGTGCGGTGATCGACGCGCACCGTGTGGCGATCGAGACGCCGTTCGCGGGCGCGTCGGCGGGCAATCCCAAGGGCGACGTCACGCTGGTCGAATATTTCGATTATGCCTGCGGCTATTGTCGCGTGTCGGTCGGCGACATCGATAAATTGGTGGCGAGCGATCCGGGGGTGCGGATCGTGTTCAAGGAGCTGCCGATTCTCTCGCCGTGGAGCGACGGCGCGGCGAAATTGTCGCTGGCCGCGGCGCAGGCGGGCAAGTTCGGCGCCTTCCACCATGCTCTCTATGCCGCCGGTCCGCTCGATGCGGACAAGGTGGCGCACTTGGCGGCCGGAGCGGGCCTCGATCCCGCCGCCGCCGCGCGGCCGGCCATCGCCGCGGAGATCAAGGCGAACCTCCAGACCGCCGCGGCGCTCCACCTTTCGGGCACGCCGACCTTCGTGGTCGGCAACCAGCTGCTGGCGGGCGCGGTCGGCTATCAGGCGCTCAAGGACGCGATCGACAAGACACGGGCGGCAAAGAAGGCCTGACGGCTGCCTGACCGGCTACCGTCGATCGGGACGACGGTTCAGGCCGCGGCGTTCGGCAGCGGCTCGCCTGCAAAGAACGCCGCCAGATTGGCGACCAGCATCCCCGCCATCTTCTGCACTGCCTCGTTCGTCGCGCCGGCGGTGTGCGGAGTCAGCACGGTGTTGGGTACGCCTGCCCAGCGATCGGCGGGCGTCGGCTCGGTCTCGTAGACGTCGAGCGCGGCACCGCCCAGCGTGCCCGCCTTCAGCGCCGCGATCGCCGCATCCTCGTCGACCAGCTGACCGCGTGCGACGTTGACCAGCAGGCCCTTCGGTCCCAGCGCTGCGATCACCTCGGCCGAGATCAGCCCGACATTGCCGTCGTGCGCGCGCGCCGCGACGACGAGGATGTCGCTGTCCTTCGCGAGCGCGACGAGCGTCTCGGCGCGCGGCCATTCGGCATCCGGCTTGGCGTTCGGCCCCCACCAGGCGACGGGCATCCGCATCACTGCGGCGCGGCGCGCCACCGCGAGACCGATCCCGCCCAGCCCGACGATGCCGAGCTTCGCGCCGCCGAGCGAGGGCGTCAGCGCCTTCGCGCGGGCATGCCATTCGCCCGCGCGCAGCATCCGGTCGCCTGCGACGATGCGGCGGCGATGGCCGATGATCAGACCGATCGCGTGATCGGCGACATCCTCGTCATTGGCATCCTGCGCATGGCTGACCTGAAGGCCGCGGGTCTCGGCCCAGGCGACGTCGATACCGTCATAGCCGACGGTGAAGCACGCGATCAGCCCGAGGCGGGGCATCCGATTGATCAGCGCGCGGTCGATCGCGAATTCGCCGGCGACGACGATCGCGCGAACCTCGGCGAGTTGCGCGTCGGTCGGCGCCTCCCATAATGACAGCATCTGATATTGACCGGCGAGCAACGCGCCGATCGCGGCCAGATGGGGTTGCGCGACGAGGAGGGTGGGGCGATCGGTCATGCCGCTCTCCTAGAATGATCGGGGGTCGCGGGCCAGTCCCGGTCGATCCGCCGGTCAGCCCACCCGGTTCGCCAGCCAGCCGTACAGGAACGCCTCGTCCGCCGGCCGCTGCTCGGCAAGCGCAAGATAGCGTTCGCCCTGCAACGCATCGAGCGCCTTGACCAGCACGCCCTGCGCGCCCGCGCCGCGCACGCGCAGGAACGCCTTGAGCGCATCGAGCACCGTCGTATCGACGGCGCCCGTCGTCGCGATATCGCGATAGTCGGCACCGCCGCGATTGAGCGCATTGAGCGCGCGGCGCAGAAAGCTCGCCGCGGTGCCGTTGCCCATGTTGACGCCGGTATCGAACAATTCGGCGGCGACTTGCGGCGCTGTGGCGGCGACCTGATCCAGCCGGGGTTTCGTCCAATAATCGGCGCGGTAGATCGCGATCGCGATGGTGTGGGGAAGGCGCGCCATCGGCCCGGAATAGCCGTGCGCGCGTGCCACCGCTTCGGTGATTCCGAAGCAGGTCGGGCCGCCCTTGTCCGCGGGGTTGGCGACATAGCCGCCCTCGCGGGCGATCAGCTCGTCGATGAGTTCTGTCGGGTCCATCCTCGGCTCCTTGGCGAATCGGAGCCGATCTATATAACCAGAAAGGTTGGTGTAGGAAAACGCTTTTTGCCATGCGCATGAAAAAGGCCGCTCCGACCAGGCTGATCGGAGCGGCCTCTTGCTGCCGGTGGCGGGATGGTCGGGCTCAGGCGACCTTGGTGGCCACCACCTCCTGCGGATCGCGCAGCACATAGCCGCGGCCCCAGACGGTCTCGATATAATTGTCGCCCTCGCAGGCGAGGCTGAGCTTCTTGCGCAGCTTGCAGATGAACACGTCGATGATCTTGAGTTCGGGCTCGTCCATGCCGCCGTAGAGGTGGTTGAGGAACATCTCCTTGGTCAGCGTCGTGCCCTTGCGCAGCGAGAGCAGCTCGAGCATCGCATATTCCTTGCCGGTCAGATGCACGCGCGCATTGTCGACCTCGACCGTCTTGGCGTCGAGATTGACCGCGAGCTTGCCGGTCTTGATCACCGACTGCGAATGGCCCTTCGAGCGGCGAACGATCGCATGGATGCGCGCGATCAGCTCCTCGCGGTGGAACGGCTTGGTGACATAGTCGTCGGCACCGAAGCCGAGCGCGCGCACCTTGCTTTCCATCTCGGCGGTGCCCGAGAGGATCATCACCGGCGTCTGCACCTTGGCGACGCGCAGCTTCTTGAGCACGTCGTAGCCATGCATGTCGGGCAGGTTGAGATCGAGGCAGATCAGATCGTAGTCGTAGAGCTTGCCGAGGTCCAAGCCCTCTTCGCCCAGGTCGGTTGTGTAGACGTTGAAGCCTTCCGCGCCGAGCATCAGTTCGATAGCCTTGGCGGTGGTCGGTTCGTCTTCGATCAGCAATACGCGCATGGTCTATTCATCCCCGTCAGCTCCGTCCCGTCCCACGACGCGACTGCACCGGTATTAACCATTACAGGAATGAAGGAAAAAGGTTAACGAGGCGTAAAGCGCGTATAACTTTCCCGGTAACGAATTTGCCCGACCGTGGCAGGCGTGGCACAGCGGCCGGATGCTGACCGATCTTGTCCTGTTCATCGACGCCGAGGCGATCCTCCTCGACAAGCCCGCCGGGCTCCCCGTCGATGCACCGCGCGACGGCGGCTCGAGCGTGGAGGCTGCGCTCGATACGTTTCGATTCGGTTTCCAGCGCAGGCCGACGACGGTGCACCGGCTCGATCGCGATACGTCGGGCTGCCTGTTGATCGCGCGGCATCCCAAGGCCCACAAGCGCTTCGCCGCCGCTTTCGAGGCGGGGCTGGTCGAAAAGACCTATCTGGCGGTGCTCGACGGCGTGCCGGGGGGCGAGGGCGGTCGGATCGAGCTTGCGCTGACCAAGCGATCGACGCGCGAGGCGGGCTGGCGGATGGTCGCCGATCCCCGCGGCAAGCCGGCGGTGACGGACTGGCGGCTGCTCGGCGTCGTGGACGGCAAAGCGCTGGTCGAGTTCAAGCCGCGGACCGGGCGGACGCACCAGTTGCGCGTGCATGCGGCGGATGGGCTCGGTCACGCGATCGTCGGCGATCCGGTCTACGGCGGCGGCGGCGAACCCCCTTCGACGGGCTCGGGACAGGGGATGCTGCTCCACGCGCAACGGCTGTATCTGCCGCGCGATCCGAAGGCGGCGATCGATGTGACCGCGCCGCTGCCCGACAGCTTCGCGCGCTGGGCCGGGCTGGTCGAGGAGGCAACATCCTCCCCCGGAGGGGGACCGCCGCCGCAGGCGGTGGTGGAGGGGTAGGCCACTCGCTGACCGACGCCCGGCCCCGAGGTCGGACAGCCCTGCATCACGCGCGGCGTAAGTGCTCCCCCTCCCCTTGCAGGGGAGAATGTGCCGGGGCCTAATCCCGTACCTTGCCCCGCAAGCTCTTCACCGCCCCGCGCTTCGCCTTGCCTTCGACGCGCCGAAGCTGCGAACCCTTGGTGGGCTTGGTCGGCTTGCGGCGCTTGGGGATGAAGGTCGCCTCCTTGATCAACGCGACCAGCCGTTCGCGCACGTCGCGCCGGTTCATCTCCTGCGAGCGGCTGCCTTCGGAACGCAGCACCAGCACCCCCTCGCGCGTCAGCCGCGATCCGGCGAGGTCGCTCAGCCGATGCTTGACGATATCGGGCAGGCTGGGCGAGTTCCACACGTCGAAGCGCAGCAGCACCGCGCTGTCGGTCGTGTTGACATGCTGGCCGCCGGGCCCCGAGGCGCGCGTGAAGCTCTCCACGATCTCGTCGCTGTCGATCGCGATCGAACGGGTGATGGGGATCGCGACCATCCACCCTATCTATCCGCCGTCGGGCCGAGGCGATAGGGTTTCGCCCGATACCGCAGGAGCCACCATGTTCGATTTCGCCGCGCGCACCGATGCCGATACCGCCACGATCTGGGCCGATCTGATCGGCGCCGCCGACGGCGTTACCGCAGGCGAGCCCGATGCGATCGCCAACATGGCCAATGTCGCGGCGCTCTGCTGGGAGCTGCTGCCCGATCTCAACTGGGCGGGTTTCTATCGCATGGTGGACGGCGAACTGGTGCTCGGGCCGTTTCAGGGCCGCGCCGCCTGCATCCGCATCGCGCTCGGTAGCGGCGTGTGCGGCACCGCCGCGGCGAGCGCGACCACGCAGCGGATCGACGACGTTCACGCCTTCCCCGGCCACATCGCCTGCGACGCGGCATCGGCGTCGGAATTGGTCGTGCCGATCATCGTCGCCGGGCGCGTGGTCGGCGTGCTCGATCTCGATAGCCCGACGCCGGCGCGCTTCACGCCCGAGGATGCCGCAGGCGCCGAGAAACTTTGTACGCTGATCGCCGCGCGCCTCGCCGGCTGACCCGATTCGGGACTCGGCGGGCGTTCTGTCGCTTGGGGCGCGCAACTTGCCGATGCTATGCGGGTTTTCGATCATGGCGCTGCACGTCTTTACCGTCGCGGGCCGGCTAAAAGGGGATTGAGATGCGGCACATCGGCAAACTGGCAGGCGCGGCGCTGATCCTTCTCGCGCCGACCGCGGCTTTCGCGCAGAACGGCGCGCCTGCCGGTGTTCAGATGCAGCCGGGCGGCTGGGGGCAGGGCGGTTGGCAGGCCGGCGCACCGGGCGCGGGCTATGCACCGCAGGCACAGGGTTATGCGCCGCGTCCGGGCTTCGCGCCGCACGGCTCGAGCGACTATCGCCGGCTGGATCGCGGCAAGCGCGTGCCGCGCGCCTATATGGACCCGGCCTACACCGTCTCCGACTGGAACGATTGGGGCTTCGCGCCGCCCGGCATGGGAATGCGCTGGGTACGCTATTATGACGACGGCCTGCTGATCGACGGCGACGGCCGCATCGTGGACGAGCGCTATGGCGTGGATTGGAATCGCGGGCGTGGCCGCGGACCGCGCGTCGCTTATGCCGGCGGTGCAAGCTATGGTTATCCGGCATCGGGCGGTTATGGCTATGCCGGCGGCGCCACCGTCGTCGGTGGGGCGCCGGGCGTCACGACCTACCGGGCCGGCCCGAACACCACGGTGACGACGGCTATCATTCAATCGCCACCGGTGATCGTCGGTGCGCCGGCCTATGGTTATGCCGGTGGTTATGCCGGCGGCGCGACGATGGTCGGTCCGGGCTATGGCTACGCCGGTGGCGCTGCCGTTATCGGCACGGCCGCCGCGCTCGCGGTCACCACCACCACGACGACCACCGATTACGAGACGGTCTATAGGGCGGCGCCCGTCAGGCGCGCTCTCCCGCGCGCCCGTCCGGTCCGCCATTATCGTCCGCGCTGCGTAAGTGCACCGACCTGCCCTGTTCTCGGCAGCTGAACGCGCCGCCCTCGGAGGTCCATTCCTCGATCGATGCGTTCGTTCGGTCGAGCCGGATCAGGTTGAAGCTGTTGGGCGTGCCGCGCCGCCGCCAGCTGGTGGCGGTGCCTGCCTGCACCACCGTCACCTTCGGCCCGACCGACAGGGCCGCGCTGCTGGCCGTGGCGCCGATCGCGACGCTGTGAGTGTGATGATGGCCGGCGAGCACGAGTTGCACGTCTGCCATCTCTACCGCCTTGAGCGCGCGTCGCGCGCCGCGTAGCGCCGGCTCGATCTCGCCGGGCTCCTCGCCGGGAAGCGCCACCAGCGGATGATGCGTGACGAGGACACGCGTGGCGCTGGCCGGTGCGGCGGCGAAACAGTCGGCGATCGAGCGGATCTGGATCCGCGTCAGCCGCCCGTCCTTGACGGTCAGTCCATGTGCCGAGGCGAGCCCCAGCACCGCGATCTCGCGGTCGGCATACCAGCAGGAGCGGCCGCGCGCGATGTAGCGCGTGTAGCGCCTCAATGGCCATAACAGTCGCGATACCGGCTTGTGCATCGGCACGTCGTGATTGCCGGGCACCACGATCAGGGGGAAGTTTTCGGCTTCGAGCCGTTCGAGAAAACCGGCGGCCTCGGCGAATTGCGACCGGTGGGCGCGCTGCGTGAGATCACCCGAGACGACGATCAGGTCGGGCCGGATCGCCGAAAGCGCCGCGTGAAGATGCGCGACCACCGCCGGCTCGTGCGCACCGAAATGGAGATCGGAGATCTGGGCGATCGTGCGCATCGTCTGTCTACGGACCAGCAGGCGGCGGGTTCCCACGCCCAGGCGGTTTGCTAGCTCAACCGCTCCAGCGCCGCATCGTCGAGCGAACCGGGCACGATCATCACCGGGCACGGCATCAGCCCCGCCTCGGCGCCGGCGAAATAGGCGACCAGCGGCCCCGGCCCGCCGACCACCGTCGCGCCGAGCACCAGCGCCGCCGTCCCCGGTCGCTCCTCGAGCAGCGCGCGCACCGCCTTGACCGGTTCGCCCTGCCGCACAGTGAGCGTAGGGCCGGTGCCGAGCTCGTCCGCGATCTCCGCGGCCGCTTGATGCAGCATCGCCTCGGCGCCGAGCTGCGCCTCTTCCTCGAGCGCATCCTGCACGCCGCCCCATTGGACGAACTCGGCGGGCGCGATGATCGCGACCATTTCGACGCGGCCCGCCGTCTTGGCGGCGCGGCGTGCGGCGAAGCGCAGCGCGACGCGCGCCTCCGCGCTGCCGTCATAGACGACGAGATAGGTGCGGGGCATCGATGCGTCGTCCATCGGGCGGAACGTGATCCATCGACGTGCTTCACGCAAGCGTCAGCCTTGACCCGTCGCGCCGCAACGCCGAAATGGGCGGCCTGACCGACCGAGAGGCTTCCCTCGCTTATGCCCATCGAACTCAAAATGCCCGCGCTTTCGCCCACCATGGAAGAGGGCACGCTGGCCAAATGGCTGGTCAAGGTGGGCGACGTCGTCAAATCCGGGGACATCCTTGCCGAGATCGAGACCGACAAGGCGACGATGGAGTTCGAGGCTGTCGATGAAGGCACGATCGGGCAGATCGTCGTGGCCGAGGGATCGGACGGGGTGAAAGTCGGCGCGCTGATCGCGTTGCTGCTCGAAGATGGCGAGGACGCCGCGGCCGCGAAGGCGCCGGCGCCGGCCGCCAAGGGCGGGGCCGCCCAATCCGAGAGCAAGGCGCCGCCGCCTGAAGAAAAGGGCTATGGCGCGTCGCCCAAGGACGATGCTCCCATTATCGAGGCGGATGAGCGAAAGCCGGTAAGCCCAAGGTCCTCGGGCGATCGGGTCGCGGCCACGCCGCTTGCGCGCCGACTTGCGCAGCAGCAGGGCATCGATCTCGCCAGCATCGCCGGTTCCGGTCCCAATGGCCGCATCGTCAAGGCCGATCTCGATGGCGCCAAACCCGGCGCGACCAAGGCCGGTGCGCCGTCCGCTGCTTCCGCCGCGCCCGTCACCGCGTCGCCGGTCTCCGCCGCCGCGCCGGCTCCCAGCGCGGCGCCGGCCATCGTGCCGATCCCCGACATTCCG
>Ga0302314_10008508_pt1 | contig 18239 bp, 18 predicted proteins | sample III_Palsa_N2_3_FD_200533 | JGI IMG/M metagenome (GOLD analysis project Ga0302314, IMG submission 200533) | Peat permafrost microbial communities from Stordalen Mire near Abisko, Sweden - III_Palsa_N2_3 | ecosystem: Environmental > Terrestrial > Soil > Palsa > Peat permafrost | place: Sweden...
TCGCCGAGGTCATTAGCGGCGCGCGCGACGGCGCCGGTGTCACCGCACGCGATGGCAAGCTCAACGGCCAGGCTCTGTTCGTCGTCGATGGCGCACGCGCCGAAATCGTGATCATCGCCGACACGGTGGGCGGACTGCATCTCGTCGCAAGCGACGCGCCCGGCGTGGAATGGAGCGACCTGACCAGCATCGACCGGACGAGGCGCCTGCGGGAACTGCGCCTGCGCGATACGCCGGCCGAGCCGCTCTCTTCGGGCGACGCGGCCGCCACCCTCGTTCGCATGCGCGACGCCGGCTGGGTGATGCTGGCCGCCGATATGCTGGGGGCCAGCCAGCTGATGCTCGAAAGGGCCGTGACCTACGCTGGCGAGCGCCGCCAGTTCGGTCGCCTGATCGGCTCGTTCCAGGCGGTGAAGCACCTGTGCGCCGAGATGGCCGCCGAACTGGAACCGTGCCGCGCGCTCGTCTGGTACGCCGCTTATGCCTGGGACGCGGTCCCGGCGGAGGCGTCCCTCACCGCCGCCCACGCGAAGGCGCACCTGGCCGAGGTCAGCCGCTTCGTCGCCCGTACGGCCACGGAGGTGCACGGCGGCATCGGCATGACCGACCTGCTCGGGCTGCACTACTGGTTCAAGCGCGTGGGCGTGGATCGCCAGCTCCTCGGCGGCCCTGAGCGCGTGCGCCACCTCGCTGCGGCGATGCAAGGCCTGGCGGCGGCCTGAGCGCGATGCGGGCGATGGTCCTGAACAAGGTCGGCGCGCCGCTGGAGTTGACCGAGCTCCGGGACCTCGACCCGGGACCTGGCGAGATCCGCGTCCGCGTCGGCGCCTGCGGCGTGTGTCGCACCGATTTGCATGTGGTCGACGGCGAGTTGCCCAACCCGCGCACGCCCATCGTCCCTGGCCACGAGATCGTCGGCAGGATCGAGGCGGTCGGATCGGGGGTCGAGCGCCTGCGGGTCGGCGAGCGCGTCGGCGTGCCCTGGCTCGGCCACACCTGCGGGGTCTGCCCCTATTGCGTGAGCGACCGCGAGAACCTGTGCGATCATCCGCTTTTCACCGGCTACACCCGCGACGGCGGCTTCGCCACCTCGACGGTCGCCGACGCGCGCTTCGCCTTCCCGCTGGGAGAGGTCGGCGACGACGTGTCGCTCGCACCGCTGCTCTGCGCCGGCCTGATCGGCTGGCGCTCCCTGGGCATCGCCGGTGATGCCCGGCGGCTGGGGCTGTACGGCTTCGGGGCCGCCGCCCACATCCTCGCCCAGGTGGCCGTGTGGCAGGGGCGTTCGGTGTTCGCCTTCACCAGGCCGCGCGATGACGCCACCCAGGCGTTCGCGCGCTCGCTGGGAGCGGAATGGGCTGGAGGCTCGGACGAGCCGCCGCCGGCGCCGCTCGACGCCGCCATCATCTTCGCGCCCACGGGCGCGCTTGTGCCCCTGGCGCTCAAGGCGGTGCGCAAGGGTGGCCGGGTGGTCTGCGCGGGCATCCACATGAGCGACATTCCCACTTTCCCCTACGGGCTGTTGTGGGAGGAGCGCCAGCTGGTCTCCGTGGCCAACCTCACCCGGGCCGACGGCATCGAGTTCCTGCGCCTGGCGCCGAAGGTCGGCATCGTCACCCGCACCCATCCCTACCCGCTGCAAGAGGCCAACCAGGCCCTCGCCGACCTGCGCGCGGGGGCGTTTGAAGGGGCGGCGGTGCTGACGATCTGAGGCGGTGCGTGGTCGCGCTCAACGCGAACCCTGGCGCGGGCCTCAGGGCCGGTGGTGAACGCCGACAGTTTGGACAAGGACCGCCAGATTGGCGCCGAGGAAGACCGCCATGCTGATCAGCGTGAGCAACCAGCCCTCCCAGGTAATCGGTGTCCAGCCCAGACCGCTTTCCCGCGCCCGGAACCAGGGACCCTCACTCATGGTGATGACACCTTCCATCGATGGACCGAATCAAGCGCAGGCTTGTCCAGTGTACGGTGCGCGTCAACCGCTCTGCGGCCCAGTCGGAAAATCGATGCCATCATTTCACCGAGCGCTTTGGAATAAGATGAAAGCTGGTTCCGCGGGCGGCGGGGCGCGCGGTCGCGCCGTTGGTGTCGATAGGTAGCCACGGGATGGATCTGGAGCGGCTGCGGGCCGACACGCCGGCCGCCCTCGGGCAGAGTTTCCTCCACAGCGCCGGCTCCTCACTGATGCCCAATCCGGTGGTCGAGGCCATGATCGATCACCTGCGCCTCGAACAGCGGGTGGGCGGCTATGCGGCCGCGGATCGGGAACAGGACCGGCTGAACGCCGTCTACGAAAGCCTCGCGGCGCTGGTGAACGCCGACCGGGACGAGATCGCGCTGGTCGAGAACGCCACCGTCGGCTGGCAGATGGCGTTCTACGCCTTCGACTGGCGCGCCGGTGACCGCATCCTCACCGGCCGGGCCGAATACGCCGCCAACTACGTGGCCTATCTGCAGATGGCGCGGCGACATGGGGTGGTCATCGACATCATCCCCAATGACGCTTTCGGAGCCACCGATCCCGAGGCGTTGCGGGCGATGATCGACGAGCGCGTGCGACTGATTTCAATCACCTGGATCCCCACCAACGGCGGGCTCACCAATCCGGCCGCCGCGATTGGCAGGATCGCCCGCGAAGCCGGCGTCCCCTACCTGCTGGACGCCTGCCAGGCCGTCGGCCAGCTGCCGATCGACGTGGAGGCGCTGGGCTGTGACATGCTGACGGGGACCGGCCGCAAGTTCCTGCGCGGCCCGCGCGGGACGGGATTTCTCTACGTACGGCGCGAGCTGCTCCTGCAACTGGAGCCGCCGATGATCGACCACTTCGCGGCGCCGTGGACCTCGACGAACGGCTACACCCTGCGGCCGGACGCTCGCCGGTTCGAGGCCTGGGAGAACAGCTACGCGGCCCGCCTGGGCCTGGGCGCGGCCGTGGACTACGCCCGCACGGTCGGTCTGGAGGCGATCGAAACCCGCTGCCGCGCGCTGGCCGATCGCCTGCGCGAGGGCCTGCGCGTCCTGGAGGACGTCACCGTCCTCGACCTCGGGCGCGACCGATGCGCCATCGTCAGCTTCTCGATCCGGGATTATCCGGTCGCGGCCGCGCTGGCGGACGCCGCGGCGGAGAACATCGTCATCGGCGCCTCGCCGCCAGCAAGCACGCGGCTCGATTCGCAGGCGCGCGCGCTCGGCTACATCCTTCGCGCCTCGCCACACTACTTCAACATCGAGGGCGACGTTGATCGTCTGATCGACTTCTGCTCGCGGGGGCGGGCCCAGCGCTAGGCGGCCGGCATGGCGTCCAGCAGGGCCCGGGTGCGCGCTTCGATGGCGGCGTACATGACGCGATCGGTATGGATGTAGAGGCGGTTCTCCTCGACGGCCTTCAGCACCATCTGGCCGACGGCGTCGGGGGCGACGCCGCTGGCGAGCCAGTTGGTCATGCGTCGCATTCGGTCCTCGCCCGACTGGCGTTCGGCGGCGGGGGCCAGCGGCTCGTCGCGGCGGGGCTGCAAGCGGCGGGTGCGCTCGATGATGTCGGTGGCCACGGGGCCCGGGCACAGCACGGTGCAGCCGATGCCCTGGGGGGCCAGCTCGTCATGCAGCGCCTCCGTCAGGCCGACCCCGGCGAACTTGGCCGTGTGGTAGAGAACCCCGCTGCCGCCTGTCGCCAGGCCCGCGCCCGAGGCGGTGTTGACGATCTGGCCACCGCCGCCCCGTTCGGCCATGCGCGGCAGGAAGGTCTGCACGCCGTTGATCACCCCCTGCAGGTTGATCCCCATGCCCCAGTCCCAGAGCTCGTAGGTCATTTTCGTCGCCGCAGCGCCGCCGGCGACGCCGGCGTTGTTGCAGAGCAGTGACACCGGCCCCAAGGCCGCCTCTGCGGCGTCGGCGACGTGCGCGTAGGCCTCGCGGTCGCGCACATCGAGCTCATAGGTTTGCGTCGGCGTGCGCGCCGACAGCTCGGCTTTGGCGCGGCCCAGCGCCTCGGCGTCGAGATCGACGAGGACCAGCTTCGCCCCGGCCCCGGCAAAGGCGCGGGCGATGCCCAGGCCGATGCCGTTGGCGCCGCCGGTGATGAACGCCGTCCTGCCGCCCACATCGGTCATGCCGCGCCTCCCCTGGTTGCGCGCAAGGGTGCGGGGTGGGCGTCCCCCCGGTCAAGGGCATTTCGGCGCGCGGCCTTTTGTCCCCGCTCAGCGCGGCGGACAAACGCCATTTGACGCCTTCCGCCGCGAGGCGCTGAATTCGCCGACAGAGCCCCAGCCCGGAGACCCGCATGGACGCCCCAGCCTTCAAACAGATCCGCTATGAGCGCCCGGCCGAGCGTGTGGCCCGCATCACTCTGGCCCGGGCAGATACCCGCAACGCCCAGGACCGGGCGATGCTCTATGAAATCAACAGCGCGCTCGACATCGCCATGCATGACGACGAGGTGCGCGTGGTGATCCTGGCCGCCGACGGCCCGCACTTCTCGTCCGGCCACCACCTCACCGACGTATCGAAGATCGGCGAGCACGGCGCGCCGGTGATGGGCGTGGGCGGCTACGACCTGCCCGGCGCCGAGGGCTACATGGCCCAGGAACAGGAGATCTACCTCGGCTTCTGCTGGCGCTGGCGCAACCTGCCCAAGCCTACCATCGCCCAGGTGCAGGGCAAGGTGATCGCCGGCGGCCTGATGCTGGTGTGGCCTTGCGACCTGATCGTGGCCAGCGAGGACGCCCAGTTCTCCGATCCCGTCGTCGCCTTCGGCGTCAACGGTCACGAGTTCTTCGTCCACGCCTATGAGGTTGGCCACCGCAAGGCCAAGGAGATGCTGTTCACCGGCGACGCCATCGACGCGCACGAGGCCAAGACCCTGGGCATGGTCAACCATGTGGTGGCGCGCGAAGACCTGGAGGCGTTCACCCTCGAACTGGCGGAAAAGATCGGCCGGCGGCCGAACATCGGGCTGAAGCTCGCCAAGATGTCGGTCAACCAATCCCTGGACGCGCAGGGCATGTGGACCGCCGTGCAGTCGGCCTTCGGCCTGCACCATCTGGGGCACACCCACGCGCTCGCCGTGCACGGCATCCGCGTCGAGCCCAGCGGCGCAAGGGTGATCCGCGAAGGCGCCCGCGCCAAACCGAAGACGCCGGCCGAGTAGCCGTGGCCTTCATCCCACTCGGCCAGCTGCCCGCCCATCACGCCGCCCGCGATCCGCGCCGGCCCGCGATCACCTTCGGCGGCGAGGTGGTGACGCGTGAGGACCTCGAGGTTCGCGCCAACCGCCGGGCGCGGATGCTCAGCCTCCAGGGCGTCGGCCAGGCGGATATGGTCACCGTTGCTCTGCTCAATGGGCCGGAACTCTATGAGACCACCTTCGCCCTGTGGAAGCTGGGCGCGACACCCAACATGGTTTCGTCCAGACTCCCTGACGGCGAATTGGGCGCGATCGTGCAGCTGGTCGATCCCAGGCTGGTCATCGGGGTCGATCCGACCCGCCTGCCCGGTCGCAAGGTGCTTGGCGCAGGCATGGTCGTGGATCAGACCCTGTCGGCCGAGCCACTGGAGCCGGCGGTCTCGCCGCACTGGAAGGCGATGACCAGCGGCGGGTCGACCGGGCGCCCCAAGATCATCATCGACCACATGCCGGGCCTCTATGATCCGCAAACCCCGGCGCTGTTACAGCAGGCGGACGACGTCCTGCTGAACCCCGGACCGCTCTATCACAACGCCCCGTTCGTTTCGATGCACTCTGGCCTCTTCACCGGGGCCCATGTGGTGGAGATGGGTCGCTTCGACGCCGGCGAGGCGCTGCGCCTGATCGGCCAGCACAAGGTGCAGTGGGTGAACTTCGTGCCGACGATGATGGCACGGATCTGGAAGCTGCCCAGCGAGGAGCGTCTGGCGGCCGACATGTCGAGCCTGAGGGTCGTGTTCCACATGGCCTCCGCCTGTCCGGTCTGGCTCAAGGCGGCTTGGATCGACTGGATCGGGCCCGGCCCGGTGTTCGAACTCTACGGCGGCACCGAGCGCCAGGGCATGACCATCATTTCCGGGTGCGAGTGGCTGGAGCGCAAGGGCTCGGTGGGCAAGGTCCAGCCCGGCGCGGCCATGCGCGTGCTCGATGCCCACGGCCATGACTGCGCGCCGGGCCAGATCGGCGAGATCTTCTTCAAGCCCGACGCCGGCCCCGGCGCGACCTATCACTACGTCGGCGCCGAGGCGAAGACCGAGGGCGACTGGGAGAGCCTGGGCGACCTCGGACACCTGGACGAGGACGGCTACCTCTACCTCGCCGATCGGCGCACGGATCTGATCCTGAGCGGCGGCGCCAACATCTACCCCGCAGAGGTCGAGGCCGCCATCGACGCCCATCCCGACGTCCTGACCTCGGCGGTTGTCGGCCTGCCCGACGATGACCTGGGCCAGCGCGTGCACGCGATCGTCCAGCGCCGCGAGGGCTGCGACCTCTCCGCCAGCGCATTGCTCGCGCACCTGGGGGAGCGCCTGGTGCGCTACAAGATTCCGCGGAGCATCGAGTTCAGCGCCACGCCCCTGCGCGATGACGCCGGCAAGGTCCGCCGCTCCGCGCTCCGGGAGGAGCGGATGCCCGGGCCTTGACCTTGGACCTCCATCCTGGGCGCCCTCCCGTCCATCGGGCGGTCACCGTCTATGGGCCGAGGCCAATGGCTCGGTTGAGCCCAGCATCTCCCCTCGCCGTCGCCATATCTCTCGCGCGCTCGCCCGCGTGATTCCTGCGATCCAGGCGGGCTCCGTAGCGGCGTAGCATGGCGGCCGCGGCAGGCTGGTCGGCTTGAATGCTCTTCATCAAGGCCGTTTCCCCATCTGCGTCGGGCGCGTCGACGGGGATGCCTTGGGCCAGCAGGGCTTCCATTTCGGCGGTCCGGCCGGCGGCGGCGGCGGCTCTTAGTCTTGCGGCCTCATTAGACGGTAGGGGAGCGGACGACTCCAACCTGTTCAGGGGGGTGGCGGCGAGCGGACGCGCGACGGCGGGAATCGACGCCGGCTTCGCGGTCAACGGCGCGAGGCTTTGCGCATTGACCGGTTCATCGGGCGCAGCCCCGGCGCGCAATCCATGCGCGTAATTCGCCGCGGGGGCCGGAGCGCTCCGCTCGAGCCCGGCGACGGCGGCTGGAGGCGCCGCCGGGGGGAACGCGAGGCCCCGCGTCGCTGGCAAGAGGGTCGGCTGCTTTCGCAGTCCGGAAGGTGCGTCGCGGGACAGGCGCGCCGGGGCCGGCATCGGAGGCCGCGGGGCGGTGGGGAGAGCCCGGCGCTCAGACGCCTCTGATCGAGCGGGGCCGGTCCACGTGGGGGCGGCTACGATATTCGGGACTGTGAGGGTTGGGGGCGCCCCGGGCCTCGACGCGGTCTGTGATTGGCGCGGAGCCGGCTGGTAGAGGCGCGTCGCCACGAACACGCCCAGTCCCACCACGGCCGCCGCCGCCAGCCAGCCGACTTGCCGCCTCGCTGGTAGCCTCGCAGGCGGGGAGGACGCCGCCGCTGGCGTTATCCGCTCGCGCGCGACCGCGGCGAGCACCCGCGCGCGTCGCGCCGCCCGCGCGCCCTCGTCTCTCAGAACCGCCTCGGCCTGAACATACGCCTGATCCATCGGATCGGGCGCGGCGTCGGGATCAGACATGAGCCGACCTTTCCCCGGCGAGCGCCTGTCTCAGCGTGGCGCGGGCATAGCGCAGACGGCTCTTGGTGGTCTCCACGCCGACACCGGTGGCGTGCGCGATCTCTTGCAGCGAGAGCCCGGCGTGGGCGAACATGACAAAGGTCCCGCGTTGCGCCAGGGGGAGGTCCTCGACGGCGGTGACCAGCATCTGGGCGAGCTCGCGCGATTCTACCTGCTCCAACGGTGAGGGACCCGGGTCAGGGACCATAGTCGCCGCATCGTCCTGGGCCGACGCCAATACCGCAACCTGTTGCCGCCGAAAGTGGTCCCAGACCTTGTGGCGCGCGATGGTGAATAGCCAGGCGGGAAAGCTCGCCTTGCGCGGGTCGAAGAAGGCCGCGCTCTTCGCGACCGACATCCAGGTTTCCTGGTGGAGATCCTCGGCGGCGTCGGCGTGCGCGGATCCCAGCGTTCTGCGGATGAACTGAAAGCACGGGCGATCATACCGGTCGTAGAGCCGCGCGAAGGCATGCGAATCTCCGGCGGTGTGGGCGCGTAGCAGATCGGCGTCGTCCGCGGGGCCCGGCTCCATCGATGCTCAGTCTAGCGTCCGCACCGTCGAACGCGCAAAGGCCTACGGCTCGATCGGCGGGTCGCGGACGAACCCCGTCTCGCCTGGACTAAAGGGGAACGCCCGGGGCCGGCGTTCCGCATAGGGCGAGGGGGAAATCACGCCGCTCGCGACCAGGTTGGCAACGGTGTCGTATTCGATCTGCCGAATAATTTCCGGATAGGGTGTCGCTCGCACGAACGTCGTGGTGTTCACCACCGACCATTCGCGCGCGCCATGCGCCGTGCCCAATTTCGGATCGTCCCGCCTCCCGACGCCGCCGCCGGCGGCCACCTGGTTCGGGGCTGCGGCGATTGAGGGCCCTGGGACAACCGGCCGCGCCGGAGGTTTGTACAACAGCGGCGGCTTCGGCGCCCCGCCAGGGACCGGCAAGGCCCTGAAGCCGGCGGTCGGCGCGGGGGTGGCCAACCGAGCGGCGTCAGCGTCCGCCGCGCCAGAGTCGCCACGCCTCGATTCATCCCGCCATTGGGGCCGCATCGCGGGCACGACCGGCTCCGGATCCTGGAGGGCGGCCCATTCCCTGAAGACAGCCATGCCGATGACGCCGACGTCGCTGGGGCGGCCGGTGCGGGCGGCATATGATTGCGGGAGCGGGGCGAAGGCGAAAGTGGCAACCTCGGTGTTGGACTTGCGCCAGCCGCTCGCCTCGTAAGAGCTATAGGCGTCGAGCACATAGCCTCTCTGGTCGTATTTGGCCGTTTCGCCCGTGATGATGTTGACGCCGTCGACCGACAGAACCACCAGCACGCGACCGTCGGTGTGGTTGGTCACGCGCAGTTCGTAGCGTTCGCCCGGCTCGCCCGCGACAAACAGCCGCCCATGATGGCGCCAGACCCGCAACTCCCGGCCGGTCTCGCGATCCATCAGCTTCAGATCAACGGGATCGGCATCGGCGAAGGCGTTCGCCGCGCAGCCAAGCCCGATCAGTGCGATCGCCGTCGCCACAAGCTTCCGACGTCGAAAGCCCGTGTTCGTTCTATCCACTGACGTCACATGCGCCTCCTCGAGCCCTCACATGACGGACTACGCGCCGGACTGGCGAACGGGGTTGAGCCGCGGAGGATTTTTGAAGGCGCTGATTTTGGCAAATCAGCCGACACGGCGGGGGCGAGCTGAGTTACGGCCACGGTGCGCACTACGTCGGGCGCTTGGCCGCCCGTTCACGAGTCCGATCACCCGCTCGGCCGCCCGGGCGAACCCGTCCGGCACGTTCGCGACGGACACGAAGTCCGCCAGCGTGCGCACTTCCGACGGGGCCTGGCCCCCGATGGAGAGGGGCGCGGGCGAACCTGGGGGCTTCGCCAGACACTGCCGCGTGCGTTGCCCTTAGGCCGCCGCCGGCGATCGGCTTGCCGGCGCGTTTTGTTGGACCATCATCGCCGTCAGTTGCCGCGCCATCCGCATGAAATCGTGCGGATAGGGCAGATACGGCTCGCTGACCGCGTCGATCCGCGCGATGGCCTCGGCGGGGAGTTCGACCTCGAGCGCCGCCAGGTTGTCTCTCAACTGTTGCTCGGTCTTCGGCCCGATGATGGGCGACACTATCCCCGGCCGCGCCAGGTTCCAGGCCAGCGAGATCGCGATCGGCGAGGTGTTGAGCTGGCGAGCCTCTTCGAGGACCACCGAGACGATCTCGTGGTTGCGCTCGTTGAGCGAGCGCGTCCGCCACACCCTCTGAAAGGGTCCCGGCGCCGCAAAACGCGTGCCCTCCTGCGGCTCCTCGCCCGGCTTGTACTTGCCGGTCAGCATGCCGCCGCCCAGCGGGCTCCATGGGATCACGCCGAGGCCGAACTTGCGGCACGCCGGCAGGATCTCGACCTCGATGTCTCGGGCGAGGATGCTGTACTGCGGCTGCAGGCTCACCAGGGGCTCCCAGCCCTTCGCGTCGATGGTCAGGCAGGCCTCGACGACCTGCGACGCCGTCCAGTTTGAGACACCGATGTAGCGGACCTTGCCCTGCCGGACGAGGTCATTGAGTGTGCTGAGCGTTTCCTCGATCGGCGTGGCGTCGTCGTATCGGTGCATCTGATAGAGGTCGATATAGTCGGTGCCCAGCCGACGCAGGCTATCCTCGCAGGCCTTCACCACATGCTTTCGGCTGGCGCCGGAGTCGAACGGGCCAGGTCCGAGCGGCGAGGCCGCCTTTGTGGCGACGACCACCGCATCGCGACGGTCCTTGACGGCCTTGCCGACGATCGTCTCAGACCGCGTGCCCGAGTAGACGTTGGCCGTGTCGATGAAGTTGTGTCCCGCGTCGAGGTAGGCGTGAATCACCCCGATCGAGGTCTTCTCGTCGCAGCCGAACTGCTCGTTGCCGAAGTTCATCGCCCCCAGGCAGAGGGGCGATACGCGCAGCCCCGACCGACCCAGAGTCCGCAATCCCAGTGAAGTCATGTCCGCACGTCCTTCATTGCGCTTGAACGACCGGCCTCCCGCCGGCCCGACCCGCCCATTGGCGAGCACTCCTGTGCTGCAAGACCCTACGGGCGCCTGCCCGGAGGGAGCAAGGGAAAGGTCGCAGGGGTCTCCTCACCCCCGGGGCCGCTCGCCTCGGCGTTCCCGTCTGACGCCGCCGCCTTGGCTGATCGGCGCAGCACCAGCATCGCCCACAGCCCGCTCGCGCAGCCCAATGGCAGTCTCCACGAGGCATGCGCTGTGTCCTAACATGACCCCGGGCCACGCAGGAGGAAGCCAGGTGGGCGATTGCCCCTTCGACGAGCAGACCGACCTGGAGCCCGCCGACTACCTGAGCCGGGTGGGCGTAGTCTTCGCCACCTTCGACGCCCGCGCGCAGGACTCCGGCAACCTGTCCTTCGGCGTCGAGTCGAACGGCCGGCGCTGGTTCGTGAAAACCGCGGGCGACCCAGCCGACCCGACCCCGTTTCTGACGCACGCGGAGCGCGTCGCCCTTCTCATAAACGCGCAGCGCCTGGCCCATACCGTCTCGCATCCCGCCTTGCCCGCGCTGCGCAGCGTCGGGGCCCGATGCTGGTCTATGCATGGGCCGCCGGCGAGCTGTTGGGCGTTCCCTCAGCCCAACGCGCCGACCCGGTGAGCGCGTTCCAGAGATTCCGGGTCCTGCCGTTGGACGAACTGACGGCGGCGATCGGCACGATTCTGGACGCCCATCTGGAGCTCTGCCGCGCGGGCTGGGTCGCCTCCGACTTCTACGACGGATCAATCATCTACGACTTCACCGATCGCAGGGTCTGGCTGATAGATCTGGACTGCTACCGGCTGGGTCCGTTCACCAATGAAATGGGTCGCTTGTTTGGATCGACGCGGTTCATGGCCCCGGAGGAATTCGTGCGCGGCGCGCTTATCGACGAACGCACGACCGTGTTCACGCTTGGACGCCTGATCTCCGTGTTCCTGGGCGATGGCAACGTGGGCTCGGCAGGCTTCCGAGGCGGCAGCTCTCAGTATCGGGCGATGTTGAGGGCCTGCAGCCACGACCCGGAAGCAAGGTTCCAGAACGTCGCGGAGTTGGTGGAAGCCTTGCGCCGGTAACGCCCCCTACTGGGAGCGGCTCTACACTTTCTGGATCTGGAGCAGGATTCAGATTTCAGACGGCGTCCAACACGATCCTGGTCTAGGCTGGGTACTCGAGCGAGGGATACCAGTCCGCTCCGCGCCCCTCGGGCGTCATGTCGAGCACCGTCCACAGGGGGGCCGGGTCTGGCGCGCCGCGCGGGTCCTGGCCGGGGTCGCTTGCTATCATCTCCTGCGACCAGAAGTGGCGGATCACGCCGTCCCTGCGGGTGAAGACGGCGGGGCCGCCACTATCTAGTCCGCCGTCCGGGCTCCCGGCGTAGTCTCGCGTAAAGCCGTCGTCGAGCGCGCTGGCGAGCCTGAGGTTCTTCCAGCCGCGCTCGCGCTTCACGGCCGCGAGCCGCGCCAACGGTGAGCGCGCGATCACCACGAGCGACACCGTCTGAGCGATGTCGTCGGCGTTGCCGTCCCAGGCGTCCAGCAGGTTCGTGCACATTGGGCACGGCCGCTTCCTCTCGGGACCAAACATGTAGTTGTAGACCACCAGCGTCTGCTTATCGCCGAACAGGCCGGCGAGGTCGCTCGGGCCGTCTTCGGTATCGAAGCGGTAGTCACCGGTGACCGGACCTCCAGGCGGCAGCGCTCGGCGCTTGGCCGCCACCCTCTCGATCTGGCGGCGCAGCTCGAACTCCTCTGCGAGCAGCGCTTGTCGCGCCACGCGGTACTCGACGCTCTCGTTGGGAACACGAATGGGATTGTCGCGGGCGAGCTGATCGGCGGGAACCAGGGTCTCGGCTTTGGCGTCCATGCGCGGTCTCCGGAAGTGTCTTTAGGGGACGACTTTAGGCTGGCTTTCGCTTCGCGGTCGGTTGGAGGTCAAGAGCGGTCATCAACTCGGAGCCGCCGCGAGCCACGCCCTCGTCGACTGACATGTTTGCATGGCCCCCTTGTAGGCGTCGCGTCCGGTGGTGCGGGCCATATAGGCCTGCTCTGCCTCGCCGAGTGAAACGCCCCCGCTCCGTCGGGCCAGGTTCAGGGCGTAGGTCACCGAGATGTCGGCCGCCGTGAACGTCTCACCGGCAAGATAGGGCGAGCGCGCAAGCTGCTGCGTCACCAGCGTCAGACGGCTCTCGAACACGCGCAGCGCCTGGCCAGCGCTCCAGTTCCCCCGCTCGGGCTCCGGCGCGAAATTGCGGGCCCCGACGACGAAGTAGATGGAGGCTGCAAGGCCGGCTTCGCCGAGGTGAAGAAACTGTTGGTAGGCCGGGAAAGCAGGATCGTCCGGCGCTGGCGCGAGCGGCGTCGGCCCGTGGCGGGCCATCAGGTACTCCATGATCGCAATCGACTCGACCATGGTGACGTCGCCGTCCTGAATGGCCGGGATGAATCCGGCTGGGTTGATGGCCAGGAACTCCGGATCTTCCTCGACGCCGGCCAGCAGGTCCACCGGCCTCAGCCGGTACGCGAGCCCCATCTCCTCCAGCAGCCAGACGACCCTAAATCCCCTCCCTTCGCCGAAGACGGTGATCACGTTCACGAATCCTTTGCTGGGCGCGGTTCAGATTCATCGCTCGACGACCGCGCGAGCGCAACCGGCTTAGGGCTCGCCTGGGCGGTCTCCGCCGCCGCGCGTCCCTGTCAAGCGCTGGGCGTCCCGCCGGCGAGCCCGATCACCCGCTCCACGGCCTGCGCGAACCCGTCCTCAGTGTTCGGGCCGGACACGAAGTCAGCCCGCGCGCGCACCGCTTCGGCGGCCTGCCCCATGGCGATGGAGAGGCCGGCGCGGGCGAACATGGGGATGTCGTTGAAACCGTCGCCGAAGACGGCGGTGCGGGCGGGCGCGACGCCGATGTGCGCGCACAGCGCGGCGACGGCGTCGCCCTTGTTGGCGCTCGGGTCGGTCACGTCCAGGTAGTAGGGCTGCGAGAGGCAGATCGAAGCCGCCTCGCCGAAACGGGCCAGCGACTGCGCCTCCACCCTCGCCAGCAGGGCGGCGTCGTCGCTCACGCCCACGATCTTGTCGACGGCGCCGATCACGTCGTCGAAGCCGCTCACCACCGCCGGATCGAAGCCCACGGTGCGGCGCTCGAGACCGACGCGCGGTCCATCGAGGCGGCGCAGGCGCCAGTCGCCGCCGGCGAACACCCAGGCGTCGACGCCGCGGCCCTCGATCAGCTCCAGGACCCCGCCCGCGACGGCGGGGGCGAGCCGATGGGCCTCGATCACCTCGCCGCCCTGCCCCACCACGGTTCCGCCGTTAAAGGCCGCGAACGCCAGGCGCACGCGCAGCGTGGCGAGCAGCGCCTCCATGCCGCGCGGCGGCCGGCTGGACACCAGGGTGAAGCCGATGCCCGCCTCGTCCAGCCGCCGCACCGCGGCGATGGCGCCGGGCGTCAGTGTCTTATCCGGCGTCACCAGGGTGCCGTCGATGTCGGAGATCACAAGCGCGATATCGCGGATCACGGGTCGCCTCGGCTGGCTGCGAGGGTCTCGCAAGCCGCTCACCCTACATCAGAGCGGCGAATGCGCGCGCCGCCAATCCTCCCTCCCCTTGGCTAGACCAGCCGATTCACACATCGTTGCAGCCGAAGGGCGGCACTTCCCTGGAGCCCCCTACCCCGGCTTCGCCGGTACTTCCCCCCTTTGGCCCCAGGGGGGAGAGGCGTTGAGCAAGCGGCGACAACGAACCCTCTCTCCCCCCCCTCTGGCCCCCTCTGGGGGGAGTACGCCCGAAGGGCGGGTAGGGGGCTCCAGCGGAGTGCGGCGCTCGCGACATCGAGCGGCGGAGATCCGTGCATCGCCTAGCTCCCCACGATGCAGAGGCTCCGACCGCCAGACCTTTACAAACTGCAAGTTTTCTGCCACTCTATGGGCCTCAGCTCCTTCTCGCGAGGCCCCCTTGTCCGCCCCATCCGCAACCGATCAACCCGCCCGCCACGCCAACGGGCGCTTCGGCCCAGGCAACCCAGGCCGGCGGGCCGGAGCGCGGGGCCGGGTGTCGCATCGGGCGACGCTGGCGATCCTCTTCGAACACCACAGGGACGAGGCGCCGGAGCTGCTGCGGCGCTCCTGCACGCCGGCCTATTTCGCGGTCCTGACGCGGATGCTCGATCGTGAGCTCGAGGTCGAAGCGCCGGCGATCGATGACTTTTCCGACGCCGAACTCGACCGCACCGTCCGCCTCGCCCGCCCTCCGCGCACCGCACTTACGGTGATTAACGGTGAGACGGGGGCCGAACCACGCCAACGCCGCCCCGGCCCCCTGCACACCGCATCTACGGTGATTAACGGTGAGACGGGGGGCCGACCCGCGCCAACGCCGATCCGGCGCCCTCCGCGCACCGCATCTACGGTGTTTAACGGTGAGACGGGGGCCCGAACCACGCCAACGCCGATCCGGCGCCCTCCGCACCGCATCTACGGTGTTTAACGGTGAGACGGGGTCTTCGTCGGCGCCGCACTCCGCTGCGACGGTGTGTGCGTCGGCAAGGTTCCATACCGACCTGTCGGCCGACCCCCGTCGACGAAACCTTGTTTCTGTCTGGGGGAGGGGAGGCGCGCCGCGCCTACAGCGCTTTGACGATGCCCTCGACCATCTTCTTGGCGTCGGAGAACAGCATCATGGTGTTGTCGCGGAAGAAGAGTTCGTTCTCGACGCCGGCGTAGCCCGCGCCCATGCCGCGCTTGATGAAGAGCACGGTGCGGGCCTTTTCCACGTCCAGGATCGGCATGCCGTAGATCGGGCTCTTGGGGTCGGTCTTGGCGGCGGGATTGGTGACGTCGTTGGCCCCGATGACGAAGGCGACGTCGGCGGTGGCGAACTCGGAATTGATGTCGTCGAGCTCGAACACCTCGTCGTAGGGGACGTTGGCTTCGGCCAGGAGGACGTTCATGTGGCCCGGCATGCGGCCGGCGACAGGGTGGATGGCGTATTTCACCTCCACGCCCAGCGCCTTGAGGCGGTCGGCCATCTCGCGCAGCGCGTGCTGGGCCTGGGCCACGGCCATGCCGTAGCCGGGGACGATGATCACCTTGGACGCGTTCTTGAGGATGAAGGCGGCGTCCTCGGCCGAGCCCTGCTTCACCGGCCGGGTCTCGATCCGGCCGCTGGCGGCGGCGGCGTCCTCGCCCCCGAAGCCGCCCAGGATCACCGACACGAACGAGCGGTTCATGCCCTTGCACATGATGTAGCTGAGGATCGCGCCGGACGAGCCCACCAGGGCGCCGGTGATGATCAGGGTGATGTTGCCCAGAGTGAAGCCGAGGGCGGCGGCCGCCCAGCCGGAGTAGCTGTTGAGCATCGAGATCACCACCGGCATGTCGGCGCCGCCGATGGGGATGATCAGGGTGACGCCGGCGACGAGCGCCAAGGAGAAGACGAGCCAGAAGGCCCACAGCGCGTGCCCGCCGCTGATCACCAGCACCACGATCAGCGCGACGACGGCCAGGGCGAGGGCGAGATTGAGCAGGTGCCGGGCCGGCAGCAGGATCGGCGCGCCTGACATGTTGCCGTTGAGCTTGGCGAAGGCGATCAGCGAGCCGGTGAAGGTCACCGCCCCGATCGCCAGGCCGACGGAAAGCTCGATCAGGCTCTCCAGCTTCACCCCGCCGGCGTCATCGATGTGATAGGCGGCGGGCGTGTAGATTGCGGCCACCGCCACGAGGCAGGCGGCAAGGCCCACCAGGGAGTGGAACGCCGCCACCAGCTGCGGCATGGCGGTCATTTCCACCCGCCGGGCGATCACCGCGCCCACGGTCCCGCCGATGAGCACGCCGCCGGCGATCAGTCCCAAGGTGACGGCGTCCAGCGCCCCCGTCCACCACAGGGTGGCCAGGGTCACGGCCACGGCAATGGCCATGCCGACCATGCCCATCTGGTTGCCGCGACGGCTGGTGACGGGGCTGGAGAGTCCGCGCAGCGCCAGGATGAAGAGGACGCCGCACAGCAGGTAGGCGAGCGAAGCGAGGTTGGCGCTCACTTGGCCTTGTCCTTGCGCCGATACATCGCCAGCATGCGCTGGGTGACCAGGAAGCCGCCGAAGATGTTGACCGAGGCGAGGCCCGCGGCCACCGCGCCGGCCCCCTTGGAGACCCACACCGAGCCGGTTCCGGCCACGCCGTGGGCGGCGGCGGCCAGCAAGGCGCCGACGATGATCACCGAGGAGATGGCGTTGGTGACCGCCATCAACGGCGTATGCAGCGCCGGGGTCACGCTCCAGACCACGTAGTAGCCCACGAAGATGGCGAGCACGAAGATCGCCAGGCGAAAGACGGTGGGATCGACGGCGTCCATGGCGGCGGCTCCTGGGCGGCTTTCAGGGGGCGGGTTTCAGGTCGGCATGAACCACGGCGCCGCCGCGCGTGATCAGCGCTTCGGCGAGGATCTCGTCGTCGAAGCTGGTGACGACGGCCCCGTCCTTGTCGATGATGAGGCCCAGGAACGCCGACAGGTTGCGGGCGTAGAGGGCGGAGGCGTCCGCCGCGATGCCGGCGAGATTGCCGACGCCGACGATCTTCACGCCGCCGATGGTCACCACCGCATCGGGCTGCGCGCCTTCGACGTTGCCGCCCTGCTCGACGGCGAGGTCCACCAGCACCGAGCCGGGCTTCATCGACGCCACCTGCGCGGCGGTGACCAGTCTTGGGGCGGGACGGCCGGGGATGAGGGCCGTGGTGATGACGATGTCCTGCTTGCGGATGTGGTCGGACACCAGCGCCGCCTGTTTGGCCTGGTATTCCGCGCTCATCTCCTTGGCGTAGCCGGCGTCGGTCTCGGCGGCCTTGAACTCCTCGTCTTCGACGGCGACGAACTTGGCCCCGAGCGATTCGACCTGTTCCTTGGCGGCCGGGCGCACGTCGGTCGCCGTGACCACCGCGCCCAGGCGCCTGGCGGTGGCGACCGCCTGCAGGCCGGCGACGCCCGCGCCGATCACGAACACCTTGGCCGGCGCGATCGTGCCGGCCGCCGTCATCATCATCGGCATGGCCCGGCCGTACGCTTCCGCCGCCTCGATCACGGCGCGATAGCCGGCGAGGTTGGCCTGGCTGGACAGCGCGTCCATCGCCTGGGCCCGGGTGATCCGGGGCACGAACTCCATGGCGAAGGCGCTGGCGCCGCTGGCGGCCAGCGCCACCAGCAGCGCCTGGTCCTGATGGGGGTTGAACAGGCCGATGACGATCGCGCCCGGCTTCAGCGCCGCGATCTCCTCCCCGGCGAGCCCACGCACCTTAAGAAGCACGTCGGCGCCGTCGATGGCGGCGGCGGCCCCGGGGACGATGCTGGCGCCGGCGGCGAGGTAGTCGGCGTCGGGGGCGGAGGCGGCCAAGCCGGCCCCCGTCTCGACCGCGACCGTCGAGCCCAAGGCGATGAGCTTCCTGATCGCGTCCGGAGTGAGGGCCACCCGTGTCTCGCCCGGGTGGCGCTCCTTGGTCACCGCCAAGCGTGCCATCGGGCTGACGCGCCGCTATTGCGACGGACTGGCGCGCAGGAAC
>Ga0302314_10008509_pt1 | contig 18238 bp, 14 predicted proteins | sample III_Palsa_N2_3_FD_200533 | JGI IMG/M metagenome (GOLD analysis project Ga0302314, IMG submission 200533) | Peat permafrost microbial communities from Stordalen Mire near Abisko, Sweden - III_Palsa_N2_3 | ecosystem: Environmental > Terrestrial > Soil > Palsa > Peat permafrost | place: Sweden...
CCGACATCCTCCTGGTCGCGATCGGCGTGCCGGCCGCGGCGGCCGTGGCGGCCCGGCTGGCGCTGCGCCGGGTGCGCATCTCCCCGCTCGGCGTCGCCCGCCGGACGACGCCGAAGCCGCCGCGGGCGTGGCGGGTGCTACCGCTGCTCGCGGGCTTCGCCGACCTCGGCTACTTCGTCGTGAACGGCAAGCCCGTCAGCCCGTCCACCCAGGTCAAGGCGTTCGTGCCCGGCTACCTGCTGATCATCGTCGGCCTTGTCATCGCGGGTCCGTGGCTCACCATGATCGCGGCCAGGGTGATGGCCCGATTGGCTAACCGGCCGGCCACGCTGATCGCCGCCCGTCGCCTGGCCGACGACCCGAAGGCCGCCTTCCGCGCCGTCAGCGGCCTGGTGCTCGCCCTGCTCATCACCACCGCGGCCGTGGTCGCCATCGCCACCCAGGACGCCGTGGACCAGACCAAGTTCGGCACCGGCGCGGTGGTGAACATGCTGACCAGCCAGCTGGCGGACCAGCAGCCCGACTACTCCTACAACGGCCAGACAGGGGCGGTCACGACGGGCGCGGGGCCGGCCGCGTCGGCCGCGCCGCTGACCGCGCGGCTGCGCGCGATCCCCGGCGTTCGGGGGCTGGTCGTGGTCCGCGCGGACCCGGGGCTGTCTATCCCCGGGACATTCCAGGGCCTGGGCGAGAACGGGAACGGCTCCGCCAGTCCGGTTCCGGCCGGCGCGGTGTCCTGCGCGCAGCTCGCGACCATGCCCGCCCTCGGCCGCTGCCCGGCCGGGGCGACCGCGGCGGCGTTCCCTGAAGACGGGTACGACGGCCCCCTGTTCGGCTTCTGGAACCTCGACAGCTTCGTCTGGCCCGCCGTGAACATCCCGGCCACCCGTCTGGACAGCCTCGGAGTCGACGCCGTCAACGTCGGGACGGACGGCTCGGTGCCAGCGGTGGAGCGAGCCAGGACGGTGCTCGAGAACGCCTACCCGGACGCCGGCCTCAACGGGCCGTCCACCCTCGGGGACCTGATCGGGCAGGACAACTCCACCAACAACGACTACCAGCAGCTCGCGAACGTGGTGATCCTGGTTAGCCTGGCGATCGCCGGCTGCACGCTCGCGGCCGGCATCGCGGCCGGGCTGGCCGACCGCAAGCGCCCGTTCAGCCTGCTGCGGCTCACCGGCGCCCGGCTGGCCACGCTGCGGCGGGTCGTGGCCCTCGAGGGCGCCGTCCCGCTGCTGGCGGTCGCCGTCGTCGCGATCGGCACCGGGTTCGGCGGCGCCGCGATGAACGCCGCGTTGCAGCAGGGGCACCCGATCGTGGCGCCAGGCGCCGCTTACTACCTCATCACCGCGGCCGGGATCCTGGTGTCGCTCGGCATCATCGCGGCCACCTTCCCGCTGCTGGCCCGCATCACCGGACCGGAGGCTGCGAGAAACGAGTAGACCCGCGTGACGGCGTGCTCCTCGGCGGACCAGGCCGGGTCCCGGTACCTGGACGCCTACGTCGGGGCGGAGTACTTCCTCGACTGGCCTACTGGGCGTAGCCCTCTCGCCCTCGGCTTCACAACCAGATCGATCCCGAACGGTCCCGGGCGACTCTTGCCCGGCTCATTCCGGGCCGAGGAGGGGGGCAGGCCCGGCTGCGGCCGCCTTCGACCGGGCTACCTCGGTCCAGGGCCGCGCCGATCCCCGGGCGACGTCGATGAGCCGCTCCAGCCGGGGGAGCGCGACCGAGATGAGGAACTCCTCGCGCTGCGGACCGGTAACGCTGACGACTTCGCGCCAGACCGACCGGCCGGCGATGAAACCCGACGCCCCGCCCTCGTCGGCCGCGATCCGGATGATGTCGGTGAACTGATCGAAGGGCACGCCGGCCGAGAGCACGGCCCACGGCCGGTCGAGGACCGCGGCGAGCCTGCGACAGCCGTCAGGCGAACCGGGGTACTCGAGCTTGAGCAGATCGATGTCGAGGTCGTTCAGCGCCCGGGCCGCCTCGATGATCGCGTCTTCGCGGGCCCGGCCGCGCAGGTCTTCGCCCGGCCGCTCGTAGACGAGGTTCTCGATCACCACCGGGACGCCCGCGGCGCGGCAGTCGAGAATGATCTCCTCGCAGACGGCGAGCGCCTCGCCGACCAGGTCCGGCTCGCCCGGGCCGGGGGCCGGGCGGTCGGCCCGGAGCTGGATGAAGAACTTGTAGGCATCGCCCCCCTGGTCCAGGAGCCACCGGGCGTCCAGTCCGGGGTCGCGGTGGGTGCGCGGCTCGCCGCGGAAGCTGCGCCGCTCCGACGGCTCCGCCGCGATGAGCAGTCCGCAGGTCGCGGCCAGCGCGTTCGCGTGCGCGATGGCGGGGACGCCGTAGGTCGGGTCGGACAGCAGTCCGGTCGCGGCCGGGGTCAGGACGCGGGCGACGTCGGCCTTCGCGGTCCGCAGGTCATCGTCGCTCGCCTCCAGCCCGACCGCCGTGAACATGCGGCGCAGCGTGTTGCGCTGGTCCATGGCGATGATGGAGAAGACGTGGCTGTCGGTGGCGATGTCGTCGAGCGTTCCCGTTCGGAGTTTCGCTGCGTGTGTCATGTCATTCTTTCTGCGATGGTGTCCTAGGCGGACAGGATGTTCTGCGGTGACTCGGATGGGCCGTCGGCGGCCGACGACTCCCGGATGAATTCGGCCAGCGGCAGGCCGCCGCCGTCGATGGCGAACGCGGCCAGCAGGGCGGCCCCGGCGACGCCCGGCTGCACGACCGGCGAGAAGCTGACCGCCTTGATCGCGTTCGTCTTGGCGGCGCGCACGCTGGCCATCTGCGTCCACCCGCCGGCCGCCACCGCCCGCCGGTGCGGGCCGACGACCTTCTCGATCTCGTCGAGCAGGAGCCGGGCCTGGTCGGCCGTGTAGCGCACGGCCGCCGTCCAGACCGAGGCCGGGGTGGCCCCGTCCCCGACGTGCAGGACGACGTCGTCCTGGGTGCGCCCGTCACCGGTCACCGAGAGCCCGGCGGGCAGGTCGCCGACGCTGAGGCTGGCGCGGTCAAGGGCGGCCCGTGCGTCCCCGGACTCCGCGCCCAGGACGGCCAGCACCCGGCGCAGCAGCAGTCCGCCGCTGACCCCGGCCAGCAGCAGGCTGGTGTCCGGCAGCACGTGCCGCCCGATCGACCAGCCGGCGTTCACGGCCGCCTGGCGCTGCGGTTCCGCCAGCATCCCGGGCAGACAGCGAGCCAGCACATCGGCCGTGCCGGACGAGTTGAAGAGCTCGTCCTGGTCGACCACGCCAGCGCCGATGGCCGCCACCGGGTGGTCGTGTCCGGCCACGGTCAGAACGGCGCCCGCGGCGCAGGCGACGACTCCGTCGTGCCGCAGGCGGCCGGCCGGCCCGCCGGCCGGCCGTTCGTCGGGCAGAATGCGGGCTGACAGCCCCGCCATCGCCGCGGCGGCGGACCACAACTCGCCCGTCCCCTGATCGATCAGGCCGGTCCTGGAAGCCAGCGACGGCTCCCGGACCAGGTCGCCGCCGAGCCCGAAGACGATCCATTCCGGCACGCTCAGCCAGGTCGACGCGGGGCTGGCCGGACACCCGCTGGCCCGGAGCCAGAGCAGCTTCGCGATGCTGGCCTGGCTCGACCACGGAAGACCGGTGGTGCGCTCGAAGGCGGCGGGAAACGCGGGGGCGGCCTGGCCCGCCTGCTCGATCTCGCGGCTGCCGCGGTGGTCGAACCAGGCGATGGCCGGCCCGGACGGCCGGCCCGCCCCGCCCAGCAGCACGCCGCTCTCGGCCATGCCGGCCACGCCGACGGCGCGTACCCGCACGGGTCCCCAGGCCGACTCAGCCTCGCGAACCGCCCGCCCGATCACGTCGACCGCCAGGCCCAGGAGCTGGTACGGATCGATCTCGGTCTGTCCGCCGCTACCGGTGCGCCACGGCGTCGGCTGCTCCACCGACGGGGCGCTGCCATGCGACCGCGACCGGGCCACCGCCTTGGCCGACGTCGTGCCGATATCCAGGCCAATGACGACCTCCGCGCGCGGCGTCATGGGCGGAGCTCCCCTGAGCCGCGTTCGATGATCCGGGCGGGAACCTGGATGCGCTCGACCGGGAGCGCGGGCTGGCCCAGGCGCGCCAGCAGCCGGGCGGCGGCGGTCTGGCCGATCTGGTGACCGGGATGGTCCACCACCGTAACGGCCGGGCGCAGGGCATCGGCCATCGGGAAGTCGCCGAACGAGACGAGGGCGATGTCGGTCCGGCCGGCCGAGTGCAGGGCCGGCACCACGCCGAGCGAGGCCCGGGTGGCGGCGCTCAGGATGGCGGTCGGCGGGTGAGCGCCGCTCACCATCGCCGACACCGCTCGCCCGGCCGCCTGGCTGGTCGAGCCGTCGGTCCTGACCAGGGATTCATCGGCCTCAATGCGGTGCCGGGCGAGGGCGTCGCGGTAGCCGCGCAGCCGGGCGGCCGAGGTCGGGATGGCGGGCGTGTCGCCGACGTAGGCGATGCTCCGATGGCCGTGGGCGATGAGATGAGCGGTGGCGTCGAACGCGGCCTGGTGGTCGTCAATCTCGACCAGGTCGGCCGCCAGGCCCGGAGCCGGCCGGTCGACCAGCACGACCGGCGCCCGCCGTGGGTCGAGCCAGGAGTGGTCACCGCCGGTCGGGCTGAGCAGCAGCCCGGCGATCCGCCGCTGCATCATCCGCTCGATGACGTCGCGCTCGATGCCCTCATCGCGGCGGGTGCTGGTCACCAGCACCGACCGTCCGTGACGGGACATCTCCAGCTCGACCGCGTCGATGACCTCGGCGAAGAACGGGTCGGAGATGGACTCCACCACGAACCCGATCGCGGTGTCGGTGCCCGCCCGCAGTGACCGGGCCATCTCGTCCGGCTGGAAGCGCAGTTCGAGCATGGTCTCCTGGACCCGCTGGCGCGTGTCCGCGGCGACCCGAGGGTCGTCGTTCAGCACCCGCGACGCGGTCCGCAGGCTCACCCCGGCCGCGTTGGCGACGTCGAGCAGCCGGGCGCTCCCGCTCACACGGTGTCCGGACGCGGGGCAGAAATCATGACCATCTCCATCTCTGCCATCGATGGCAACACGAGGCGCCGTGCTTGCCTGCCATCGATGGCGCACTCCCAGTCTGCCGTGCCGTGCCATCGATGGCAAGACTCGGCCGGAGATTTATGCCATCGATGGCAACGCTAGTCAGAAAGGTGCTCGAGCACCGATCTGACCAGCGCCTCGATCGGCTGGGAGGCGTCGAGGGCCAGGTGCGGAATGGCGGGCGGCTGCAAGTCGAGTCCGGCCAGGTAGGAGGCGGGGTCGCGAAGCTTGCTCTGGTCGCGGCCGAGGCCCCGCGCCGCCAGCCGGGCGATCAGCTCGCCGGGCGCCAGGCTCAGCCACACCATCGTGGCCGGCCCCGGGATGCGGGCCGTGGTGGCGCGCCAGGCGCAGACCCGGGACCGTTCGAGGGAAAAGGGGGCGACGAGCACCACCGGACGGCCCGCGCTCATATTGGCCGCGGCCAGCGCGAGCAGCGTGTCGTAGCGCGCGTCGCGGGTCAGGCCGGCCAGCATCGGGTCGTCCAGGTCGGGCCGCCCGGTCAGCTCCGACACCACCCGGGTCAGCGGGCCGGTGGCGACGTCGAGGTCAAGCAGCGCGGCGTCCAGGCGCGGCGCCAGGGCCATCGCCAGGGTGCTCTTTCCGGTCGCGGGGGGGCCGCCGATGAGGACGGCGGCGACGGCGCTCACCGGACGGCGAGCGCGACGGCGGCGGCCGGGCTCAGCGGCAGCGAGGGAAACAGCAGCGCCTGGTACGAATGGTAGACGTCGGGCTTGCCCGACCAGGTGGACGCGGCCGGGGTCATGTCCGGGGCGAGCTCCTGCCACCAGCCACCGCGCTTGCGGTCGATGAAGTAGCGGTCGATCTCGTCCCACCACCGCGCCGCGGCCGCCGCGAAGCGCTCGTGCCCGGTGCGCCGGTGCAGCGCGTCGGCGGCGAGGACGGCCTCGCACGCCACCCAGTGCAGGCGCGCGGTCACCACCGGCTGGCCGCCCTCGTCGACGGTGTAGATGAGGCCGGGGTGGCTGTCACGGTTCTCGGCGTCGACCACGGCCGTATCGAAGAGCGCGATCGCCGCTTCCGACAGCCAGGCCGGGGGCGCGGCCTGCGCGGCCTCGAGGTCAAGTAGCAGGCGGGCCCATTCAAAGGAATGACCGGGCGTGGTGCCGTAGGGCCGGAACTGATCGCTCGGGCGGTCGATGTTGTAGTCAAGCAACGGCCGCCACCGCGCGTCGTAGTGCTCTGGGACCCGCCAGGAGTTGGCCCGGGCGTTCCGGTCGATCAGCCGCGCGGCGATCGAGGCGGCGCGCTCGTGCCAGACGGGGTCGCCGGTGACGTCGCCCGCCGCCAGGTAGGCCTCCACCGAGTGCATATTGCTGTTGGCCCCGCGGTACGGCTCGGACTCGGTGAAGTCGGCGTTCCAGGATTCCACCGCGCAGCCTTCCGCCTCCGACCAGAAGCGCCGCTCGATGACGGCGGCCGCGGCCGCGAGGACGGCGGCCGCCCCGGGTATCCCCGCGGCCGTCGCGCTGGCTCCCGCCAACAGCGCGTGCGCGTGCGCGTAGTTTCCCTTAGCGGAGTCGATGACCCGTCCGGAGCGGTCCGTGGCGGTAAACCAGCCGCCGTTCGCGGTGTCCGCGTATCGACTGCCGAGAGCGGCGATTCCGGACGCCGCCAGGGAGTCGGTCCCGGCTACCCCTTGCAGGTGGGCGAGCGCAAACACATGGGTCATGCGCGCATTGATATAGAGCGGGCACGGCTGCGCCGGGTCCACCGCGCCGTCGTCGCCCAGCCACCCGAACCCGCCGTCCGGCAGCTCGGCCCCGCGTCCGAACTTGAGCAGTCGACTCGCTTCGACCCGTCGCCACGGCGCTGTTCCGGGCTCGCTCACTGTCGTTCCTTCCCTAGTCGGGGCCGGTCATGGTCGCAGTTCGCCCGAGCCCCTGGGGATGAGGTGAACGGGTAGGACGGTGCGGCGGCGCGGTTCGGCTAGGGGATCCTCGATGCGCTGCAGGAGTCGTTCGACGGCGACATGCCCGAGCCTGGCCGGATCTTGGTCCACGACCGTGACCGCGGGGGTGAGGGCCGCCGCCATGGGAAAGTCACCGAACCCGACCAGGGCCACGTCGCTGCGATCGGCCTGCTTCAGGGCCTGGACGAGCGCCATCGTGCAGGGGATGTTCGCGGAGAAGACGGCGGTGGGGGCGTTGGGCGCCGCCAGTCGCTTCACGAGCTCGGCCGCGGCCTCGTCGGGTGATTCGCCGGGCATGCAGATCAGATCGGGACTGCTGTCCAGCCCGATGTCGGCGACCGCCGACCGGTAACCTTTCAGCCGGCGGCGCGTCGTCGTCACCGGGGTGGAGAGGCCGAGGAAGGCCACCCGCCGGTGACCATGACCGGCGAGGTGGGCGACCGCCTCGCGCGCGGCACCCAGGTCGTCCTCGATCACGTACACGGCGGAGAGCCCTTTTGGCGCCCGGTCGACGAACACCATGGGCGTGCGCTCCTGCCACGGGGCCAGGTAGGACTGGTCCGCGCTCACGCACGCCACGATCAGGCCGCTGATCTGCCGCCGCAGCAGCGCCTCGAGCGCCGCGCGCTCACGTTCGGCGGCCAGGCTCCCACGGCCCCCGTGGAACAGGCTGGTGATGACGACCGCCATGCCGCGCCCCACCAGATCGACCTCGATGCTCCCGGCCATCGCCGCGAAGAACGGATCGGCGATGTCGGGAACGGCCAGGCCCACCGCCGCATCGGCGCCGACCCGAAAGCTGCGGGCCAGCAGGTTGGGAACGTAGTTCAGCTTCTGCATCGCCCAGCGAACCCGCTCGCGGGTCTCCTCGGTGACGTGGGCATCGTCGTTGAACACCCGCGATACGGTCTTCGCGCTCACTCCGGCGACGCGAGCGACGTCACGCATGGTGGTCATCAAGGATCGCCTCCAGATTGGGCGCCCGCTCCGGCGACACCAGGGGCATGCCCGGCAGATTCGAGCGATGCCGGTCCGATTGCGAAGGATCCCCCGGTGGCGGCACCGGGGGACCAATCGGTGCGGATACTACCAGCGACGTTTTAGCAGGACGTCTTGTAGATCGCTGCCTGGCTGGCCGCCGAGCTCAGGTTGGCGGTGGTGATGATGGTGAACTTGGTGCCGATCTTCGGCGTGGTCGGCTTGCCCTGCAGCGCGGCGACCGCCTGCTCCACCGCATCGGTCCCGATCGTGTAGGGCGACTGGGCGATGAGCGCCTGCACGGTGCCCTGCTGCAGCGCGGTGATCTCATCGGGCTCGGCGTCGAATCCGACGACCTTCACCTTGCCGGACTTGCCGGCCTGGCGGATGCCAGTGGCGGCGCCCTCGGCCGAGAACAGGTTGGTCGCAAAGATGGCGACGATGCCCGGGTCCTTCTGCAGCTCCGCCAGCGTGACCTGCGCGGCCAGCGCCGCGGTGTCGTTGTCGTACTGCACGCCGAGGTAGCTGAACTTGGGGTCGGCCTTGACCGCGGCCGCGAAGCCCGAAGTGCGCTCATCGGTGGTGCTGATGCCGGGCTGCGTGTTGACCACGAACACCTGGCCGCCGCCCGGCACGAGCTGCTTGACCGCGGCGAAGGCATCCGCCCCGCCGGCCGTGTTGTTCGACGAGATCTGCGAGACGGCCCCGGAGGGGTCAGTCAGTGTGGTGTCAACCAGAACGACCTTGATGCCGGCCGCCATGGCCTGGGCGATCGGCGGCCGGCTGGCCGTCACGTCGTCCGGGGCGATCATGATCGCGTCGGGGTGGGCCGCGGTGACCGACTCGATGATCGGGTTCTGCAGCGAGGATTCGAACTGCGCGGGTCCCTGGATGTTGACGGTGTCGCCCAGCGTCTTGGCCTCGGCCTGCATGCCGCAGCCCATCGTGACGTAGAACCCGTCGCCGGCCACGCCCTGGATGAACGTCAGGCTGTAGGACTTGCCGCCGCTCGAGGCTCCGCTGGTCGAGGATGCGCTGGTCGATGCTCCGGAGGAGGTGGATGCGGCGGCGGACGCGCCAGCCGCGGTCGTCGACGAACTTGATGACGAGCACGCTGCTGTGACGCCCACCAGCAACACTGCCGCCGCACCTGCGGCTGGTACCGACAAGGACCGCTTCATACCTGCTCCTTCGTGTGAAGTTTGAGTTCGGCTGCCGGTCCTTTTCGGCTTCTGGCAACCTCGCGGAAACATATGGGTTGATGGTGCAGCAGTCATGTCACCGGTGTCAAGGAGTCCATGTCTTGTTATTTTTTCGGATGGAACCGATGCGCCAGCCAGGAGATATCGTTTTCAGATCAGGTCTTGACATCGGTGACATGAAGAGTCACCCTCTTCGTAACTCATTGCGGGATAGCTACAGCCGCGTTGCGGCGCCAGTGATGGACTCGGCGACGACGCCGCCTCGCGTCGATGCCGTGGTCGATAAGGAGTGGTTCGATGAGCCCAACGCTGCAAGCACGGGACATTACGAAGGTGTACGGCCACGTCAGTGCGCTGTCCGGTGCCGACTTCGATGTGGACGCGGGCGAAGTTGTCGCGCTCATCGGTGACAACGGGGCGGGCAAGAGCACGCTGGTCAAGATCCTGTCCGGCACGGAGACGCCGACCTCGGGCGAGATCCTGATCGACGGCAAGCCGGTCACGATTACGGGACCGCTCGCAGCGCGCCAGTACGGGATCGAGACGGTGTACCAGGACCTGGCCCTGGCGCCTCACCTCAACCCCGTGCAGAACATGTACCTGGGCCGCGAGATCATGCGCCCGGGGATCATGGGGCGGCTGGGGTTCATGGACAAGGCGGCGATGCGCGCCGGCAGTAAGCAGGCGTTCGATGAGCTGGGCGCGACGGTGCGCAACTTCTCCGGCACCGTCGGCGCGATGTCGGGCGGCCAGAAGCAGGCGGTCGCGGTAGCCCGCGCGGCCGCGTGGGGCAAGCGGGTCATCTTGCTCGACGAGCCGACCGCCGCCCTCGGCGTGGTGCAGACCAAGGGCGTCCTCGACCTGATCCGCCGGGTGCGCGACCGGGGACTCGGCGTGGTGTTCATCAGCCACTCGATGCCTGCCGTGATGGGGGTCGCCGACCGGGTGGAGGTCATGCGGCTCGGCCACCGGGTGGCCAGCTACAGAGCGAAGGACACATCGATGGAGGAGCTGGTCGGGGCCATGACAGGCGCTGTGACGCAGGAGAACGGGTCATGACCGGGCAGACCACCGCGCCTCCGGCCGAAGTCGTGCCGAGCGAAGAAGAATCGTCCGGCGTGCTGGCGCGGATCAGCCGGATCCAGGCGCTGCAGATCATCGGCGTGCTCGCCGTGATCATCATCATCTTCTCCGCCCTCAAGCCGCACAGCTTCCTGACGGTCTTCAACATTCGCGGGATCGTGCAGGACACGTCCATCCTGGCGGTGCTTGGCGTCGGGATGACCTTCGTCATCATCACTGGCGGCATCGACCTGTCGATCGGCAGCGTCCTGGTCTTCAGCGGAGTCGTCGCGGACAAGTCGATGGCGGCGATGGGCACGCAGGGCTGGGGGGCCGCCATCGTCGGCCTCCTGGTCGCCGTCGGCTGTGGGCTGGCCTGGGGGCTACTCAACGGGTTCTTCATCGCCAAGGCGAAGGTTCCGCCGCTCATCGTCACGCTCGGCTCGCTAGGGGCGGCCCTCGGCCTGGCGGAGGTGATCACCGGGGGAGTGGACCTGCGCGACATCCCGAACGTCATGGTCAACGACATCGGGTTCGGCAACATCTTCTGGCAGATTCCCTGGCTGGCGGTCATCGCGGCGATCATCGTGGTGATCGGCATCGTGCTCCTGCACCGGACGCGTTTCGGGCTGCACACCTACGCGATCGGGTCAAACCCCGAGGCGGGCCGCCGTTCCGGCCTGAACGTCTCCGGCCAGCTGATCGCGGTCTACGCCCTGTCCGGCCTGCTGGCCGGATTCGCCGGCTGGCTCAACCTGGCCTTCTACCAGTCGACCACGATCGCCGGCCAGAGCACGACCAACCTGTCCGTGATCGCCGGCGTCGTCATCGGTGGCACCAGCCTGTTCGGCGGTTACGGGTCCATCTTCGGCAGCATCGTCGGCCTGTTCATCCCGGCCACCCTCCAGGACGGATTCGTGATCATCGGTATCCAGCCGTTCTGGCAGCAGGTCGTGGTGGGGGCCGTGCTCATCGCCGCGGTCTACGTCGACCAGCAGCGGCGCGCAGCCGCCCTGCGCGGCGGCAGAAGGACGATGACGGGCAACCTGCTGCACCACCTGGCCAGCAGCAGGCAGGCGGCGCCGGCCCGGGAGTTACCCCGCACGCCGCCAGCCTCATGACACCAAGCTCAGCCGCCTAGGAGCGCAATGAAAGCCGTTGTCTACGACTCGCCGCGCAGTTTCACCATCACCCAGGTCCCGACACCGGAGCCGGGACCTGGTGAGGTGCGCGTGCGAGTGCAGCAGACAGGGATCTGCGGAACCGACCTCCATATCCACAACGGCAAGTTCTTCGCCGAGTTCCCGCTGACCCCCGGCCATGAGCTGGTCGGACCGGTGGACGCTCTGGGCGACGGCGCCGAGGGATTCAGCGTCGGCGAGTACGTCGCGGTCAATCCCAACCTGAACTGCGGGCACTGCCAGTACTGCCGGGTGGGACGCACGTTGATGTGTGCCAACCTCAAGGGGCTGGGCACCAACTGGCCCGGGTCGTTCGCCGAGTACGTTGTGGTCCCCGCCAACCTGGTGTTCTCGGTCGACGGCATCGACCCCGACACGTCCGTGTTCACCGAGCCGACGGCGTGCGCCATGCACGGCCTGCAGACGCTGAGCCCGCCGCCGGGGAGTTCGGCCCTGGTCTTCGGGGCCGGGCCCACCGGTCTGCTGCTCGCCCAGCTCATCGCGCGCGGCGGCGCCGCCAGCGTGACCGTGGCGGCGTCGTCGGCGTTCAAGCTCAGCCGGGCGCAGGAGCTCGGGATCGACCAGACCTTCCTCATGGACCGCGCCGACCTGGCCGGCGACGCCGCCGCGCTGCTGGCGGCAAGCGGCGGGTTCGACGTGGTCGTCGACGCCACCGGGGCGGCGGCCGTGTCGGAGCAGTGCGTGCCGCTGACCCGCAGCGGCGGCACGGTCATGTTCTACGGCGTGACCGAGCCGGAAGATCTGGTGCGGATCAGCCCCTACGACGTGTTCCGGCGCGAGATCACCATCAAGGGGTCCTTCGCGGAGATCGATTCGTTTCCCGCCGCGATCGCGGCCCTGCGGACCGGGCGCGCGCGCACCGACGGGCTGATCACGCACCGCTTCAAGCTCGACGAGTACCCGGGCGCGCTTGAGGCGCTGCGCAGCGACCGGACCGTGCACAAGATCATCATCGAGTGCTGGCAAGCGTGAGCCCCGGCTCGCCCCGCCCGGCCCGGGCCGCTGACCCCCGCCGGGCGGCGAGCCCGGTCGCCGTCCTCGGACTCGACCTCGGGACCAGCTCAGCCAAGGCGGTCGTTATCGACACCGAGGGCAACCTCCTTGCCCAGGCGTCCGCAGGCTACATCGTGACCTCGGCCGAGGCAGGCCACGCCGAGAGCGAGCCGGAAGACTGGTGGAGCGCGGTGACCGCGTGTACCCGCGAAGCCGTTCACGCGTCCGGCACCCGGCCTGCCGCGATCGGGCTGTCGGGACAGATGCACGGCCTGGTGCTGACCTCGCCCGACGGCGGGGCGCTGCGTCCCGCCCTGCTCTGGCCCGACTCCCGGGCGGTCAGCGCCCTGCGCGCTTATCGGCTGCTCGGCTCGGCGGCGCTGGCCAGGCTGGCCAACCCGCTCACCCCGGGCATGGCCGGTCCGCTGCTGCTGTGGATCGCCGAGCACGAACCGCGCAGCTACGCCGCCGCCCGCTGGGCGCTGCAGCCCAAGGACTGGCTGCGGGCCCGCCTGACGGCTGAGTTCCACGCCGAGCCGAGCGACGCGTCGGGGACCTTGCTCTACGACGTGCCGGGTGATCGCTGGGACCTGGCGACGCTTCGAGACCTGGGTCTCGATGCCAGGCTGCTGGCGCCGCTGCTGCCTTCGTCGGCGGCCCCGGCCGGCCGCCTCACCCCGGCCGCCGGGACCGAGCTCGGGCTGCCCGCCGGCCTCCCGGTGGCGGCCGGGGCGGCCGACACGGCCGCCGCGCTGCTCGGCAGCGGCCTGGTCAGCGGCGATGACATCCAGCTCACGGTCGGCACCGGCGCGCAGGTCATCCGCCCGGTGACCAAGCCCGTCAGCCGGGTCGACGCCGGGGTCAACCTGTACCGGTCCGCCCTCCCCGACGGGTGGTACCAGATGGGCGCCACCCTCAGCGCAGGGCTCAGCCTCAACTGGGTGCGCGAGATCATGAACGCCAGCTGGGACGAGCTGTACGCCAGCGCCGGTCATCAGGGCCGGGCCGACGACCCCCTCTTCGTCCCGCATCTGTCCGGGGAACGCACCCCTCATTCCGATCCGGCGCTGCGCGGCTCGTGGACCGCGTTGGCGCTGGCGCACGACCGGACGTCGCTGATGCGGTCCGCGCTGGAAGGGACCGCGTTCTCCATCCGCGACGCGCTGGACGCCCTGGTGGCGGACGATCACCCGACGCAGCTGCGGCTGGCCGGCGGCGGCACCCTGGCCGCCGGCTGGCGGCAGCTGCTGGCGGACGTCCTTGGCGTCCCGCTGTTCGCGGTGGACGTGCCCGCGGCATCCGGCCGGGGCGCGGCCCTGCTCGGCGCCCACGCTGCGGGCCTGGTGAGCCTGGCCGACATCCAGGGGCCGCTGGCGCCCTCGGCCCGTTTGGTGGCCGAGCCGGACCCGGCGGCGGTCGCCTTCCACGCGCAGCGCCGCGCGCGATTCGGTCGCGTCGTCACCGCAATCACAACCGCCCAGCGATCCGCGGGCGAGCTCACGGACTGCGCGGGAGGAACGTCGTGACTCACCTGACCGAGAAAACCCTGACCCGGCTGAACGCGGCGGTTGCCGTTCCGCGTTACGACCGCCACGACGTCAGCACCGGAATCGTGCACATCGGCGTCGGCAATTTTCACCGCTCGCACCAGGCGGTGTACCTAGACACGCTGATGAACAGGGGCGCCGCGCTCGACTGGGGCATCTGCGGTATCGGGGTGCAGCCGTCCAACACCGGGATGCGCGATGCGCTGGCCGCCCAGGACGGCCTCTACACCCTCGTCATTCGCCATGGTGACGGCACCTGGGACGCCCGTGTGATCGGGTCGATCGTCGAGTACCTGCTCGCGCCCGACGACCCGGAGGCCGCGGTCGAGAAGATGGCCGAGCCGGGCATCAGGATCGTCTCGCTCACCGTCACCGAAGGCGGCTACGGCCTCAATGCCGTTACCGGTGAATTCGACCCGACCGGCGAGTCGGTCCTGGCCGACCTGCGACCGGGATCGGTCCCGCGCACCATCTTCGGCCTGGTGACCGAGGCGCTCGCGCGCCGCCGGGCGCGCGGCCTGCCCGCCTTCACAATCTTGTCCTGTGACAACATCCAGGGCAACGGAGACGTGGGCCGGCGCGCGTTTACCGCGTTCGCCCGGCTGCGCGACCCGGATCTCGCCGACTGGATAACCGCCCACGTTCGCTTTCCGAACTGCATGGTCGACCGGATCACGCCCAAGACCACCGACGAGGACCGGGCCGAGCTCAACCGCCGGTTCGGCATCGATGACCGGTGGCCGGTGCTGTGCGAGCCGTTCACCCAGTGGGTGCTCGAGGATGACTTCACCGACGGCCGGCCGCCGCTCGAAGACGTCGGCGTGCAGATCGTGCCCGACGTTGAACCCTACGAGCTGATGAAACTGCGGCTGCTCAACGCCAGCCACCAGGCCCTGTGCCACCCGGGTCGGCAGGTCGGGTATCGCTTCGTGCACGAGGTCAGCACCGACCCGCTGTTCGCGCGGTTCCTGCTCGACTACATGACGCGGGAAGCCATTCCCACGCTCCGACCCGTTCCCGGCGTTGACCTGCTCGGGTACGCGAATCAGCTGATCGAGCGGTTTGCCAACCCTGAGGTCCGCGACACGGTGGACCGACTGTGCGCCAACGCGTCCGACTGCATTCCCAAGTTCCTGCTGCCCGTCATCCGGGAGCAGCTCGCGGTCGGAGGGCCGGTCACCCGGTCGGCCGCCGTCGTGGCCAGCTGGGCCCGCGACGCCGAGGGCAACGACGAGAACGGCACGCCGCACGAGCTTGACGACGACCTCGCCCCGCAGCTGCAGGCGGCGGCGGGCCGGCAGCGCCGCCACCCGACCGCATTTCTGGACGACAACCGCGCGGTCTTCGGCGAGCTGGCCGACGACACTCGGTTCACCGCCGTCTACCGGTCGATCCTCAGCTCCCTGTTCGACCGGGGCGTAAGAAAAACGTTCGCCGATCTTGACCACTACGCGGCGCCGGCCCCGGCCGGGCAGTCGCCGCCGGTCCCGCTTAAGGAGGCGCCGTGACCAGCATGCGGCAGGTCGTCATCTACCCCGGCCAGATCGCGGTTGAGACCGCCGGCATCCCCGCTCCCGACCCGCACGAGGCTCTGGTCCGCACGCTGGTAGCCGGCGTTTGCGGCTCCGACCTGCATGCCGCCCGCGGGCGTCACCCCTTCGTCGCGCTGCCCTACCGCCCCGGCCACGAAGTGGTCGGGATCATCGAGGCGACGGGCTCCGCCGTGGCGGGGATCGTGCCCGGTCAGCGGGTCACGGTGGTGCCCTACCTGCCCTGCGGGCGGTGCAAAATGTGCGCCTCTGGGCGGGAGAACCTGTGCGAGAACCTCGGGTTCTTCGGCTGCGGCTACCGCCAAGGCGGCATGGCCGAGCACTTCACCGTGCCCGCCGACCGGTTGTTCCCGGTGCCGGACACGCTTGACGATCACGCCGCCGCGCTGATCGAGCCGCTGGCGACGCCGGTGCACGCGGTCCGCCTCGCGGGCGACGTGGCCGGCCGTTCGGTCGCCGTCCTCGGAGCCGGGACGATCGGGCTGCTCACGCTCGCGGTGCTGCGAGCGCGCGGCGCGCGGACGGTCATCAGCACCGATCCCAATCCGCGTAAACGCGACCGGGCGATCGCGCTCGGCGCCGACGACGCCATCGACCCGCGCACCCCTGACCTGGCCGGCCAGGTGCGGAAAGCGCTCGGCGGAAGCGCCGACGTCGTGTTCGACTGCGCCGCCGTGCAGTCGTCGATGGACCAGGCGATCGCCATCGCCGACAAGGGCGGCACGGTGGTCGTGGTCGGCGTGCCGGCCACGGAGGTCACCGTCCCGCTGCCCGTCATCCAGGACCACCAGATCCGCATCCAGGGCAGCGCCACCTATCTACCGGAAGACTTCAGGGAGTCGGCCGACCTGCTCCGCACCGGGGTCGTCAGGCGTACAGACTTCGTGACCGCCACCCGTCCGCTCGCTCAGGTCGCCGAGGCCTTCGAGCTCGCCTGGTCGGGAAACCATGTGAAGGTCCTCGTCACCGTCGCCGAGCGGTAAGCCAGGCACTCGTGCCGGCTCGGTCGCGATCGCGGCCCTGCCGCGCTTGTCCTCACATTCACTCCAGACTAGAATCCGAGTCTACTATCTTAGGTCAAGATTCGTCGCATGGTCATCTCATGCAGTGTGTTGTCTCGCGCATCGAAATGAAGCTGGATTCTAGTATCTAGGGAAGGGCTTCGGGCATGCCGATGCCAGCTGGTTTGCCGGTGTTCGACACGATGATCGGGTTCCCGCACGAGGGGTTCGAGCAGTACGACTTCATCCGGCGGCAGACGCGCGACAGGGGCTCGCTGGAGGAGATGCAGTTCCCGGCCGAGTACATGTTCAAGAACGTGCCCAAGGACCTGCCGACCTCGGACCCGGTAGCGGTGACCCTGCACGAGATGGACCGCTTCAACATCACCAAGGCCCTGATCGGCGTGTCCGACCCCACCTCGAAACTGGCACTCAAGCGGCATCCCGACCGGTTCGTCGCGTCGGGCGCGGTGACCGACCCGAACGATGTCTCGGGCAGCGTGCGGGCGATCAGGCAGGAGTACGAGGAGCACGGCATTCGGGCCACCTCGGTCTTCCCGGCCGGGACCTTCCCGCAGGTGGCGATCGACGACCCGAAGATGTACCCGGTTTACCAGACGTGCGTCGACCTTGGCATCCCGATCTTCGTCTGCGCCGGCGTCCCGGGTCCGCGGCTCAAGTACGCGCCGCAGGAGGTGGCCAGGATCGACACCGTGATGTACGACTTTCCTGAGCTCGTCTTCATCACCCGCCACGGGTGTGAACCGTGGGAGGAGCTGGCGTGCAAGCTGATGCTCAAGTGGCCGAACCTGTACTACTCGACCTCTGCGTTCGCCCCGAAGTACTACCCGGAGGCGGTCATCAAGTACGCGAACTCCCGCGGGGCGGACAAGATCATCTACGGCGGCTACTTCCCGATGGGGCTGTCGCTGGAACGGATCTTCGGTGACCTGCCGACCGTGCCGTTCCGGGACGAGGTCTGGCCCAAGTTCCTCTACCAGAACGCGGCCCGCGTGCTGAAAATCGAAGGCTGACGGCGGCTGCTATGCCGATCGCGCTCACCGATGACCAGCTCGCGCTGGCCGAGGCAGTCGCCAAGGTCTGCGCCCGGCACTGCGACACGAGGCAGACCCGGGCCCGCCTGGACGACTACGCGGCTGGCCGCCGCCCGGCCCTATGGACGGCGTTCGCCGAGCAGGGCCTGCTCGGCCTGCACCTGCCGCCGTCGCATGGCGGCGACGGGGCCGGGCTGGTCGAGCTGGCCACGCTGGTTGAGGAGACGGCGGCCCAGCTGGTCCCCGGGCCGCTCCTGCCGACGCTGCTGACCAGCACGATCATCGACCGCTACGGATCACAGGCGATTCGCGACGCGCTGCTGCCAGCGTTCGTCGCGGGCGCGACCGCGGCCACCGCGACGACGGGTGACGGACTCACGGCGACCGTGAACGGAGACTGCATGACGGTCACCGGGTCGAGCAGTCCGATCCTCGGTGCGGCCGCCGCGCAGACGCTGGTCCTCGGCGCCCGCGACGAGGGCGGTACGGCCAGATGGTTCGTCTTGCCCTCAGAGCAGCTGGCTGCGGCCGCGGTGAGCGCGCTGCGCGGCGTCGACCTCACGCGGGACATCGCCCGGGTGCGGCTGGACGGCCTGCGCGTGCCCGCCGAGCACTGGCTGCAGGTGGATTCGGCCACGC
>Ga0302314_10008510_pt1 | contig 18238 bp, 17 predicted proteins | sample III_Palsa_N2_3_FD_200533 | JGI IMG/M metagenome (GOLD analysis project Ga0302314, IMG submission 200533) | Peat permafrost microbial communities from Stordalen Mire near Abisko, Sweden - III_Palsa_N2_3 | ecosystem: Environmental > Terrestrial > Soil > Palsa > Peat permafrost | place: Sweden...
CGGCCGCGGGCGATGTCGCCCATCACCAGGGCGTCGAAGCCCTCCGGCGCCCCAGCGAGGGTAAGGGCCCCGGCGTCGTGGATGACTGCCTTCATGTCGTTTGGGCTGGACAGGAGCTTTCGCCTTCAGGTTTGGCCGGACGGGGGGCCGGAGGCCTCGCCCGGACGGAAGGCCCGCAGGCGGGCCAACAGGTCATGGTCGAACGCCGCCGGTACGGGAAGCGATCCCAGGATCCAGGCGTAGATGTCGTGGTCGTTCTGTTCGAGCAGGGCCTCGAAGCGGTCGAGCTCGTCCGATGTCATCAACGGAGCATAGCGGTCCGCGAACGGCCCGAGGATCAGGTCCGCCTCGCGAAAGCCCCGCCGCCACGCGCGGAACCTGACTCTGTTGACCTTCGCCCCATACATCGAAGTGGCGGATATAGGCCCCGCTGCGGCGTCGCGCCAGGGAGCACGGTGGACCTCGGTGGCCGCAACGAGCCGCTCCCGGCGTTCCGGCCGGCCCGCTGATCGCGATCTTGAAAGGGCAACAAGGCCGATCACCGCGTGATATGGCGCTTGGGATAGCGCGCGAGGAGGGGCGAATGGCAAGGTCGAGGTTGGAGCGGGTCATGCAGGCCGGCCTGTTCGCGTCGCGCTGGCTGCTCGCGCCCTTTTACGTGGGCCTGGTGGTCGGTTTGGTCAGCCTGCTCGCCGTATTTCTCGTCTCCCTCGGCGTTCAGCTCGCCGGTCTGACCCACGCGCCGCTGGCGAAACTACCGGAGGCGGGGATCCTGATGTCGCTGTCGCTGATCGACCTGTCGTTGACGGCGAACCTGGTCATCATCGTCATCCTGTCCGGCTACGAGAACTTCGTCTCGCGCATCGATGGAGTACAGGACGCCGACCGTCCGTCGTGGATGGGTAAGGTCGATTTCTCGGGGCTCAAGATCAAGCTGATCGGTTCGATCGTGGCGATTTCCGCGATCGCCCTGCTTCGAACCTATCTTGAAATCGGCGACCATCCGCCCGACCAGGGCACCCTGGTGTGGCAGGTCGTCATCCTGCTGGCCTTCGTGGTCTCCGGCGTCCTGCTGGCGATCATGGACCTGATCGTCTCGCGCACCGAGCAACGCTGAGAGGCGAACCTCTCGCTATGTCTCGGCGTCGCGAAAATAAGGTTGCACATCGCCCTGAAGCTTGAGGGTCATCGGCTTGCCCTGGCGGTTGACGGTCGAGCCGACAGACAGGCGCACCCAACCCTCGCTGACGCAGTATTCTTCGACGTTGGTCTTCTCCACACCCTTGAAACGCACGCCGACGCCACGCGCCAGCGTGTCCGCGTCGTGGAAGGGACTCTCGGGATCGACAGACAAACGGTCGGGCGGTGTCTCGCTCATGGCGGGGTGATATCGACGCGCGGCCCGCCGGTCCAGCCGATCCGGAGAACACGTCCTCCTTCCCCCCGCGTGGGGAGGGAGGAATGCTATGCTAGCCGCATGAGGCCCGAGATTCTTTTTCCGCTCTTCGGTCCGATCGGCTCGCTCAAGGGTGTCGGGGAGCGGGTCGCGCCATTGCTGGAGCGGGTGGCGGCCGGATCGCGGGTGCGCGACCTGGTCCTGCTGCCGCCGCAGGGCCTCGTCCATCGTCGACGGGCGTTCGCGCACGACCTGATCGACGGAGAGGTCCAGACCCTGACCGTCACGATCGACGCCCACGCCAGGCCCTCGCGTCCGGGCCTGCCGTGGCGCATGCGCGCCCACGACGACACGGGCGGCTTGATCCTGACCTACTTCAAGACGTTCGGGCCGCAGCTGCAGGAGCGTCATCCCGTCGGATCGGTGCGTGTCGTCAGCGGCAAGGTCGAGCGGGACCGGCTGGGGGCCATGCAGATCGTCCACCCCGACTACCTCGTGCCGCCCGAACGCGAGGGCGAAATCCCCGACGCCGAGACGGTCTATCCGGCCACCGCGGGTCTTCCCTCGCGCAGCGTCAGGCGCTTCGTAACGGCGGCGCTGGAACGGGCCCCAATGCTTCCCGAATGGCTGGACCCGGCGTGGATCCAGCGCCAGGGCTGGCCAGCCTGGCGCCCCGCTCTGGAGGCGTTGCATGCGCCGGCGTCCGAGGCCGACCTCGGCGTTCAGGCGCCTCACCGCCGGCGCCTGGCCTTCGACGAGCTGCTTGCCCACCAGCTGGCGCTCACGCAGCGCAAGCGCGGCCGGCGGGAGGTCGCCGCGCCGGTCGTCCAGCCAAGCGAGATGGCGGACCAGGCCCAGGCCGCCCTCCCCTTCCGCCTCACCGGGGCTCAGACGCTGGCGCTGGCGGAAGTCCGCGGCGACCTGATGTCTGGCCGTCGGATGACCCGCCTCCTGCAAGGCGATGTCGGCGCCGGGAAGACCGTCGTCGCGCTGTTGGCGATGATAGACGTTGCGGCGGCCGGCCTGCAGTCGGTGCTGATGGCGCCGACGGAGATTCTGGCGCGCCAGCATTTCGAGACCCTTCGCGATCCCCTCGCGGCCCGGGGGGTGAGGAGCGTGCTCCTGACCGGGCGCAGCAAGGGCGCCGAACGCGAGCGCCTGCTCGCCGAGCTCGAAACCGGCGCGGCGCAGATCGCCGTGGGCACCCACGCCCTCTTCCAGGACACGGTGGCCTTCAAGGCCCTCGGCCTCACCGTCATCGACGAGCAGCACCGTTTCGGGGTTTCCCAACGGGGGCGTCTGCGGGCCAAGGGCGAGGCCGCCCACCTGCTGGCGATGTCCGCGACGCCGATCCCCCGCACGCTGGAGCTGACGCTCTATGGCGATCTCGACGTCTCCAACCTGAGCGAGAAGCCGCCCGGGCGGACCCCGGTCGACACGCGCGTCCTGCCAATGCCCCGGTTGGGGGAGGTGGTGGACCGGCTGAGACGGCGTGTCGCCGACGGCGCCCAGGCATTCTGGATTTGCCCCCTGGTCGCAGAGTCCGAGTTGCTGGACGTCGCGGCGGCGGAGGCCCGCTTCGCGGCTCTGGCCGATACATTCGGCGACAAGGTGGGCCTGGTCCACGGCCAGCTGGCTCCTTCCGAAAAGGACGCCGTCATGGCGCGGTTCGTCGCCGGAGAACTGGCCGTGCTGGTGGCCACGACCGTGGTCGAGGTCGGCGTCGATGTTCCGGCGGCCACCATCATGGTGATCGAACAGGCCGAGCGTTTCGGCCTGGCGCAGCTGCACCAGTTGCGCGGGCGGGTCGGACGCGGCGCGGGCCAGAGCAGTTGCCTGCTTCTCTACGATCCGCCCCTGTCGGATGTCGCAAAGCGCCGCCTCGACATCCTGCGCCAGAGCGACGACGGTTTCCTGATCGCCGAGCGCGACCTCGAGCTGCGCGGCGGCGGCGATCCGCTCGGCCTCGCCCAGAGTGGCTTTCCCGCCTACCGCCTGGCCGACCCTATCGCCCACCGCGACCTGATCGCGGTCGCCGCCGACGACGCCCGGCTCGTCCTCGCCCGCGACCCCGACCTCGCCTCCCCGCGCGGCCGCGCCCTCCAGATTCTGCAGGAACTCTTCGACTGGCGCCCCGACGGTTCGCTCAGCGAGGTGGGGTAGAACCATGAATTTCCGCAGCTATTTCACGGACTCCCCGGTCAGGTAGTCACCCCCGCGGCCGACCGGCCAGCCAGGCCGTCGCCCGGGTCTGGGCGTCGGCTTCGAGATCCGCCCAGAAGAGGTTGTAAGGGGCCACCCGCAGGTGTTCGGCCCAGCCGCCCTGCGGACGCAGCAGCGCCGAACGCGGGCGGGTGACCCTCAGAATGCCGTCGACGCACTGGGCGCCGACCTGCCTGGCCATGAAGCCGGGGCGGGCGCCCCACTCGAGACCGGTGGCGTTGGCGGCGCCGCGGTTGAACCGGGGCAGCGCCTCGGCGTCGGTCGCCTCGCCGAGGAGCGGGTTGACGCACAGCGGCAGGCGGCCATTCAACCCCGTCAACCGACCTTTGTCGTTCCAGACCAGGCTGCGGTTCATGACCCGCTCGCTGCGCCCAAAGTCGAGCCAGGGCGCGGAGATCCAGGCGACCACGCAGCCGACCTGGGACCGAGCCGCGCACGCCGGGACCGCTGCGTCGGCGGCGTATTCGTCGGCGGGAACGACGCTCTCGATCAGGTAGGCGGCGACCAGGCGCCGGCGCAGGTCGGGATCGGGGCCGATTTCGTCGTGCAGCAGACGGGCGGTCTGGGTTCCCCCCTGCTCGACACCCACGACGATGAACGGACGGTCGGGTCCCACCCGCCGTTCGAAGGCGAGGAAGGCGTCCCGCACGTCGCCGTAGGGAAACTCCCGCGCCTCGATGGCGTCGTCGAACAGCGTCAGCGCGCTGTACAGGCTCGCCTGGCGGTAGCGTGGCGCAAAGACGCGTCCGACCGCGGCGAACGGCGCGGCGTAGTTGGGCAGCATCACCCGGTCGAGCACGCGAGCGGCGCCCCGTGCGTCGATCGGCCCATTCCAGTCGCGCCCACCATCGAAGGTCGTGGGGTGGACGAAGAACACATCGACCGGCGGGTCCCCTGCTCGCAGGGGGCCTGGCGCGAGCCCCCAGGCCGCTGATGTCTCGTAGTCGGGCGCGGCCGGCGGTCTGTAGACCGCGTACGGGAGTTCCGGATTGAGCAGCGACTGAAGAATGTCGTTTCGCCACACCAGGACGGCGATGAGCGCCAGCAGCACGAAGACGCCTACGGCGATCGCCAATCCGCGCATCCATGCGGCTATCCGTGGCATGCTGGGTTAAAGATAAGGGTCGGGCCGGGCGAGATATTGGCGGACGTAGTCAGCGACGCCGTCCTCGAGCGAGGTGGCGGGCGCGTTCCAGCCGGCCGCGTGCAGACGGCCCATCCGGGCTTCGGTGAAGTACTGATACGCATCGCGCAGGGCTTCGGGCATGTCAATGTAGTCGATGCGGGGAGGCTCGCCGGCGGCAGCGAACACCGCGCGCGCCAGTTCGGCGAAAGACCGCGCCCGACCCGATCCCAGATTGAAGACGCCATTCACTGGCGCCGACCCGATGAGCCAGGCGACGCAGGCGGCGACGTCGCGGACATAGATGAAATCCCGCATCTGGCCGCCGTCCTCGAAGTCGACGTGGTGCGACCGGAACAGTCTCACGCGCTCGCCGGCCGCCACGGTGGGCCAGATCTGTGAGATGACCGAGCGCATCGGGCCTTTGTGCGCCTCGTTGGGCCCATAGACGTTGAAGAATTTCAGACCCGTCCACTGCGGTGGCGCGCGTCCCAGCGCCGCCTCGCGCGCCGCGAACAGGTCGAAGAGCGCCTTGGACCAGCCGTAGGGATTGAGCGGCCGGAGCGCCGCGAGGGACTGAAGATCGTGGGCGTCGTCGAAACCGAGGCGCCCGTCGCCGTAGGTGGCAGCGGAGGACGCGTAGACGAGCCGTACGCCGCTCGCCGCGCACCACCTGAAAATATCGCGGGAAAGGACGAAATTGTTGCCGAAAATCTTGTCTGCATCGGGCTCCAGAGTCGAGGAGACCGCACCCATGTGGATGACGAACTCGAGCATCCCGCCATTCTTGTCCAGCCACGCGAACAACGCCTCGGGGGCGACCACGTCAGCGATCGGATGCTTGGCGAGATTACGCCACTTGCCCGCCGCCGCCTCCCGCAGGCGGTCGCAGACGATCACCTCGCGCCCCCCATCCGTCAAGCTCGCCACGATGTTGGAGCCGATGAAGCCAGCGCCGCCGGTGACGAGGATGGCTGAGCCGACCATGGCTCAGGCGCCCCCTGCCACAACGGCAGGCTGCGGCCGCCGCTTGGCGAGGGCGTCGTACTCGAGGAGTTCGCGCAGCAGGGATTCGAGCTGCGAGAGCGGAAGCATGTTCGGGCCATCCGACGGTGCGTTGTCGGGGTCGGGGTGGGTTTCGATGAACACCGCAGCCACCCCCACCGCCACGGCGGCTCGCGCCAGGACCGGCACGAACTCCCTCTGCCCTCCCGAGCGGTCCCCCTGCCCTCCCGGCAGCATCACGGAGTGAGTGGCGTCGAACACTACCGGGCAGCCGATCCGGGCCATGATCGGCAGCGCCCGCATGTCCGAGACCAGCATGTTGTAGCCGAACGACACCCCGCGCTCACAGGCCATGACGTTGGGGTTTCCGGCCGATGTCGCCTTGGCGATGACGTTGATCATCTCCCACGGGCTGAGGAACTGGCCCTTCTTGATATTGAGCGCGGCGCCCGTTCGGGCGGCGGCGATGATCAGGTCGGTCTGGCGGCACAGGAAGGCGGGGATCTGCAGCACGTCCACAACCTCCGCGACGGGCGCGCACTGGTCGATCTCGTGCACGTCGGTCAGGGTCGGCAGGCCCGTCACGTCGCGGATCTCGGCGAAGATCGGCATCGCCTCGGCAAGGCCCACGCCGCGGGCGGCGGCCGCGGAGGTGCGGTTGGCCTTGTCGAAGGAGGTCTTGTAGATCAGGCCGATATCCAGGCGGGCGGCGATTTCCTTCAGCGCATGGGCGGTTTCCAGGGCGTGCTGACGGCTCTCCAGCTGGCACGGCCCCGCGATCACCGACAGCCGCTCGCGATTGCCGATGCGCACCGGCCTTTTGCGGTCGTTGGTCCGCGCCGTCCCCACCTCGATGACGGCGTTCGGCTGCATGGCGTGACGGTCTCCATTGATCCGCTGCGCGCGGACGACCGTACAAGTGACGACTAGCCGTGCATCGCGCAAGCCACGCCGCCGCCAGGAGACCACGCGCCCATGACGATCAATGTCCGGCGTTGGACCGCGGAGCTTGCGTGGCGCTTCAACGCCTGTATCCATCAGCGTCGGCGTTCGGGGGATCGCATTCTGGGGGCGGCTGACGCCCGTCCGCACGAGACCTGCCCGGCTCCGATCGTTGGCCATGCCAGGGCGCGCCACGCCGCCCTGGCCGCGTGTGAGATGTCGCAATGAGCGCTGCCGAGGATACTGTGCTGGACGCGCTCCTCGCGCGGCCACGGGCTGTATGGGGCGGCGGCTGCGGCGTCGAACGCGGGCGGGAAGTCGCGCTGAACGATCCCGAGCTGCGCGCGGCGCCGACGGCGTTCCGGACCGCGGTGGCCATCTCCCGGCGGAACTGGGATTTCGGCAGCCTGACGTTCGTGCTGCCCTCCGGCCGCGAGCTGCACATCGAGGGCCGGGCGCCGGGACCCGCCGCGATGCTGGTCGTGCGCGATTTCCGCTTCGTCTCGCGGGTGCTGGCGTCGGCCGACATCGGTTTTGGCGAGGGCTACATGGCGGACGAATGGGACACGCCCGACTTGCAGGCGCTGCTGGAGGCTTTCACGGCCAACTTCGACCGGCTGGAGAAGCTCGTCGAGGGCAATCCCCTGATGCGCGCCATCAACTTCCTGGCGCACGCCTTCAACCGCAATTCCAAGCGGGGCGCGCGGCGCAACATTCTCGCCCACTACGACCTCGGCAACGACTTCTACGAGCGCTGGCTCGATCCCGGCATGACCTATTCGGCCGCCTGCTACGAGCAGCCCGGCCAGCCGCTCGTCGAGGCGCAGCGCAACAAATACCTGGCGCTCACCAACCAGATCGACCTGCAGCCGGGACACCACGTGCTTGAGATCGGCTGCGGGTGGGGCGGCTTCGCCGAGTTCGCCGCCCGCGAGATCGGAGCCAGGGTCACCGCCGTCACCATCTCGCCCGCGCAGTACGAATTCGCCCGCAAGCGGGTCTTCAATCTCGGCCTCGCCGAGCGCGCCGACATCCGGCTGGTGGACTACCGCGACGTCGAGGGCCGCTACGACCGCGTGGCCTCCATCGAAATGTTCGAGGCCGTCGGCGAAGCTTACTGGCCCGCCTATTTCGCCAAGATCCGCGACGTGCTCGCTCCGGGCGGCCGCGCCGGCCTGCAGATCATCACCATCCGCGACGACCTCTTCGGCGTGTACCGGGTGCGCTCTGACTTCATGCGCAAGTACATCTTTCCCGGCGGCATGCTGCCGAGCGAAACACGCCTGCGCGAGGAGACCCAAAAGGCAGGCCTGGAGTGGCGCGCCATCGCCCGCTTCGGCGCCAACTACGCCGACACCCTGGCCGAATGGGCGGACCGCTTCGAGGCGGCGTGGGATGACATCAGGGCCCTCGGCTTCGACGAGCGCTTCCGCCGGCTGTGGAGCTTCTACCTCCGCTATTGCGAAGCCGCCTTCCGCACCGGCCGCACCAACGTGGTACAGCTCAGCTTGGCGCGGACATAGCCTAGCTACCGTGTTTCCACTTGCTTCCGCCGCCAAGGCTGGCGAATGAAGCGGCAATGACGAAAGCGTCCATCCTCGCCGGCGTTGTCGACGCCATCGGCGACACCCCGCTGATCAGGCTGCGGCGAGCCAGCGAGGCGACTGGCTGCGAGATCCTTGGCAAGGCCGAGTTCCTCAACCCCGGTCAGTCGGTGAAGGATCGCGCCGCCCTCTACATCATCCGCGACGCGGAGCGGCGGGGCCTGCTGCGACCCGGCGGCCGGATCGTCGAGGGCACGGCCGGCAATACCGGCATCGGCCTCGCCCTGGTCGCCCAGGCGCTCGGCTACAAGACCACCATCGTCATCCCGCGCACCCAAAGCCAGGAGAAGAAGGACGCCATCCGCCTGGCCGGCGCGACCTTGGTGGAGGTGGACGCCGTCCCTTATTCGAACCCCGACAACTACGTGAAGTACTCGGGACGCCTGGCCGAAGAGCTGGCGCGGACCGAGCCGGCGGGGGCGATCTGGGCGAACCAGTTCGACAACGTCGCCAACCGTCAGGCGCACGTCGAGACCACCGGGCCGGAGATCTGGGCGCAGACCGGCGGCAAGGTCGACGGCTTCATTTGCGCCGTGGGCACCGGCGGGACCCTGGCCGGAGTCGCCGCGGCGCTGCGGGAGCGCAACCCCAAGGTCGCCGTCGGCCTCGCCGACCCCTACGGCGCGGCGCTTTACGACTGGTACGCTCACGGCGAGCTGAAGTCGGAGGGGACCTCGATTTCCGAGGGCATCGGCCAGGGCCGGATCACCGCCAACCTCGAGGGTCTGACGGTCGACTATCCCTACCGGGTGAGCGACCTTGAGATGATGGAGACGATCTTCGACCTCGCCGAGCACGAGGGGTTGGTGATGGGCGGCTCGACCGGCATCAACGTCGCCGGGGCCGTCAAGCTGGCGCGGGACCTCGGCCCCGGCCACACCGTCGTGACTGTGCTCTGCGACTACGGCTCGCGCTACCAGAGCAAGCTCTTCAACGCCGAGTTCCTCGAGGAGCGGGGGTTGCCGACGCCCTCCTGGCTGTCATGACCCCGGATCCCGTCGTCACTACCGCCTGGCTCGCCGAGCGGCTGGACGATCCGAAGATCCGCGTCTTCGACGCTAGCTGGTTCATGCCGGGAGCGCCTCGCGATCCCGACCAGGAGTACGCCGCCGGTCATATCCCCGGCGCGCTGCGTTTCGACATCGACGGGTTGAGCGATCACACCAGTCCTTTGCCGCACATGCTAAGCGCACCGTCGGAGTTCGCCACGGCCATGCGACGGCTCGGCTTGAACGCCGACTCGATTGCCGTGGCCTATGACTCCGAGGGTCTGTTTTCGGCGGCACGAGCCTGGTGGAACCTTCGCGCCATGGGTCACGACGCCAGCTTCGTCCTCGAAGGCGGCCTGCCCCGCTGGATCGCCGAAGGCCGGCCGGTGGAGACCGGCTGGCGCGAACCGGCGCATGGCGACTTCAAAGCTCATCCCCGGCCCACGCTGGTGGACGATCTGGAAGCGGTGCGCACCGCGCTGAACCAAAGATCGGCGCAGGTCCTGGACGCGCGCCCGGCTCCGCGCTTCCGCGGCGAGGCGCCGGAACCCCGCGCGGGGCTGCGTGGCGGCCATATGCCCGGGGCGCTCAATCTCCCGTGGTCGGCGGTGATCGAGGATGGGGCGCTCTTACCTGCCGACCGGCTGCGGCCGCTGTTCGAGGGCGCCGGAGTCGATCCGAAGGGGCCGATCGTCACCACCTGCGGGTCGGGCGTCAGCGCCGCTATTCTGGCCCTAGCGTTGGCCCGATTGGGCCGCCTGGATGTTCCCGTCTACGATGGCTCATGGAGCGAATGGGGAGGCCGGATGGACACCCCGGTGGCGACGGGGGCGTGACCTCGCCAAAGGGGACTCTTGGAGACGGCACCCGACTGCTGCACACCGGCGCGCCCCGCGAGCCGCTGCTTCGGACTGTCGGGCCGCCGATCCAGAAGGGCTCGACGGTGCTGCTGCCCAATGCCGCCGCCCTCTACGACGAGACCCGCCCGACCTATGGCCGACATGGGCTGGCGACCCATGAGGCCCTCGGCGAAGCCCTGGCTGCGCTGGAGCACGCCACCTCCGTGTCGCTCTTCCCCTCCGGCATCGCCGCCCTGAGTGGCGCGATGCTCGCCGTCCTGAAGGCGGGAGACGATGTACTGGTCAGTGACGCCGTCTACAAGCCGACACGCCGGTTCTGCGACCGGGTGCTGCGCCGCTACGGGGTCGGCGTCGCCTACTACGCGCCCCGCGCTTCGGCGGACGAGTTGATGGCGCTTTGCAGCCCCGCCACGCGCCTGATCGTGATGGAGTCCCCCGGCTCCCTGACCATGGAGATGGCCGACACGCCGGCGATCGCCGCGGCCGCGCGACCACGCGGCGTCCTCACGCTTATGGACAACACCTGGGCGGCGGGCTTGTACTTCCGGCCACTCGACCACGGCGTCGACATCTCGGTCCAGTCCTTGACGAAATATGTCGGCGGCCATTCCGATACCTTCATGGGTTCGGCCGCTGTCGCCGACCCGGGTCTTGCAGCCGCCCTCGACCAGGGGATCCTCGACTTGGGATGGGCGGTCTCCCCCGAAGACGCCTACATGATGCTGCGGGGCCTGCGCACCCTCCCCACTCGCCTCGCCCGGCACCAGGCCAACGCCCTCGCCGTCGCCGCGTGGCTGGCGAGCCACCCCGCGGTGGGACAGGTGCTCTATCCGGCCCTCGATGGCGCGTCCGATCACGAGCTCTGGAAGCGCGACTTTGTCGGCGCCGCCGGACTGTTCTCCTTCGTGCTGGCGGGCGCCGGCGAGGCCCGCAAGGACTGCTTCCTCGACGCTCTGCGTCTGTTTGGCCTGGGCTTCTCCTGGGGCGGCTTCGAGAGCCTGGCCTTGGACGGCGACCCGCAGTTCGGCGTCCGCAAGACCCGCCCCCGCTTCTCCGGCCCCCTGATCCGTCTCAGCATCGGCCTGGAAGACCCAGCCGACCTGGTCGCCGACCTGGACCAGGCGCTGGCCGCATCGGCGTAGCGCGTCCTGGCGACCCCGGCAGGATTCGAACCTGCGACCGTCCGCTTAGAAGGCGGATGCTCTATCCAGCTGAGCTACGGGGTCAATGCGTCCAGGGGATCTTGCGGCCGAAGGCGAAGTTGTCCGCGTAGGCCTTGACGATCTTTCTCTTTTCCGGATCGGACTGCACCTCGAAGGCGATGCCGTAGCGCTCGGCGTAGGCGACGGCTTCTTTCAGGCTGTCGAAGGTGAGGCGGATCTGGCCGTCGGTGTCGGTCGTCTGGGTCCAGCCCATCAACGGGTCGGGCACGCGCGGCGCGCGCGGCTCGAAGGCCAGCACCCACTCGCGGGTATTGGCCTTGCCCGACTGCATGGCGTTCTGGGCGGGGCGGAAGATGCGCGCCAGCATGAGCGCTCCTTGGCTATCTCTAGAGGCCTTCCATGGTCGGGGCGGCAGGATTCGAACCTGCGACCCTCTGCTCCCAAAGCAGATGCGCTACCAGGCTGCGCCACGCCCCGATCATGACGCAGGGGGTTATGCCGTAGCGGCCGGTGCGGTCAAGGAAGCCGCTGGTGTTTCGCTCGCCGTCCAAGGGCGCGAGCGTGGGCTCAGGGCCGCGGACGCATGAGCTTGAAGACGCCGCTGGCGCGGGCCAAGTCGCGGCCGCCCACGCTGGCCTGACCCTCGACGAAGGCCAGGTCCCGCGTCGAGCGCGTGACGCGGGCTTCGCCGATCACCCAGTCCCCGGCCCGGCCCATGTCGAGAAAGTCGATGGAGAGGTGCACGGTCACCGGCGTCGATCCGGTGGCGCGACCGGCCGCCCCGGCCAGCAGGCCGTCGAGGAAGGCCGACAGCATGCCGCCGTGGATCAGGCCGACGCCGTTGCAGTGGCGCCCCAGGGCGTAAAACGCCTGAGCGACGCCATCGTCGGTCGGCTTGGTGTAGTAGGGTCCGTTGTGGGTCGTGAAGGCGCCTCGGCCCGCCTGGAGAACGAAGCCGTCCGGCGGCGCTCCCACGTCGTCCACGGCGCGTGTCATCGGGCCGGCGAAGTGTGAAAGATCCGCTCGCGGACCTGATCCCCGGGCTCGACGCCGATCTCCGCCGCACGGCCGCCTCGGATCTCCAGCACGCCCAGCACATCGCCGGCGGAAGGGATCTGGGCCTCGGACATCGGGGCGGCGTTGCGGGCGATCGAGACGACCCGGCCATCCGGAGCGATGAACAGCATGTCCAACGGGATGAGGGTGTTCTTCATCCAGAACGCCACGGGCTGAGGCGTCTTGAAGTCGAACAGCATGCCCCGGTCGGCGGCGAGGTGTTTGCGGAACATCAGCCCCTGCTCGCGCGTGGCCTCGGTGTCGGCGATTTCGACGGTGAAATTCCGCACGCCGTGAAGGGTGACGATGGCCAGGGGTTCGGTCCTCAGGCCGGGCGCCTCGGCGCGCGCGGGCGCGAGGGCAAGCAAGGTGGCGAACAGCAGAACACAGAAGCGCGCGCCGGCGCCTCGAATGGAAGCAAGCGTCAAGGTTCGGGCGACTCCGAAAGCCGGGGGAAGGCGGAGGGACAGGAACCCTAAGCCTGACCCAGTTCGATCTCGGCGGCAACCAGTCCCTTAGGGCCTTCCGCGAGACGGACCTTCACCGGTTCGCCGGGCTGCAGGTCGTCGACGCCGATGCGGCGGAGGACTTCGATATGGACGAAGATGTCGCCGGGATGCGTCTCCCGGACGACGAAGCCATAGCCCTTGGCGCGATTGAACCACTTTACTTTCGCCGGCTCTAGCTCGCCGCCTGGGTTGACGAGGACGCGGGACGCCCGCGCCGAAGCAGCCGGCGGCGTCGCGCCGTTGCCGCTGGCCGCGGATGCGGTCGCCGCCGCGTTGGCACGTTGCCGCGGTTGGTCGCTCTGCGCCCGGGCGCGGTCGTCCGCAAGAGGCGCGGCGCTGTCGTCGAGTTCTATGATTTCGAGGACCTGCCAGCCCTTGGGACGCTTGACGACGTCGCAGACCACCGGCGCACCTTCCGGCGCCCCATCACGGCCGGCATGGCGCAAGCAGGTGACATGCAGGAGCACGTCTTTGAGGCCGGTCTGGGTGGCGTCGTCAGGCACCACGAAGCCGTAACCCTTACCGCCGTCGAACCACTTTACCCGTCCACTGATCCGCACGGCTACTTCGTGCGATTCACGGCCTCCCGACTCGTGATCTGCCATAGGCCCCTCAGCCTCATCTCCGCTATTTACCCCAACGGAGAAGCAAAGGTTAAAAATGAAACTATGCTGCCCGCGAGGTCAACCACGCAGCTGTCCAGCGCTGCAGACCGCGGTAATTTGTCGCAGATATGTCTAGAATTGCACCCACGTCCCCGGTCGAAACTCTCGCCGGGCCGGCCTGAGTGGTAGTCCCTACGGGAGTCGAACCCGTCTTCCCAGATTGAAAATCTGGTGTCCTAACCGATAGACGAAGGGACCGCCGTCGTGGGAGCGGGCGGTATATCCGCGAGCTTCGGGCCACGCAAGGGCGGGGCGCAGGCATGCTTTGTCGGGGATTTGTCGCCGCCGGCTCCAGCGCACAAACTGTAACTTTGGAGCAACGCCCTAGGCTGAACGACGCGGATCGGCTACGTCCTCGATCTCGAGCTGGACGCCCGCCCGGCCGTTCCAATCGTCCGCCTTGAGCCGGCCCGCGACGTGTACGGCGCCGCCGGCCGCCGCGAGACGCCGGCCGAGAGGTGTCTCGCCCGACCGCCAGGCGATCGCCTTCAACCGCCCGCCGCCCGGGTCGACGAGGTCGCATCGCAGATGCCCGCCCCTGATCGGGAAGGGACGTTCGACGCGCACGTCGGCGAACGCGAACAGCGGTTCGGGATTGCCTGGGCCGAACGGGGCAAGCGCCGCGAATTCGTCCAGCAGGCCCCTCCCCGCGCCACCGGGGGTCACGAGTGCGTCCACGTCGAGCGCGTCCTCCAGAGCGGCCGCCGACGCCTCGCCGCGCAGGCGATCGCACAGGAACTCCCGAAGGTCGGGCAACGCCGCTGGTCGGAGAGCCAGGCCGGCCGCCATGGCGTGGCCCCCTCCCGACAGCAACAGTCCTTGGTCGAACGCGGCCTGCACGGCGCGACCGAGGTTGACGCCCGGTTGCGAGCGCCCGGAGCCCTTGGCGATGTCCGCCGCACGGTCGATGCCGGCGACGATGACCGGCTTGCGGTAGCGTTCCCGGAGGCGACTGGCGACGATGCCGATCACGCCTGGGTGCCATCCCTCGCGCGCTACCACCATCACCGGGGCGTCCGGGTCGAAGTTGCTGTCGCGCTCCAGAACGAGCGCAGCCTCCTCGGCGATGGCGTGCTCGATGGCCTTGCGCTCGCTGTTCAGCGTCTCCAGGCAGGCGGCCAGCTCAGCCGCTTCGCGGGGATCGTCGGTGGAGAGCAGGCGCGCGCCAAGATCGGAGCGGCCGACACGCCCGCCGGCGTTGATCCTCGGCCCGAGGATGAAGCCGGCCTCGAAGACGCCGGCGACGCCTTTCTGCAGGCCGGCGCCGTCCATCAACGCGGCGAGACCGGGGTTCCCCCACTGCGAAAGCACCCTAAGACCGAGGGCGGTCAGGGCGCGGTTGAAGCCGGCGAGCTGCGTCACGTCGCAAATAGCCCCCATCGCCGCCAGATCCAGCCACCGGCGGAGATCTGGTTCGGCGCGGGCCGTGAACAAGCCCCTCGCCCGCGCTTCGCGGTTGAGCGCCGCCAGGAGCACGAAGGTGACGCCCGCGGCGGCGAGGACACCCTGGCCGGAAACACAGTCCGGCCGGTTGGGATTGACCAGGGCCGCCGCGGCGATCGGTTCGTCCCGCATCAGGTGATGATCGATGACCACGACCTCGAGACCGATCTCTCGCGCCGTGGCGATGGCGTCGTGCGCCGCCGCGCCGCAGTCGACGGTGATCACCAGCTCAGCCCCCTCCTCGCGCAGCTTGCGAAACGCGGCGGGGCTAGGGCCGTAGCCCTCGGCAAGGCGGTCGGGCACGTAGAGCGGCAGCTCAAGGTCCATGTGCCGGAACCAGCGGATCAGCTGGGCGGCGCTGCAGGCGCCGTCCACGTCGTAGTCCGCAAACACCACCATCGGGCGGCCCGCTTGCAGGGCGTCGACCAGGATGCTCGCCGCGCGGTCCATATCGGCGAAGCTGGACGGATCGGGAAAAAGCGCGCGCAGGGTTGGGCGAAGGAAGCTGTCGCCTGCCCCGGCGCAGACGCCGCGCGAGGCCACGGCCCGAGCGAGGGGTTCGGAAAGCCCCAACCTGGCCTGATGGGCCGCGGTGGTTTCCGGGTCGGCCGGGCGGGCGCGCCACCGCCTGCCGGTCAGGGAGCAGCCCACGCCCAGAAAGTCTCCCGCGGGATCCTGCTCACAGCCTATGGACGTAGCGTACCCCATGCCGCGGGGACGCTATCAGATTCGGCGCTTGAGCCGCACCTGCCGCATCGCGCCGCTGGCGGAGTTCATCACCAGCGTGTGCGTATGGACGAAACCGTCCTTGATACGCACCCCATCCAGCAGGGCGCCCCCGGTGACGCCGGTGGCGACGAAGATGGCGTCGGCGCGAACCATCTCATGCAGGTCGTACTTGCGGTCCAGATCGGTGATCCCGTGACCGTGGGCGCGGGCGCGCTCGTCGGCGTTGCGAAAGACCAGGCGTCCCTGGAACTGCCCCCCAACACATTTGAGGGCGGCGCAGGCCAGCACGCCTTCCGGGGCCCCACCCTGCCCGACGTACATGTCGATACCGGTGTTCGGATCGGCAGTGTGGATCACTCCGGCGATGTCACCGTCCGTGATCAGGCTTACGCGCGCGCCGGAGCTGCGCAGGGAAGCAATGATCTCGGCATGCCGGGGCCGGTCGAGCACGCAGACGGTGATATCGCTCGGCTCGACGCCCTTGGCCGTCGCCAGGGCCTGGACGTTCTCGGCGGGCGTGCGGTCGAGATCGATGACGCCCGCCGGGAAGCCGGGGCCACAGGCGATCTTGTCCATGTAGGTGTCCGGCGCGTTCAGCAGCGTCCCAGCCGGCGCCATGGCCATCACCGCCAGGGCGTTGGACATCGACTTGGCGGTCAATGTCGTCCCCTCGAGAGGATCCAGGGCGATATCGATGCGCGGACCGCCCTTCCCGACGCGTTCGCCAATGTAGAGCATCGGAGCTTCGTCGCGTTCGCCCTCACCGATGACGATGACACCCTCGATCGCCAGCTCGTTGAGCGCCGTGCGCATGGCGTCGACGGCGGCCTGGTCGGCGGCCTTCTCGTCGCCCCGGCCGGCGAGGGCCCAGGCGGCGATCGCCGCTTCCTCGGCGACGCGCACCGCGTCCATCACCAAGCCGCGATCCAGAGTTGGGGTGGTCATTATTGTCTCATTTTCTCCAAAGGAGCCGCCCCGTCGGGGCGGCGGATTCTCACATGCGCGCGATACGAATCACCCGGGGGGGCGTGATCAGGGTCGAGAGCGCGGCCATCGCGCTCACCGCCCTGGCGATGGTGGCTTCGGGCGCGACGTGGGTGGTCAGGACGATCGGCACGCCGCCGGCCCCTTCCACGTGCTTCTGCAGGAAGCTGTCGATGGAGACACCCGCCTCGGCCAGGGTCTCGGAGATCGAGGCGATGACGCCAGGCTGATCCCGCACGATAAGCCGCACGTAGGCGCGGCCCGTGGCGTTGGCCGGGGAGACCGGCGAGAACGCGGCGAGCTCGTTCGCAGGCCTTTGGAAGACCGGTCGTACGGCGCCCGCCGTGACGTCAGCGATATCGGCCGCTACGGCCGCGGCCGTAGGTCCCGCGCCGGCCCCCGCGCCCTGAATGAAGATCCGCCCCGTCCGCGCGCCCTGAATAAAGAGAGCGTTCAGCACCCCGTCCACCCGGGCCAGGGGATGACCGAGGGGCGTCAGGGCCGGATGCACCCGAACCGAAACGCCGCCCGGCGACCTCACTGCGCTGGCCACCAGCTTGATGCGATAGCCGAGGTCCTTGGCGAGGCGCAGGTCGAGAAGCTCGATGTTCTCCACCCCCTCGATCTCGGCGGCGGCCAGGTTCGGGGCGCAACCGAAAGCCAGGGCGGCGAGAATGGTGATCTTGTGGCCGGCGTCGAAGCCGCCAATGTCCATGGTGGGGTCGGACTCGGCGTAGCCGAGCGCCTGCGCCTCGGCGAGAACCTCGGCGAAGCTCCGCCCGGTCGCCTCCATCTCGGTGAGGATATAATTGCAAGTGCCGTTGAGGATGCCGGCCACGGCCTCGACCTCATCGCCCACCATCGCCTCGCGCAACATCTTGACCGCCGGCGTACCGCCCATCACCGCGGCCTCGAACAGCAGCGGCGCGCCCCTGGCTTCGGCCAGAGCCGCCAGCTCCCTGCCGTGCGTGGCGATCAGAGCCTTGTTGGCCGTGACGACGGGTTTTCCCAGGCGAAGGGCGGTCTCGACCGCGGTCCGGGCCGGTCCCTCGGCGCCGCCCATAAGCTCCACGAACAGGTCATTGTCCGGTGAACGGGCCAGGGCCTCGGGATCGTCGAACCAGTGGAAGCGCGACACATCCACTGGGCGAGCCCGCGACCGGGTCCGCGCTGAGACCCCGACAACCTCGCAGGTCGCGCCCGTCGGGGAGAAGCGGGGGTTGGCGGCGATCAGGTCGATCAGGCCCGCACCGACCGTCCCCAGCCCCGCCACACCGATACGCCAGTGAGACCTCGCCACGCCCCCCCTCGCTCCGATCAATCCGCCGGCGCGTACTGGCGCGCGGCGCTCAGGATCTGGCCCGAGCGATCGAGGAACTTCTTCACGTTGCGCGCCGCTTGGCGGATGCGATGCTCATTTTCGACCAGCCCGATGCGGACATAGCCCTCGCCGAACTCGCCGAAGGCCACGCCGGGCGAAACCGCAACGCCGGCCTGCTCGATCAGAAGCTTGGAGAACTCCATCGACCCGGCCTCGCGGAAGGCTT
>Ga0302314_10008512_pt1 | contig 18238 bp, 21 predicted proteins | sample III_Palsa_N2_3_FD_200533 | JGI IMG/M metagenome (GOLD analysis project Ga0302314, IMG submission 200533) | Peat permafrost microbial communities from Stordalen Mire near Abisko, Sweden - III_Palsa_N2_3 | ecosystem: Environmental > Terrestrial > Soil > Palsa > Peat permafrost | place: Sweden...
AACAGGTCGAGGGTTTCGTTGCCGCTCGCCGCTTCGCCGACAGCGTTGATGTTCGAGTCGGCTTCGAGGAATTGCTTGAATCCGGCGCGTACCACCGCGTGATCGTCGGCGATCAATACTCTTGACACGATGTGCTCTCCGTTGGCCAGGTGGTGCTCATGAATTTGCGCACTCTTGGCTCTGTGAATATCCGTTGAGCTTGTTATACAGCGTCTTGAGGCTACAGCCTAGCGCATCGGCCGCGCGCCGCTTGTTGCCCTTGAAGTAGTCCAAAGTCGCTTCGATCAACGATCGTTCCATGTCGTGAATGCGCGATCCCACGCGGATGTTCAGCCGCTCGCCGTCGGCGGCCGGGTCGTCGCCGCGCGTGCCGTCTCCGGGAATCAAGGGCGTCACTTCCAGAACACCGTCGCCGAGTATGAACGCGCGCTCGATGCAGTTCTTCAGTTCGCGGACATTGCCCGGCCAGGTGTGCTGTCTCAGCATGGCTCTTGCCAGGGGGGAGAACCGTTTCTGCGTTTGCGCCTGCTCGTTCAATGCCGCCAGAAAATACGCGGCCAGCAATTCCACGTCATCGCCGCGACTGCGCAGCGGCGGCATGGCGACCGGAAATACGGCCAGTCGATACAACAGATCCTCCCGCAGCCGGCCGCTCTGCACCGCTTGCAAAGGGCAGCGGTTCGTCGACGCGATCAGGCGGACATCGGCGGTGAATGAGGTGGTGGCTCCAACTCGATAGAATTTCTGCGTTTCCAGAACACGCAGCAGCCGCACCTGCATGTCCTGCGGCAATTCTGTTACCTCGTCGAGGAACAGGGTCCCGCCCCTGGCGCGTTCGAACGCTCCGGCTCGCACGCGCGCCGCGCCGTTCAAGCTGCCCTTCTCCGAACCGAATAATTCAGCCTCGATGACACCGGCCGGTATGGCACCACAACTGACGACGATGAAGGGGCCGGCGCGGCGCAGGCTGCGTTCGTGAATGGATTGCGCCGCCAATTCCTTGCCGGAACCGCTTTCGCCGGTCAAGATCACGCTGGCATCGGTGGGTCCCACCCTTTCGATGAGGCGATGCACTTCTTGCATGGCTGGGGAAGCGCCCAACAAGTTTGCCGCAAAGCTTCCATTCATGGTCGAGAGCGCCGGCTGCGCGGCAACACCATGGCTGACACTGTTCATTACGATCCTCCCCGTCGGGCTTATGTAATCGTTACACTTAACCCAGAGATTTGTAACCTGCGCAGGCCAGCGGTCGCCAGGGACGGGCGCTGAACCTCGGCTCAGAATTCAGGCGACTTTGTGTCGGTGTTTGTCCGACACGTATGCGCGGGCAGCCCTTAGGTTGGGGTCGAGGCGGCCGATCCGCAGCGCCAGCAGCTGGTAAATTGTGGTTCGAGCACTTCGCCACAGGCTTCGCAGGTCCAAGAAGCGCCGGCGGGCACCGCGGCCGCCCGGGCCAGGGCGCGCAGAGCGGCCTGCTCATCCGCGTCCTCGACGTAGAGTTGCGGACAGGTTTCCAGCATGGGCAAATCGCCGAGGGCGCCCGCCAGATATTGATTGCGTAATTCGCTTTGAATCCCGGACGTCAGCAGCACATTGCGCGCGTGCGCCACCTGTATCAGGGACGCGGCGCGGAACACCCGTTTCATGGATTCGAGCGCGTCATGCTTACGCAGGCCGCAAGGACCTCAAAAAGGCCCGCACATCCTCGCCCCGCTCCAGGACCTCCACCAAGGCCGACCCCACCACCACGCCATCCACGTGGCCCGCAAAGCGCGCAACCTGTTCCCGGGAGCGGATGCCGAACCCTGCGCATACGGGAACATTCGCGCAGGACTTGACGCGATCCATGTACTCGAGCACCTCCGGCGATACTTCGGCCGACCCCTTCTGCGTCCCGGTGGTGCCCGTCATGGTCACCGCGTAGACAAAACCCTTGGCCTCCCGGCACAGCATCGCCAAGCGATCGGGAGGGGTCACGGGCGTCACCATTTGCACCAGCGCCAGACCTTCGCGTTCGAGCGCAGATTTGAGGTCGCCGCTTTCCTCGAAGGGCAGGTCGGGGACGATGAACCCGGCGACCCCCGCTGCCGCCGCCGCGCGCGGCAGCGCATCCAGGCCCGCGCTCAACAGGGGGTTCAAATAGCTCATGAGGAGAATCGGGGGCGCAGGCCTCGGTTCCAAAGAGCCAACCTCTTCGAGTATCCACGGCAGCGTGACTCCATCGGCCAAGGCGGCGAAGCTCGCCCGCTGAATGGTGGTCCCGTCCGCCATCGGATCGCTGAAGGGCACTCCGATTTCAACCACATCGCAAACAGCGGCGACCGCGGCCAGGTTGTTCTTGAACTCGCGCCGAGTCGGAAATCCCGCGGTCAGAAAGCCCACCAATGCCGGCCGCCCCTGCCGCGCCGCCGCTTCAATGGCGGCGGAGATGCTGTCGGCCGGCCCCGTTGTCGACGCCTTCATCGGCCGAAATCCTTCAAAAGAGTGCGCTGCAGGATGGGCATGTCCTTGTCGCCCCTGCCGGAGCAGCAAATGAGAATTCGCGCGCCCGGGTGAGCTTGCGCATAGCGCCGCGCACCGAAAAAAGCGTGCGCACTTTCGATGGCCGGCAAAATGCCCTCGTATCGGGCACATTCGGCCAGCGCATCCAAGGCTTCATCGTCGGTCGCCGATTCGTAGCTGACGCGGCCGCTTTTCATCAGGTAGGCGTGCTCGGGGCCGACGCCGGAATAATCGAGGCCGGCGGACACGGAGTGGGTTTCCCGCACCTGGCCATAGGCGTCCTGCAATATCAGCGTGTAGCTGCCCTGCAAAACACCGGGAGTGCCGAAAGTCAGCGAGGCCGCATTGTCCCCGAGCCCTGCGCCGCGTCCGCCGGCCTCCACGCCGATCAATTTCACGTCGGCGTCGCCTAAAAAGGGATGAAACAAGCCGATGGCATTCGAGCCGCCGCCCACACAGGCCACCGCTACGTCCGGCAATCCGCCCGCCAGCTCCTGCATCTGCGCCCGCGCCTCGCGGCCTATCACGGCCTGCAGTTCGCGTACCAGATAGGGATAGGGGTGCGGCCCCACCGCAGACCCCAGGCAGTAATACGTGCCGTTGGGATCCGACACCCAGTCGCGCAAGGCCTCGTCTATGGCCGCGCGCAAGGTCGCATCGCCGCCCGTCACCGGCACCACGGTGGCACCCAGAAGCTGCATCCGACCGACGTTGGGCGCCTGCCGCTCCACGTCGACCGCGCCCATGTAAACCACGCACGGCATGCCCAGATGAGCCGCCGCGGCGGCGCTCGCGACGCCATGCTGGCCTGCACCGGTCTCGGCGATGATGCGCTTGGCACCCAGGCGCTTTGCCAGCAGTGTTTGGCCCACGGCGTTGTTGATCTTGTGCGCACCCGTGTGCGCAAGATCTTCGCGCTTGAGCCAGACATGGGCTCCCCAGCGCTTGCTCAATGTCGGCGCATGGGAAAGAGCGGTGGGGCGGCCCACCCAAGTCTTGAGCTCGAGATTGAATTCCGCCTGAAATTCGGCATCGTGCAAATACCGCTCTACGCCGGTTTGCAGACGATCGAGCGCAGGCACCAAGGTCTCGGGAACATAGCGCCCGCCGAAAGCGCCGAAACGGCCGCGGACGTCGGGGAAATCGGTTGCCGCGGTCGCGGCTCGAAGCAATGAACTCATATATCGGTCTCCAAACCCGCCGCCGCGGCGCGCGCCGCCCTGACGAACTCGAGGATTTTTGCCGGGTCCTTGACTCCCGGAACGCCCTCCACGCCGCTGCTCACATCCACCCCGAACGGCCACACCGCCTGGATTGCCTCGGCCACGTTCTGCACCGACAGGCCGCCGGCAAGAATGACCTCGGTCTGCCGCGCCAGCTCGGCGGCCCGTCCCCAATCGGCCAGTTCACCGATGCCGCTCGACGGGCCTTCGAACAACATGCGCGCCGGCAATGGGTTCGGCGTCTTGCGGCCGAACCGCACGACGGGAAGCACCTTGATGTGCGCTGGAACCTTCAATTCGCGCAGATCCTCGACGTCGGTTTGAAAGTAATCCGGTTTGAGTATTCGACAGATTTCGTCGACCTTCATCTGCAGCGGGTGCTGCGTCACCGCGAAGCGCAAAATTCCCGGCGGTGCGAGCGCCGCCAGCTGCGCCGCCTGTCCCGGCGTCAGCTGACGTGGGCTGGGGGCGAAGACGAAGCCGATGGCGTCGACCTTGGCCTCCGCGGCCGCCGCCACGGCATCTGCACTGGTGATACCGCAAATCTTTATCCACATGGAGCGGAGTTTAGCCATTTAACCTCGCACTGTCCGTGCCGCGGCGAACATTTCGTGCAGCAACCGCGATGGGTCCTCGTGCGCCATCAGTGCCGTACCGATCAATGCCACGCCGTACCCCAATTGCCGCATGCGCCGCGCGTCGCCGGCCGAAGCGACGCCGCTCTCCGCGACCGCCGGCCATCCGGCCGGCAGCAGCGGCGCGAGCGCCGCGAACCGCTCCTGTACGACCTGCAGCGTTTGCAAGTCGCGGCTGTTGATTCCGATCAAAATCTGTTCCTCATGTTCTGCGCGATGCGCCGCACCCCGCAGTGCGCGATGAGCGGCGCGCGAATTCAACAGATCGTGGGCCGCACTCAAATCGACCTCGTCGAACGCCTCCAGGAGCACGAACATGCCGTGCTCGGCCGCGACATCCAACAGTTCCACGATTTGTGGGCGGGACAGCATGCGCAAAATCACCAGCACGCCGCCCGCCCCTGCGACCCGCGCCTCCAAGATCTGGTAGGGATCCACCAAAAAATCCTTGCGCATGGCCGGCACGCCCAAGGGCGCCAGCACCTGCGCGGCCTGGCGCAAATGATCGAGCGTGCCGTCGAATCGAGAGGGCTCGGTCAAAACCGACACGGCCGCGGCGCCGCCGCGCGCATAGGCGGCGATGCGCCCCAGCCAATCCTGGCTCGCATCGCCCAGCCGGCCGACGGCCGGCGAACGCAATTTGAGTTCCGCGATGACGTCGAAGCCCGCTCCCGAGAGGCGCAAAGGCAGGCTGGGCGGCATGGCGCGCGCCCGCCGTTCCAAGGCCTGCGTCGATTCATGACGAATAGCTTCCGCCACGCGCGCCGCGCTCGAACGGGCCATGTCGTCCAAAAAGCCGCTCATCGTCCGTCCACCGCGAATTGCCGTAATCGCCGCAGCCAGTCATTTGCCCGGCCACTCTCGACGGCCGTTCGCGCCAATTCGATTCCGGCTTGAATGGATGCTGCCCGGCCTGCGACGAATAGCGCAAGACCGCATTGCAAAACCAGCGCCGCGAAATGCGCGCCGCGATCGCGGCCTTCGAACACCGCGAGCAATGCTGCGAAATTCGCAGCGGCATCGCCGCCGGCCAGATCGCCCGGCTCGCAGGGCGCCAGATCGAATTCCTGCGGATCGATTTCGTGGCGGCTAACCGTATTTCGCGTGACGTCGAACGCCAGGAAGGGACCGATGGGGGTCGCCTCATCCCATCCTCCAGCCCCATGCACCACCCAGGCGCGCTCGATGTCCATTCCCGCCAAGGTGCCCGCCATCAGCTCGGCGGTCGCCGCGTCGTAAGCGCCGATCAGGCGAAAGCGCGGCGCCGCGGGATTCGTCAGCGGCCCCAGCAGATTGAACACCGTGCGAATCCCGAGCGCGGCGCGGATCGGCGCCAGAGCCTTCATCGCCGGATGAAAATAGGGTGCGAACAGGAAGGTGAACCCGGTGGCGGCAAAGCACTGAGCCGCCTGAGTTTCGTCCAGGGGCAACACGAACCCCAGCCGCTCGATCAAGTCCGCGCTGCCGCTGCGGCTGGAAATGGAACGATTGCCATGCTTGACGACCGGCAGGCCGCAGGCTGCCGCCAGCAAGGCCGCCCCGGTCGACAAATTCAGGCTGCCGGAGGCATCGCCGCCGGTGCCGACGATGTCGATGGCATCGAGCCCCGCCGCGAGAGTGGGTTTGCGCGCCAGCGAGCGCATCGCACCGGCAAAGCCGCGTACTTCAGCGGCCGTGACTCCCTTCATGCGCAGTGCAGCCAGGAGCGCGCCCGCCATCGCGGGTGCGACTTCCCCGGTGGTCAGCGACTTGAGCAATGCCGCAGCTTCCGCTTCCGTCAGATCGCGGCGCTGCACCAAGTGATCGAGCGTGTTGCGTGGGCTATTCGCCATTCAAGTCTTGAGGAAATTTCCCATGAGAATCGGGCCGTCCGGTGTGAGCACACTTTCCGGGTGAAATTGCACGCCTTCGATCGGTAGCGATTTGTGCCGGACCCCCATGATTTCGCCTTCCGCGGTTCGCGACGTGACCTCGAGCACGGCCGGAATGCTGTCCGCGGCCGCGATCAGCGAGTGATAGCGCCCGGCATCGAACTTGGGCGGCATGCCGGCATACACACCCTTGCCGTCATGTACGACGGGAGACACCTTGCCGTGCATGAGGCGCGCCGCGCGCACCACCTTGCCGCCGAACACCTCGACCAAGGACTGATGACCAAGACACACGCCCAGTATCGGGATGCGCGCGGCAAAAGCCTGAATCATCCGCATGGAGACACCTGCATCGTGCGGAGTGCCCGGCCCCGGTGAAATCACCAGGTGCGAAGGCGCGAGCGCCAATGCCTCCTCGACGGTGATCGCATCGTTGCGATGCACGTCCACCTCTGCCCCCAATACCAAGAATGCCTGTACCAGGTTGTAGGTAAAGGAATCGTAGTTATCGATCAGCAATATCTTCGGGGATTTTTGCGGCGGCATCTTACAGACCCTCCGCAGCCAGCTCGAGCGCACGCCGCAGCACGGCGCTTTTCGCCATCAGCTCAGCATATTCTGCCTGGGGAGAACTATCGGCGACGATACCACCCCCGGCCTGATAGCTGTACGAATCGCCGCGAAAAACCAAAGTACGGATTGTGATCGCCTGATCCATGTCGCCGTGCCGTCCGAAGTAACCGACCGTCCCGCCATAGAGCTGCCGCCCCACCGGCTCGAGTTCGTCGATGATCTCCATGGCGCGCACCTTCGGCGCGCCGACCAAGGTACCGGCGGGAAAAGTCGCGGCGAACAGATCGAAGGCATCTTGTCCCGGCGTGAGGCGCCCACTGACACCGCTCACGATGTGCATGATGTGGCTGTAGCGCTCGATCACACGGTAGGGATCCACCCGCACCGAACCGGCGACGGCGACCCTGCCCAGGTCGTTGCGCGCCAGATCGACCAACATCACATGCTCGGCATTTTCCTTCGGATCCGCCAGCAGCTCCGCTTCCAAAGCCGAATCGCGCGCGGCATCGGCGCCGCGCGGCCGTGAACCCGCTATCGGCCGCAATTGGGCGAAGCCACCGTGGCACTTCACCAGGGCTTCGGGCGAAGAACCCACGACCGTGATATCACCCAGTTCGCAAAAGAACATATAGGGCGAGGGATTGAGCAGGCGCAGCGCTCTGTACACCTCGAAGGCGTTGAGTTCATGACGGCCTTCGAATCGCGACGCCAACACCAGCTGATATACGTCGCCCGAGGCGATGTACTCCTGTACGCGCCGTACGCGCAGCGCATGGTCTGGTTCCGTCAAGGACGGAATTGCCTGCGAGAAGCGCCCGGGAGTGAGAATGGTGGGCACGGCGCCGCGCAATGCCCGGATGATTTCTCGACGCAGACTTTGCCGTTCGGCCTCGCTGCCGTCATGCAGCAGAGCAACCGTGCGAGTCAGATGATCGAAAACCAGCAAGGACCGCGGTGCGACATAATGCGCGTGCGGCGTCGTGGTGGCGTCGAGGCTGCGTCCCGGCACGCGCTCGAAGTAGCGGACCGCATCGTACGCCGTGTAGCCGACCAAGCCACCGAGCAAAGGCACCCCGGGCACTTCCGGCAGCGGCCTAGGGGCCTGGGTCAGCGCGCCGCGCAAGGCATTCAGGAACTCGAGCTTGGACTGCGGCCTGGGGGAATGCACCCCCCCGACGACCAGCCCCGCGGCGTCCAGGCGCACTTCCAGACAATCGCCGAATCCGATGAAGGAATAGCGTGCCAGCCGCTCTCCTCCCTCGACGCTTTCCAGCAGGAATCGTGGCCGAAAAGGCGCCAGCTTCAGATACGCCGACACCGGTGTATCAAGATCGGCTGCTATGTCGAACGGTGGCTTCATGTGTTCCTGCGAATCTCACGGACAATAAAAAACCCACCACCGGCTTTGAGGCGGAGATGGGTTCTGGATATCGACGAACTAAAGTGTAAAGACCGGCCAGCGCCCACTCCTAAGGAGTGCGCCACCACCAAGCGTTGCGAAGGATGCGTGCGGTCGACATGCCTGCAGTATCGCCTTCCCGGGCGAGCAGCGTCAAGCCCGCCGCCTAGCCGGACACCTCGAGTTTTCTCTTGAATTTGCGCGTCAGTTCGACGAAGCGCGGCGTGAGGCCGACGTCCTCGTAAAGCGGATCGCCATGGTCGTCGCGCGAAATGACCTTGGAACCTCGTTCGTAGGGCATGGCGGCCGCAATTTCATCCAGACCGGCGTGCAATAGGTCGGTAATGATGCCTTCGATGGGCTGTCCCGGAAACAACTCGGCCAGGGCATGCAGGCGAGCGGCATCGTCCAGCTCCAAGCGAATCGGGTACTCCTTCACGGTCCGCACAGGTGCCGCATCTTTCTTCCAGCGATCGAGCAAGGGCTTGAATTTCACGACTACTCCGCCATACCTCCACCAGGATGCGCGCATTATAGACTGAGGGATTCGGCGCGCACCGGGTAACGGAGGGGCAACATGAGCGAAGCAAGTGGCAGTGAAGAGCGAGGATGGGCCATGGCGTCGTCCCACCATCCCTTTTCCTGGCGCTTGGTGAAGTAGCAAGATCTTGGCGCAGCGCTCTTCACCCCCGAAAAGCGGCTCACCGCTCGTGGGCCCGGCTGCGCCGGCGGCCGATCCGGCGGGGCTGCAGCGCAGCTTGTTCGGCGTCTTCGACTACAGCAGCCGCGCGCTCACCCTGGTCTGGACCACCAACAAGCCGCTCAGCATCGCGCTCGCGCTGCTGACGCTGGTGGCCGGCGTACTGCCGGCGGCGGTCGCCTATATCGGCGCGCAAATCGTCGACGCCGTCATTCACGCTGCCGATTTGCACGCCCGAGTCGGCACGACGGCGTTCTCCCACGTCTTCAAGTACGTTGGGCTCGAAGGCTTGCTGATCGCCGCCATCTCCATGGCACAACGCGGCATCTCTCTCTCGCAATCACTGCTGCGCGCGCAGCTGGGACAACGGGTCAACGTCATGATCCTCGAGAAGGCGCTGACTTTGGATTTGACGCAATTCGAGGACTCCGAGTTCTACGACAAGCTGACGCGCGCACGCCGCGAAGCCTCGAGCCGCCCCTTGAGTCTGGTGATGCGCACCTTCGGGCTTTTGCAAAATGCGGTCTCATTGGTGTCTTTCGGCAGCTTACTGGTGCGCTTCTCTCCCTGGGCCGTCGTGCTCTTGATCCTCGCCGGACTGCCCGCGTTCCTGGCGGAGGCGAAATTCTCCGTCGAGGCGTTTCGCCTGTTCCGCTGGCGTGCCCCCGAATCGCGCATGCAGATCTATCTGGAATCGGTCCTGGCGCGCGAGGACACCGCGAAGGAAGTCAAGCTGTTCGAGTTGGGTCCGCGCCTGTTGGATCGCTACCGCGACATATTCGTGCGGTTGTACCGTGAGGACCGTGATCTGACTTTGCGACGCGATGCCTGGGGCTTTGGCCTGGGGCTGCTGGGCACGGCGACGCTTTACGGCGGCTACGCATGGATCGCGGCCGAAACCGTGCTCGGCACCATGACCGTGGGCCAGATGACCATGTATCTGATGCTGTTCCGCCAGGGACAAACGGCGGTGAGCGCCGCTCTGTCGGCGGTGAGCGGCCTGTACGAAGACAATCTCTATCTGTCGAATCTCTACGAATATTTGGAGCAGCCCGTCGGCCGCGGCGGCGGGGATGCGAAGCAGGGTCCCAACTCCGGCGACGGCATCCGCTTCGAGAACGTCGAGTTCGTCTATCCCGGCGCGACCGCTCCGGCGCTGTCGGACATCGATCTACACGTGCGGCCCGGGCAGAGCCTCGCCCTGGTCGGGCAAAACGGCTCGGGCAAGACCACCCTGATCAAGCTGCTCACCCGCCTGTACCGGCCGACCCGGGGGCGAATCCTCCTGGATGGGCTCGATCTGCAAGAGTGGGATGAGACCACGCTGCGCCGGCGAATCGGCGTCATCTTCCAGGACTTCGCTCGCTACCAAATGATGGTCGGCGAAAATATCGGTGCGGGCGACGTACGCGCCTTCGACGATGAGGGGCGCTGGCGCAGCGCCGCGGCTCAGGGTCTGGCGGCGGAATTCGTGGAGAACCTGCCCGCGGGCTATCACACCCAGTTGGGCAAGTGGTTCAAGGACGGCCGCGAGTTGTCGGGCGGCCAATGGCAGAAAATCGCCCTGGCCCGCGCCTTCATGCGCAACGAGGCGGACATCCTGGTCCTCGATGAGCCGACCGCGGCCATCGACGCGGGGGCTGAAGCGGAAGTGTTCGAGCATTTTCGCGAGCTGACGCGCAACCGCATCGCCATCGTCATTTCACACCGGTTCTCGACGGTGCGCATGACGGACCAGATACTGGTGCTCGAGGAAGGCCGCATCGTCGAATGCGGCAGCCATGAATCGCTGATGGCGGCCGACGGCCGCTATGCCAAGCTATTCACTTTGCAGGCACGCGGGTATCGTTAGCGGCAAGTTCATTCGTGGAGACTTGCCATGCCTTCCTTCGACGTCGTGTCCGAAATCGATACTCATGAATTGACCAATGCCGTCGATCAGGCGGTCCGTGAACTCGGACAGCGCTTCGATTTCAAGGGCACGGACGCCACCTTCGAACTCGAGGAAACCACCGTGACGATGATCGCGCCGGTCGACTTCCAGCTCAAACAGATGCTGGAAATCCTCAAGCTCAGGATCGCCAAGCGCGGCATCGATGTGGCCTGTCTCGAGGTGAAGGATCCCGAGGTCAACTTGGCGAGGGCCAAGCAGCTCGTGATCTTGAAGCACGGAATCGACGCGGACGCGGGCCGGAAGGTGTCACGGCTGCTGAAGGATTCGAAGCTGAAAGTGCAGGCGCAGATTCAAGGCGACAAGGTTCGAGTGATCGGCAAGAAGCGCGACGACTTGCAGGAGGCCATCGCCTTCCTGCGCAAGGCGGATGTCGGCGTGCCGCTGCAATTCAATAATTTTCGCGACTGATCGCCGGATCACGGTCTCGAGACAGCGGCCCCCGGGGCGACGCCCGCGGCCGTATCCCGCAGCAGCCGGACCAATCCCATCAGCTCGTCCCAGCCGGTATCTGAAACGGCGCAATAGTCCAGGTCTCCCTCGCGCCAGAAGGCGAGGTGATAGCCGCTGCGCGTCGCATTGTCCGGCAGAGCGCGATCATTACCGGCCCAACTGAAAACATTGATGACATGCGCGCCATGCTGATAGACCACCACGGCCGAGCGCTGATGATCCAGGTAATCCGCGCGGCCGCCGATGAGCCGGTACCCCTGCGCTTCGAAATCGGCGACAACCGGCGACACGTCGGTATGGCCTGCGAACCACGGCTTCACCGTATGCTTATCGGTCGATACTACGTCGATGAGATGAGCCGGCATCAGCGAGCGCACGTGAGCACTCACCAACTCATCGAGCAATGGATTGGTGAGCCGCGGCACGAGGAGCAGAAACGCGAGGGTCGCCGCAATGGCCGTGCCGCCGGCCCCTCCGAGGGCGCCCATCCAAAACGACCGCGGTCGCCGCTGCGACACGCGCTCTCTCAGCTGCGGACGTCCCGCCGAGAGCGCCATTCCCGTTGCGCCCTCCTGATCCAGCGCGCGCATGATCTTGGCGCGAAGCGCCGGCGCGGCGCGGGCGTAGCCCAAGTCTCGGCGCAGCGCGGCGCGCATCTGTTCGAGGTCCTTCAGCAGCGCGCGGCAGTCGGCGCAATGCTCGATGTGCCGTTCCATGTCCGCGGCGGTAACAGCGTCGAGCTCGGCATCGAAATAAGCCTGCACGCGCAGGGATTCAGGGCACTGCACGCGGTTCGCCTGCGGTTTCCTGCAGCCATCGGGCTCGGAGCGCGGCACGCGAGCGTGCCAGCCGCGACATCACCGTGCCGATGGGCACGTTCGTGACCTGGGCTATTTGGCGATAGTCCATTTCCTCTATTTCCCGCAACATCAACACCGTACGATGCTCTTCGGGCAGCGCCGCGATCAACCGATCGAGAGTGCGTTGCTCGTCACGTTGGATTGAGGCGTTTTCGGGATCGAGGGTCGTCGCGGTCATGGCGTAGCCGTCTTGCGCATCGTTTTCTTCGGGCAGCTGCACGAAAGCCCGCCTCTGCTGCTGCTTGAGCGCTGACGAGTGGCAATTTCTCACGATCGCCAGCAGCCACGCCTTTACATTCGAGCCTCGCAGAGCATCGAACCCACGAAAAGCGCGCAGGATTGCTTCCTGCACGACATCGTCGGCATCGGCCGGCGCGCGCGACAGCCACCGGGCGAAGCGGTATGCGGCGTCCAAGTGCGGCAAAACCTGCGCCTCGAAGCGAGCGCGTTTCTCATCCAAGGATGCCAAGACTCATGCAGAACTCACTTTATTCCCTGTACGGGCCCTATATTACCCGCCTGGTGGCCATATGGCTTGCCGGCGACGCCCGGTGTCGGCGGCCCATTATATTTCCGAAAGGGACCCGTCCTTCAGCCCAGGAGCAAATCGTCTCTGATGGGAATGAACTTGTCGGCAGCGCGAATCAGCATTGCGGCGGTGAGTTCAGCAACGCCATAGACCTCGACCGACACGGAGTGCTTGCCGCGGATTTTTTGCAGCAGCGGTTCGAAATCGCCGTCGCCCGAAGCCAGCACCACTACGTCCGCCAGCGGCGCGTACTCGAGAACGTCCAACGTGATGCCCACGTCCCAGTCTCCCTTCGTGGACCCGTCCCGCCGTTGAATGTACGGCTTCAGCTTCACCTCGAAGCCTATGGCGCGAAGGATGTCTTGAAATTGCCGCTGCTTTTCATCGCCGCGGTCGATCGCAAAGGCAATCGCTTTTACCACCGTCCTGTCGCGGGTGGCTCGGGCCCAAAATTTGTTGTAATCGAAATGACGCGAAAAGCGCTGCCGGGTCGTGTAATAAACGTTCTGCACATCGACGAATATGGCCACAGTTTCCATGGGTATCCGTCACAGACGGAGAAAGTAGGGTATGGCCGCGAGCAACGCGCCGATGCCGACGAGCAGCATGATGTTGGACACGAAGTAGGGGAACAGCATCAACGCGAGTCCGCAAACCAGCGGAACCACCGCCTTTTGCTTCTTGCCGTAAATGAAATACCCCAGCCCGATCGAGCCGAAGAGCAAGCCCCATAGCAGCCAGGCTTGAATGTTACCGGTCCGGCTTCGCGGGCGCGTGCCCCGGCGCACGCTGCATACCCTTGGAATAGACCACCGTGCCGTCGAGTTTGACGATGATGGCATCGATGTCGTCGAGGCGGTTGTAAATCTCCATGGCCTTTTCCGGGCCCAACACGAACGCGGTCTTGGATAAGCCGTCGGTACGCGTGGCATAAGGTCCGATTACCGTGGCGCTGCGTACTTTGCTCGCGGAGTGGCCGGTATGTGGATCGATGATGTGGTGATAGCGCACGCCGTTTTCCTCGAAGAAGCGTTCGTAATCGCCCGAGGTGGAAATGGCCGCATCGACCAAGGGTATCCGCGCAATCACCTCTCCCTCGCCCTTGCGCGGATCGCGGATCCCGACCACCCAGGGCTTGCCGAAGCGATCACCGATGATGCGGCTGTCGCCGCCGGCGGAGACATAAGCCTTCGTGACGCCAAAAGATTTCAATACGTCGATGCCGCGGTCCACGGAGTAACCCTTGGCAATGCCGCCGAGATCGATGCGTACGCCTTTCTGGGAAAACTGCACGGTCTGGTTCTTCGGATCGAGCAGCACGTGGCGATAGTCGACCGCCGGCAATGCCTTGTCGATGTGCGCTTCGTCCGGATGCACGTGTTTGCGAAAATCGTACATATAGCCGACGCTGGCGTAGGTAATGTCGAAAGCGCCGTCGGTGATGACCGAATACTGCTTGGCCGTCACCAGCAGATCGAACAGCTCCTTGCTGATCTTCATGGGGCCATCCGCTGCCTTGGCGTTGACCTGTGAAACCTCGCTGGTGGGCTTGAAAGTGCTCATCGATTCGTCGATATGCCGCATTTCATCGAGCAGCGCATCGATCGCCCGGTTGGCCTTCGCCTCATCGTCCGACCATAGCTCCACGATAATCCGCGTGCCCATGATGCCGTCCGTGACGCGGCGCACCCATTCTGCCTGCGCCGGCGTGGTCAGGCACAGCAGTGCCGCCAGACAGAAGGTGCTCTTGAGGACGATGCTCCCGGATAATTTCGCTGCTGCCATAGCGTAGCCTCTCAGCGGCGCGACCGCGCCCGTTTCCATTGCATGATTACCAGGGCGCTGCCCACCATGCCGCCCAGGTGGGCGAAATGTGCGATTCCCGACAGGGTACCGGTGACGCCCAGGAAAAGTTCAACCGCCGCATAGAGAGTGGCGAACAGCCACGCCGGCATGGGTATCGGAGGGATCAGCGGAATGACCTTGCGTTTCGGAAACAGAAAGGCATAAGCCAGCAGAAGGCCGAAAACCCCGCCGGAGGCGCCGATGGTCGGGCCCGGCGGCGCGCCGAAAATCATGGGAATGAAGAGCTGGCTGAGCGCAGCGGTGATCACCGACGCGAAGTAGCAAGCGAGCAGGCGGCGCGGCCCGACATAGCGCTCGACCTCCGCGCCGAACATCCACAGGCCGAGCATGTTGAACAGCAGGTGGGTGATGTTCCCGGTACTGTGCAGGAAGGCATAGGTAATGATTTGCCAAACGTGAAAATACGACACGCCGTCGATCGGCTGCAGCGGCCACAACGCAAATACATCCAGTGCGCCCTTCGACATGCTCTGAAGAGCGAACACCAGCACATTGGCTGCGACCAAAAACTTGACTGCGGAAATCTTCATGATTGGCCGCGCATTCTACCTGGTCGCAGTTGCAGGCACCGGCACCCACAACTTCGATGTGGCCGCGGCGCAGGCGGCCAATATCAGGGATTTCCTCGCCGGCGGGCGCCGCTCGAGGGTCGTCTGACGACCCCTCGCGTCCGCTCCGTGCGAGAGGTGAACACTCAGCCCCTGGCTTGCTTTTTTTCCCTCTTCGCGGCCCGCTTTTCTTCCAGCGTCTTGGCCGGCTTCTTTTTTTCTTCTTTCTTTCGTTCCATACCCTTGCCCATGATCCACTCCTCGTTTGATTAGCCCATCGAACGTCAATTCTTCACTCTGTTCTTCGTCTTGGGCCGGGTCAGCATCTTGCGCTCGGTATGCCGGCCGGTCGAATCTCGCGGTGGCTTGGGCGGCTTCTCGCTGACCCGGCTGATCCGAAGCTCACGACCCACCACCCGAACCTTTTGCAGATCCTTGAATATCTGCTTCGGCATGCCTTCCGGCAAGTCGACGAAACTATGATCTTCACGAATGTCCACCCGGCCTATGTGCACGCCCTCGATCCCCGCCTCGTTGGCGATGGCACCGACGATGTTGCCGGGCTTGATTCCATGTACCGACCCCACTTCGATGCGAAAAGTTTCCATCAAACTGGCGGCCGATTTGGCGCGAGGTTTGCGCGGCGTCGAAGAATCGGCCTTGGTGTCGGCGAAATTTTCGGACATCCGTGATTTTTCGACGGGCGCGGGTTTCTCATGCCGCTCCCGACTGTCCCGCGGGTCACGCGTATCCCGCCCTTCATGCTCACTGCGTCCACGACCCCCGGCCCCGGCGCTCGGCGCATAGGCTTCCGCCGGGCGCTCCGCTTTGCTCGCCAGCAGCAACGGCGTCGTCCCCTGCGACAAGCTCGCCAGTGCCGCGGCGATGTCGATGAGTGGCAGGCCTGTCTCGGCCTCCAATTGCTCGAGCACGGGCCGGAAAACCGTTGCTTCTCCCTTGGCGATGGTCTCCGTGACCCGCTGCTTGAATTTTGCAATTCGCAGCGCGTTGACCGCATCAACCGTCGGCAGGTTCATGGGCTCGATCGTCTGCCGGGTGGCGCGCTCGATGGCGCGCAGCATATTGCGCTCCCGGGGAGCGATGAACAGGATGGCCTCGCCCTTGCGTCCCGCCCTGCCCGTGCGGCCGATGCGGTGCACGTAGGACTCCGTGTCGTAAGGCACGTCGTAGTTCACGACATGACCGATTCGCTCGACATCCAGGCCGCGCGCAGCGACATCGGTGGCCACCACGATGTCGATCTGGGCCGCCTTCAGGCGCGCGACGGTGCGCTCGCGCTGGGGTTGGGGAATGTCGCCGTTGAGCGGTGCAGCGGCGAAGCCCCGCGCTTCGAGCTTTTCCGCCAGTTCCACCGTCGATTGCTTGGTGCGGGTGAATATCAGCATGCCGTCAAAGGTTTCGGCCTCGAGGATGCGTGTCAGCGCATCCAGCTTGTGCATGCCGCTGACTATCCAGTATCGCTGGCGGATGTTGGTCGCGGTGCTGGTCTTGCTCTTGATGGTGATTTCACGCGGCGAACGCAGATGTTTCGACGCTATGCGGCGAATTGGCGCGGGGAGGGTGGCGGAGAACAGGGCCACCTGCCGCTGCGGCGGCGTCTGTTCGAGAATGCTCTCCACGGCATCGACGAAGCCCATGCGCAACATTTCGTCGGCCTCGTCCAGGACCAGCAGCGTCAACCCCGTGAGCTTCAGGGTGCCGCGGTTCATGTGGTCGATGACACGCCCGGGGGTTCCCACGACCACGTGCACTCCGCGCCGCAGGGCGTTGAGTTGAGGCTGGTAACTTTGACCGCCGTAGATCGGCAGCACGTGAAATCCCTTCAGATGCGCCGCGTACTTCAAGAACGCCTCGGCCACCTGCAGGGCAAGTTCGCGTGTGGGAACCAACACCAGGACCTGAGGTTCGTGTTTGGACAAATCGATGCGCGTCAATGCCGGCAGGGCAAAGGCGGCGGTCTTGCCGGTGCCGGTCTGGGCCTGTCCCAGCATGTCGGCCCCCGACAGCAGCACCGGAATGGTTGCAGCCTGAATCGGCGAAGGAGACTCATAGCCGACGTCCGTCAAGGCTCGGAGCACGGGTTCGGAGAGAGCAAGATCGCGGAAGCTGATCGCGCTCGGACTTTCGTCCGTAGAAACTGCACTCATAGGGAATCGCCTCGGAAAAGGAGCAGCAAGTCTAGCGGTTTGACGCGGTATTGCTACCATGTGCGCCATGGGACGCATATTTGAAGTCAGAAAACACGCGATGTTTGCGCGTTGGAACCGGATGGCAAAGCAGTTCACGCGCGTTGCCAAGGATATAGCTATCGCAGTGCACGCGGGCGGCCCCGATCCTGCGGCGAACCCGACGCTGCGCAGGGTGCTGCAGAATGCGCGCGCCGTCAACATGCCCAAGGACAAGACGGATGCGGCTATTCGCCGTGCCTCGGGCAAGGAGGCGGCCAACTATCAGGAGATCATCTACGAAGGCTACGCCCCGCATGGAGTCGCCTTGCTGGTCGAAACCGCAACCGACAACCCCACCCGCACCGTGGCCAGCGTGCGCAATATCTTCATGAAGGGCGCCGGCAATCTGGGCACCACCGGCAGTGTCGCCTTCATGTTCAAGAAAATGGGCGTGTTCCGCCTGGATCCCGGCGCCGTCAAGGATCAGGACGAACTCGAGCTGGATTTGATCGACTACGGTCTGGAAGAAATGGGCGACAGCACGGGGGACAAGGGCGAACCGCAGCTGGTGATCCGCGGCGCCTTCAATGATTTCGGCAAGCTGCAAGAGGCTCTGGAAAAGCGGGGCATTACGCCGCTGTCTGCCGAGCACGAGTACATCTGCTCGGTGCCCATCGAACTGCCGGAGGACCAGGCAGCCGAGGTCTTGGGCTTGATCGACAAGCTCGAACAAGACGACGACGTCCAAAAAGTCTTCCACTCCCTCGCGTAACCCACTGATTCTATTGACTACTTACTCGTTTCGCATCGTCAACGTCTTCACCCATCATCGGGGCGCACTGACCGGCAATCCGCTGTGCGTGTTCGAAGACGCCGCTGATTTCGACACTCGGGTCATGCAGGCGCTGGCCCGGCAGTTCAACCTCTCTGAAACCACTT
>Ga0302314_10008513_pt1 | contig 18235 bp, 13 predicted proteins | sample III_Palsa_N2_3_FD_200533 | JGI IMG/M metagenome (GOLD analysis project Ga0302314, IMG submission 200533) | Peat permafrost microbial communities from Stordalen Mire near Abisko, Sweden - III_Palsa_N2_3 | ecosystem: Environmental > Terrestrial > Soil > Palsa > Peat permafrost | place: Sweden...
GATCGCGGCGTTCGGCAGCGCCTTCTTCACCCCGTCGACGATGAAGTAGCGCAGCGTCTCCTCGATCGCGATCGGGCCTGACGCGGCGCCGCGATCCCGGAGCGTCTTGGCGATCAGCGCGCACGGGTCCTCGTCCTCGTTCCAGGTGCGGATATCGGCCGGGACGCCCAGCGTCTGCCGGACCGACGGCGCCTCGAAAAACGGCGTGACGATCGCGATCTCGCCTTTCACCGGGATGATCGCGGCGGTGACGCGCTCGCTGCGATGCCATTCGATGCCGGTGAAATAGCGCAGCGAGGCGCCGGGTTCGACGAGCAACGCCGCGATGCCTTGCGCGCGCATCAGCCCGCGAAGCGTCTCGATCCGCGCCTCGCGCTCGGCCGGCGCGATCGGCACGGCGCTGCCGGGGATCGGCGCGAGACCGGGCGCGGCGGCGAGCGCGAACGATGGCGCGACCCCCGACAGAACGCCCGTCGCAAGTGCGCCGCCAAGCAGCCGCCGCCGCGACGGGCCGGCCGCGACCGGCTCAGGCGAAGGCATAGGGGCCGCCCTTTTGCAGCGCGGCACGGTAGGCGGTGCGCGCGTGGATGCGCTCGAGCCAGGCCTGCAGCCTGGGATAGCGATCGTCGAGCCCGCCACGCTGGCCCGCCGCCTCGAGCGGGAAGCTCATCATCACGTCGGCGGCGGAGAAGGCGTCGCCGGCGAACCAGTCGCGCTTGGCCAGCTCGGATTCGAGCCAGCGCAGGTGGACCGCCAGCATCTGCTGGAGCGGCTTCCGCGCGGGGCGGCCGAGCAGCCCGAGGCGGCCGACGACGAGGATCGCGAGCAAAGGCGGCATCATCGAGCCTTCCGCATAATGGACGAACTGGCGCCAGCGCAGCGCGTCGATCGCTTCGGGTTCGGGGCCGAGCTGGCGTTGCCGCGCGGTCAGATATTCGACGATCGCGCCCGTCTCGGCGAGTATCTCGCCATCGATCTCGATCAGCGGCGACTTGCCGAGCGGGTGGATGCGCTTGAGCTCCGGCGGGGCGAGCATTGTCTTGGGATCGCGCTCGTAGCGGCGCACCTCATAGGGCAGCGCCAGTTCCTCCAGCAGCCAGAGGATGCGTTGCGAGCGGCTGTTCTCGAGATGGTGGACGACGATCATGCGGTGGCGCTCCAGATCCAGGCGGCGGCGGGGAAGACGACATGACCATCGACGAGATGGTCGGCGACGAGTGCGGCGAGGCCATCGCGCAGGCGTTTCCGATCGACGCCGTCGGCGTGGCGCATCGCGAAGGCGGTGGGGCCGATGCGGAGGAAGAAGCCGATCGCATCGGCGACGGGATCGGTGCCGGCGCCCGCGACATAGGCGAAATCGAGCGGGATCGCCTGCGCCTCGCGCCAGCCGGCGGCGGCGAGCAGGCCGGCGACGCGATCCTCGTCGGCGAAGGCGAAGGGGCCGGGCGCGTGCGGATCAGGCGGCGGTCCGCCGACGAGCGCGGCAACGCCCGATGCCCACGGATTGAGCGACGGCGCGCGGAAGCAGGAGAAAAGCAGCGGGGCGCCGGGCGTGGCGCGGGCGCGGATATGCGCCAGCGCCCCCACCGGCTCGTCGAAGAACATCACGCCGTGGCGCGAGGCGATCAGATCGAAGCCGCCCTCGTCGGCCCACCGGCCCGCATCGGCAGCAACGAAGCGGCAGCGGCAGTCGTCCCCCGCCCGCGCGCGCGCCGCCCCGATCAGCGCGGGCGACAGATCGACGCCGGTGATCCGCGCGCCCGGCAGCGCATCGGCGAGCGACAGGCTGGTCCGCCCGGCACCGCAGCCGATGTCGAGGATGCGCGGGGTCTCGGCACCGGCCAGCCCCACCGCGATCGCCGCGACCAGCGCCTCGTCCACGGGCGCGAAGGTGCGATCGGTGCGTATCCACTCCTCGGCCCATATCTGGCCGATCGCGCCGGCCCAGTCGGATGCTTGCATGGACGCGAGGCTATCCGACATTCGCCGGCTACGGAAGCGGCGTGGGGCGATCGTCGGCGCACGATCGGGCGTCGGCGTACGATCGGGCTGCTTCGGCGACGACATGCGCCTGCGCAGGCGGGAGCCCGGGGTTGCGGGGGCCGGGGCTCTCCCCCTTGGCTCCTGCCTGCGCCGGAGCACGGGGCATGTGTCGGCAAGATTGCCGCTCGCCTGACGGACGCGTCCCCGCTTCACCGGAAGCCGACGAAATTGACAGGCTGGCGGCAACTTCGCCGCCCTGCCCGTCGATCGCCAAGCCTCAGATGTCGTCGTCCTCTTCCGGCCCCGCCATCAGCGCCTCCGAGACCGCGTCGGTCTTGGCGCGGATCGCCTTTTCGAGCTTGTCGGCGAGTTCGGGATTGGCCTTGAGGAAGGTCTTCGAATTCTCGCGGCCCTGCCCGATCCGCGTCGAATCATAGGAGAACCATGCCCCCGACTTCTCGACGATCCCGGCTTTCACGCCGAGATCGAGGATCTCGCCGATCTTCGAGATGCCCTCGCCGTACATGATATCGAATTCGACCTGCTTGAACGGCGGCGCCACCTTGTTCTTGACGACCTTCACGCGCGTCGCATTGCCGACGATGTCGTCGCGATCCTTGATCTGGCCGGTGCGGCGGATGTCGAGGCGGACCGAGGCGTAGAATTTGAGCGCATTGCCGCCCGTCGTGGTCTCGGGATTGCCGTACATCACGCCGATCTTCATGCGCAGCTGGTTGATGAAGATCACCATGCAGCGCGAACGGCTGATCGAGCCGGTCAGCTTGCGCAGCGACTGCGACATCAGCCGCGCCTGCAGCCCGACATGGCTGTCGCCCATCTCACCCTCGATTTCCGCGCGGGGAACGAGCGCCGCAACCGAATCGATCACCAGCACGTCGATCGCATTGGAGCGCACCAGCGTATCGACGATCTCGAGCGCCTGTTCGCCGGTATCGGGCTGCGAGACGATCAGCTCGTCGATGTTGACGCCGAGCTTCTTGGCATAGACCGGATCGAGCGCGTGCTCGGCATCGACGAACGCCGCGGTGCCGCCACCCTTCTGCGCCTCGGCGATGACATGGAGCGCGAGCGTCGTCTTGCCCGACGATTCTGGGCCGTAAATCTCGATGACGCGGCCGCGCGGCAGGCCGCCGACGCCGAGCGCGATATCGAGCCCCAGCGAGCCGGTCGGGATCACCTCGACCTGCATCGTCTCCTTCGAGCCGAGCCGCATCGCCGAGCCCTTGCCGAACGCACGGTCGATCTGCGCGAGCGCGGCGTCGAGCGCCTTCTGCCTGTCGGTCGTCGCCAGCTTGTCGATCATGTCCGAATTTGCCCCGATAACCTTGAGTGATGCGGCCATTGCCTGTCTCCTTGGTAGAGCGTGGCCGCACGAGCTTCAATGCGCGGCTTCGACGAAGATGGCATGTACCATCTTCGTTCCAGAAGAACAAGAGTGGAACGACAGGTCAGGCGGTGGCGTCTATCGCCTGTTCGACGCCCGCCAGCGTAAAGGGCTTGGAGAGCACCGGCGCCTGGGCATGGCGCGAGGGCGGCGGCTCGGTATGGCCGCCGGTCGCAAGCAGGAAAGGTATGCCGCGATCCGCGAGCAGATCAGCGACCGGCCAACAGGATTCGCCGCGAAGATGCACGTCGAGGATGACGAGATCGAATCCGCCGGCTTCGGCGCGGGCCAGAGCACCGCTCACGCAATCCTCGGTTCCGGCGACGCTGTGGCCCAAACTGTCCACAAAATCCTCGAGCATCATCGCGATGAGCGATTCGTCCTCGACGATCAGGATCGATCGACTGTTCATAAACTGCGCCTAGCCGTGGAAACCGTTGCAGGACAAGAACTATTTCGCGTCCGTCCGGGCGTGGCGCGCGAGCGCGTCGCGTGCGGCCTCGGCGAGTTGCTGCACCGAAAAAGGCTTGGCGAGAAATGCCACATTATCGAGATTGATCGACTTGCGCAGCTGCTCCTCGGCATAGCCCGACATGAACAGGATCGGCAGATCGGGGAAACGCTTGCGCGCATGCTCGACCATCGTCGGCCCGTCCATCGCGGGCATCATCACGTCCGAAATCAGCAGGTCGAACGTCTCTCCACCTTCGTCGGCGGCAAGCTGCGCGAGGATTTCGAGCGCCTCCTCGCCATTCGACGCCGTGCGCACCTGATAGCCCTGCCGGGTGAGCGCGCGCTCGGCGACCGACCGCACCATATCCTCGTCCTCGACGACGAGGATCCGGCCGGTGCCCCACAATTCCTGCGGCGCCTGCTTGGGCGGCGGCACGGCAGCCTCCCCGGCTTCCCCCTGGGAGACCGGAAGATAGAGGACGAAGCTGGTGCCGCGCCCGATCTTCGAATTGGCGAAGATGAAGCCGCCAGACTGCTTGACGATGCCATAGACGGTCGACAGGCCGAGCCCGGTGCCCTTGCCGACGTCCTTGGTGGTGAAGAAGGGTTCGAATATCTTGGGCAGAACATCGGGCGGGATGCCGCTGCCCGTATCGGTGACGCTGATCGCGCTATAGTCGCCGACCGGGAGGACGTCGGCACCGAGCTTGCGGACCTCGCGAGCGCCTACCGCATAGGTGCGGATGGTGAGCGTTCCGCCGTCCGGCATCGCGTCGCGGGCGTTGACCGCGAGGTTGACGATCACCTGCTCGAGCTGGCCCGGATCGGCACGTACCGATCCCAGCGCACGGCCATGGTTGATGACGAGCTTCATCGAATCGCCGAGCAGCCGGCGCAGAAGATTGGAAACCTCGGAGACGACGTCGGGCAATTGCAGGACCTGCGGGCGCAACGTCTGCTGGCGCGAGAAGGCGAGCAGCTGGCGGGTAAGCCCGGCCGCGCGATTGGCGTTGTGGCGGATCTGCTGGATATCGTCATAATCGCTGTCGCCGGGGGTGTGGCGCATCAGGATCAGGTCGCAGTGACCCAGCACGGCGGTCAGGATATTGTTGAAATCGTGCGCCACGCCGCCGGCGAGCTGCCCTACCGCCTGCATCTTGGTGGCCTGCGCGACCTGCCGCTGGAGCCGCCCCTCCTCGGCCGAATCCTTGAGGCTCAGGATCACCGAGGCCTCGCCCAGACCACGCGCCGAGGCGACGGTGAGCGACACGGGTTCGTCGGGCCGCGCCAGCAGCCGGACGGCGATGTCGCCCGACAACATCGGACCGCGCCCGATCGGGCCGGCGCTGGACTTGGACGCCGCGAAACGACGCACCGCGTCCGCCACCGCCGCCTTGTCCTCCTTGACGACGAGGTCGCCCGGATAGATCGGACGGTCCTTGTCGCCGACGCCTGCGGCGACGCGGAACGCATCGTTTTCGTAGAGGAAGCGCCCGTCGCGATCGATCAACGCGAGCCCCAACGGCAGCATGCCGAGCAGGCCGTAGAGATCGTCGGGCAGCGTACCCTCCGCAGCCACTTCGGGCCCCGCCGGCTCGTCGAACAGCAGCATCGCCGCGGCGCCCGCGGCGAGTTCGCCGTCGTCGAGCGGGATATGGAGCATGCGCAGCGGGTCGGCGGACTCCTCGTCGCGCAGGAAGCGCAGCGCGCCGGCATCGTCCTGCGCCAGACAGGCGGCGAAGTCGCGGCCGGTGATCGCGGCGCCCGGCGTGCCCGTCGCGCGCATCGCGAACACCCGGTTGGAGACGAGCACGCGCCCACGCTCGTCGATCAGCGCCGCCATGAGGCCCGCGCGACCGAGCCGTTCGCCGAAGCCGCCACCGATCAACCGCAGCGCATCGGTGCGCCCCTCGCCGCGGCCGTCGCCGATCCGCCACAACAGATGATCCTGGCCGACGCCCGCGCGCGTGACGCCGAGCGATATCCGCGTCGCGCCGAGCTCTACGGCAGCACTCCCTTCCTGCCACGCCGCGCGGCCGGCAGCGGCGATCGTCTCGGCATGGAGATCGAGTCCGGGCAAGGCCGGCGGCATCGCAGCCGCCCCGAAACGATCAATATAGGCGGCATTGGCCGCGATCAGCCGCCCGCTGCGATCGGTGATCGCCGCCGGCTCCTCGGTCGCATCGAGCGCGGCGCGGAGCAGCGCGGGATCGGGCCGCGGCACGGCGCGTTGCTCGGTTCGCCCGAAGCCGCCGCGCGCAGCAAGCACCGCGATCGCCGAAATGGCCGCGAAACCCACCAGGAAGCCGACTGCGAACCGCCAGTCGCCCGCCGCCCGCGCGAGCATGACGGCGGAGGCGAGGCCGAGCCCCGCCACGCCCGCGGCGATCAGCCGATCGGCGGTGACCGCCGCGGACACGGGCGCGGTAGCGCGCAGCGATGGATCGGGGCGGATGACGAGCGAACGCATCACCCTTCTTCGGCGCGCCGACCGCCTGCCGTCAATCCGCGCGTCCGCCTACCAGACCTGCACGCGCTCGGGCGGTGCGAGATAGAGAGTCTCGCCCTTGGTAACGTCGAACGCCTTGTACCAGGGATCCATGTTGCGGACCTCGTCGACGCGCTGCGTGCCGGGCGAATGCGGATCGGTGAGCAGCTGCTGGCGAAGCTGCGGCTCGCGGTACTTGGTGCGCCACACCTGCGCCCAACCCAGATAGAAGCGCTCGTCGCCGGTAAAGCCGTCGAGCACCGGCGCCGCCTTGCCGCCGAGCGACAGCTTGTAGGCGTCGTAGCTCGTCTTGAGCCCGTTGAGATCGGCCATATTCTCGCCGAGGGTCAGCGCGCCCTGGACATGCTGGCCGGGCAGCGGCTCGTACGCGTCATATTGCTTGACCAGTTCATCGGTGAGCGCCGTGAAGCGGCTGACGTCCTGCGGCGTCCACCAGTCGGTGAGCTTGCCGGTGAGGTCGTATTTGCGGCCCTGATCGTCGAAATGATGGCTGAGCTCGTGGCCGATCACCGCGCCGATGCCGCCGTAATTGACCGCCGGATCGGCCTTGGGATCGAAGAAGGGCGGCTGCAGGATCGCCGCCGGGAAGACGATCTCGTTCATCACCGGATTGGCGTAGGCGTTGATCTCCATCGGAGTCATGCCCCATTCGGTCCGGTCGATAGGATGCCCGAGCTTGTTGAGATTGCGCTGAAACTCGAACGCTTCGGCACGGGCGACGTTGCCGACGAGATCGCCGGGCCTGATCTCCAGCGTCGAATAATCGCGCCACTTGGTCGGGTAGCCGATCTTGGGCGTGAAGGCGGCGAGCTTGGCGAGCGCCTTCTGCTTGGTCGCCGGATCCATCCAGGTCACCGCACGGATGCGCTGGCCGAAGGCGGCGATGATGTTGTGGACCAGCGCGTCGGCGGCGGCCTTCGCCTCGGGCGGGAAATAGGCGGCGACATAATCCTGGCCGACCGCCTCGCCCATCTCGCTGGAGACGAGATTGACGCCGCGCTTCCAGCGGACCTGATTCTCGGGCGTGCCCGAAAGCACGGTGCCGCGGAACGCGAAATTGGCGGCGACGATGTCCGACGACAGATATTTGGCATAGCTGGAGACCGTGCGGACCAGCATATAGTCCTTGAGCACCGAGAGCGGGGTCTGCGCGAAAATCGCCGCCTCGCCGGTGAACGCGGTCGGCTGCGCGACAAGGAAGGTCGGCTGCGCGTCGAGCCCGAGCCCGGCCAGATAGGGCTGCCAGGGGAAGCCCGGCGCCTTGGCGTCGAAATCGGCGCGCGACCACTTGTTGTAGGTCTTGTCGGCATCGCGCGAGTCGATGCGGCTCCAGTGCGCCTGCGCCATCTTGGTCTCGAACGCCATGATAGCGGCGGCGCGCGCATCGGCATCGGGTTCGCCCGCCAGCGTCAGCAGCTTGGCGACGAAGGCGACATATTGAGGCCGGATCTTGGCGAGCGCATCGTCGCTCTTGAGATAATAGTCGCGATCGGGAAGCCCCAGCCCGGACTGGCCGAATTGCGCGATATAGGCGGTCGGATCCTTGTCGTCGGGACCGACACCCGAACCGAACAGCCCGCCGACGCCCATCCGCTCGAGCTTGGCCATCTCCGCGGCGAGCGCCGTCTTGCTGGGCGCCGCCTTGATCTCGGCAAGCCACGGCTTGATCGGGGCGATGCCTTTCGCATCGACGCCGGCCTGATCCATGAAACTGGCGTAGAACAGACCGATCTTGCTGGTCGGATCCTGTGTCGCCTTCTCGAGGATCGTCTTCGTGCGCGCGAGGCTCAGGTCCTGCAGCTTGTGGAACATGCCGTAGCTCGAGCGATCCTGCGGGATCTGCGTCACCTTGTCCCAGCCGCCATTGGCATAGCCGTAGAAATTGTCGCCGGGCTTGACCGTCCTGTCCATGCCGGTCTCGTCGAAGCCGAAGCTGCCATAGGTCGGTGCGCCTACGACGGCCGGTGCCGTACCCGTCGCGACAGGCTGGAGCATCGAGACGGGCGTCGCGGCACATGCGGCACCGCCCAGCGTGGTGGACGCCAACAGGACTAAAGCAACAATACGCATTTTCTCAGACCCCTCGCGTTTCTCAGGTGTATCATACAGGCATAGCACCGCGATCCGCGGGCGCAAGCGAACGCCCCGTCGCCCTCGCAGCGGATCGCCGCCTCAGCCTCGGTCGCGCATGATGCGGCCCTGTTCGCGCTTCCAGTCGCGCTCCTTGATCGTCTCGCGCTTGTCGTGGATCTTCTTGCCCTTGGCGAGCGCGAGCTCGACCTTGGCGCGGCCGCGGCTGTTGAAGTAGATCGCCATCGGGATCAGCGTCATCCCCTCGCGCGAGACGCCGTGGCGCAGCTTCTCGATCTCGCGCAGGTGGAGCAGCAGTTTTCGCGGACGCTTGGGCTCGTGGTTGAAGCGGTTGCCGAAATTATATTCGGGGATGTTGGCGTTGATGAGGTTGACCTCGTCGCCCTTCAACTCGGCATAGCTCTCCGCGATCGAGCCTTCGCCGAAGCGCAGCGACTTCACCTCGGTGCCGGTCAGGGCGATGCCGGCCTCGAAGAACTGCTCGAGGAAATATTCATACCGCGCGCGCCGGTTCTCGGCGACGATCTTCTTCTTCTCGAACTCGAGGGGGCGTGGTCGGGCCATTATGACTTGTCGATCGAAAAAGGAATTTCAGTTGCAGGGCGCATCCCAAACAACCCGTTCGCACTGAGCGAAGTCGAAGTGCGTGCGGCAGGCGGCACGCTCGAAGCACGTCCTTCGACCTCGCTCAGGACGAACGGGATATGGGGTGCGGTACCGATCACGAAAGCCCCGCGATCTGCAACGCCGCATCGACCGCCGCGCGGCTCGCTGCGCCCGCCGGCGTCATCGGCAGGCGCAGACTGCCCGGAAAATCGTTCCTGATCCGTGTCAGCGCATATTTGGCCGGCCCCGGCGAGGCATCGGTGAACAGCGCTGCGTGGAGCGGATAGAGCATGTCCTGCAGCGCCAGCGCGTCGGCCCACCGACCCTCGCGGCACGCCGCCTGAAAATCGGCGCACAGCCGCGGCGCGACGTTGGCGGTGACGGAGATGCACCCCGCCCCGCCCATCGCCATGAAGGCCAGCGCCATGTCGTCATTGCCCGAAAGCTGGCAAAAGCCCGCGCCGCAGGTTAGGCGTTGCGCCGTCACGCGCGCGACGTTGCCGCAGGCATCCTTGATACCGACGATGGTCGGGATCTGCGCCAGCCGGCCCAGCGTCTCGGGCAGGATGTCGGTCACGGTGCGCGACGGCACGTTGTAGACGATGATCGGCAGGTCGCACCGCTCGGCGAGGAAGGCGAAGTGCGCGTAGATGCCCTCCTGATTGGGGCGGTTGTAATAGGGCAGCACAACCAGCGCGGCGTCCGCGCCCGACGCCTTCGCCGCCTTCATGTGATCGAGCGCCACCGCCGTGTCGTTGGAGCCGCAGCCCGCGATCACCGGCACGCGCCCCGCCGCCTGCTCGACGCACAACGCGACGACCTTGTCGTGCTCGGCGATCGTCATCGTCGCCGATTCGCCGGTCGTGCCGCACGGCACCAGACCGCTCGAGCCTTCGGCGATCTGCCAGTCGACGAAATCGCGGAACGTCGCCTCGTCGAGGCGACCGTCGCGAAAAGGCGTCACCAGCGCGGGAATCGATCCCGAGAACATGCATCTCTCCTTCACGCGCCCCCGAGGGAAGCGCATAGTCGGGCCATGACGGGGGGTCATGGACATTCAGCGCCTGATAAGGAGCGGCTTGGCATAATGTCCAGCATGCTCCATCGCCGGTTGATGCTTCCCATCCCCGCGTTCCTCCTCGCCGCGACCGCCGCCGTCGCGACGCTCTCCCCGCAACAGGTCGCCTGGTATCGCTCGCAGCTCGGCCTGTCGGGCTCCGGATACGCCTCGCCCTATGCGAGTCCCTATGCGACCGGCGCGGGCGTGCAGAGCGATCCGACCGCCGAGGGGCTCGTCCAGTGGCGGCGCCTGCGCCAGTCGAGCAGCCTGACGTTCCAGGAATATGCCAATTTCCTGCTCGCCCACCCCGGCTGGCCCGGCGAGACCGCGATGCGCAAGATGGCGGAAGCGGCGATTCAGCCTGACGTCACCCCGCCCGATGCGGTGATCGCCTTCCTCACCCGCTACCCGCCGCAGACCGGCACCGCCCAACTTCGCCTCGCCGAAGCCTTCTATGCCCGTGGCCGCCCCGCCGAGGCGCAGGCGGCGGCGCGAGCGGCATGGACCTCGGGCCAGCTCAACACCACCGACGAGGCGCGGCTGGTGGCGATGTTCAACGGCGCGCTGACCCCCGCCGACCAGGACCAGCGGATGGAAGCGCTGCTGTGGAATCGCGCATTCGTTGCCGCCCAGCGCCAGCTCCCGCTGGTCAGCGCCGCGCGGCGACCGATCTACGGCGCGCGACTCGCCTATCAGCTCAAGTCGCCCGATGCGGCGACGCAGGCGGCGGCGCTCGGCACGGGCGCGAATGGCGACGCGGGTTACCGCATCGATCGCACCAACTGGCTGCGCGAGACAGGCCAGGAACCGGTCGCACGCTACGAACTCGCAAGGCCGCAGCATCTCGACGCGCCCGCCTATGATCCCGTGCGCTACATGGAGACGATCCTCGCGGTCGCGAAATCGGCGGCGGCGGACGGCAATTGGGCGGTAGCCTATGGCATCGCCAGCCAGCTCGCCGACATCTTCCCCGCCGGCACCAGCATCCGCGGCCTGTCCTTTCCGCCGCGGGATGAATTTACCAGCCTCGCTTGGCTGGCAGGCACCGCGGCACTCCAGCATCTCGGCCGGCCGACGGATGCGATCGCGATGTTCCGCGCCTATGCCGACGCCTCGCAGAGCCCGACATCGCGTGCAAAAGGCTATTATTGGGCGGGGCGTGCCGCCCTGGCCTCGAACGATGCCGCCGGCGCACAGGATTATTTCGCCAACGCCGCCGCCTTCCCCGATCATTTCTATGGCCAGCTCGCGCTCGAACGGCTGGGCCGCCCCGTCCCGGCACCGATCGAACCCGATTATGCGCTGATCAGCCAGGCCGACCGCGACGCCTTCGACACGCGCGACGTGGTGCGCGCCGCGCGTATCCTCGGCCAGCTCGGCGACTGGACCGACCAGACGCAGTTCCTGCGCGTGATCGGCAATTCGGCGAGCCTCTCGGATGCCGACCATCTGCTCGCCGCCCAGCTCTCGCGCGAGCTCCAGCGGCCCGATCTCGGTGTCATGGCGGAGCGCGCGGCGAAGCCCGAATCGGCGAGCGACTATGTCCGCTCGGGCTTCCCGGTGCTGCCGGTACCCGCCGACATCGCCAATAATTTCTCCTTCATCCACGGCATCATGCGGCAGGAGAGCCAGTTCGACCGCCAGGCCGTCTCGGGCTCGGGGGCGCGCGGCATGATGCAGCTGATGCCCGGCACCGCGCGCGAGCAGGCGGGCCAGCTCGGCCTCTCCTACGACTATGAAAGGCTGACCTCGGATCCCGGCTACAACATGCAGCTCGGCACCGGCTATTTCGGCCGGATCATGGACATGTTCTCGGGCAATTATGTGCTCGCCATCGCCGCCTACAATGCCGGTCCGGGCAATGTCCGCAAATGGATCGCGCAATATGGCGATCCGCGCTCGGGCGGGATCGATCCGGTCGACTGGATCGAGGCGATCCCCTTCTCGGAGACGCGCGGCTATGTCCAGAACGTGCTCGAGAACGTCGTCGTCTACGACACGATCAACCCGGCGCGCGCGGGCCAGACCGCGACCAACCGCCTGTCCTTCTATCTCGGCAAGCGCACGCCGGGCTGAGCCGTGGACGACCGGCCCAACTACATCACCCCCGCCGGCTACGGCGCGATGCGCGCCGAATATCGGCGGTTGTTCGAGATCGAGCGCCCGGCGCTGGTCGAGACGATCAGCTGGGCGGCGGGCAATGGCGACCGTTCCGAGAATGGCGACTATATCTACGGCCGCAAGCGGCTGCGCGAGATCGACCGCACGCTCGACCGGCTCTCGAAGAAGCTGGCGAAGATCCAGGTCGTCGATCCAAGGCAGCAACTCGATCGCAGCCGCGCCTTCTTCGGCGCGACCGTGACGATCGCGGACGAGAACGACGCGACACGTATCGTCACGCTGGTCGGCGAGGACGAGGCAGATGCGAGCGCGGGGCGGATCAGCTGGCATTCCCCCTTGGCACGCGCGCTGCGCGGCGCGGGCGTCGGCGACCTGCGGCGCGTGCTGCTGCCGGGCGGCGAACGGGAATATGAGGTGGTGGGGATCGACTATCCGGACGCAGACACGCCTCGCCGTTCGTCCTGAGCGCAATTCGGTGCCCGGCTCACTCGGTATCAGTCCCGCATCTCGACGCCGAGCTGTTCCCTCGCCAGCCTGACCACCTCGGCATCGGCGACCGGCGGCTTCATCGGCACCGCTTTCTCCAGCACGTCGGCGATATGCGTCAGCGCGGCGATGCGGGCGTATTTCTTGTGCGTGCCGTCGATCACCTTCCACGGCGCCCAGCGCGTGTCGGTCTTGTCGAACATCTCCTCCATCGCGGCGACATAGTCGGCGCGCCTGTCGCGGTTGCGGAAGTCGTCGGCCTCGATCTTCCAGCGTTTCCAGGGATGCTCCAGCCTCGCGCGAAACCGCTTGTCCTGCTCCTCCTGCGTGACGTGGAGGAACAGCTTCACGATCGTGGTGCCGCTGTCCTTCTGCTGCGCCTCGAACTCGTTGATTTCGTCATAGGCGCGGCGCCATTCCTTTTCGCTGGCATAGCCCTCGACGCGCTCGACCAGCACGCGGCCGTACCAGCTGCGATCGAAGACGTGGATATGCCCATCGGCGGGCAGCTTGGCCCAGAAGCGCCACAGGAAGTGGCGCGCCTTCTCGGGCGGGATCGGCGCCTTGATCGGCCAGACCTCGACATGGCGCGCGTCCCAGCCGGCGGTGAGCCGCTGGATCGTGCCGCCTTTGCCGCCGGCGTCCCAGCCCTCGAACATCACGATCGCGCGGCGGCCATGGACGATATGCGCGACCTGGATCTGCGTCAGGCGCTTCTGCACCGCCGCAAGCTGTTCGGCATAGTCGCCGTCGAGCTTGGGCCCGCTTTCATAGTCGGACAGCAGGGTCGCCATGCCACCGGAGCTAGGCGAGCGACTGCCCGGTTGCGAGAGCGGGTAGCGGGGGGCTCGTCCCACCACGGCACAATCAGGCGATTGCGGTGCGCATCAGGCCTTCGGACCATCGACGACGCGGATGCCGAGCTCGCGTAGCTGCTTGGGCGTCGCCGGCGCGGGCGCGTTCATCAGCAGATCCTCCGCCTTCTGCGTCATCGGGAAGACAATGACTTCGCGAATGTTCGGCTCATCCGCCAGCAGCATCACGATGCGGTCGATGCCGGGCGCCGAGCCACCATGCGGCGGCGCGCCGAATTTGAACGCCCCGATCATGCCGGGGAAGTTCGTATCGACCTCCGCCTGGCTGTAGCCCGCGATCTCGAACGCCTTGTACATGATCTCGGGCTTGTGGTTCCGGATCGCGCCCGACGACAGCTCGATGCCGTTGCAGACGATGTCGTACTGGTAGGCGAGGATCTCGAGCGGGTCCTTGGTCTCCAGCGCCTCAAGCTCGCCCTGCGGCATCGAGAAGGGGTTGTGCGAGAAATCGACCTTCTTCTCGTCCTCATGCCATTCGAACATCGGAAAATCGACGATCCAGCAGAATTCGAACTTTTTCGCGTCGATCAGCCCGAGCTGGTCGGCGACGCGGGTGCGCGCGAGGCCGGCGAGCCGCGCCGCCTGATCCGCCTTGCCCGCCGCGAAGAACACGCCGTCGTCGGGACCGAGTCCGAGCGCTTCCGCGATCTTGGCCATGCCCTCCTCGCCATGGTTCTTGGCGATCGGGCCACCGAACTCGCCGCCCTTGCGCGTCGCATAGCCAAGGCCGGCAAAACCCTCGGACTGTGCCCAGCTGTTCATGTCGTCGAAGAATTTGCGGCTCTTCTCGTGCGTAGCAGGGGCCGGGATCGCGCGGACGACATCGCCACCCTCGACGATCGAGGCGAAGCGGCCGAAGCCCGAGCCTGCGAAATGCGCGGAGACGTCGGAGATCAGGATCGGGTTGCGCAGATCGGGCTTGTCGTTGCCGTACTTAAGCATCGACTCCTTGTAGGGGATGCGGCGGAACGGCAGCGGCGAGACGGTACGCCCCTTGCCGTCGAAATCGGCGAACTCCTCGAAGATGCCGTGCAGCACAGGCTCGATCGCGGCGAACACGTCGTCCTGCGTGACGAAGCTCATCTCGAAATCGAGCTGGTAGAATTCGCCGGGCGAGCGATCGGCGCGCGCATCCTCGTCGCGGAAGCAGGGCGCGATCTGGAAATAGCGATCGAAGCCCGCGACCATCAGCAGCTGCTTGAACATCTGCGGCGCCTGCGGGAGCGCGTAGAATTTGCCGGGATGGACGCGGCTCGGCACCAGATAGTCGCGCGCGCCCTCGGGGCTGGAGGCGGTCAGGATCGGGGTCTGGAACTCGGTGAAGCCCTGGCCGATCATCCGCTGGCGGATCGAGGCGATGACGTTCGAGCGCAGCACGATGTTCTTGTGGATGCGTTCGCGCCGCAGATCGAGATAGCGGTATTTGAGCCGGATATCCTCGGGATATTCGGCCTCGCCCGCGACCGGCATCGGCAGCTCGGCGGCGGCGGACTGCACCGTCACGGCCTGCGCCCGCACTTCGATCTCACCGGTGGCGAGGTTAGGGTTCTTGGCGTCGGCGCCGCGCGCCTCGACCATGCCGTCGATCGTGACGACGCTTTCGGCACGCACGGTCTCGAGCAGCTTGAGCGCGTCGCTATCGGCATCCGCGACGATCTGCACCAGCCCATAATGGTCGCGCAGATCGACGAACAGCACGCCGCCATGGTCGCGCCGGCGATGCACCCAGCCCGACAGGCGGACGGTCTGCCCGACGTCGGTCGCGCGAAGTGCGGCGCAATTGTGGGTGCGATAGGCGTGCATCGGTTCGTTTCCATCCAATACCACCCGCCATTCCCGCGAAAGTCGGGGTGTCGGGGTCACGTAACAAGCGTTCGCGCCGGTTCGCCACACATGCCCTCTTTGTCAAGGCGCGGCGGTCTGTTTATGGAGGCCGGATGATCATTCACCCGCTTATCACCGACAGCCGCAGCCTCACCGATCTCTGCGCCCGCCTCGCGCAGAGCCCCTATGTCGCGGTCGACACCGAATTCATGCGCGAGAACACCTATTGGCCGGTGCTGTGCCTGATCCAGATCGCCGACGCCAAGGAGGCCGCCGCGATCGATCCGATGGCGGACGGCATCGACATGACGCCGCTGCTCGATCTGATGGTGAACAATCGCGACGTGCTCAAGATCTTCCACGCCGGCGGGCAGGATCTTGAGATCCTCCACAATCTGACGGGCAAGACGCCCTATCCGCTGTTCGACACGCAGATCGCCGCGATGGCGCTGGGGATGGGCGAGCAGGTCGGCTACCAGAATCTCGTCGAGAGCTGGATGGGGGTCAAGCTCGACAAGGGCGCGCGCTTCACCGATTGGGCGCGGCGCCCGCTCGACAAGCGCCAGATCGACTATGCGATCGGCGACGTCACCTATCTCGTCCAGATTTTCCCGAAGCTGCTGGAAAAGCTCAAGCGCACCGGCCGCGGCGACTGGCTCGACCAGGAGATGGAGCGGCTCGGCGATCCCTCCAGCTACGTCAACGAGCCCGAGGCGGCGTGGCAACGCGTGAAAGTGCCGAGCCGCAAGCCCGACGTGCTGGGGCGGCTCAAGGCGCTGGCGGCGTGGCGCGAGCGAGAGGCGCAAGGCAAGGACCTGCCGCGCGGGCGGATCATGAAGGACGAGACGCTCGCCGACGTCGCCAGCCACCCGCCCAAGGAGCAGCGCGACCTCGCCAAGGTGCGCGGCCTCTCGCAGAGCTGGGCGGGCAACGACATCGGCGCGCGGCTGATGGCGGCGCTGGACGCCTCGGCCCCGATGTCCGACGACGAGATGCCGGCGCGCGAGGATCGCAAGCCGGGGCTGGGCAAGGACGGCGCGCTGGTCGCCGACCTGCTCAAGCTGCTGTTGAAAATCCGGTCGAAGGAGACCGATGTCGCCCCCAAGCTGATCGCGCGGAGCGACGAGCTGGAGCTGCTGGCGGCGGGGCGGCGCGAAGGGCTGTCGATTCTCGAAGGCTGGCGGTTCGAGCAATTCGGCAAGGACGCGCTCGATCTGGTCGAGGGGCGCACCGGCTTCGCGGTGCAGAACGGCAAGCTCAAGATGACGCGGATTGAAGCCGTAGAGGGCTGATCGGCACGTCGTGCGCCGGCGAAGGTCGGAGCTCGGGATTGCAGCGCGGCGCCCGATGATCCTGCGCGCCTGCCTGCGCAGGAGCACAATATCGTCTGACGCTCACCCCCCGATCATGGTCGCCTTGCGCCCGAACGCCGCGGCCAGCGTCTTGTGTCGCCGTTCGACCGCCTCGCCGTAGAGCGCGGCGTCGCCCTCTGCCAGGCGCAGCGTCAGCCTGTCGCCGAGCATCAGCGCGCTGTTCTTGAGCGGTGCCGCGACACCGCCCGACAACCGCTGGCCGAGCCGCATCGCAAGCCCCCAGCGTAGCGCCATCTGGCAATCCTCGGGCGAGGCCAGCGAGGTTGCGATCGGCGCTTCGCCGTCGGCGCCGAAGCTTGTGTAGAGCGCCTGTGCCATCATCGCGCGGCCGCGTGCGTCGATACCTACCCAATTGCCGTGCAGCGCGGTCTCGAGCCCGCGTTCGGCCCGAAACTCGGGATGCGCGCGCCAGCCGATGTCGGCGAGCAGGCAGGAGGCATGGCGCAAGCGCGCGTCCGCGGCATTCTCATGCTCGAACAGCGGCGCGATCCAGCGGTCCAGCAGGTCGCCATGTTCGGGAAAGCGACCGACACGGCGCCCCTCCTCGCGCGTCGCGCAGATCAGCGGGTCCATGTCGCGCACGTCGCCGGGGAGATTGCGGTGGAGCACGCCTTCGCGCAGGCCGTAGGCCGAGACGATCAGGCTCGCCGAGCCCAGCTCGCGCGCGACGATCGCGAGCAGCGCCGCCGCATCGGGCAGCGATCCCGCGCGCGACGAGGAGAGCGAGGGCACCTCCTTCAATCGCACCTTGTCGAGATGCGCCAATGTTCGGACGACGCGCAGTGGCGTGTCGGGCGACATCGCATAGCCGTGGACGATCGGCAGCGGATAGTCGGTCATGTGCATGACCAGCCGCGCCAGCGCACGCCACGATCCGCCGACGAGATAGAAGGGCAGCCCGGCGCCCTTGCCAGCCCAGCCGGTCGCGCGCAGCCGTGGCTCGACGAGCTGGCGCAGCGCGCGCGGCCCGCGGCTGCGAATTTCGGCGACGCGCAGCACGCCCAGCGGAAACGACGCACGCTCGTGCACCGCGCCGTCGCGCACACGCGCCAGCTCGAGGCTGCCACCACCGAGATCGCCGATGATGCCGTCCGCGCCGGGAAAGGCGGCGAGCACGCCCTCGCCTGCCATCTCGGCCTCCTCCTCGCCCGACAACACCGTGACGTCGAGCCCGATGCCGGCGGCCCGCGCGAGGAAATCCGCGCCGTTGGTGGCGTCCCGCACCGCGGCGGTGGCGACCGTGTGGAGGCTGGCGACGCCAATCTTCTCGGCGACGAGCTGGAAGCGATCGAGCGCGATGAACGCGCGCTCCACCGCCTGGGGATCAAGCGCGCCGCTCGTCGCCATGCCCTTGCCGAGCCCGGCCATCACCTTCTCGTTGAACAGGATCGAGGGGATGCGGCGCGGCCCGTCATAGACGACGAGGCGAATCGAGTTGGAGCCGATGTC
>Ga0302314_10008514_pt1 | contig 18235 bp, 16 predicted proteins | sample III_Palsa_N2_3_FD_200533 | JGI IMG/M metagenome (GOLD analysis project Ga0302314, IMG submission 200533) | Peat permafrost microbial communities from Stordalen Mire near Abisko, Sweden - III_Palsa_N2_3 | ecosystem: Environmental > Terrestrial > Soil > Palsa > Peat permafrost | place: Sweden...
GACGTGATCACTTTCGACACCGCGCCCTCTTGGACCCGGCTGCGCGCCGACCACCGCCCGGGCCACCTGCCGCCGGTTCATGGCCGACAGCGCCATCTCGTCGGCCAGCAGTCGGCCGCCCTCGCGCCACAGCCCCGCGTCATCCGGGGCATAGCGTGACAGCAGGAGCACAAGCTCGAACGCGGCCCCGGCCAGCATCCCGCCGCCGAGCGATACCCGCTCGTTGCCGAGCGTTGTCCGCGCGACACCCCAGCCGCCGTTGACCGGGCCCACGACGTCCTCGTCGGGGACGAAGACGCCGTCCAAGAACACCTCGTTGAACATGGCGTCGCCGCTGATTTCCCGGAGCGGGCGCACCTGGACGGTGGGCGCCGTCAAGTCGATCACCATGGTGGTGATGCCCTTGTGCTTGGGCGCGTCCGGGTCGGTCCGCACGGTCGCCAGCCCGCGGTTGCAGAACTGCTAGGCCACGTCATCGCGGGCGGTAGGCTCCGGGCCGAAGATCGCCAGCAGGGTCAGCGCCCGCCGCAGGTACAGGTGAGCGTCGTGCTCCCAGGTGAACCCGATGCCGCCGTGCACCTGGATGTTCCGCTGGGCGTTGCGCTGGAACCCAGCCAGCGCGATGACGGCGGCGACCGCGCCTGACAGGCTGGCCTGCGAGGCGGCCGGGCCTCCGGTGCCCAGGGCGTCGGCCGCCCGCGCCGCGTCCCAGGCAACGGCCGTCGCCAGCTCGGATTCCGCCAGCATGTCGGCCAGCGTGTGCTTCACGGCTTGGAAGGATCCGATGGTCCGGCCGAACTGCTCGCGCACCTTGGCGTACCCGGTGCTCATGTTCAGCACCGCCCGTGCCCCGCCGGCCCCGCTGGCGCTGGCAAGCACCCGCGACCGCCCGGGCGGCCGCCGCACCGCCGGGGATCACCGTCGCGGGCGCCGCGGACACCTCGGCCGCCACCAGCCCTAGTCCCGGATCCGCCGCGTCGAGGGCCCTGAGCGAAACGCGACCGTCCCGGACCGCGACGACCACCAGGTCGGTTCCGCGCTCGAGGACGAACTGATCGGCCCATGCCCCGCCGGCTACCCGGGGCGCGAGGCCACTCGCGCTGTCGCCGTCCAGCGTCAGCTCGTCCGCGATCCCGTAGGCGACGACCGCGCCAAGCTCATCGAGGACGACGGCCAAATCGGCCAGCCCGAAGCCGGATCCGCCTAGCTCGGCGGCAGGTGCAACCCCGTCAGGCCAAGGTCCGCCATCGCCGGGAACGCGGTGTCAAGCTCGGCCGGCGGCGTGGTTAGCGCGGCCCGTGCCCGGCTGAGCAGCTCGTGCTTGGCGGCGAAGTCGCGGACGACCCGCCCGAGTTCCGCGTGCTCATCGGTGATAGCGAGTGACATTGATCTTCCTTCCGTGCAGGTCCGGATGGCATCGGCGCGGTTTTTTTACGACATATAGTAGCAAATATTCAAATGGCTCGATAACATGCGTGCGGCGGATGATCGGAAAGGAACCTCCTGTGGCTGACAACCAGCGTGCTGGAATTCGCATGACGGACGATGAGGTGACGTCGCTCCTGCGGGAGAACCGGACCGCGACGATCGCGACGCTCGGACCGAACGGTTTCCCCCACCTCGTGGCGATGTGGTACGGCCTGCTCGACGGGAAGGTGTACTTCGAAACGAAGGTCAAGTCGCAGAAGGTGGTCAACCTGCGCCGAGATCCGAAGATCAGCTGCAGCGTGGCGGCCGGAGAGTCGTATGACCAGCTGCGCGGGGTGGCGATCGAGGGAACGGCCGTCATCATCGACGACGTGGCGAGCGACGAGTACTGGGCGGCGGCGGTCAGCGTCTGGGAGCGTTACCAAGGTGAGTACACCGAGGAGAGACGGCCCTACGTCGAGGGCATGATGAACAAGCGGATCGTCGTCCGGGTTGACCCGGTGCGCGTCCGGTCCTGGGATCACCGGAAGCTGGGGATGGGCGAGCTGCCGGTCGCCGGGTCGACGGCGCGGTTCCTGTAGGCGGTGACGCTGGCGGGGCCATCCGATCCCGGATGGCCCCGCCAGCGGGCAGGTAATACCGTGTCCGGGTCGAGGTCGCCCACGATCGCGTCGACCGGCTCTTCGGCCGGCACGAATTGAGGACGCCGGATAAGCAGGGCGAACACAACGACCGCGACGGCCGCGTAACCGGCACCCAGCCACAGCGTGCGGAACACGCCCGGGTCGGGCACCGGCAGATGGGGAATGGTGCGCGAGGTGAGAATGGCGGTGAAGATGCCCGGACCCAGGCCCGTGAGGGCCGCGGTGAACACCGAGTTCGCGGCCGAGAACATGGCCGCCTCGTCCGGCTTGGCCGCCTGGAGAAAGGCCGCGTAAGCCGCCGCGTAGGCGAAGCCGAAGGCGGCACCCCAGACCACGTTCGCCACCACGTACTGCCAGTACTGGCTGTGGTTGAAGGCGACGACGAAGAAGTCGGCCGCCGCTAGGGCGCCAGCTACCGCCATCACCGCCCGGGGCCCGAAACGGGTGAGAATCGGCGGGCAGAGGAATCCGCTCACCATGGCCGCGACCGATATCGCGCACAGGGCGTAAGCGCACTGCAGCACGGTCGAGTTAAGGCCGTAGCCGACCACGGATGGCATCTCCATGTAGGTGACCTCGGCGAGGTTCGTGTAGATCCCGAGCGCGGCGACCACGCCGGCGATCAGGAAGGCCGACGTGGAGGTCCGGGTAAAGGCGCGGCGCACGTTGATCAGCGGATTCGACTGCCGGGACTCGTAGGCCGCCCAGACCGCGAAGATGGCGAGGCCGCCGATAATCAGGCCGCTGACCGCGGGGGAGGACCAGTGCCAGGTGTTGCCCTCGGTGATGGCAAGCACGAGGCAGACCAGCCCGGCGCTGATTCCGATCGCGCCTACCCAGTCGATCGTTTGCGAAGGGCGGACCGGTGCGTCGGGAAGCATCCACCACGCCAGGGCGAGCGCGACGACGCTCAGGGCGGCCATCACCCAGAACACCATGCGGACGCTGCCGTTCGCCTGGATGACGAGGCCGCTGATGAGGAACGATACGGCGACCCCGGCCCCGGTGGCCACCGTCAGGAGGCCGACGCCGCGATTGGTCCGCAGCTCGCTCCTGCTTCTGGCGCGAAGGATGGCGTAGACCAGCGGTATCGCCGCGCTCAGGCCGAGCACGGCGCGGCTGGCGACGAACAGCGGGAAGCCGTGAGCCACCGCCGAGAGGGAATACTGCTTCTCTAGCGCCGGGACGAGCGGGATCAGGGAGAGACTCTGGGTGTCGCCCACGAGGACGATGAGGCAGCCGACGATCCCGACTGCGGTTTCTAGTTGGAGGCCTGTCGCCTGCAGGCGACGATCGGCGCCGGCGACGGTCGTGTCGATGCTCGACATGTGCATAGCACCTCTCAGGAACAGGAACACGAGCAGGGTCTTGGCCGTCGATCGTCGTGCTCGACAGCCTGACCTGGCTCTACCAGAAATCAGAATCTGATTCTCGGAACATAGGTCTGCTAGTGATATCTAGCAAGGCGGGAGGGGTGATGGGTTGATAACGTTTAGGTAACGGCGCTGAAGGGATCAGAATCTAGTTCCACAGCTCGAAAAATTTTACGCGACGGACCGTTGTAAATATTCTGATGCCGGGTTAACGTTCCCACAACTGGCCAGCTTCGAAGGAGAAAGTGGCGATGGAGCGTGGGGTACCCGGGAACCTACAGCGTGGCCGAGCCGCTCAAAGACGCGGTGGTGATGGACGCCTCGGCCGAGCGGACCACGTACGCGCAGCTCGAGGAGCGATCCGTCCGGCTGGCGAACGCCCTGCGGGCCCGCGGGCTGCGGCGCGGCGAAGTGGTCGCCGTCTGGTCGGAGAACCACGTCCGCTACTTCGAGGTCTACTGGGCCGCGATCCGGTCTGGCCTGTGCATAACGCCGATCAACCGGCATCTCACCCCGGCCGAGGCCAGCTACCAGCTCGCTGACTCGGGAGCGGTCGCGCTCATCGCCTCGCCCGCATTTGCTGGCGTGGCGAGCCAGGCGCTGGCCGAGTCGCCGCGGGTTGGGGTGCGGCTGATGTGGGACGGCGCGGCCGGTGGCTTCGAATCCTACGAAGACGCGCTGCACACCGCCTCACCTGAGCAATCCGGTCCGATGCCGGCCGGCGAGGCCATGGTGTACTCGTCCGGCACGACCGGGCAGACGAAGGGCATCAGGCGCCGGCAGCATGACGTCGATCTCGCTTCACCGGAGTACATGGGCACCGGCGCGCTCGAGCGGATGATCTTGCGGATGAGCGACAAATCGGTGTACCTGTGCCCGGCCCCGCTGTATCACGCGGCCGGGCTGATGTGGTCGGCGGGAGTGCATGAGCTGGGCGGCACGCTCGTGATCATGGAGAAGTTCGACCCCGAGCGGTTCCTCGCCGTGATCGAGCGCGAGCGCGTGACCCATGTTCAGGTCGTGCCCGCCATGCTGGTCCGGGTGCTCAAGCTCGGCCGCGAGGCCCGCGAGCGGTTTGACCTGTCGTCGCTTGAGTGCGTTCTCACCGCGGCGGCACCGTGCCCGGCGGACGTCAAGCGGGAGATGATCGACTGGCTGGGGCCGATCGTTGACGAGTACTACGGCATGACCGAGGGCAGCGGCCTGACCTTCATCGGTGCCAGTGAATGGCTGGCCCACCCGGGGTCGGTCGGCAAGCCGATCACCGGGATCCCGCACATCTGCGATGAGCTCGGCCGCGAGCTGCCGGCGGGCGAGCCCGGCCTGATCTATTTCGAGCAGCCCGCCGCGCCGTTCGAGTACCACGGAGACGCGGAGAAGACCCGCCGGAGCCGGCATCCCGAGCACCCCCACTGGACGGCGGTCGGCGATGTCGGGTACCTGGACTCCGGCGGTTACCTGTACCTCACCGACCGCCAGAACTTCATGATCATCTCTGGCGGCGTCAACATCTACCCGGCGCAGATCGAGGAGGCGCTCGTCATGCACCCCGCGGTGGCCGACGTGGCGGTCTTCGGCCTCCCCGATCCGGAGATGGGACAGTTCGTCCAGGCGGTGGTTCAGGTGATGCCCGGGGTCACGCCCGGAGAGGAACTGGCCGAGGAGCTTCGCGGCTACGTGCGCGGCCGCCTAGCGGGGTACAAGGTGCCGCGCCAGGTGGCCTTCCGCGACGAGCTGCCCAGGCTCCCCACCGGCAAGCTGGCCAAGGGACCCCTGCGCGACCAGTTCCTGGCGGCGACGCCATGACCGGGCTTCCGTCTTTCGGGCTGGACGGGAAGGTCGCCGTCGTCACCGGGGCGAGCAGGGGCCTCGGCCGCGCCATGGCGCTGGCCTTCGCGCGCGCTGGCGCCGATGTGGTTGTCTCAAGCAGGAGGTCGGATGCCTGCGAGGAGGTCGCCCGCGAGATCAGGTCGCTGGGGCGACGGGCCGCCGTGATCGCCTGCCACGTCGGCTCGTGGAAAGACTGCGACAGCCTCATCGAGGGGACGCTCGCCGAGCTGGGACGGATCGACGTGCTGGTCAACAACGCGGGCATCGCGCCGGTACCGCCTTCCCTGCTCGGCGTCACCGAGGAACTCTTCGCCAAGACAATGGACGTCAACCTCAAGGGACCGCTGCGGCTGACCGCCCTCGCGGCGAACGCGATGAGCCCGGGCGGATCGATCATCAACATCAGCTCCAAGGCCTCCACCAGCCCCACCCCGCCCACGGTCGTGTACGCGGCGGCAAAGGCAGGCCTGAACGCGCTCACGGTCGCGGCCGCCGCCGAATTCGGGCCGAAGGGCATTCGCGTCAACGCCATCGTCTGCGGCCCGTTCCACACCGACAGCTTCGATAGGTCGATTCCGACGCCGGAGGCCGAGGCGGCCGTGGCGTCCGCGCTCGCGCTGCGCCGGATCGGGATGCCCGACGACATCGCGGGAACGGCGCTCTACCTCGCCAGCGACGCGGCCGCGTTCCTCACCGGATCGATGATCACCCTGGACGGAGGGCGCGCGTGAGCGTGGCAGTCGTGTGCACCGCGCTGACCGGCGAGGACGGTCTTGAGGTACGGGAGCAGCCCGACCGGCCGCTCCAGGCGGGAGAGGTGCGGATCGCGGTCCGCGCCGCCTCGGTCAACTACCCGGACGTCCTGGTGATCCGCGGCCAGTACCAGGCGAGCGCGGAACCGCCGTTCGTGGTGGGCAGCGAGTGCGCCGGCGAGATCGCCGAAGTGGGTCCCGACGTCACCGGCTTCGCGACCGGGGACCGAGTCCTGGCCCTCACCGGATTCGGGGCGTTCGCGACGCGGGTGATAGCGACCCCCGGCCGGGCGCAGGTCTTCCCGATACCCGCGTCGATGTCCTGGGCCGAGGCGACGTCGCTCAACCTCACCTACGGGACGGCGTACCACGGCCTGATCAGGCGGGGCGGGCTCGTCGCGGGCGAGACGGTGGCGATCACCGGTGCCAGCGGCGGCTGCGGCTCGGCGGCGATCCAGGTTGCCCGGGCGGCGGGAGCCGCGACGGTGATCGCGATCGCGGGCGGTAAGGCCAAGTGCGACCTGGCCGCCCGGCTGGGGGCCGACGTCGTTATCGACCACACCGCGGTGACGGATTACTCGGGCGCGGTCGCAGACGCCACGCGTTCGTTCGGCGTCTCGGTGTTCTTTGACCCGGTGGGCGGCGAGGACATCCGCCCGGCGCTGCGGAGCCTCGCCTGGGGCGGCCGCTACCTGATGGTCGGCTTCGTCGGCGGGATACCGGTGGTCAGGCTCAACCAGACCATCATGAAAAACATCTCGCTCATCGGCGTCGCGTACGGGGCGTCCGCCATCGCGGACCCCAAGGCGAACCGGGAGGACTGGGACCAGCTGTTCCGCTGGTACGCCGAAGGCAAGGTCAGGCCGGCCGTCGGGGAGGTGTACCCGCTCGCCCGGGGAGTGGAGGCGCTGCGGGCGGTACGGATGCGGCGCGCGGTCGGCAAGGTCGTCATCGAGATGCCGGACGAGGCGTGACGACGGCCAGGCCGGCCCGTACCGCCATCGTCACCGGCGGGGCCAGCGGCATCGGCCGGGCGAGCGCGCTGCTGCTGGCCGAGCGCGGTGTGCGGGTCGCCGTGTTCGACCTCAACGCCCCTGAGCCGGTCGACGTCGCCGACGAGACTGCCGTCGGCGCGGCGGTGGCGCGGGTGCGCGCTGCGCTCGGGCCGGTCGACATCGTGGTCAACTGCGCGGGCCTGCCGGCCGGCGGCCGCCTGGACGGCGATGAGTACCTCCAGGCCTGGCACCGGTCGCTCGCGGTCAACCTCACCGGCGCGATGCTCGTCGTGCGAGCGTGCATCGGCGACCTCGTGGCCAGCGGGGCCGGCCGCATCGTCAACGTGGCTTCCACCGAGGCGATCTCCGCGGGCCGTGACACCAGTCCGTACACGGTCGCCAAGCACGGGCTGCTCGGCTACACCCGGGCGCTGGCGGTCGACTACGGGCGGCACGGAGTCACCGCGAACTGCGTGTGCCCCGGCGCGACCCTGACGGGCATGACAGAACGGATCGCACCAAACGACCGCGCGGCTTTTGCCCGCCGATACATTCCCGCTGGCCGGTACGGCACGCCCGAGGAGATCGCGTTCATGGTGGTCACGCTGACCGACCCGGCGGCCGCCTTCGTCAACGGCGCGGTCATCGCGGTCGACGGCGGGATGACCGCGCAGGGCCGCTGACCGATAACCACCCGATGAGCGATCAGGAGCATGACTGATGTGGGATTTCGAGACGGACCCCGATTACCAGGCGGACCTGGACTGGGTCCGCGAGTTCGTCAGGAATGAGGTCGAGCCGCTTGAGTTCGTCATTCCGAACATCTACGACGTCGCCGATCCGCTCAGGCAGGAGCTGATCGTCCCGCTCCAGCGCCAGGTGAAAGAGCGAGGACTGTGGGCCACGCACCTCGGGCCCGAGCTCGGCGGCCAGGGGCACGGGCAGGTGAAGCTGGCGCTGCTGAACGAGATCCTCGGTGGTGCCGGACTGGCCTCGTTCGTGTTCGGCTGCCAGGCTCCGGACACCGGGAACGCGGAGATCATCGCGCATTACGGCACCGAGGAGCACAAGAAGCAGTTCCTGCAGCCGCTCCTCGACGGCGAGATCTTCTCCTCCTACGCCATGACCGAGCCCCAGGCGGGTGCGGATCCGAAGGAGCTCACTTGCGCGGCGGAACTCGACGGCGATGAGTGGGTGATCACCGGAGAGAAATGGTTCGCGTCCAACGCCAGCTGGGCCTCGTTCCTCATCGTCATGACGGTCACCGAACCGGACGCGTCGCCGTACCGCCGGCATTCGATGATCATCGTTCCCACCGACACGCCCGGCGTGCAGATCGTCCGCGACGCGCATATCTACGGCCACGACGCCGGTGGCGGAGGACACGCCTACCTTCGCTTCGAGGGCGCCCGCGTTCCCGCCGCCAACCTGCTCGGCGGCGGCGGCCAGGCCTTCGCCGTCGCGCAGACGCGGCTGGGCGGCGGGCGCATCCATCACGCGATGCGCACCGTGGGACAGGCCCGCCGATGCCTGGACATGATGCTGGAGCGAGCGCTGTCCCGCCATACCCAGGGAGAGGTGCTCGCCCGCAAGCAGTTCGTGCAGGACATGATCGCCGAATCCTGGATCGACCTCGAGCAGTTCCGGCTGCTCGTGCTCCAGACAGCCTGGAAGATCGACCGGTACCAGGACTACACCCGGGTTCGCGGCGACATCTCCGCGGTCAAGGCGGCCATGCCCGGTGTGCTCAACCGCGTCGCCTCGAGGGCCCTGCAGGTGCACGGGGCGCTCGGCGTCTCCAGTGAGATGCCGATCGCCTCCGCCATCATGACCGGCTACACGCTGGGCCTCGCCGACGGCCCGACCGAAGTCCACAAGGCCACGCTCAGCAAGATCCTGCTCGCGGAGGCAGAACCGGCCCCCGGGCTCTTTCCCACGGCGCACATCCCGGCCCGGCGAGAACGCGCACTCAAGCGGTACGCGGAAGTCCTCGCCCGGCACGGTCGCCAGCCGTCGGAGGCCGGCGCGGGATGAGGCGTCGCCGGGCGGCCGGTTCCCGGCCGCGGACCGATCTCCGATGAGCGGGCGCGACTCCGCCGACTTCACGCTGGCCGACCTGCCGGAGAAGGCCGCTCGATGGTGGGGCGACCGGGGCGGCCGGGCACGCCGCCGCCCATGACCGCCCCCTAGCCACCTTCCGCGGGTCGCCCGCGCGCTGATCGAAACCAGGGGAGCCGGTTGGTAAGCTGGAATCTGGTTCTTGTTCAGTTGGCAGGGGAGAGCGAGCTTGCTTCAGATCGATGGGCCTCCGGCACCCGAGTCGCTGCGCAGTGACCAGCTTGCCCGCCGTCAGCGGATTGTCAGGGCTGGGCTGAAGGCGCTGGCCGGCAGCGACTACGAGCAGGTGAAGATATCTGAGGTGGCGCGCGATTCCGGTGTCGCGCTTGGCACGCTCTACCGTTACTTCACCTCCAAGGAGCACCTGTTCGCGGCGGTGTTCGTGGAGTGGCACGGCGCGCTGAAGAAGAAGCTGGAGCGGGAGCGCCCCGCGGGGGAGACGGAGGCGGACCGGCTGCGTGACGTCTTTCACCGGATGGTCAGGGCATTCCAGCTGCAGCCGCAGTTCTTCCGGGTGGTGATGATGCTTGAGGCGACGACGGATCCCTACGCGGCGGACCTGTACCAGTCCTTGGCCGTCCAGTCGAGGGAGACGCTCGGGATGGCCTTCGCGGGGCCGTTCGACGACGATCGCAGCGCGATCTACGTGACGCTCAACGCGGTTCTGGACGAGTCCCTGCGCGGCTGGGTGATGAACCGGGTCACGATCGAGGATGTGTACGCCAACATCGACAACGCGGTCCGCCTGGTCTACGAGTACGGATCCACGGCCACGGAGTCGAACTAGACACTCGTTCCAGGAAGAGCGTTAATAATACGCCTGGCTGCCTTCTCGCCGACAAGATGTAAGACTAGAATTAGGTTCTTACTCACAAGCGGATCGATGAGGAGCGCACGATGACGATCGCCCTGACCAGCGACCAGCGGGACCTGGCCGAGGCCGTGGCCGGGTTCGCCGCCCGTTACGCCGCCGTCGACGAGACCCGCGCTGCCTTCGGTAAGATCGCGGCGGGTGAGGTGCAGCCGTCCTGGCAGGCGCTCGTCGGTCAGGGGCTGCATGCCGTTCACCTGCCGGAATGGGCGGGCGGGGACGGAGCCGGCCTGGTCGAGCTGGCCGTGATCCTTGAGCAGGCGGCCTTCGGCCTGTTCCCCGGCCCGCTCCTGCCCACCGTCTTCGCCGGCCAGCTGATCGCCGAGCACGCGCCGGAGCCGCTGGCCCGCCGTCTGCTCCCCGAGCTGGTGTCCGGCGCGACGGCCGCGGCCGCGGTCAGCGAGACGGGCCTGAGCGCGGTCAGGTCGGGCGCGGGATGGCTGGTGAACGGCGCGACCGCTCCCGTCCTCGGGGCCGCGAGCGCACAGATCCTGGTGCTCGGCGCGCGGGTCGAGGGAGAGCCGGACGGTGCGGCTGTCTGGTTCGTTCTCGACGCCGGGCAGCGGGCCGGAGTCAGCGTGGTTTCCGCCGAGCCGGTGGACCTGACCAGGGACATCGCCCGGGTCCGGCTGACCAGCGTGCCGGTCTCGGCCGACCAGCTCCTGTCCGCCGGTTCTGAGCGGGTCCGTGACCTGGCCGCCGCCCTGGTCGCGGCGGAGGCGGCCGGCGTCGCCCGCTGGTGCCAGCAGAGCGGCCTGGCGTACGTCAAGGTGCGGGAGCAGTTCGGCCGGGCGATCGGCTCGTTCCAAGCGATCAAGCACAAGTGCGCCAGGCTGTTCACCGGTACCGAGCTGATCACCGCCGTGGCCTGGGACGCCGCCGTCGCGCACGCCCAGGATCCGCAGCAGTTCGCGCTCGCCGCCGCCGCGGCGGCGGTAGTCGCGGCGCCGTCCGCGGTCGACATCGGCCTGGAGACGGTGACGCTGCTCGGCGGGATCGGTTACACCTGGGAGCACGACACCCACCTGTACTGGCGACGGGCGATGAGCCTGGCGTCGCTGCTTGGCCCGCGGGGAGCGTGGCAGCGACGCCTGACCGAGCTGTCCCTGGCCACGTCGCGCCGCCATGACCTGCCGCTGGATCAGGAGCCCGACGGCCTGCGGTCGTGGGCGGCCCAGACGCTGGCCGAGGCGGTGGCCCTGGACCCGGGCGAGCGGCGTGAGTTCCTCGTCGGGCGCGGGCTCGCGGCACCTCATTACCCGCGTCCGTACGGGATCGAGGCGGGCCCGGTCGCGCAGATCGTCATCGCCCAGGAGTACGAACGGGCCGGCCTGGTCCAGTCGTCGACGGTGATCGGGGAGTGGGCGGTGCCGACCATCTTGGCCCACGGCAGCGACGAGCAGCGCGAGGCCTTTGTCGGGCCGACGCTGCGGGGCGAGATCGCCTGGTGCCAGCTCTTCTCCGAGCCCGGAGCCGGCTCTGACCTCGCGTCGCTGAGTACCCGGGCCGTCAAGGTGGACGGGGGCTGGCGGATTGACGGGCAGAAGGTCTGGACGTCACAGGCGGCCGAGGCCGACTGGGCCATCTGCCTGGCGCGCACCGACCCAGCGGTGCCGAAGCACAAGGGCATCAGCTACTTCCTGGTCAAGATGGACAGCCCGGGCGTCGAGGTCCGGCCGTTGCGCGAGGCCAATGGCGGCTTCCTGTTCAACGAGGTCTTCCTGACCGACGTGTTCGTGCCGGATGACCGGCTGGTCGGAGCCCCGGGGGACGGCTGGCGGCTGGCCCGCACCACGCTCGGCAACGAGCGGGTCAACATCGCGACCGGGACCGGACAGCGTGCTCAGCTGCCGTCCGGTTACCTGGCCGGCCTCAGCCACCCGGTCCCGGCGGAGGTGCTGGCCGAGGCAGGCGCCCTGACCGCCGACGTGCTGGCCTTCAGCGCGATGAGCCAGCGGCTGCTGCTGCGCCAGATCGCCGGCCTGCCGCCGGGCGCGGAGGCGAGCGTGCTCAAGGTCGTCGCCGGCTGGAACTCGGCCAAGACCACGCGGGCGGTGCTCGACTGGCACGGCGCCGGGTCCGCCGTGCTTGACGGACCCGCGCATGCGTACCTGTCGGTCCCTCCGACTCTCATCGGCGGCGGCACGCTCGAAATCCAGCTGAACGTCATCAGCGAGCGCGTCCTCGGCCTGCCCCGCTGATCCCATTGGTGGCCGAGGGAATCGGCGACTAAGCACTATGTCAGACTCATTCCGTGATCAACGGCACCAGAACAGGCTGGTCCGAGGCGGGTTCGCGGACGGGACGCCCGCGGCCGGCCGGGAGCGCCTGGTGGTGCGCCGCCAGGCCGGCGCGACGAAGTCGTGGGCGGTCGGCCGGCTCTCCGGCTGCGTATTCATCAGGAAGACCGTCTTCGTCAAGTACTCCCAGGCGTTCGTGGTGCTCCCCGGCGGCTTCGGCCCGCTGGACGAGCTCTTCGAGGCCCTGACCCTGCTCGCGACGGGCAAGATCACCAAGTTCCCGATCGTCCTGGTCGGCAGCGCCTACTGGAACGGCATGCTCGGCTGGCTCAAGGACACGATGCTGGCCGAGGGCAAGATCGGGGCGGATGAGCTCGCGCTCATCCAGGTCGTGGACGACCCGGAAGAAGTCGTCAAGATCATCAAGAAGGCCCACGCCGGAATGACCCTCAAGTAGGGCCAGGCGGCCGATTTGATTGCGATTTCCGGGGTCCTGACCCCGGAAATCGCAATCGAATCCCCGGGCTGGAGCGCGAAACGGGGCAAATCGCCGCGCACTGGCTGGCAATGGCGGCCTGGGCGGCGGCGGTGGTGCGGCGGGCATGGCACGATTAGAGGGTGCCGGTTGTCATGGTGATCGCCCTCGTTGTTGTGATCGTGGCCGTGGTGCTTGTCGCCATGGGACGCGGCGATGGGCTGTCGGTGGAGCGCAATGACTATGTCGAGCTCGACCTGGGGCCGGTTTCCGCGACCGACGTCGCGCTGCTGCGCCCCCCGACCGGGCTCTGGGGGTACAACATGCAGGCGACCGACGAGGCGATGGAGCTGATCGCCGAGTCGATCCGTGAGCGCGACGTGCGCATCGTGGCCCTCGAGCAGCTCGTCACCGACCTCAGCAAGGAACCGGCCGGGGTCCCGCTCAGCAGCCCCTACGTCACGGCCCGGCACCGGCGGGCGGCGCTTGACCCGGCCGCCGGGCCGGAACAGCCGCCTGCCCTGCCGCAGACGGTCGCCGTGCCCGAGCCGCCGGCCGCGCCCCCCTGGCTGGAAGAGCCGCCCAGGCCCGCCGCCGATGACCAGCTCACCCCGCCCGAACAGTCCCATGACTGAAATCCCCCAGGGGGAGGACTTCCCGCATGGGGGGCACCTGCCCCCCATGCCCCCCGCCCCCCGTACCCCCCGGGGTGTGCCCGATGAAGAGCGAGGATATCGGGCACACGAGCGCCCCAGATGGATGTCTCATGCCTGAAGCGAGCGGGGCCGTGGTTGGCCCTGACGGCAAGCTGCGCTGCCCGTGGGGGCTGAGCACGGCGGACTACGTGGCCTACCACGACGAGGAATGGGGCCGTCGGGTGCGCGGCGACCGCGAGATCTTCGAGCGGCTGTCGCTCGAGGCCTTTCAGTCCGGGCTGTCGTGGCTGACGATCTTGCGCAAGCGGGAGAACTTCAGGAAGGCGTTCGCCGGATTCGATATCGCGGCGGTCGCCGGGTTCGGCCCGGACGACGAGGCGCGGCTGCTCGCCGACGCGGGCATCGTGCGGAACCGGGCCAAGATCAGCGCCGCGATCACCAACGCCCGCGCCGCCCTTGAGCTCGATACGGGCCTGAGCCACCTGGTCTGGAGCTACGCGGACCCCGAGCCCGGGCCGCCGGCCCCGCGGACGCTGGCCGACCTGAAATCCCAGTCTCCGGCGTCCAAGGAGCTGGCCAAGCGGCTGCGCGGGCACGGCTTCGTCTTCACCGGCCCGGTCACCGTCTACAGCACCATGCAGGCCTGCGGCTTGGTCAACGACCACCTGGCCGATTGCTTCGCTCGCACCAGCTAACCCGTCAGCACCGACTGACCCATCAGTACCACCGTCATCGGCCGTCCCCATTGATATAGATCCGTGTCAGTAGTGCGGCGCATTCGAGACGCGCGTGGGAGAATACGCCGCATGGCCCAGGAAGATCCTGATATTGACGCGCTTTTCGCGCCGCTGCCGGCGGCGCAGGCGTCGGAAGTAGTACTCCGTGAGGCGCGCGAGGTGCTCGTCATCATCAAGAAGCCGATCGACGCGGAGCTCTGGGGCTCCGACATGATCGGCGCGCTGTCCCGCAACGGCGCCCGCGGCGCCGACGGCACCGACGTCGCGGCCGAACTGGTCGCCGCGCTCGTGCCCGCGGCCGAGAAGAGCGCGACGCCCGAGGCACTCGGCCTGCTCCGGATCCTCGGCGCGATCGGCTCGCCCGAGATACGCGCGGCGGCGACCGAGGCGGCCGACCGGGTGGCGGCCGCCGGCCTGGACAACCCGGAATGGGCGGCCGGCATCGGATCGCCCACGGTCGGGCACTGCTGGCACTACAGCGATGTCGGCGGCCGCCAGGAGTCGCTCACGGTGAGCTTCGGCTACGGCGAGGCCGAGCACGCCCTGTCGGTGCTGATCGACCACGGCCGGGGCGGCCGGATCAAGGACGCCTGGGTCGACGACGCCGAGGGCCTGCTCGAGAAGACCTGGCTCGCGGCCGAGAGCGACCCGCTCATCGTCTTCGAGCCCCTCGACGCCGGGACCGCCCGCGACCGCCTGGAGAAGGCGATCGCCGCGGGCGAATGCCCGGCCAAGCCAGACGAGGTCGACGACCTGGCCGCGCACCGCGCCCTGCTGCACGCCCGGGTCCGCTACCTGGCCACCGCCTAAAGCCCGGCAAGCCGAGCCCGGCGAGCCGAATCTGGCTTACGGGGTAAGCGCCACCGTCGCACCCGCCGGGGTGAGCAGGCGGTGGTAGCCGGGCCGGCCGGGCAGGCGCTCGAGGTCGGCCCGGATCCGGCGGTACGGGCCCTCGGGGCCGGCCAGGAGCAGGCCGTCCGCGCCGGCGGCCAGCAGCCCGCCGTCGTGGCGGAGCAGCACCGGGCCTTCGCGCGCGGCGGTGATCGCCACCCGCCCGGCCCGCAAGCCGGCCAGGATCGCGCCGGCGCTGAGGTCGGCGCTCTCCACCCAGGTCGTCGGCGTGCCCAGCGGCGCGTCCGAGCCGGGCCGGTGCCAGTCGCTGCCGCCGACCGGGATCGCGGCCGGGTCCCAGGCCTGCCACCAGGACAGCGGCGTGGTCCAGGTCGGGTCGAGCCAGCTCCAGTGCCACACCTCGAGCAGCGGCGGGCGGCGGGTCATCGCCTGCAGCCAGCTGACATCGCCGGCGAACGGGTGGTTGATCGACATCAGCCCGCCGCCCCGCTCCGCGGCCGCCAGCCAGGAGTCGGCCGGTTCCCGGAAGTCGATCCAGCCGGTGTCGCCGAGCACGCCGGCGTGGCCGCGGTCGGTGGTGACCTCCTGCCCGGGCACCAGCGTGACCCCGTACCGGGCGGACAGGCCGGGCAGCGACGGGTGATGGCTGACCGTGTTGTGGTCGGTGACGGCCACGAAGTCCAGGCCGCGCTCGACCGCGAGCGCGGCCAGGCCGGCCACGCTCAGGACGCCGTCGGAGTGCACGGTATGCGCGTGCAGGTCGCCGGCCAGCCAGGTCAGCCCGGGCGCGGCCGGCAGCGCCCGCCGGGCCGGCCGGCCCGACGGCACCGGGACCGCGGAAAGCCCGGCCGCGTCGGCCACCCAGGCCGCCGGGACCGGCCCGTCGGTGAGTTCCGCCGTCACCTCGAACCGCACGCCGTCGGCCGGCACCCGGTGGAGGCCGACGATCACCTGCCACAGGCCGGGGGAGACCTCGCCCGGCAGGTACCCGGGCGTGGCGCCGCCGGCCGAGATGAAGAACGTCGGCCGCGCGCCCCCCGACCAGCCCCGGAACCCGTTCGGCCCCAGGCACCCGAGGTCGAGCACCGCCCCGCCGTCAGCGGGGTAAGACAGCGTCACCCGCAGCGCCGCCGTCCCGGGTCCCACCTCGACCGGGAGGTAGCGCCACCGCGACGCCATCAGGTCCTCGATCGTCCACGTCCCCGCGTGCTTGGTCAGCGTCGCCATGACCCCACCCTAGGGAAAACCAGGTGACCGGGGGCCGGCCCGGTGCTAGGGTCTTGAGCTTCGCGCTGGAAATCTTCGCGCCGAAAATCCGTCCGCAGCACGCAAGGGGGTCAGCCATGCCCGCCGACAGCGCCGGCAGCGGAGACAGCGTCCTGGGCGCCGAACGCGCTCACCTCACGCGCTCCCGGGAACTGCTTCACCTGATGCGCGAGAACGTCCTTGAGCTGGCCAAGAACCCCATGGCCGGCGACCGGGTCTCGCTTGAGTACCTCAAGGCCGACCTCTACCGCCGGGCCGAGGCGCTGAAGGACCTGCCCGACGCGCCCCTGTTCTTCGGCCGCCTCGATTACAGCGAGCTGGCCCGGCAGGACGATGACTTCGCCGGGGCCGACTTCCATATCGGGCGGCGGCACGTCCACGACGGGGACGGCACCCCGGTCGTGCTCGACTGGCGCGCGCCGGTGTCGCGGCCCTTCTACCGGGCGAGCACGGCCGACCCGATGGGGCTGAGCCTGCGCCGGAGGTTCGGGTTCGCCGGGGGAGCACTCACCGCCTACGAAGACGAGCGGTTCACGGGCATGGCGCCGGTGGCAGTCGCCCCGGCCCGTTCCCCCGAATCTGAAGTGGCACTTAAGTCCGCCAGCAAGCTGCTGATCAACGAGATCGAGCGGCCGCGGTCGGGCCCGATGCGGGACATCGTGGCCACGATCCAGCCCGAGCAGGATGACATCGTGCGGGCGGACGCGGCCGCCACCGTGTGCGTGCAGGGCGCTCCCGGTACCGGGAAGACCGCGGTTGGCCTGCACCGGGTCGCGTACCTGCTGTACGCGCACAAGGAGCTGGTGACCAGGCGCGGCGTGATCGTGGTCGGGCCCAACCTCGCTTTCCTCTCTTACATCAGGAACGTACTGCCCGCGCTCGGGGAGCTTGACGTCACGCAGACCACGGTGACCGGGCTGGTCGCTTCGGTGCCGGTGCGCGGGGAAGACACCGACGAGGCGGCCACGGTCAAGGGCGACGCGCGGATGGCCGAGGTGCTGCACCGAGCGCTGTGGGCCTCCATCGTGCCGCCTTCGGAACCGCTCGTCCTATCCCGCGGCGCGCGCCGGCTGCGCGTCTCGATTAGCCAGATCGAGGACCTGGCGGCCGAGCTCCGGGCGCGGGGCGTCCGCTACGGCACCGGCCGTGAGCTGCTCGAGCACCGGATCGCCCACACGATCCTGCTCCAGATCGAGGCGGCCGGGGAGACCTGCGACGACCGCACCCACGACTCCGTGCGGCGCTCGGCGCCGGTGCGTCAGTGCGTGGCCCAGGTCTGGCCGAAGGTCGATGCCAAGCGCCTGGTCTTCGCCCTGCTGTCCGATCAAGAGCTCCTTCGGGAGAACGGACGAGGCCTCCTGTCACCGGCCGAGCTGGACGCGGTCGGCTGGCCCAAGACCCCGCGCGGCCTGGGCTCGGCCCCCTGGACCCGGGCCGACCAGGTGCTGATCGACGAGGCCGCCGATCTCATCGAGCGCACGCCGTCGCTCGCGCACGTGGTCGTCGACGAGGCCCAGGACCTGTCGCCGATGGAGGTGCGGGCGATCGGGCGCCGGTGCGCGACCGGGGCGGCGACGGTGCTCGGCGACATCGCCCAGGGCACGACCCCGTGGGCCGCGACCTCCTGGCCCGAGCTGCTCGGGCACCTGGGCAAGCCGGCCGCCGCCGTGCACGAGCTCGACATCGGCTACCGGGTGCCGCGGGAGATCCTCGACTACGCCTCCCGGCTGCTGCCCCTGATCGCGCCCGGGCTCGCGCCCGCCGTGTCGCTGCGCGCCGACCGGGACGCGCTCGCGGTCGTCCGGGTGGACGGCGCCGAGCTCGGTCCGCGGGTGGCGGCCGCGTGCGCCAGCGCGCTCGGGGGAGCGGGCTCGGTCGCGGTGATCTGCGCGGACGCGCAGACCGGGGCGGTGCGGGCGGCGCTGACGGCGGCCGGGCTGGCGTTCGGCCTGCTCGGCGGGGATGACACCGGTGATGACAGCGGCTCCGGTGATGCAG
>Ga0302314_10008516_pt1 | contig 18230 bp, 16 predicted proteins | sample III_Palsa_N2_3_FD_200533 | JGI IMG/M metagenome (GOLD analysis project Ga0302314, IMG submission 200533) | Peat permafrost microbial communities from Stordalen Mire near Abisko, Sweden - III_Palsa_N2_3 | ecosystem: Environmental > Terrestrial > Soil > Palsa > Peat permafrost | place: Sweden...
TACAACCAGGCGGTTGGCTCTCGGTCGTCGGCGACGACGAGAGCGGACTCGAGCGCCGGGAACGCGGTGGCCCCGTTGAAGTCATCGGATCGGCCCCGGGCCGTCCTGGACGTCGATGGGGACCGTGCGCTACCCGGGCAACAGTGCATGGTGGGCGGATCCCCCACAGGCAATTATCGTCATAATGACGAGATTGGGAGTAGGGTCTTCCCGAGCAGTGCCGCTGGCCGAGGGCGACCGGCGGCTGCCGGGCCGAGGAGTATGCGGATATGACGGTAGATAGCACGGTGCCTGGCGGGACGCCTGCAGGGCCGCGGACGGTACGACCGGGTGCAGTCGACGAGCAGACAGCGCTCGCGATGAGCATGCAGGCCAGTCCAGGCGTGTACGCCGTACTACTGGGCTCGGGGGCCTCGACCGCCTCGGGTGTGAAGACTGGATGGGACATCGTCAAGGACCTGGTCTCCAGAGTCGCCGCAGCGCGGGATACCGGGAACCCGGAGGCAGGTGCGCAGGCTGCGGCTGCCCCGGAGAGATGGTGGCTCGACACCTTTGGCGAGACGTTGGGGTACTCGGCCTTGCTGGAGCAGGTGGCAAAGACACCGGCGGATCGCCAGGCGCAACTGGCCCGGTACTTCGAGCCCGAGGGGGGCGAAGATAGCCCTGGTGGCGACAAGCGCCCCACTGCCGCACACCGCGCCATCGCACAGTTGGTCAAGCGCGGCCTCGTACGAGTGATCTTGACGACCAACTTCGACCGCCTTATGGAGCGGGCGCTGGACGAAGTTGGGATCTCCGCTCAGATGATTCACCAGCCCTCGCAGTATGACTCGAGCATGCCACTGGCCCACTGCGCCGCCACTGTGATCAAGCTGCACGGCGACTATGCCGACCTCGAGCAGCGCAACACCGTCAACGAACTGGAGGCCTATCCCGAAGTGCAGGCGCGCTTCCTGGAGCGGGTACTGGACGAGCATGGCCTAATCATCTGCGGCTGGTCGGCGGACTGGGACAAAGCCCTGGTCCGCGCGCTGGAGGGGACGCGCTCGCGCCGGTACCCCCTGTTCTGGTCGCATTACGGCCCACTCGGGGAAGAGGGCCGTCGCCTAAGAGCCCAGCACTCTGCTGCCGCCATCGAGGGCAAGACCGCCGACGAGCTATTCACAGACCTGCTCCAGCGCATCGACGCCCTCGACCGGATGTCAGCCCCGCCGATCAGCACCGATCTGGCCGTAGTCCGCCTCAAGCGCGCCCTGCCAGACCCAATGCAGCGCATCGAGCTGTCCGACCTTGTCAACCAGACCGTCTTCGGTGTAATCAACAAGTCAACGCTGGATCGCCACCCCCTCTCCGGCGACGTCTTCGAGAGCAGCCTGCGCGCCTACCGACAGGACAGCAACACCCTGCTGCACTTGCTCGCCAACGGCGTATTTCACGACGACGGTACCTACGACCATCTGTGGACGCGCAGCCTGGAAAGGCTCACCCGTATGCGTGGCCGCTCCACAGGCACGACCGACGGCACGCTGGAGCAGTTGCGCCACTATCCAGCCCTTCTGGCGACATGGGCCATGGGCCTGGCAGCCATCCTCAGCCGACGCGAAGAGTTCCTCCCGCAGATCCTGACCCAGCCGGCCTGGGCCCCAGAGGGGAGCGGCAATCAGCCACAGAGCCCGCTCTACTACCTCAACCCGACAAGGATCCTGCGCGACACCGCCGTCCATCCCATCTGCCGGTCGGAAACCGGCGTTCTTCGCATCTACCCCCAGAGCTATCTGCTGAGGCAGGAACTGCGCGAGCCGCTGCGTCGGGTGGAGCCGGACGACAGCGTATACGCGGCGGCCTGTGATCGGTTCGAGTTCATCGCCTCCATGGTCGCGTTCGACACCATCCCCGAGATGCTGGCCTGGCCCTGGCCCGGGGAGTTCCTCCTGTACAACACCTGGAACCACACCACCGGCCTGGCCGAGCGGATCGGACAGGAGCTAACTGACGGGTGGCCCCTGCTGCGCGGCGGCGCCTTCGGCGGAAATCCGAAGCAGGCCCAGGCCGCCTACGCCGCCCTCGTGGCCTGGAAGAGCACAAACGTCAGAGGTTCCTGACCAGGGCACGTCACTTCTACATCCTTGACCCGCCCGAAGGCGCCCTCATTGCGGCTGAGTGGTTACTCAGGAACTACTCGGACATGTCGATGGACCGAGTAATGATGGCTACGGGGTCCGACGCCGAAAGGCGGCTGGGCCCCGAGGCAGAGGAGTCGGTGTTGCGGGGACATCGCAGCAGCTCTTCGGGGTCGAGGGTGAAGGTGCAGGCCGGATCGCTACGGTCGACCCAACGAGCTCGGCCCCCACCCCCGGGCTCCGCCGAGCCTCCCACGGGCGCTGGGGAAACTCCGAGCGGTCAACGGTCCAGCGGTCATATCGTCTCGGCCATGGATGCAGAACAGTTGAAACGTTCATCCCAGCGATGGATGAGTGCCGCCCTTGCGGCGTTCGTCGAGGGCCCCGAGAGCTTCGACTTCGCCGTTCACCACGCTGGTATCGCGACAGAGCACCTGCTCAAGGCATACCTCGCCGGGCTTCATCCAGCCCTGATCGTCGACCCTCGGCACTTTGACTCGTTGCTGCATGCCACGGGCCTGGGCTCTCACGCAGCCCCACTGACAAAGGCCAGGACCATCGGCCTTGCTGAAGCCCATGAGCGAGTGGTCAGACTCATTCCCCGGAAGATCCCGATCGACAAGAAGGCCCTGGAGCCTTTGGCAGAAGCCCGCAACGGAGTCGCCCACAGCGCGATATACGACTCGACGCAAGCCGAAGCCGTCTTCACGATCTGCTTGCGCCTGGTCGACCCAGTTCTCGAAGAACTGAAAATCGAACAACCTAGCTACTGGGGCCCCTACCTCGTCCTGCATGACAAGCTGGTCGATGAACAGGTACGACAGGAACGCGTCACAGTGGAAGCCCTGCTGATCAAAGCCCGCGCAATGTTCAAACAGCGCTTCGGGCACCTGTCAGACAAAAAGCGGGACATGGTTCTGACCGCGATCACCAGTCAGCCGAGGGTCACCATAAGCCGGGAAGCCCCGAAGGAGTGTCCGGCCTGCGGATCTCAGGGGTGGCTGGCAGGTGAGGTGGACGTCTACTCCCACGGCGGGGCCAGCCGAGAGGGGGTCTACCTCACTCCCTACGAATTTCACTGCGCGGCATGCGACCTTGAAGTGGACAGCAAGCTCCTCGTTCACTTGGGCGACCTGGACGAAGACGTCCTCCTGGAGGACGACCCCTACGACTTCGTCGGGGATGACCTGCCGATGGACGAAGACATCTACAGAGACCAGTGAAGGGCTGCCCTGAATCAGCCCGGAGAGTGCCGCCGTCTGGACGCAGTCCGGGGAAACTTGGCCCGCTACACGGCCCCAACCAGGAGAGGGACCGCCACGTCCTCGCGGCGGCAGTAGTCAGCCAGGCCGACGGAATCGTCAACGAGAGGCCAGACCGGTCCGCACGGGCGCATATGGCACGCTTCCGGAACAGCACGCGCACCGAAGGGCAGAAGGATGACGAAGACCACGGTCGGGGCCGAGGAGCCGCCCGAGCAGCCAGCGAAGCAGCTTCGCGACCCGCATGCCGAACGCGCGGTCCTTGGCACCGTCCTCCTGCACCCGGCCATCTCCCGGCACCTTGTCGCAATCCTGGACGCGGAGGACTTCACCAGCACCGTCCACCGGGAGATCTTCGCCTCGTCGGTCGCAGCCGCAGCGCGCGGCCAGGACACGGACCCGATCAACATCAGCGCCGAGCTGGAGCGCCGGGGCAGCACCGCCACTGGACAACTACTGCATCATCTGGTGGCCACCGCGCCGGTCGAGGCCACCGCCGTCTACTACGCGGCGATCGTTCGCGACCTCGCGGGATTGCGACGCAAGCAGTCTGACGCCGGACACAGCGAGGGATTCCCTGAACTGCCGCTCCGCGGCTTCCTGCACGACGACGACCACTGAAGCTCGGCGAGACGGCCTGATGCCTCCGCGCTGACACTGGAAGCCCCACCTAGGCCCCATGGGTGGTCACAGGTGCGGTTGCGGCCAGCTCAGGGGCGCTGAGGGGCTTCGCCGGCCTCGCTCCGCGAAAGCACGGCACTCCCGAGTTCCGTCCGCACCCGCTGCTGGCGGCCGACGGGGAACATGCCCAATCGGAGCCACGACCCGATCTCCACGTCCTGGCCCGGCACAAGCCACACCGGCACCTGCTGAAGCAGCCCACGCAGGCACATGTCCGACGTCCCGCCGCTGGCCGACGAGAAGTGGTCGTGGAAGGCGATGATCAACTGCGGGTGCTCGTCCAGCAGCATCCGGGTGTTCCGCTGCGGCCCGGCGAGCCTCCAGGTCGCGGGGCGAGCTACTCGCTCGGCTTTCCAGTCGACCGGATGGCAACGATGCTGCCCAGAATTCAGACCCCGTTGCTCGCACCAAGCATGCGCTGCGGCATCCGCCCCAGTCGCACAGCCCTCGATGACGACCAGTCGCTGGCCATGCCGGGCAAGGAGACGCTCCAGCACGGCTTCCACCGCTCCGGGCCAGGGCCACCGGCGGCTCCCGCACACAAGCACCCTCAGGTCCTCCAGCACCAACCCCATCAGCACACCTCGCTTCGCTGCCAGGGTCGCACTTGGCACCGACACGATGCGGATCTGACCCTGCGGTCGGCCGAACGAAGGAACTTCCCCACGACACGTGATCCGCTCAGCCCGGATCCACCGGTTGATGTCTGCTGGACGTGAGGCCCGGAATCAAAGAGATGCCTTGCGACCTGCGAGGATGGGACTTCTCTAGGGTTCCATCCGGCAAATACAGCAAGGCATCTCCTACGTGCAATCTTCCCATGCTCCTGCAGCGGTCCTGTCCGCGTTCGATGACCCGACCCTGGTGGCTTACGGCGGCCTGGAGCCGTTGGTCCGCCTGGCCGAGCGGTGCGGACTGGCGAGCCTGATCGCCGAGCGGGTACGTCTGCCCGTCACGGCCGACGGTGTGGGCGCGTTCCCGGCCGCGAAGGTGACGGCGCTGGTCGCGGGGATGGCGGCGGGTGCGGACAGCATCGCGGACATGGACCGGTTGCGGCACGGTGCGATGGACCGCCTCTTCGGCGCGGTGCGCGCCCCCTCGACCCTGGGGTCGTTCCTGCGCGCGTTCACCCACGGACACGTGAAGCAACTGCACGCCGTCGCCCGTCGGCTGCTGCCCCAACTCGCTTCCCACACCCCGCTGCTGCCCGGCGCGGCAACGGTGGCCTACCTGGACATCGACGACACGATCCGCCGCACCTACGGCTATGCCAAGCAGGGTGCGGGTTACGGATACTCCAAGGTCAAGGGCCTGAACGCGCTCCTGGCCGTGCTCTCCACCCCCCTCGCGGCCCCCGTCATCGCGGCCACCCGGCTGCGCAAGGGCGCCAGCGGTTCGGTGCGCGGGGCCGCCTCGTTCGTCGCCGAGGCGTTGCGCACCGCGCGAGCCTGTGGCGCGACCGGCCTGCTGGTGCTGCGGGCGGACTCCGCGTTCTACGCGAGCGAGGTCATCGCCGCCTGCCGGTCGCTGGGGGCCCGGTTCTCGGTCACCGCCCGGATGAACGCCTCGATCAAGCGGGCCATCACCGGCATCGCCGAGGACGCGTGGACCCCGATCCGCTACCCGAAGGCCCTGTGGGACGAGGAGGACGGGTGCTGGGTCTCCGACGCGGAGATCGCCGAGGTCCGCGACTACACCGCGTTCACATCCAAGCCGAAGAAACAACAGGTCACCGCCCGCCTGCTCGTGCGCCGCGTCAAGCGCCTCAACCCTGACGCCCAACTCCAGGGCCAGGGCGAACTGTTCAGCAGCTACCGCTACCACTGCGCGTTCACCGACTCACCCCTGTCCCTGGTCGACGCCGAGAAGGACCACCGGCGCCATGCCGTGGTGGAGCAGGTGATCGCGGACCTCAAATCCGGGCCGCTGGCCCATCTGCCCTCGGGAGACTTCCAGGCCAATGCCGCCTGGCTCGCTCTGGCCGCGATCACCCACAACCTCATGCGCGCCCTGGGCACCCTGGCCTCCACCTTCCACGCCAAGGCGACCACCGGGACCCTGCGCGACCAGCTCATACGCGTGCCGGCCCGGATCACGCGCGGAGCCCGGCGGCTGACGCTGCGTCTGCCCGTGAACTGGCCCTGGCGCGACGCCTGGTCGCAGATGTTCGCCGTGCTGCACGCACCCCCACACCGCTGACGGCCCCATCCGACCCGCCCGAGAGGGCCCGAGACATGTGGACATGTGGAAGAGCTGGGCAGACCAGCGGCTACCCCACGCCCACCGATCACCCCCGAGCCAGCAGCCGACCGCAAGACCCCGAAACGATCACTCGAGAATCAGACCGGTGGATCCGGGCTCAGAGGCCGTGAGCGTCCGCCGAGACCACAGGGCGCTACGAGAGACGCATGACCACTCAGCAAGCAGACAGGCCACCCCTCACCGTCCGCCTTCTCCCGCACCATCAGTCGATGGACAACCTCCACATTTCAGCAATGGCCTCACAGCACCTCGGCGACAGCGGCCCGACAGTCGACGCCTGTTACCAAATGTTGCGCATCATCGAACGGCTCCTTCCCAACGAAGACCTATCGCGATTCCTCGCATTTTTCTTGGCAGCCTACGAACCAGACCCAGATGCCCGCGACAGTAGACTTTCCGCCTTCAGGGAAAAGAAGTGGCGGATCAACCGAGCAGCGCATGAACACCTCGGGGAAGAACTGAGTGAGGAAATCAACGCCGCCTGGCAGATGACGTCCTGCATCGACGTCATGCTCAAGCCCGAGCAGCTCTTCGCCCTCACGACCTTCATCCGGGCCGCCTACGGGATTCACCCCTCCGAGGACAACGCCGGTTGACGGGCCGCGTCAACCATGCCGCCCACACGAGGGTGCCCCCGCCGAAGCTCCGGAAATCTGAACAGAAGGACTTGACAGGGAATCACTGGGGAAGAAGCCCAGCAGGTACGGCAGCGCGTCGACCATGTCCGCCGGGTTCCTCATCCGCACCACCGGGTGCTCGAAGGCGGACTCCGGTGTGAGGGCGTTCACACCCGGGTTGCCCTGCAGGCCGCCGTGGAGGTTCTCGACGTTCTGGTTCACGTTCTCGTTCAGGTTCTCGTTCATGGGTCGAGAATGGCCGCCCTGCACGGACCGCATCGGCCATCGGCCCGCCTCTGTGGACAGATCGGCGGCTGTGTAGAACTCGCTCACCCTCGCGAGTGAGGAAGGAACGTCACTGCCGCGCGAACGCACCGGGGTTCGTCGTTTGTCGGTGCCACCGGCTATCAATGGGGCTATGGACGAGACCTTCAGCAATCGCGCCGCCGTACGCGAGCGCGCCGACGCCGTGCTCCGCGAGCTCGCCGGCGGCGACGCCCGCCTGCGCGAGGACCAGTGGAGCGCCATCGAGGCGCTCGTGGTCGACCACCGCCGCGCCCTCGTCGTCCAACGCACCGGTTGGGGCAAGTCCGCCGTGTACTTCGTCGCCACCGCGCTGCTGCGCGCCGCCGGCGCCGGTCCCACGGTGATCGTCTCCCCGCTGCTCGCGCTGATGCGCAACCAGATCGACGCCGCCGCCCGCGCCGGGATCACCGCCCGCACCATCAACTCGGCCAACGCCGAGGAGTGGGAGACCGTGCAGGCCGAGGTCGCCGCCGGGGCGGTGGACGTGCTGCTGGTCAGCCCCGAACGCCTGAACAACCCCGACTTCCGGGACCAGGTCCTGCCCAGGCTCGCCGCGTCCACCGGGCTGCTCGTCGTCGACGAGGCCCACTGCATCTCCGACTGGGGGCACGACTTCCGCCCCGACTACCGCCGGCTCCGCACCATGCTCGCCGACCTCCCGGCGGGTGTCCCCGTGCTCGCCACCACCGCCACCGCCAACAGCCGGGTCACCGCCGACGTCGCCGAACAGCTCGGCACGGGCGGCGGGGAGGCGCTGGTGCTGCGCGGCCCGCTCGACCGGGAGAGCCTGAAGCTCGGCGTCGTGCAGCTGGGCGACCCGGCGCACCGGCTGGCCTGGCTCGCCGACCGCCTCGGGGAGCTTCCGGGCTCCGGCATCGTCTACACCCTCACCGTGGCCGCCGCCGAAGAGGTCACCGCGTTCCTGCGGCAGCGCGGATTCGCCGTCGCCTCCTACTCCGGCCGCACCGAGGACGTCGACCGCCGCAGTGCCGAGGCCGATCTGCTGGCCAACCGCGTCAAGGCCCTGGTCGCCACCTCTGCCCTCGGCATGGGCTTCGACAAGCCCGACCTCGGCTTCGTGGTCCACCTCGGCTCCCCGCAGTCCCCCATCGCCTACTACCAGCAGGTCGGCCGCGCCGGCCGAGGGATCAAGCAGGCCGAGGCGCTGCTGCTGCCGGGCCCCGAGGACCAGGCCATCTGGCGGTACTTCGCCTCGCTCGCCTTCCCGCCGGAGGAGCAGGTCCGGGCCACCCTGGCCGCCCTCGCCGCGCACACCGACCAGGACAGGCAGCCGCTCCCGCTGTCCACCCCCGCCCTGGAGGCCCGGGTGGACCTGCGCCGGACCAGGCTGGAGACGATGCTCAAGGTCCTCGACGTGGACGGCGCGGTCAAGCGGGTCAGGGGCGGCTGGATCTCCACCGGCCGGCCCTGGACCTACGACCGCGAGCGCTACGCACGCGTCACCGAGACCCGGCAGGCCGAGCAGCGCTCCATGCTCGAGTACGCGGCCACCGGCGGCTGCCGGATGGAGTTCCTGCGCCGCCAGCTCGACGACGAGCAGGCCGTGCCCTGCGGCCGCTGCGACAACTGCACCGGGGAGCGCCGCCCGGCCGAGACCTCCGCGGACGCCTTGGGTGCCGCTAGGGCCGCGCTCGGGCGCCCCGGCATCGAGATCGAGCCGCGACGCCAGTGGCCGACCGCCCTGGCCGCGGCCGGGGTCGATCTCAAGGGCCGGATCGCCCCCGCCGAACAGGCCGCTCCCGGGCGCGCCCTGGGCCGGTTGTCCGACATCGGCTGGGGCACCAGACTGCGCACCCTGCTCGCCCCGGGCGCGGCCGACACCGCCGTTCCGGCCGACGTGCTGGACGCCGTGATCGCCGTGCTCGCCGACTGGGCCCGCGGCCCGGGCGGCTGGGCGAGCGGCGCCGCCGACGCCCCCGCCCGGCCCGTCGGCGTGGTGACCATCGCCTCCCGCACCCGTCCCGAGCTGGTCGGGAGCCTCGGCGCCGGGATCGCCCGGATCGGGCGCCTCCCCCTGCTCGGCCGAATCGAGTACGCCGAGGGCGAACCCCCGCGGGGCTCACGCAGCAACAGCGCACAGCGGCTGCGGATGCTCCACAACGCCTTCGTGCTGCCGCCCGCGCTCGCCGACGCACTGGCGGCGGCGGAGGGGCCGGTCCTCCTGGTGGACGACTCCACCGACTCCGGCTGGACGGTCGCGGTCACCGCCCGGCTGCTCCGCCGCGCCGGCGCGGCCGGCGTCCTGCCACTGGTCCTCGCCCAGCAGAGCTAGGGGCACGGCCGGTCACGGTCCATGATCGAAACACGCATCGGAATATATCCGTCCAACCCGGCTGATCACGGATCTTTCCGGCAGGTCCGCCGTTGCCGCATCGAGTCCTGGACGTGAGAATTGGCCCATATCCCGGCCGGACTGATCGCCACGCCCGGATACGGAGGTGCCCCGCGCGGGCACGGGGAAGGAGTGGCCTTGAGCATGGGCCCCGTTGCGCTGGGAACCACTGCGATGAACCGGTCCCTCGGCCCCTCCGCATGGGGCGAGGCAAGCCTTCCGCTGCTGCGCGACCCCCGGACGGTCGTCGCCGGCCTGCACCGGGTGCACCGCCCCGCGCCGGGAACGGTCGTCGTCGGCGTGCTCGACCAGTCGGGCCGCACCGTCGCCGGGGCCTCCTTCGCCCTGCGTCCGGGCAGCGCCGACGGCTGGCAGTACCGCAACGCGCTCCTGGCGCACCTGCGCCGCGTCATCCCGCACGACCTGCGGCGCGCCCGACCCGTCCGCACGGCGGTGCTGATGGTCTGCCGACGCGGCACCCACGGCTGGACCGAGGAGGACGGCGCCTGGATGTGGGCGCTGCAGGACGCCTGCAGCCTCCACGGGCTGCGCTGCGGCGCCTATGTCACCCTTACGGACGCAGGCTGGCAGGTGCTCGGCGACGGGCGCAGCGGACGCACCCCGCACGCCGGCTCCTGGGCGCACGAGACCGTACGGGCCGTGAGCCCGCTGCCGGTCCGCGCCCTGGCGGAGCCGGTGCGGGCCTGTGAGGCCCCCGAGCCGGCCCGTGCCGCCCGCCGCTAGCGGCGGGCGCTAGCCGCCGCAGACCACCAGCAGGCTGGTGGCATGGCCCTGGGCGGCCTTGAGCGCCCGGTCGAGAACGGCCGGACCGCCGCCGTTGACCACCAGGACGACCACCTCGCGGCGGACCGGACGGCAGGACACCGCATCGGCGTAGAAGACGTCCTGGGCCTCGTCGAGCTGCGCCCAGTAGCGGTCGGCGCCGAAGGTCTGCTCGTGCTGCTGCCACGGATGCGGCTCACCGGTCGTCAGAACCAGTACCTGGCCCGGGGTGCGGCCGGCCTCCAGCAGCAGGTCGAGTGCGTCGTCCGCCCGCTCCAGCGCGGTGTCGGGACCGGCGGCGATGCGCTGGACCTCGACGACCGGGGCAGCGGGGGCAGCCGGGCGGCGCGGCGCGGGGCCCGGCTTGGGGATGATGCGCGCCGGGCCCGAGTCGGGGTGCCGGGTGGGCGGCCCCGGACGCGGGATCGGGCGCGGTGCGGCGGAGGAATTGAGGGTGGGTGCGGCGGAAGGCGTGGTACGGGCCGTGGTTTCCGTCTCGTCGTTGGACGGTACGCGCGGGCCCGGGGCGGTCTTGTGGATCTCCAGCTCCTCGGCAGAATCTGGCGGCACACCGGATGGCGTCGCGCAGCGCAGCAGAGCTTACTCGCTGCCGTCGAACAGCCGGTAGGGGGTCGGCCCTAAAGGGGCCCAGCCTGCGAGAAGAACTCGTACAGACGTCGTACGGACCGTCAGAAACCGAGCGACAACTGCTCCGAGCCGTCCTGGCTCCGCCGCGTCCGCAGGTGCCGCCAGGCCGGAAGATCGTCCAGGTACGACCAGGACAGCCGGTGCTGCGGTGTGGGACCCCGCTCGGCCAGTGCCCTGCGGTGCACCGGGGAGGGGTAGCCGGCGTTGTCACCGAACGCGAAGTCGGGGTGGTCGGCTCCGATCTCGGCCAGCAGGGCGTCCCGTTCGACCTTGGCGATCACCGAGGCGGCGGCGACGCAGATGCACGACTGGTCGCCCTTGATCACGGTCCGCACCTGCCAGGGGGCGCCCAGGTAGTCGTGCTTGCCGTCGAGGATGACGGCGTCCGGACGGACCGGCAGGGCCTCCAGCGCGCGGACGGCGGCAAGCCGGAGAGCGGCCGTCATGCCCAGCTCGTCGCACTCCAGCGGTGAGGCGTGCCCCAGGGCGTAGGCGCTCACCCAGTCGGCCAGCACGGGGGCGAGCTCGGCACGACGGCGCGGGGTCAGCAGCTTGGAGTCGGTCAGCCCCTCGGGGGCGCGGCGCAGCCCGGTGACGGCCGCGCAGACGGTGACCGGTCCGGCCCATGCGCCCCGGCCGACCTCGTCCACTCCCGCGACCACCTCGGCCCCGGCCTTGCGCAGCGCTCGTTCCACGCTGTGGGTGGGGGGTGTGATCGGCATGCAGTCCAGGGTACGCGCGCCTCGGGGCACCGCGGTTCAGCTGCGCTCGATCAGCCGCGCCTCCCCGCCCTCCCGCCAGGAGTGGATGTCCAGGTGATCCCCGGCGGGCCGGATCAGGGACAGACCGGTGACCTCCACCCGGAAGACCTGGCAGTCCTCCGGCTCGAAGCCGGTGGCCTCGCTCAGCGCCTCCAGGTACTCCTGCCGCACCCCCTCGGCAGTGATCTCCACCGCCCGGCCCGCGATCTTGGCATCGCCCTCCTTCACGTCCTTGTCCTCGGTGGCGCTGTGCAGCGCCAGCCGGGGATCCCGGCGCAGATCCGCGCCCTTGAGCGAATCGGGCATCATGCCCAGCCACAGCTCGCCCAGCGCGAACAACGGCTCGATCCCGCTGATCCGCGGCGACCCGTCCCGCCGCAACGTGGCCATCAGGCCCATTCCATGCGCCTCGAACCGCCCCCGCACAGCGGCAGCGAGCTCGGGCGCGGCAGCCTCGGTCTCACTCCAGGTACTCATGGCCCCATCGTCGCGCGCGGGTCTGACAATCCGGGGAACCGGCCCGCTCAGGTCCACCGGGCGAACGGGCGGTCCAGGGTGTAGCGACCGTCCGGGCCCAGCAGCAGGGTGCGCAGCTCGCCGTTGTCCGGGTTGGACAGGGCCTCGAACTCGTCCACCGTCCAGTGGAACCAGCGCATGCAGAACAGCCTCATCATCAGCCCGTGCGTCACCAGCACCACGCTGGGCGGGTAGTCGGGGCGCTCGAAGTTCCGGTGCAGGGTCTCGAAGAACGACCCCACCCGGTCATAGACGTCGGCGCCCGACTCGCCCCGGGTGAAGCGGTAGAAGAAGTGCCCGTAGGCGGCCCGTGCCTTGCGCTGCTCCCGGATGTCCTCGACGTCCTGGAGGTTCCCCCAGTCCTGCTCACGCAGCCGGGGCTCCTCCATGACCCTGGTGTGCGCCGGGTCGAGGCCCAGCGCCAGATAGGTCTGCCGCGTCCGCACATAGGGTGAGACGTACGCCTGCACGGGCCGGTCTCCGACAGCCGCGCGGATCTCCGTGCCGGCCACCAGTGCCTGCGCGAGACCTCGCTCCGTCAGCTTCAGCGCATGGTCCGGCACCCGCTCGTAGATGGATTCATCGACATTGCCCTGGGACTCCCCGTGCCTGACCAGGACAATGCGTTGTGGGCGCGCCATGCGGCCCACGCTAGCCCGGCCGACCCCGATCAGCCGGTATCACCCGGCCGAACCTCCGGCCTCCGCAGCGCTGCCGGTCACTCGCTCCACCACACGACCAGCGCCCCCAGCACCGCCACCGCACAGGCCACCACCCGGAACCCGCCGTCCATGGAACTGCTCAGCGCCGCCGCCGAGACGGAATGACCGGCCGTGTGGGAGCCCAGTGCGGTTCCCATCGCCGCGACCCCCAGCGCACTGCCGATCTCCCTGGCAGCGCCGTTGATCCCCGAACCGGCCCCCGCGCTCTCCAGCGGAAGCGCCGTCATGATCCCGCCGGAGAGCGGCGGCAGCGCCAGGCCCACACCGGCCAATGCCAGGGCCGGGCAGGCGATGTAGCCGAGATAGGGAGTGCCAGGACCCACCAGGGAGAAGATCGCGAGACCCGCGGCCTGGGCGGTGAACCCGAGCGCGACCACCCGGCGCGCGCCGAAGCGGCGCACCAGCCCGACGGACGAACGCGAGGCTGCCGTCATCGCCAGCGCGATCGGGACGATGGCGCACCCCGCCAGCAGCATCGAGTAGCCATGGGCGACCGTCAGGTACTGCGCATTGACATAGAACATCGCGAACGCGCCGAAGAAGGCCGTGGCCACACCCAGCGCGCCCGCCCGCAGCCGGGGCAGGGCGAACACCCGGGGATCGAACAGCGGGTGTTCGCGCCGCAGCCCGACCACCACGAAGAGTGCCCCGATCAGCACCGAGGCCGCGAAGGAGACCAGGACCGCCGCCGATCCCCAACCCAACTCCCGCCCCTCGACCAGACCGTAGAGCAGCGCGACGACAGCGGCGGCCAGCAGGAGCGAGCCCACCGGGTCCAGCGGCGTGTCCCGCCTCGCCGTACGCGGAACCCTCGGGATCGCGACCGCCAGCACCATCGCACCGGCCGTGCCGAACACCACGAACAGCCCCTGCCAGGGCAGGTACTGCAGCACCGCGCCCCCGACGGCGTTGCCGAGGATGCCGCCCGCCGCCACCGCCGACGTCCAGGCCGCCACCGCCTTCGGCCGCTCGGCGGCCGGGAAGAGCAGCATCAGCAGACCCAGGGTCACCGGCAGCATCAGCGCCGCGCCGGCGCCCGCGACCGCCCGTCCCACGACCAGGACCGGCACGGTGCCGGCCGAACCGGATATCAGGCACCCTCCGGCGAACAGGCCGAGGCCGGTGAGCATCACGCCCTTGCGGCCGAACCGGTCCGCGAGGGCGCCCGCCGGGATCAGCAGGCAGGCGAAGGCGACGAGATAGGTGTCGACAATCCACACGAGCCCGGTCGGGCTCGGATGCAGGGAACTGCGCGAGAGCGCGGGCACCGCCAGGTTCATCGCGGCTGCCATCCCCTGCACCATCGCCGCGCACACCATCATCAGCACGAGCATCTCGCGTGCCCTCGGATGCCGGGCCGCCGCCGCCGACACCCCGACCTCCCTCACGGGTGTGACCTGCTGTTCCACCATGGGGCTCCCCCTCGAATCGACGTGTACCGCTACGTCCTCCAAGCTAGGAGCGAGGCATAATTACTTCAAATGCATCTATTTGAAGTAATAATTGCCCTGAAAGCAATATCCCAGGCAGGAGGGGATTCATGAGCCGCCCGATGGACCTGAATCTGCTGCTCGCGCTCGACGCCCTCCTCGACGAGGAGTCGGTGACCGCGGCCGCCGACCGCCTCGGACTGTCGGCCCCCGCGATGAGCCGGACCCTCACCCGCATCCGGACCGCCTTCGGGGACCCGATCCTGGTCCGATCGGGGCGCACCATGGTGGCGACCCCCCGAGCGCAGGCCATCCACGCCGAGGTCAAGGCCCTGCTCGACCGGTCCCGGGCGCTCTTCGCCGAGGGCAGGCCGGTGGACGAGGCGCAGCTGTACCAGGTGTTCACCGTCCTGGCCAGCGACTACTTCCCGGTCCACCTGGCGACGCGGCTGCTCCCCCGGCTCCAGAGCTACGCGCCCGGTGTCTCCGTGGCGTTCAGTCCCGAGGGCCAGCACCTGGGCCAGCCGCTGCGGGACGGCACCGCGGACCTCGAACTCGGCGTGATCAGCGCCCCCAACCCGGAGACCCGGGTGGAGCCGCTCTACACGGACCACATGCTGGTCGTCGTCCGCCGGGGCCACCCGCTCACCGAGGCGCCCCTCACCCCCGCGGCACTCGCCCGGGCCCTGCACATCACCACCTCCCGCCGGGGTCGGCTCACCGGCCCCCTGGACGAGGCCCTGGCCGCGAGGGGCCTGCGACGCCGCGTGGTCGCCGCCATGCCGACCTTCACCTCGACGCTGCTGCTGGTCGCGGCCTCGGACCTGGTGGCGCTGGGCCCCGCCCAGAACTGCGCCGACCTGGCGGCCACGCTCGGGCTGGCCACGCTCGCCGTTCCGGTCGCGCTGCCGCCCGTGGAGATCTCCCTCGGCTGGCATCCCCGCCACGACAACGACCCGGCGCAGCAGTGGTTCCGTGAGCAGGTGCGCTCCGTCCTGACGGCTCAGACCGCGGGCGGTTCCCTGAGGAATTCAAGCTCGGACACGGACTTCGTCGGCGTGAACCGGACGACCTGATACGTCGCCACCCCGGCCCTGGCAAAGGGGTCCTCGGCCAGCACCGCGTCGAGCTCCACCCGGCTCACCGCCCGCGCCAGCAGGACGCCACCGACCCGGGGCTCCTGCGCGCCCGACGCGAGCAGCACCCCCGCCGCGTAGCCGCGGTCGAGCCACGCACGGTGCTCGGTGATCAGTTCGTCGATGCGCGACAGCGGAGCGGTGTAGGTGAGCGTGACGACAAACATCTGTGGCTCCTTGAGTCCGTGTCCATGGCAACGAGGGCGGGATACCGACCCGGAGGTCGGTATCCCGCCCTATTCCTCACTCGCCGGAGTGGGGATCAGCTGCAGCCGCTGGTGGAGCCGCAGCCCTCGCAGAGGTAGCAGCTGCCGGCGCGGCGCATCTTGGTGCCGCAGGAGAAGCAGAGCGGCGCATCGGAGTTGATGCCCTGCTGGATCTCCAGGAGCTCCGTGGAGTTGTGCGCGGTCGGGGCCGGGACCACGGCCGGAGCGGTCTGGATGACGACCGGTGCCGGGGCCGGCGTGGTGGCGCGGGGGGCCGACTGGGCCAGGCCCTCGACATCCAGCTCGTCGTCGTCGCCCGGCTCGTAGGAGCCGGTCTCCAGGTGGCGCTGGCGCTCCTCGACGGAGTGGATGCCGAGCGCCGAGCGGGTCTCGAAGGGCAGGAAGTCCAGCGCCAGGCGGCGGAAGATGTAGTCGACGATCGACTGCGCCATCCGCACGTCCGGGTCGTCCGTCAGACCGGCCGGCTCGAAGCGCATGTTGGTGAACTTCGAGACATAGGTCTCCAGCGGGACGCCGTACTGCATGCCGACCGAGACGGCGATGGAGAAGGCGTCCATCATGCCGGCCAGGGTCGAACCCTGCTTGGACATCTTCAGGAAGACCTCGCCGAGGCCGTCGTCCGGGTAGGAGTTGGCGGTCATGTAGCCCTCGGCGCCACCCACCGTGAAGGAGGTGGTGATGCCCGGGCGGCCCTTGGGGAGGCGCTTGCGGACCGGGCGGTACTCGACGACCTTCTCCACCGCGGCGGGGGCGGAGGGCTTCGCCTCGGCCTTGCCGTCGTTCTTGGTCTTCGCCGAGAGCGGCTGGCCGACCTTGCAGTTGTCGCGGTAGATGGCGAGGGCCTTCACCCCGAGCTTCCACGCCTCGAAGTAGATCTCCTCGACCTCGTCGATGGTGGCGGTCTCGGGCATGTTCACGGTCTTCGAGATGGCACCCGAGATCCAGGGCTGGATCGCGGCCATCATCCGGACGTGGCCCATGGCGGAGATGACCCGCTCGCCCATGGCGCAGTCGAAGATCGAGTAGTGCTCGGTCCTCAGGCCCGGGGCTCCCACGATGTTGCCGTGCTCGGCGATGTGGGAGATGACCGCCTCGATCTGCTCCGGCTGGTAGCCGAGGCGCCTGAGCGCACGCGGCACCGTGCCGTTGACGATCTGCATCGAGCCGCCGCCGACGAGCTTCTTGAACTTGACCAGGGCGAGGTCGGGCTCCACCCCGGTGGTGTCGCAGTCCATCATCAGCCCGATGGTCCCGGTCGGGGCGAGGACGCTGGCCTGGGCGTTGCGGAAACCGTTCTGCGCGCCGAGGCGCAGGACGTCCTGCCAGGTCTCGGTCGCGGCGGCCCAGATCGGGCTGTCCAGGTCGTCGCCGCGCTCGGCCGCGGCGTTGGCCTCGGCGTGCTGGCGCATGACCCGCTGGTGCGGCTCGGCGTTGCGGGCGTAGCCGTCGTACGGGCCCACGATGCCGGCCAGCTCCGCGCCGCGCCTGTAGGCGGTGCCGGTCATCAGCGAGCTGATGGAGCCGGCCAGGGCGCGGCCGCCGTCGGAGTCGTAGGCGTGGCCGGTGGCCATCAGCAGCGCGCCGAGGTTGGCGTAGCCGATGCCCAGCTGGCGGTAGGCGCGGGTGGTCTCGCCGATCTTCTCGGTCGGGAAGTCGGCGAAGCAGATGGAGATGTCCATCGCGGTGATGACCAGCTCGACGACCTTGGCGAAGGTCTCCGCGTCGAAGGTGTCGTCGTCGCGGAGGAACTTCATCAGGTTGAGCGAGGCGAGGTTGCAGCTGGAGTTGTCCAGGTGCATGTACTCGGAGCAGGGGTTGGACGCGTTGATGCGGCCGGACTCCGGGCAGGTGTGCCAGTGGTTGATCGTGGTGTCGTACTGGATGCCGGGGTCGGCGCAGGCCCAGGCCGCCTTGGCCATCTTGTGGAAGAGGCTCTTGGCGTCGACGGTCTCGATGACCTCGCCGGTGATCCGGGCGCGCAGCCCGAACTCGGTGCCGTTCTCGACGGCCTGCATGAACTCGTCGTTGACCCGGACCGAGTTGTTGGCGTTCTGGTACTGGACGGAGGTGATGTCGTCCCCGCCGAGGTCCATGTCGAAGCCCGCGTCGCGGAGGGCGCGGATCTTCTCCTCCTCCTTGACCTTGGTCTCGATGAAGGCCTCGACGTCGGGGTGGTCCACGTCCAGGACGACCATCTTGGCGGCGCGGCGGGTGGCGCCGCCCGACTTGATCGTTCCTGCGGAGGCGTCCGCGCCGCGCATGAAGGAGACCGGGCCCGAGGCGTTGCCGCCGGAGGTCAGCAGCTCCTTGGAGGACCGGATGCGGGAGAGGTTCAGGCCGGCGCCGGAGCCGCCCTTGAAGATCATCCCCTCTTCCTTGTACCAGTCCAGGATCGAGTCCATGGAG
>Ga0302314_10008519_pt1 | contig 18230 bp, 16 predicted proteins | sample III_Palsa_N2_3_FD_200533 | JGI IMG/M metagenome (GOLD analysis project Ga0302314, IMG submission 200533) | Peat permafrost microbial communities from Stordalen Mire near Abisko, Sweden - III_Palsa_N2_3 | ecosystem: Environmental > Terrestrial > Soil > Palsa > Peat permafrost | place: Sweden...
CGCCGAGCGCGCGCCACCGGCGACGGGTGATCAGGACCGCCAGCGTGATCCCGATGATGTAGCCGAGCGCGTAGAAGCGGATGTCCAGCGGGCCGACGTGGAAGCTGCTGATCGGCGGGCTGGGAATGTACTGCGGCAGCGCGCCGGTGACATGCGCCATGCGGCGAACACTACCCTCTCGGGACTCGGCGGACGGGCACCGGGTCCTTCTGTCTCAGAAATATCTGACAGGTATGATGCTGCTCAGGGCATTACCTTCCCGCCCCCAGTGAAACCGCACTGCGGGCTACGGACGGAGTACGACAGCCGATGAGCATCGGGGCCTCTGGACCTTCCCGTTCGCCGGAGCCGGCCCAGCGGGTGCGCGTTCCGCCGCCGCTGATCCGGACCCGGCTGCCGTCGGGCCGCGGGGCGACGGAGCAGCCGAACGCGACGGGCGACGGTGACGCCGCGCTGACCCCGGTGTTCTGGGTGATGGTGGTGCTGACGGGCGTGGCCGCCGGGCTGCTCGGGGACCTGATGATGCTGCTCTTGTTCAGCGTCCAGCACCTGGCGTTCGGCTACCAGGCCGGCTCCCTGGAGGCCGCGGTGTCGCGGGCCTCCGACCCGCGCCGCCTCGTGGTGCTGCTTTCGGCCGGCGCATTCGGCGGGGCCGCCTGGTACCTGCTGCGCCGGCTCACGCCCGGGGAGCGGACGGAGATCGACGACGTGGTGTGGGGCGAGGGGGAGCGGCTGTCGTTCCGGCGGTCGCTGGGCACCTCGGTGATCTCCGAGGTCGTCATCGGGATGGGCGCCTCCATGGGCCGGGAGAACGCGCCGAAGCTGCTGGGCGGGGCGTCGGCGAGCCTGCTGGCGGGCTGGGCCCGGCTGTCGCCCGCGCAGCGCAGGCTGCTGATGGCCTGCGGCGGCGGCGCCGGGCTGGCCGCCGTGTACAACGTGCCGCTCGGGGGCGCCCTGTTCACCGCCGAGATCATGATGGGCACCGTCACCCTGCCGGTGGCCCTGCCTGCCCTGGCCTGCTCGGGGATCGCGACGGTCACGGCGTGGCTGTACCTGCCCCGCACCGCCACCTACCCGGGCGTGCCGTCGTTCCGGTTCACCGTGCCGCTGCTGGTGTGGGCGCTGCTCGCGGGGCCGCTGATCGGGCTGATCGCCTCCGGGTACATCCGCCTGATCGGCTGGGTGACCCACCACGCCGTTACCGGCCGGGCCGCGGCCGTCGCCCCGATCGCGGCGTTCGGGATCCTCGGGCTGATCGGGTTCGCCTACCCGCAGCTGTTCGGCAACGGCAAGGACATGGCGGATGACGCCTTCCTCGGCACGGCCGGGCTCGCGGTCCTGCTGCCCCTGGCGGCCCTCAAGCCGCTGGTGACCGCGCTGTGCCTGGGCAGCGGGGCATCCGGGGGCCTATTCACCCCCACGCTGAGCACCGGGGCCGTGCTGGGCGGCGCCGCGGGCATCGCCTGGAGCCTGGCCTGGCCCGGCTCTCCGACGGGCGCCTACGCGATCGTGGGGGCGGCGGCGATGCTCGGCGCCGCCATGCAGGCGCCGCTGACCGGCCTGGTGCTGATGCTGGAGCTCACCTCCGGCGGCTTCGGCCTCGTGGTCCCGATGGTCGCCGCCACCGTGACCGCCACCATAGTGGCCCGCCAGGTCGACGGGTACTCGATCTACACCGCCCGGCTGCGCGCCCGCCTGGACGCGGGCGGCAGACAGCGGGCCGGCGCGCGATCATCCCGGGCCCGTGGGCAGGAGGGCTAGGCATGCGGGTGCCGGGAAACGCTGATCTTGGCGTGACGGCTGCTGATGAGTCTGCGCGCGCCCGGCTGCTGCGCCGGGGGTTCATGCTGGAGTACGTGACGCTCGGGTGGAACGCGGCCGGGATCATCGTGCTTGGGTTCGCGGCGGTGGCGGCCCGGTCGGTGGCGCTGGCCGGGTTCGGCCTGGACTCAGCTGTAGAGATCGGCGCGTCGGCCGTGGTGATCTGGGAGCTGTCCGGGACCGGGGAGGACCGGCAGCGCCGGGGCCTGAGACTGATCGGGTACGCGTTCACCGGGCTGGCCGTCTACCTGCTCGTCCAGTCGACCGCCGTGCTGGCCGCCGGGTACCACCCCCGTCACTCCCTGGTGGGGATCGTGTGGACGGCGGTGACCGCGGCGGTGATGTTCGCGCTGGCGGCCGGGAAGGCCCGGACCGGGCGGGCACTGGGCAACCAGGTGCTGCGCACCGAGGGCCGGGTGACCCTGGTCGACGCCATCCTGGCCGCCGCCGTGCTGGCCGGCCTGGTGCTGAACGCGGCAGCCGGCTGGTGGTGGGCCGACCCCGCCGCCGGGTACGTGCTGGTCTACTACGCCGCACGGGAAGTACGGGAAATCTTCCGCACCGGGCACTGATCACCGGGCCGCTCACCGGGCCAGGCCCCTGACCGGGCTTGAGCCACGTGGGCGGGTTCCGTCCGGTCTGGCACCGGGGCGGTGGGCCGCGAGGCGCTGGGTGGCCGCCCGCCGTGAGGAACTGGTCCGGCCTGGCGCGCCCGGCGACTGTCGTGAAACTGCCTAAAGGCGGCATCGCTGGGTAGCTCGGCATTACATGGCCGGCCATCACGGCGGAGGTTCAGCGGCATAATGCGCGATTTCATCACCGGTGTCCGGTACTTCTGGCGGGGGTTCGGCCTGCTCGTCCGCCGGCCGAAGCTGCTGTTGATCGGCATGTTTCCAGCGGTACTGACCACCGTGATCCTGCTGGGCGGGATGATCGCGCTGATCGTTAACGTCGGCCACCTGGCCGCGCTGGTCACGCCGTTCGCGAACGGCTGGTCGGGCGGGGAGCGGGAGGTCGCGCGGGTCGCTGCGGGCCTCGCGCTGGTCGGCGGCGCGGTCTTGCTCGGGCTGGTCGCGTTCACCGCGGTGACACTGGTCGTCGGCGGGCCGTTCTACGAGCACATCGCCGAGCGGATCGAAGACGACCTGGGTGTCACCGAGGGCCACCTCGAACTGTCGTGGCGCAAGCAGCTCTGGTGGGGTATCCGCGACGGCATCGTGTCGCTGCTGCGCTCGGCGACGTTCACTGTCCCGCTGTTCATCGCCGGTTTTCTCCCGGTCGTGGGGCAGAGCGTGATTCCGGTCCTGGTGGCGCTGGTGGCCGGGTGGTTCATGGCGCTCGAGGTCGTCGCGGTCCCGTTTTACCGGCGCGGCTTCGGCCTCCGCGACCGGACGGCGATGCTGCGGCGTCGCCGGATGCTGGCCGTCGGACTTGGCCTCCCGGCCGCCCTGCTGTGCATGATCCCTCTGCTGGCGATCGTGGTCATGCCGGTCACCTTTGCCGGCGGCGTCCTGGTCGCGCTGGACGTCCTCGGCCTGGCGGAGCGGGAGAAACCGCGCCGCGCCGCCCGCCGATAACTCTGTCACGGCCCTAGACCGGGTGTCTTCCGCTGGCCCAGAAGTCACCCGCAACTTGCGGCTGGTCCTGGGCGAGTACATCGGTCATTAACGCTCACCGGCCGCACCGGTCACCAGGCAGAGCCCGCCTGCCGGACGTCCGCTTCCGTCGGCTCTGGGCGTGGACGTCCACGTTCTGCGGCCCACAGGCCAAACCTGGGGTGACTAGCCGGTTAGCACCCCAGAACTCGCCAGCGCAGCCAGCACGGCCGCCAGTGGCCGCCGACCGGCTCACCCAGCGCCACCTCCCGCGAGCCCGGCCACTCGCCGCGCGTCACTCATCGTGAGTCCCTGAACAGGGCGCGGGAGGCGATCCGGGCGCCTTCGGATAGATCTTCGAGCTTCGCCCAGACGATCTCCGGGTGGCCAACCCGGTTGCCGAGGCCGCAGTCGGTGCCGGCGATTACGTTCTCCGCGCCTACCAGCTTTGCGAACCGGAGCAGGCGCTGGGCGACCAGTTCGGGGTGCTCGATGATGTCGGTTGCGTGCCCCACCACGCCGGGCATCAGCGACGCGCCATCCGGCAGCCTCACGTCCTGCCAGAGCGTCCACTCGTGCTCGTGCCGTGGGTTGGCCGCCTCGATCGAGTAGCAGCCCGCTGGGACCGACAGGACAAGGTCGATGATGTCCCGTAGCGGGATATCGTCCCGGTGCGGGCCGTGGCCGCTGCCCCAGCAAACGTGCAGCCTGACCCGCTCTGGCGGGATGCCCCGCAGGGCGTGGTTCAGCGCCTCCACCCGTAGCGCGGCGTACCGCCGGTACTCGGGCACCGTCATGTCGGGGAACATCTGCCACCCGTCGGGCAGGTCCGGGTTGTCCAGTTGCAGCAGCAGCCCGGCGTCCGTGATCGCCGTGTACTCCTCGTGCAGCACGTCGGCGATCGCGCCGAGGAACGACTCGTCGTCCGGGTAGTAGTCGTTCCGCAGCCAGTGCTCCACGGTGCCGGGCGTGATCGCGGGCAGGAACGCGGTCACGTTATGTGCGCCTACCGCCGCCGTCAGCCGGTCGATGTCGGCCTGGACGAGGGCCGTACCGGCGTACCTGAGCGGGCCGGTGCACACGTACCGCGTCGCCAGGCTGGTGACCTCCGACGCTGGCATGGCTCCCTTGAAGTCGAAGCCGCCGAAGCCAGCAGCGAAGAAGCCGGGGAAGTCCCTGCGGTCGCGGCCTGTCACCCCGGCGTTGGCCGGCGGGTGGTCCACGCCGACCTCGGCCTCGAATCCAGTCATCCGGTCGCGGATGTAGCCGGTGAACAGTCCCCGCTTGGAGATCTCCCCGTCGTTGACGATGTCAACGCCGACGGCCGCCTGCCGGTCGACCACCTCCGCCACCGCGCCGGGAAGCGCCGCGTCGATGGCGTCCTGGAAACCCGGGCCCGCGCCGAAGAGGCGTTGCAGGGCATCAGGCCGCGGTAGCGCCCCGGCGTGGGACACGAGAATCCGTTCTGTGCTGGCCGGCATGGATCTCTGCCCTTCAATCTTCGCCGTCGCGGACGATGGTCGCGCTGCCTCTGGCAACGTACCGCGCCGGGGCAGGCACAGCCCAGCAGTCGGCTGAGGTTAGTCCTTGGGCAGGAAGTCGAGCAGCGGTTGATTGACCTTGTCAGGCACTCATGCAAGAGTCCTGGCGCGGCACACGGCTTGGCGGCCTGAGCCATTGAATATTCGCTGGTCGCCTAAGGTGCCGCTATTTTCGGCACTCACAGGCGTCAACCATGTCCTGAGAACGAATGGTGTACCGCTCGAATACTCGGTTGAAGGGCTGACCTGCGCTTCCGCCAGCAGGCGGGGCATGGGGCTGGTTAGCTTGCCGGGTGCTGCTCAAGATCGTCTACGTGCTGACGTGCCGAGTGCTCAGTTTGGCCGTCCTGTTGTTCCGCGGTGACTTGGCGAAGGATGCGGAGCTGCTGGTGCTCCGGCATGAGAACGCCGTACTGCGGCGGCAAGCCGGCCGTACGTCCTGGTGTTCATCGAGCACGGAACCCGCCGGATGCATCTGGCCGGCGTCACAGCGCACCCGACCGGAGACTGGACCGTGCAGCAGGCCCGCAACCTCGCTCTCGCCCTCGGCGAGCGGTTCGAGGACATCAGGTTCCTCATCCGTGACCGCGGATCGAACTTCACCGCCCCGTTCGACGCTGTCTTCCAGGCCGCCGGCACCAGGATCGTGCGCACAGCCGTCCAGGCTCCGCGGATGAACGCGATCTGCGAGCGCCTCGTCGGCACCCTGCGCCGCGAACCCCTGGACCGGGTGCTGATCGTGGGGGAAGGCCATCTGCGCGCCGTCCTGGCTGAATACCAGGTGCACTACAACACGGCCCGGCCGCATCAGGGCATCGCCCAGCGCGTCCCCGACGGCAGACACGACGATGGCAACCCCAATGTTGCCGACCCCAATGTTGCCGACCTCGACCGCGAACGGATCCTCCGGAGGCCAGTCCTGGGCGGCCTCATCAACGAGTACGCGCGCCGCCTGATATCCCGGAGAACCGCACGTCACAATGCGGATCCTATTTTCGAGCGGCACAGCTTCCGTAATGCGCCGAATGTCGGCGACACTGTATGCATGGCGCGAGCGCACAGGCATCTCTGGCTCCGGCTCGTCTTCATCACAGCGGTCGCCGTCGTGCTCGCCGGCATGATCCTCGTCATAGTCATTTCCTTCCAGTCGGGTCCTGCGGCCCAGGCCTACGCGTTGTCTGGCAACAATCGCTGGAAGGCAGTGGCCGGAGTCGGCGTGTTTTTTGCGGTGCTTGGAGCGATCACGGCGCTGATAACGGGACTGATACGCTGGCGAGTCGTTGGCGGAGACGCCGGCGAAGTGACCTGGGCGGGCCTGCGGGCGTGCCTGGTCACGGCGGTGTGCTGCGGCATCCTGGTGTCCATCGCCAGCAGCGCCGTCAAGGACGAGGCGGCGACGCTGCCGGCGCCAGCGACGATCACCTCATGCACGCAAGACCCGAACAGCTTGATCGTCCGGTGCTCCTATCGCTGGGAAGTCGCGGGACACGCCTATTCGGGAACGGCAGACGCAGACTCGTACGGCTCGGCCGGGCAGCATGTCGTCATCGACGTCGTCCCGGCCGACCCTGGCAACTTCAACTCCACTCCCGGCGGGGATGAGTCATTCCTCACCACTGACCTTTTGTTTGGCTTCGTGGCAGGGCCGCTGATCATTATCGCCGCCGTGGGCTGGATCTACATTGAGATCGTGGACTACAGGGACGGCAAACGCACCCGGTGACCGAAAAGGCCGCGGAAGAATTCAATGAAGAAATCATCCGCGGAAGGCGGGTGTAGACGTTGCCCGCACATCGTGCGGGCGAGGCACCGGGGGAATCTCACCCGGTATGTTCCGGGGCTGAGAGGTGGGCTTAACCTTGTGGGTGCCGATAACCCTGTCATTGCCGTTGAACTGGTCTTTTCTCCCAGGCTGGGGCAGGGGCAATTTCGGCTCTGGCTGCGGGTTACTCATGTGCTGCGGCACCTCGAGTACTCGTGTCACTACGGCTTGCCTACTTTGCGGTGATGCGGGTGTTCGGCTGGCTCGCCCTGCTCGCCCGCTCCGGCCGGGCCAAGGACGCGGAGATCCTGATCTTGCGCCATCAGGTGGCCGTGCTCCAGCGGCAGGCTGGTGAAGCGCCCGGCCCCGCCGCCGGTCCGGCTCCATGACCTGCGGCACGGCGCCGCGACGCTGACGCTGCTGGAGGGCACGGAGTTGAAGGTCATCGCCGACCAGCTCGGCAACTCCAGCGTCGTGCTGACCGCCGACACCTGCCTCAGCGTCGCCGTCGAGCTCGGCCTGAAAAGCGCCGCGGCCGCCGCCCGGCTGATCCTCAGCCACGGCGGGCGCCCTCCAGGCGGCGGGACCACCCGGCGCCCGGAAAAGGGCACAAATCGTTCGCGACCGCGCCGGCCCCCGTTAGTGTGGCCGCGTGGGCGCGTATGGTGACATCCCGCCGGACCTGCCGGCATTGTGGGCGGCGTTGGGGCACCGGGACCAAGCCGAGTCACTGCTGCCCTTCGTTCCGCCCTATACCCGCGTGCGAGCGGCGGCCAGGCATGCCGCGCTGGTGGGAGCCGCCGGGGAGCCTGATCGCGCTGAGCGCCTGGTGCGCGACATCAGCGTGCGGGACGAAGAGATCCGGGAGCCTTACGAGAAGTCCAGTGCGTGGAGCGACCTGGCGTGGCAGGCGGTCCTCGCGGGAGACCGCGAGCGGTCGGGCAGGCTCGTTCGCGAGTCTTACGCGCAGGCTCGGTCGGTCACCGCGCCGTATCTGCAGTCACAACTACTGCTGGGCTGGGCACGGGTCCGCGCGGCCGGCGGAGACAGGCCGAAGGCCGCCGAGTTCGCCGACCGCGCCCAGGCACTGGCGGAAGGGCTCAACGAGCCGTCGTGGTCGCAGTGGGTGCTGGCGGCGCTGCCGGTTATCGTCACCGGCCCCGGTGACCTGCATCGGGCTGCGACCCTCGTCGGGACCGTGCCGGATCCGTACCACAGGGCGCGGGCCGCGGCGGAACTAGCCGTGATGCTCGCCGCCCGCGGCGAGCACGACCGCGCCGAGGCGCTGCTCGCGGGGGTCAGCGATGAGTACCGCCGGGCGCGGCTGAGCGACGCCCTGAACGCGGTCAGGGCGGTCGATCCGCATCCCGGCGCCGCCCCGTACCAGGAGGCGCGAGCACTGGCCAGCCTCGCCGCGGTCATTGCCGCGGGCGGCTCGGGCCATGCCTGGGGTGTGAGTGACTGGGCCGAGCCACTGGTGCGCTACAGCACCAGCCGCGACGATCAGGCGCGGGTCCTCGCCGCCCTTGCAGCCGGGGCTTCCGGCGGCGACAGCGACCGCGGCGCCGCCCTGGCCGATCGCGCTGAGGCGATCGTCCGCCCGGTCCAGGACCCCGAGGATCAGCCCCAGGCCCTGGTCACCCTCGCCTGGATGGTGGCGGACGCGGGCGATCCGCCGAGGGCCGCGAAACTGGCCAGCGCGGCCCAGGCGCTCGTCCGGCACTCGGGGCACCGCCGCCCAGGATGGCGGGTGGCCGACCTCGCGCGCCTGGCAAAGCCAGTAGCGGACGGCAGCCATGTACGTTACCTGCCCGAGCTGACTGGTACCCCGAAGCGACGGGAATGGGCTGATGACCTGCGCCTCACCTACGTCTCCGGACGGTGGGGAATGCGGCTTACAGCGGAAGCCCACGCCCTCCTCGCTCCCCTGACCGACGCGCACTGGTGGATCAGCAACCGCGACGATCTCGATGGCGCACTCGCGGCCAAGGCAGGCATACGGAAGCCGGCCGGGCCCGGCGCCCCGTCCCGGATGTCCGATCTACCGGAAATCACCGGCGCGCCCCGGCAACGGATGGAGGCCACGGAGATCCGGCGCAAGCTCGTCCGCTTCCGGTGGGGCAACGAGATTCCGCCAGGCGTCCGGGAGGTCCTGGACCGGCTTACCGACGCGGACTGGTGGATCGAGAACGAGGTAGGCGACGGGCACCCCATGGCCATCGACCGGGCAGTCGGCGCTCAACTGCCCGAGCATTACCGCAAGAAGATGGCGCTGCCCTCCTACGGCTCTCCCCCGGAGCTTCACCCGGGCCCATGCGAGGAACAGCCCGAGTATGCCCGCTCTCGCCAGGTCGCGTTTGAACGAGCCGCAGAAACGGGCGACATCCGGATAGGCCGCAAAGGAGAGAGCGCCCTGCCCGCGCCGGACGCGCCGTGCTGCCGGACGAAGGGATTCAGCTGGGGAGAGCGCGACGGCAAGGAGGTATGGCTGAACCGGCGCGCCGCCGAAATCGGCCAGGCGGATCCCAGGATCAGCCGCGCCGAGGCCAGGAAAAGGGCCGGGTCCGACCTGGGGAAAATCGAGCGCAACCTGGACGGCTGGGGCTAGCCCCGCCCTCGATCCTTGCTACGGCCTGCGGGTGCCGGAAACCCTGTCAGTGCCGATGGCCTGGTGTCTTGTGCCCGGACAAGGCAGAACAAGTTCGGTATCTGGCTGCGTGGTAGCCGGGCGCTCCGGCACCTTGAGTACTCGTGTCCCTACGATTCGCCTACCTCGCGGTGCTCCGCGTGTTCGGCTGACTGGCCCTGCTGGCCCGGCCTGACGGAGTGGGTAACGCAGCAGGCGCGTAACCTGCTGATGAGCCTCGAAGGCCATGCTGACGGCTTCAAGTTCCTCGTCCGAGGCCGGGACGATGCCGCGTCATCAGCTCGCGGTGGCCGGGCGCGAGCGTCCGGGTGCTCGTTCGCGTATGACGTGGCCGGACCGGGCGTGGCTGGCGCTGAACGCCGGGACGCTGCCCATCGGGCGCCTCGCCGTGATGCGGCTGATCGTGACCACGGGCACGATCCTGCGCTGGCACCGCGACATCAGCCGCCGCCGGTGGGCGCGCCGGTCGCGCCAGGGAAGGTCCGGTCGGCCGCCGACGAGCCGCAACGTCCGGTCAGTAGTGCTGAGGCTGGCGCGTGAGAATGAATCATGGGGCTACCGGCGGATCCACGGCGAGCTGGCCGGGCTCGGCGTCACCGTGGCCCCGTCCACCGTGTGGCAGATCCTCAAGCGCGCGGGGACCGGCCCGGCACCGCGCCGGGACGGCCCTGGCTGGTGTAGCCGGGTGAGCGCTTGGCCAGGGATGAGGCGAGGCCCGGCTGACTCCGGACGGCTGGATCCCCGCCAGCGGACAATCGTCACGGTTCCTTCACGATGGCGGCATAACCTCGCCACGCGTGACCAGTACTAGCAGCTCACGCCGTGATCACGCCCGCCGGGCGGCTGGGGCCGGGGATCAGGCCGGGACCCGCCTGGCCACCGCAAGCCCGCCAGCGGGGCAGTACCCGCAGCCGCCCCGCGGCCGGTCCGCGCGTGCCCGCCCGGGGTCAATCCTGGCGATCATCGTCGCCGGGGCCATGGCTACCGTCGGGCTCTGGTGGCACGGGACTCCCGCGGTCCACGGGGCGGGCGGCTGGCTCACCGGCGCGGGCGAGATCCTGGGCCTGCTGGCCGGCTACACGGTGGCCGTCCTGGTCGCGCTGATGGCTCGCATCCCCCCACTGGAGCGCGGCATCGGCGCCGACCGGCTGGCTCGCTGGCACGCCATGGGCGGCCGGTATGCCATCGGCCTGATCGTCGCCCACGCCGTGGCGATCACCTGGGGCTACGCGGTCACCGCCCACCAGAGCGTGACACGGCAGGCAGCCACCATGCTCGGCAGCTATCCCGACATCCTGGCGGCCACGGTTGGCAGCCTGCTGCTGGTGGGCGTGGGCATCGTCTCAGCCAGGGCCGCACGACGGAAGCTGCGCTACGAGACGTGGTACTACCTGCACTTTTTCACCTATATCGCGGTCGCGCTCGGGTTCAGCCACCAGCTCTCCGACGGGGTGGAGTTCATCGGCAACGCCGCCGCCCGCGTCGCCTGGACCGCCATGTACGCCGCGGTGGCGGCAGCCATCGCCTGGTATCGCTTCATCACCCCCGCCAGGCAGGCATTCCGGCACCAGTTGCGGGTGGCCGCCATCCACTGGGAGGCCCCCGGCGTGGTCAGCGTCCTGATCACCGGACGGCACCTGGATGAGCTGCGGGCCGAGCCGGGCCAGTTTTTCCGCTGGCGCTTCCTCGCCCGCGGCCTGTGGTGGACGTCAACGCCGTATTCGCTGTCCGCCCCGCCCCGCGACGACCTGCTGCGCATCACCGTCAAGGCGGCCGGCGGCCACAGCCGGGCGCTGTTCGGCCTGCGGAAGGGAACCAGGGTCATCTCCGAGGGGCCGTACGGCGCGATGACCACCGCGGCGCAAAGGTCCCGCAAGGTGCTGCTTATCGCGGGCGGCGCGGGCATCACCCCGATGCGCGCGCTATTTGAGGCGCTGCCCGGGGACCTGACCCTCATCTACCGGGCCACCAGTCCCGGCGACATCGTGTTCCGCGACGAGCTTGAGCAGATCGCCAGCCAACGCGGCGCCCGGCTGTGGTTCATCACCGGCAGCCGCGCCGGCCTTGGCCGCGAGCCGCTGAGCGCCGACCAGCTCAGCAGGCACATCCCCGGGCTGGCCGGGCACGACGCCTACGTGTGCGGGCCGCCCGGTATGGCGGAGGCCGTCATCGACGCCCTCCGCGAGGCCGGCGTCCGGCGCCGGCGCATCCATCACGAGTCCTTCGAATTCTGAAAGAGGTCACCACCCGATGGGCCGCACCCTCCTCGCCATCGCGGGCACCGCGACGTGCCTGGTCTTGCTGCTGTCTTTCAAGACCCGCAGCACCCCAGGGCTGACCTCCGCCCCCGCCATCGCCCCCGCCACCCAGACCGCCCCTTCCCGCTACCCCAGGCCAGCCACCGGCAGGCCCCGCCCCGGGACGGCCAGCACCGGTGCCCCGGCTAGCCGGGGTACCACAACCGCGACCGTGGCCGGCGACGTCACGCAGACCATCTACGGGCCGATCCAGGTCACCATCACGGTCAAGAACGGCAAGATCACCGCCGCCAGCGTGCCCGTCTACCCAGACGGCAGCTCACATGACCAGCAGCTCAACTCCTACGCGCTGCCGCAGCTCGTCCAGGAGACCATCGCCGCCGACAGCGCGAGCATCAACGCCGTCTCAGGAGCCACCTACACCTCCCAGGGCTACATCAGCTCCTTGCAAAGCGCCATCGACAAGGCAGGCACGTGAGCGCGTCCGACCAGAGGATGACCTGCCACCGGCGGCCAATCATCCTCCCGGCCGTCGCATGGCAGGCAGCCGGGCGCCTATCCTGGTACCGCTAAGTAGTCGCATCGTCGCGCTGGGAGGAATGAACGTTGCCCACCGAGCTGCCCCAGCCCGCAGACCGGTTCCCCGCGCCGGTCTCGCCGGGAACCCGGCCCGGCCCCCGGCCTGTCAGACCCGGGCCGCATCCCCAGCCTGCCGGGCGCTCCGGCGGGGCCGAGGGCAACGAGCGGCTGACCGCGATGACGGGGGCGGTGCTGCTGATCCTGCTGGCCGTCGAGGGCTACACGATCTTGCGGATCGGCCGCCTGCTCACCCTGCACGTCTTCCTCGGCATGCTGCTGCTCGGCCCGGTCACCCTCAAGGCCGCCTCGGTCATCTACCGTTTCGTCCGCTACTACACGGGAAGCGAACCGTACCGGCGCAAGGGGCCGCCCCAGCCGCTGCTGCGGCTGATTGGGCCGATCATCGTGCTCCTCACGGCGTGCGTCTTCGGCTCCGGCATCATGCTCGCCGTCACCGGCCCCAGCTACGGCTACGGCGGGCCCGGCGAGTGGCTCACGATCCACCGGCTGTCGTTCATCGCCTGGTTGTTCTTCACGGCCATCCACGTGCTCACCTACGTCTGGCGCCTGCCCGGGCTGCTGGCCGCCGAGGCACGCGGCATCTCCCTCGAAGAAGGCGAAACTGCCGGGCAGGCACCCGCCGGGCGGCACGCCCGCCGGGTGATGGCAGCCCTTGGCGGCCGCGGTACCCGGCTGGCCCTGCTCATCGCCTCGCTCCTCGCCGGTCTACTGATCGCACTGCTCACGGTCCACCTGGCCGGCAACTGGGAGGGTGGGGGCTAGCCAGGCAAGAACTCAATGGCGGCGGCACCGGCAACCAGCACCGGCAACCAGTACCGGCGGCCTTCCGTCAGCCAGGGCAACGGAGCCGCCGGCCGCGCCTGGCGGCATTGATGACTACAGTCCCGTCACGAACAGTGCGAGCCAGGACAGCTCGCAGGCCAGCATCGGGCCGTCCCTGGTGATCATGTCTTCTACCGGCCGGGCGGTGCGGCGCGCGGTGAGCGCCCCGAAGCGCACGAGGGCCGCCGCGAGCGGGATCGCGCTGGCCTCGTGCCAGTTCCTGGCCGCCGCGTTCTCTCCCGACGCCCACAGGAGGTAGGTGACGATCATCGCCGCGCCGATCGCGTACTGTGCGAGCCTGAGCAACCGCGGACGGTACCAGCGCATGGCCGGCCGGTGCCGGGCGGCCTCGGCCCCGAGGACGGACAGCTCGGTGTAGCGCTTGGCGGTCGCGACGCCCAGCGCCCCCAGGCAGCAGACGACCAGGAACCAGACGGACGGTCGCACGTGCGTGGCCACGGCGCCGCCGAGGACCCGGAGCAGGAAGCCGGAAGCGACGAAGACCAGCTCGATGACGGGAATGTGCTTGAGCAGCACCGAGTAGAGGAACGATAGGCCCAGGTAACCGGTCACCGCCGAGATCAGCAGCGGCACCTCGCTCAGCACCCCGACGGCGAGGGCGGCCGCGCCGCCGAGCGCCGCGATGGCAAGCGCATGTGACTTCGGCAGCGTGCCGGCGGCGACCGGGCGGTGGCGTTTGCGCGGGTGCCCGCGGTCGCGGTCGGCGTCGGCGACATCGTTGACGAAGTAGACCGCGACCGAGGCGCACCCGAAGGCCGCGGCGGCCGCCAGCGCGTACCCGAGCCCGTCATCGCGGCCGAGCGAGGCGCCGGCCAGCGGGGCGGCGAAGACGAGCAGGTTCTTCGGCCACTGCCGGGGCCGGGATGTGCGCACGACGGCGGTCAGCCAGCGGGCCAGGCCGCTGGCCCGCGTGCGGCCGGCGGCGTCGCGCCCGGGCCGGGTGGCGCCGGCCTGAAGCGTCATCGGGCGTAAACCGCCGTGAAGTCGCGGCTGTAGACGGAGTAGTACCGGTAGGCCGACTGCTGCTGCGTGGGCAGGAGGTTCACCGGAACCGGGTCGGCCCGATGGCCAGCGGCCCGGTAGTACTCGAAGGACGTCCAGAACGGGTTGATGTCGAGCTGCATCGCCTCGACCGCGCCGGCCCGGTGCAGCAGGCCCGCCAGGGTGCTGACCGACAGCGCCGGCCCGTAGGCGTAGACCAGTCGCCCGTCGGCGGTGATGCCGATGCCGGAGCGCCAGACGTAGTAAGCGCCGCCGAGCGTCGCGCCCCAGCTTGATTCCACGTTCTGGTCCACGGTGGCGGGTACCCGGCCGTTCTCGACGATCAGCTTCAGGTTCTGCCGGACGCCGGCGACGTCCGGTGTCATCCGCACGTTCTGGCCCCAGGCGCCGACCGCCGCGGTGCCGTTGCGGTAGTAGACGAGGGAGGCGGCCCCGCTGGTCAGCGTCCCTCTGGTCACGCCATTGAGGTAGAAGCCGCCCCCGGCGACGTTGATCTTGAACCCGCCGTTGAAGGTCGCGACAAGCCCGGTCCGGTCGCCGGGCGGGATCTGTGGCTGGCTGCCCCAGTTCCCTGGTCCGGGGTCTTCCGCTCCGGGGTGCAGCTGGAACCGCACCAGCCGCTGGTCCATAGAGACGATCCCGGCCACGTAGGAGGTGTGCGTGCCGTCCGGTCGCAGGAACGTGCCGAACATCGCCGGTTCGCCGTGAACCGTCGCAAGGACGCGCCACTGTCCCTCCCCGGGGAGGGACAGCCTGGCCGGAGAGACGAGCCGCTTCGGGATGATCGGCCGGAAACCCCGGGCATGACGGCGGGCGACGTGCGCCTGCGCCCCGGTCGGCACGGCGAGCGAGAACGACGGCTTCCCGCCGGTCTTCGGCGGCTGGTAGGCCAGCCACTCGCCGAGCGTCACCACCGGGCCCAGGTCATGATCCCGGGCCCATTCGGCCAGCCTGGACGACACCGTTCCGCCGCCTGGCGCCGTCAGCGCCTGACCGACCGAGAAGGCCAGCCAGCAGCAGAACACGGTGACCAGCGCCATGGCAACCCGGACCCACGGACGGCGCGGCAGGCGACCCGCCCGGCCGCGCCTGTCCGGGCTATCAGAAACCCGGGGTGACTCACGTGACGGGCCGCTGCCGTAACCCTGCTCGCGCGGTACCGGTCGAGGCACTCGCCCACCCCCTCCGTTGGACATCGGCACTTACCCGCTCCCGGTCTACCTGGCCGACGTGAAGGAATCGTGACAACGGTTAACGGTGCGTCACCTTGCGGGCGCGGCCGGCAAAGGAAGAGCGGAAAAACAGGGATTCCGAACGAACCGTGCCTGCGCCTTTCCTTCCCATGGCCCGCCAGTCGGGCCGGCGCTCGCGGAGCTGGACAGGCTTCTGCCGGGCACGGCTGCCGCTTCACCGGGCGGGCACGTCACCTGGCGGTGCGGTGAAGTACGGCCGTGTCCTGCGGTGACGGGCGTTCCGGGTGGCCCGCACGGGTAGGTTCGGCAACTGTGCGGATCTTGGTAGCCGAAGACGATGAGCGGCTGGGCGCGGTGCTGGTGCGCGGCCTGCGCGAGCAGGGTTACGTCGTTGACCTGGTGCCCGATGGCGATACCGCGGCTTCTTACCTGCGGTTTTACCAGTACGGGGTGGCGGTGATCGACTGGCGGATGCCGAAGCTGTCCGGTCTGGATCTGGTGACCCGGCTGCGCCAGGCGGGGTCGGCCGTGCCGGTGCTCATGCTGACCGCGCGGGACATGCCGGCTGACCGGATCGCCGGCCTGGACGCGGGGGCCGATGATTACCTGGTCAAGCCGTTCGACTTCGGCGAGCTGCTGGCCCGGCTGCGGGCCTTGCAGCGGCGCCCGGCGGATGCCCGGCCGCCGCTGCTCGTACTGGGAGAGCTGTCGTTCGACCCGGCCACGCGCGAGGTCAGATGCGGCGGCCGGCGGCCGGCCCTGACCGGGATCGAGCTCGGCATCCTGGAGATCTTGCTGCGGCGCTCGCCCGGCGTGGCCGACCGGCGCATGATCGCCCAGCATGTCTGGGATGACGAGTCCGACGCGTTCGGCTCCAACACGATCAGCGTTCACCTGGCCCGGCTGCGGTCCAAGCTGGTCGGTGGCGGTGTCCGGATCGAGACCGTCCGCGGTGTCGGCTACCGGATCGTGGCGTGAAGATCGGTCATGCGGCCAAGGTGGCCGCGGTGACGACGGCCGCCATCGCGGCCGTGTACGTGGTCTGCGTCACGGTGCTGAACCTGGTCGTCTCCGCTCACCTGACTGCTCAGGTCGACGGCCGCCTCGGCGACCGCCTGGACGACCTGCGGCAGCATCCAGCCGAGCTCATCCAGCGGGTAAGCCGTCCCGGTGGGGTGCCGGACGGCGATGATGACGACGACGGGTCACCAGTCATCGGCTGGCTGGTGGGCGCGGGCGGCCGCCTGGTCGCTAGCACCCCGGGTGCCCCGGCGCTGCCGGCCGGCCTCACCGCCCGAACCTGGGACGGTCAGACGATCACCGCGGCCCTGGGCCGGTCCGGTTCCTTCCGGCTGAAGCTGTCCGGGACCGGCGCGGGCTTGCTGGTGGTCGGCTTCAGCCTGGCCGCCGACGGACGGGTTGAGCGCTGGCTGCTGATCAGCGAGGTCACCGCCGGCCCGGTCGTGCTGCTGGCCATGTTCGCGGGCTCGTTGCTGATCGGGCTGCGGGCGCAGGCCCCGGTGGAACAGTCCCGCCGCCGCCAGCTGGAGTTCATCGCGGACGCCTCCCATGAGCTGCGCACCCCGCTGAGCGTGATCCGGGCCGAGACCGACCTGGCCCTGGCCAGCCCGCGCAAGGCGGCCGCTTACCGTGACACGCTGGTCAGGATCAGGGGAGAAACCGAGCGGCTGCGCCGACTGGTGGAGGACATGCTCTGGCTGGCGCGGTTCGACTCCCAGCCGCCGCCCCCGGACGAGGGCCCGGTCGACCTGGCCACGGTTGCCCAGGCCTGCGCCGACCGGTTCCGGTCGGTCGGCCCGGCCGTCACCGCGTCCGTCACCGCCGAGCCCGCCCTGGTCAACGCCCCGCCGGAGTGGATCGACCGGCTGGCCGGGGTACTGCTGGACAACGCCTGCAAGTACGCCGGGCCGGGCGGTCACGTGCAGGTCGGGGTCGCGGCGACGGGGAACCGGGTCACGCTGACAGTGGAGGACAGCGGCCCCGGCATCCCGGCGGACCAGCGGCCCCGGCTGTTCGACCGGTTCTCCCGGGCCACCGAGCAGGCTTCAGGGACCGGCCTGGGCCTGGCCATCGGAGACTCGATCGTCCGGTCCACCGGCGGTCGCTGGGAAGTAGCGGACTCGCCCCTGGGCGGTGCCCGGCTGGCGGTGTCCTGGCGGCAGGTTCGCCCGCACCGGCTCGAGCCGGACCGCCGCTCCGCGGCTTGGCGGAGCTAGCGGAGCTCGGCGTCGGTTATTCCGGGCTGGCTCGGGAGCGCTGCTTTATCCTCGGCCCAAGAGCCTTTCACCCTCCACGCAGCGGCCGCCAGGGACTTAGGTCCCGCTTGGATTCGGGGCAAAGCTGCTTAGAGCTCGTTAGCGTCGGCGGCGGCATTGTTCGAGCCTGCCATCCTGCGCCGTGCCGTCTTCCAGGCGTTCGTCAAGCTCGATCCGCGGGTGACGATCCATATCCCGGTCATGTTCGTCGTCGAGATCGGCTCCGTGATCACGACGGTCGAGTTCATCGGCAGCCCCGGCCTGTTCGTGGGTCTTGTCACCAGCTGGCTGTGGGCGACCGTGCTGTTCGCCAACTTCGCCGAGGCGGTAGCCGAGGGCAGGGGCAAGGCGCAGGCGGACACGCTCCGCAAGAGCCGCAAGGAGGCGGTCGCGCACCGCCTGAAAGACGACGGCACGCTTGAGACCATTCCATCGACGCAACTGCGGGTCGGCGACCGCTGCGTCGTCATCGCGAGCGAGGTCATCCCGGGTGACGGTGACGTTATCGAGGGCATCGCCGTTGTCGACGAGTCGGCCATCACCGGTGAGTCCGCCCCGGTGATCCGCGAGTCGGGCGGTGACCGCAGCGCGGTGACCGGCGGCACGATCGTGCTCTCGGACCGGATCGTCGTCCACATCACCTCCAACCCTGGCGAGTCCTTCCTCGACCGGATGATCTCCCTGGTCGAGGG
>Ga0302314_10008520_pt1 | contig 18228 bp, 17 predicted proteins | sample III_Palsa_N2_3_FD_200533 | JGI IMG/M metagenome (GOLD analysis project Ga0302314, IMG submission 200533) | Peat permafrost microbial communities from Stordalen Mire near Abisko, Sweden - III_Palsa_N2_3 | ecosystem: Environmental > Terrestrial > Soil > Palsa > Peat permafrost | place: Sweden...
CGGGCGCCACGGGTCCGGGGTTTTGCTCTCTCACCACGCGCAGCCAAGATGAGCGGCCCGCGAGACGTTGATCGACGGCGAACTGGACCTTGGTCATCGCGGCGATTCCGCCGGGGATGCGCTCGCTCCCGCGATAGGCCTCGACCCAGACGCATTTCATATCCGGCTTCACTTCGCAGTTGCCGTTATCGCGCACGCCTCCGCAAGGCCCGTTGCGCAACGTTTTCGGACAATTCATCGGGCACGACATGCCGGTCGAGCTCAGCACGCACTGTCCGCACATGCGGCAATCGAACAGGAGCCCCTTGACCGCCCGCTCCATCGCGGCGACCGGCCGGTCGATACGCTCATAGCCCACCGCCTTGAAGAGCGGGTGCATGCGCTTGAGCAGGCGCTCGAAGCCGCGATAGAACGCGTTCAAGCCGCGCGCATGGCGCACGGACCACAATCGGACGGTGTACATCAGGACGACCCGGCCGGCGGCGTAGGCGACGGAGCATCCGGAGGCGACGCCAGGCCCTTCGCGCGAATCAACCGCTCGAGGTCCTCATCGGTGAACTGTGCCTCGAGACGCGCCGCCTCGGCGTCGGCCTCGGCCTGCAAGTCATCGCCGCACGTCCGCGGCGCGCTGCGCTGCCAGTCCGCGAGATACGCATCCGAGCTACCCTTGCCGGCGCGCATGGCGGCGCGGTCGACCGCCTCCTGAAAGCGCTGCGAGAGCTGCACCTTGGCGGCCTCGCGTCCGCGCTTGACGATGACCTGGGCCGGGATATCCCGCCACGAAATGACGATCAGCGCGGCCACGGCAATGCCTCCGCAGTCTTCTGCAGCTCCCCGCGCAGACCCACAGCGCGCAAGCCCGCATCGCGTGTCACGGCCGAGGTTAGCGCCGTCTCGAGGGTGCCGTAGCCCGTGGCGCGCGACTCGAAGCTCAAGCCCATGCGCACCGCTATGGCACGCGCATCCCTGACCGCATCCGCGCTCGGGCGCTGCGCCAGGTACACGAGCTTTCTGTAGTTGCCGAAGTAAGTCGCGAACAGCTCGGGATGCTTGTCGAGACCGAGCCCCTCGATCACCAGCCGCTCGAAATGCCGCAGCAGAAAGTCGGTGAGATAGAACGTGCCGATCTCGGCCTCCGCGAGCGCCGCGAACACCGGGCTGGTCGCGAAGAACTCGTAGCAATGTGCGCCGGGAATGCGCTCGATGCCCTCTTCGGCGAGCACCGCGTCGAGCAATCCGCCCGTGCCGCAATCGGCATAGGCCACGAAGATCGAGCGGTAATGACCGCGCGAGGAGCGTATGAGTTCGCGCACCGCGGCGGGAATGCGCTCCGGACGGTTATGCAACTCCGCCGGAAGGCAGCGAACATCGATTTGGTCCCAGGCATTTGCCCGCTTGAGCGCGATGATCTCGTGAGCCAGAGCGCCGCACGCAATGATCAAGAGGCCTTGGCCGTTCTGCGCCACGGCAGACCCCGAGCTCAGTGCGCCGCCGCGGCGGCGCGTCTTTTGGCCAACAAACCCTTGGCCGTCTCCACCGCGACGGCGGCGTCGCGGCAATAGGCATCCGCGCCGACCGCCTTGCCGAACTCCTCGTTGAGCGGAGCGCCGCCCACCAACACGATGTAGTCGTTGCGCATGCCGCGCTCTTTCAACGTGTCGATGACGACTTTCATGTAAGGCATCGTGGTGGTGAGGAGCGCCGACATGCCGAGGATGTCGGGCTTGTGCTCCTCGAGCGCCGCGAGATACTTGTCGACGGGATTGTTGATGCCGAGATCGATGACCTCGAAGCCCGCCCCCTCCAGCATCATGGACACGAGATTCTTGCCGATGTCGTGGATGTCGCCTTTGACCGTGCCGATCACGATCTTGCCGATGGGCTCGACGCCGGTCTCCGCGAGCAGCGGCCGCAAGATCTCCATGCCGCCCTTCATGGAGTTCGCCGCGAGCAACACCTCGGGCACGAACAGGATGCCGTCGCGGAAATCGATGCCGACGATGCGCATGCCTTCCACCAACGCGTCGTTGAGCACACGCTCGGCGGACCAGCCGCGCTTCAAGAATATGTGCGTCGCCTCTTCGACCTCGACTTTGAGGCCGTTGTAGAGATCGTCATGAACCTGCTCGACGAGTTCCTCATCGTTGAGCGAGTTCAAGTCGAATTCGCCTTCGGTCGGCTCAGCCATCTAAGTCTCCACAGCCTTTTATGAGCAGCCGCAGTAGCTTACGCGGCATTGGCAGCACGGCATGGTAAGTCGCCCGCGCACCCCAGACTTGCGGAATTGCGACGGCGCCGTATCCATCTGCGACATGATCCCATGTGCGGCGCACCCGGTGTCGGGCACTGGTCCGCATTACGACACCGGCGGTGCGCCGCCTTGTTCCGTTCGGCGCGCAACATAGGCATCGAGCGCTTCCACGACCGCCGGATCGCGCGCCGGTGCGACATAACGCTGCAGCGTCGACTGCCAGATACCGGTGGCGCGCTCGGTGGCCGTCTTGCCGCCATCCTCCGCCCAGCTGCCGTAATTGCGCCAATCGGAAACCAACGGTGCATAGAAGGCGCTGCGGTAACGCTCCATGGTGTGGGCACAACCGAAGAAATGGCCACCCGCGCCAACCTCGGCGACTGCCTCGAGCGCGAGGTCCGCGGGTGTGGCGCCGACCGGCTGAAATACCTCGGCGAACATCTGCAGCATCTCGATATCGAGAATGAACTTCTCGTAGGACGTGGTGAGTCCGCTCTCCAGCCACCCGGCGGCGTGCAGCACGAAGTTGCAGCCGCCGAACAGCGCGCCCCACAAACTCATCTGCGACTCGTACACCGACTGCGCGTCGGGTGTATTCGAGGCCGTCGCGTTGGAGGAGCGCCACGGCAGCCCCAGAAACCGCGCGAGCTGCCCCGCACCGAACGCCGCCTTCACGTATTCCGGGGTGCCGAACGCCGGTGACCCGGACTTCATGTCGACGTTCGAGGTGAAGCTGCCGTAGGCGACCGGTGCACCCGGCCTCACGATCTGCGCGAGCGCGAGTCCCGCCAGAAACTCGGCATGAGCGAGCGTCAAGGCGCCCGCCACCGTGACCGGCGCCATCGCGCCCGCCAGCGTGAACGGGGTGACGATGAGCAGCTGGCCGCTGAGCGCGAAATCGATGATCCCGTCCGCCATCGGAATGTCGAGCTGCAGGGGCGAATTGGTGTTGATGATGGTGTAGACGTAGGGCCGCGAGCGGAATTCCTCCGGCGAGATGCGGTGCGCGAGACGGATGAGCTCGAAGTTGTCGGCGACCTGCCCATGGCCGCGGGAGAAGATGAACGGAATCTTATCGGTGAGCATGAGCTGCGCACGCGTCACATGCAGATGCCGCACCGGTACGGGCACATCCTGCGGCTCGGTGGCCCCGCCGAGCACGTGCATCACCTCGAAGCTCTGGCAGAGCTTCATGAGGTTGCAGAAATCCTCGAACGTGCCCGCGCGACGACCGCCGGCGGTGTCCATGATGTTCGGCGGCCCCGACGTCGGGCAAAAGACGACGCATCCCGGGGTGAGCGGCATGTGCCGCTCGGGGTCGACCGCATGCAGCGTGATGTCATGCGGCGCGGTCGCAAGCGCCGCACTCACGAGCCCGCGATCGAGCCGTACGATTTGCGAGGCCTCGTCGACCCCGGCACCGGCATCGCGATAGCGGATCCGGGCGTCTTCGGAGAGCACCTTCATGCCCTGCGTCTCTAGAATGACGAGCGCCGCCTCATGCATGGCGGCGACTTGGTCGTCCGAGAATACCCTCATCGGTTCGAAGGGATTGTGCAGATGCCGATAAGCGCGCGTGCGATCGACGACGGCGTGACTGACTTCGCTAGCTCCGCCCCGGCGCCTGCTGCGCCTTCCCTGCGTCTCGTCGGGCTGCTTCATGATTCGATTATAGGGAAGACCCGGGAACGATGGCTCCTCGAGCAGCGCTATTTGTGAATCCGGCCGATATATTTTTTCGATAGGCCGGACGCGGCGATGCATTTATCAGATATGCGGGGCCCGCTCGTGACCGACGAACGGCCGGCCGACCGCCGTCGAGCACACGATCGCCTCCGCCAGATAGTCGGTGCCAGGTCCCACTTGCGCGCGCCGCTCGATCACCGTCGTGTCGACGTGCGGATCTGCGGCGCCCGCGCGCCGGGCCGCGCCGAGCGCGAGTGTGCGCGAGACGCGCTCGGCGTGATCGAGGGCCGGCTTCGAGTCCGGGTAATCCTGACTGCCTGCCGGATCGTGCACACGGAACACGTTGAAGGTGGGCTGATTGACCAGGATCTCCACGCTTTGCGAAACCACGCCCGCCACTGCGCCCACCGCGTTGCAGACCGAGGCATGCAGCGGAATAGACAGAGGAGCCCCGAGGCGCCGCGCCACATCGGGGTAGTACGCCTCGACCGGGGCCCCGATGGCGACCACCGGGCGCGCGAGTCCGAGCGTCGCCCGCATCCAATGCGACAACGACTGCCCCGCGACGGCGGCATCCAGCAGCCGCTCGCCGAGCAAGCCCCAGCTGCCGGTAGGGGCCTCGAGGCCCGGATCGTGGGCCAGCGCGGCCTCGAGGAGTGCCCGCGCGCTGCGGCGGACGACGTACTCGTAGGTGCGCTCGCAAAGTTCTCGCGGGGTTACTGCGGCGGAGGTGGCGCGCGCGTTACGCTCCTCGATGGCGAGAATGCGCGCCCCGCACTCCGCGGCCTCCCGGCACCATCCGCGCTGCACGTCGAGTGCGTGCAGCGCATCGCTCGGCGTGAAGGCCGCGAGTGTCACGAGTCCCGCATCGGCGAGCCGGCGCAAGGCCTCGAGACCCGAGGCGTTGCGCACCGCGGCCGACACCCGGCGCGGCCTGAGATCGAGTGCCTCCCAGATGCGCCGCTCGAGCGCGGGCAGATGCTCGGGCGCCTCGCGATCCGGATTGCGGCAGGCGAACTGCGTCGCGAAATCCGGAAGGTAGGTAAGCTCGGCGAGGGTCCGCAGATCCTCGAGCGTCTCCGGAAAGGTATGCGCGAGCAAGCAAAGCGGCATCGCCTTGCGGGGGCCGACCTTGAGCTTGAGCTGCCGATCGAAGCCCACCTCGCTGTCGCCGCCCAAGCCGATGGTGCGCACATCGACCGCCTGCACCATGGTGCGCCAGCCGCCGACGAGGGCGCCTTCCGCGCGGATCACGGGCCGGCCGCCCGATACCACGGCGATGTCCGTGGTGGTGCCGCCCATGTCCGAGACCACGAAATCGCGCTGTCCGGTGAGAAATCCCGCGCCGACCACACTCGCGGCCGGTCCGGACAGTACGGTCTCGACCGGGTACTCGAGCGCGACGTCCGCGCGCATGAGCGAGCCGTCGCCCTTGACGATCATGAGCGGTGCGTCGATCGATTCCTCGGCGAGGACCTGGGACAGTGCCTCGATCAGATGCCGGATCCGGGCCGTGAGGCGTGCGTTCAGCACCGCGGTAAGCGCGCGGCGCGGCGCATCGAGCTTCGAGCTCAGCTCGTGCGCGCACGTCACCGGCCGTTGCGACAGCCCGCGGATGAGCTGGCGGGCGCGCGACTCGTGCGCGGGATTGCGCACCGAGAAGCTCGCGGCGACCGCATAGGCCTCGACCCGCGGGTCGAACTCCCTCACCGCGGCGGTAACTGCGTTCTCATCGAGCGGCGCCCACTCCTCTCCCGTCGCGCCGTGCCCGCCGTTCACGCGCACGAGCGCGCCGCCGTGGCGCTTGATGCCCGAGCGCTCGACCATCGCGTCGTCGAAGCCGATGAGCAGGGTGCAGACGGGACTGAAGCGATTCTCGACCACCGCGTTGGTCGCGAGCGTGGTCGATACCGACACCAGGGTCACGTTCGAGCGGGTCAAGCCTGAGCGCTGTGCGCCCGCGGGCAAATCGTCGAGCACGGCGCGAATGGCATGGCCGATGCCGATCGCGAGGTCCCACGGAGTGGTGAGCGACTTCGCAGTCGCGACGACGCGCCGGCCCTCGGCCAGAAGAACCGCGTCGGTGAAGGTGCCGCCGGTATCGAGGCCGAGCCAGTAGCCCGTCTCGGCGGCATTCGGATTTGCGCTCATCGATCTCCCAGGCCCAAGCTCACTGTATCACTCGAGCGCGTGATTCAGCATCGAGGCGAGACGCACGCCCGCCTTGCTGAGCTGCTCTGCCGTCACCCGGGTCGCATCCTCCAGGTATGCCTGCGAGAGCTCGTATCGAGAGCCGCCGCCCGGCGCGGGCAACATGCCGTAGGCGTGCTGTTTCGACACGGCGTAGGTCTCGAGCGCCCAATCGAGCGGCGTCCCGCTCGACCAGCGGGCGCGATCGGCCTCGGTGATCCGCGCGGTGAGTCGCTGCGCGATATCAGTGTCGCTCGCACCCAGTCGCTTCACGAATTCAACGTCCCAATCGTGATGCAGGTTATTGAGTCCGATCCCTTCGCCGCTCGCGAGCTTGCGATTCCCGCCCTGATCGTGATCATCGCTCGCGTGCAGCGGCTGGTGCAGGTCGCCCACGAGGTGCAGCAGGAACTGGAGCGCGACGCGCCGTTCCGCTTGCGGCGTCGCGGGATTCTCGAGCTCGGCGTAGAACTGATCGATCTTGTCGATGATGCAATCCTGCGCGGGCCCTACCGAGGCCGTGACTCCCGCGGGCAGCGGCTGCCGGCTGCAACAGGCGCGGTTCACGTCCAGGCCCGTGATCTCGAGATCGACGAAGTGCCAATCCCGGGTGCCGAGATACCGGCGCTTGTCCCCGTCGCGGTCCGAGTCGCGATATTTGTCCGCCCAGGTGGATTCATGTGCCATATCGCGCTCGACCAGGCCGGTATCGTCCTCACCCAGCAACTCGAGCACGCGCGCCCGCACCCCGGGCTCGAGGTAGTAATCCGCGATGAGCCCGATGACTTCGTGTCCTTCATCCCCCCACGCCCGCGCTGGTCGAGTCGAGCACAGCAGCACCGCGCAAGCGCTCGCGAGCAGCGCGATGCCGACGCGGCGCAGGACTGCCTCGACATGGCTCACCGCCTCATGCCCCGGTATCCATCGAGAAACAGGCGCACGACTTTTCCCGCCCAGGTGTCCAGCTCGGCCGCAGTCATTGGGGTACCGTAGCCGATGGCCCGGCGCCGAGGAATCGTCATGACCATGAAGATGAACTGGGCGGCGGCAAACTCGCGATCCTCGGCGGCGAGCTTCGAGTCGGGAAGCTCACGGGCCAAGAGGCTCGCGATGAGCATCACGGCCTCGCGGTTGCCTGCATCGCCCTCCACCGCGCGCGCAAGCTGCGGGAAGCGCGCCGCCTCCGCATGCACCAGCCGGTATAAGGCGAGTGCCTGCGGCGCGAGCGCCGCGTTCAAAATGAACTGCGCGAGACGATGCAACATCTCGGACAACGAGGCGCCCTCGATCAGCGGGACATGGGGCGGTGGACGGATATGCGCGATAACCCCGTGGACGGCGGCGGCGAATAGGGCGGCCTTGTCCTCGAAGCGGTCATACAGCGTGCGTTTGGAGATGCGCGCCCGCGCCGCGACGGCCTCGATGGACGTCGAGCCGTAGCCCTCGGCCAGAAACAATTCCGTGGCGGCGGAGAGAATGCGCTCCCGCAGCCGCAACGCATCGGCCTTCGAAGGTCGCCCGCTCCGTACGGCTCCGCGCGTGCGCGCGTTGGTAGGCCTTCGCGGCATCCTTACCTATCGTTGCGGATAACCATAGCGACCCGGGTAAGTGTAACCGCGGCCATAACCCCCCTGGTAGCTTGGCCCGTAGTAGGCGCGCGGCGCGGCGTAATAGGGGTAAGCGCGCGGATAGGCATACGTCGGCGCGGGCGCGTAGTAAGCGCGTGGCGCGTAGCCCGAATAGTAGACGGGCGCCGGTGCCCGGTAGACCGCGGGCGGCGAGTAGTAAGCCGGCGGCGGAATGGCGTAGCTCGCCGGTGGCGCGTAGCCATAGGACGGCGCGGGATCCGGCGCCGCGGACGCAGCAGCCGCCGTCACGGCGACTGCCGCCAGGGTGAGCGGCAGGGTCACGAGCGCGGCTGCGGCTCCGAACAGGCCCCGGCCGAGTCCCCAGCCGAGATGGGCATGCCCAAATCCAGGGCCGTGCACGGCGGCTGCGGCAGGTAGGGCGGGAGTGCATGCGAGCGCTGTCGCGGCGAGCACGGCGAGAACCCTCTGCTTGATGGCCATGGGATCACTCCTTCGGTGGCAGGATGAGGCCCTCAGGATAGGCCTGCCATGAATGAAACGCAACGGTACCGTACCGTTAATGAAAGCCGGACGCCGCACGGTAGTAGAACGGCCGGATGGGCTGCCTGTCCCGCGTCAGCAGACCCTGCTGAATCGGGTCGAGCCGCTCGATGTGCTCGCCCACGACCCGGTCCGAGAGGTCCGCGGGATTCCAGGCGATGAGCAGCAACTGCCGCCCGCTCTGCCCTGCCGCTGGAAACCAGCGCTCGTACATGAGACCGACTCGACCGAAGAGGTGTGCGCTCGAGGTGTCACTCACCGCCTTGGCTCGATCAGGCAGGTAGAAGGCGAGCTCGCTCGCGATCGCGTAGCGATCCATGCCGACGATGAGTGGGTCGGTGCCGGTCCGCCGTGCGATGTCGCCGGCGATCGCACCGACGTCACGTCCGAGTTCGCGCCAGCCGACGGGCACGAGCTCCGCATGCCGGCCGTATCCCAGGCCCGGGATGCCGCGTAGCAGGTAGATAAGGCCGGCCCCGTACAGCAACAACATTACGATCAGCGTGGGCACCCAGGCTCGGCGAATCGCCTTGCGCGTGGTGCGCAACGAATGCGCGATGCCGGCCGCAAGCACCGGCAGCGAGGCGATCCACGGAGCACCCGTCCAGTCGAGCTTGACCTCGTGACGCAGGCTGAAGAGCGCAAACACCGCGAGGGGCGTCAACACCGCGACCTGCAGGAAGCGCCAGCCGCGTTGCCGCTCGGCGCCGGCCGCCTCCGCACCGCGAGACGGCCCGGCAACCCCCCGCTCTCCATGCGCGCTCGGCGCCCCGTCTTGGTACGCGCTCGGCACATTTTTTCGCAGCAACTCCCGGACCGCCGCGACCGCGCCAGTCGGTGTCAGCAGCACCAGTATCGAGCCGATGAGCTTGGGCAGCGCAAACTGCGGGCGATCGGCAAGTCGCCGCGAGGTCTGGAACGCGAATGACACGAAATCATTGTGCGCATTCCACGCGATCACCGGAGAGAAAATGATCGCTGCGAGCAAAACCGCGGCCCAGGGCTCGAAGCGCTTCAACCAGTGGCGCGAGCGCGCATCGATGAGCATGAAGACCAGAGTCGAGAATCCCAGCAGCGCGATCGTGTACTTGGAGAGCAGGCCGAGGCCGACGCACAGACCCACTCCCCAAAAGGCCCGCGACCGCTCCATGATCAACGCGCGATATAGATAGTAGAGCGTACCCGCCCAGGCGGCCGAAAGCGGCGCATCGGGAGTCATCAGAATTCCGGTCAAGAAAAAGAAGGGCAGCGTTTGGGCGAGGACCACGGCCACCCAGCCGGTCAAAGCACCGAACATCTCGCGCGTCAGCCGATAGATGAAGACACTCGCGAGCGCCCCGCATAGCAGAGCCCCGATCCGCACGGCGAACTCGGTATCGCCAAGTGCTGCGGTACCCGCCGCTATCAGCCATCCGACCATGGGGGGATGATCCAGATATCCGATGTCCAGATGCTGGGCGTAGTTCCAGTAGTACGCCTCCTCCGGCATCAGCTCCACGCCTCCCGTGTAGATGAACCGCAGGACCACCGCCAGCGCCACGATACCGATCGCCGCGGCGCGCCAACCGGTGGCCGCATCGGCCGGGCGCCATTGCTCGTGCGTCGTGCTCACCGGTAGAGGAAAGTCGCCGGCAGGCCAAGGCGCATGCAGGACTGAGCCGGCGCGCTGCCGGGCAAAACGACGCGGTCCGCGAGGCCGGCGATCGATTTCACCAGGCCTCGCTCGAGGCCCCGCAAGCCCCGGCGTGCATCGAGACCCAGGCGCGCGCGCGCCCACCCCGGGACGATATCCACGGCTGCGCGAATCAGCATGCTTTGCATCCAGGCGAGCGGCCGCGGCAACACCGGCGCCGCGCGCAGCAAATCGAGAAACTCGAACAGAATCGACGAGCCCTCGAGCCGACCTTGCATGGAGGCGAACAGGCCCTCGAGCTCGCGCATCGATCGCGGAGCCTGGACGGCGCCATAGAGGTGCGCGGCCGCCAGACCCTCCTCGAAAAACGCGTCGATCTCGAGCTCGTCGAGCGCACACGCGTACTCGCGGTAAGCGCCGATGAAGCCATAAGAGGCCGTGGCTTGCACCCAGGTCAGTAGCGCGGGATCAGCTGCGGTATAAGGCGCGCCGCAGGGCGTGACTCCCGAAATGGCCGCGTGCATTCGTGCCACGCGCTCGATCATGGGCGTCGCGATGCTGCGCGCCCCGTACACGGTGAGCATCGCGGCCGCCCCGGTGCGCTTCAGCCGCCCGACGGGATCTTCGCGAAACCGAGAATGCTCCCAAACGCCGGTGCGCACGCGGGGCTCGGCCAATTCGAGAATGACGGCGGCAACTCCCCCGATGAAGACCGTCACCGGGTTCTTGAATACCCGCCACGACACGGACTGCGGAGGGACCAGCGCTGCCTCCCCGGCCGGAGTCGAGAAATCGACGTTCCAGGCGTCGCCGGGGCCCGGCGAGCCGCGCCAGAGCATCTCGAGCTTTCGCTCGATGCCGGTCGGGAGGCGCAGGACGAAACTCATGGTGCTTCAGGCCCGGCGTAGCCGGCGTCCCTCGGCCCACTGCCAGCTCCCGAGCGTCGGCAGGCCCCAGGCAAGCTCGCGGATGCGCTTCACCATGCCGACCGCAAGCGCCATCTCCCCGCTGATGCCGACGATATGGCCGAAGAGGATCAGCCCCGCCTCCTGCACGCCCAGCCCGGCCGGCACCACGAAAGCCACATGGCGAATTGCCTGCGTCATGCTTTCGAGCATGACCGCCGCGCCTATGCTCACGGGATGATCGAACAGCCACAGGGCAAACCAGATCTCGAAGGCACCCGACAACAGCGCGACCAACTGCAATCCACCCGCGAAGACGAGGGCACGCGGCCGGTGCAGCAGCGCGCGAACTTTTTGATCGAGAGATTCCGTGGCACGCGACATCGCTCCCTCGCCCACCCAGGAATGAATGAGCGCCCGTACGCGCTCGAGCAAAGCTCCGCTCTTGAAAATCGCGAGCATGACCGCGGGCACGGGCAAGCTCAGCACGAATACCAGCACCACTCGATGGTACTGATGACCCCCGGCGCCGTGCTCGGCGAGCAGCGCGAGCCCGAGCGCGGTGAACAGGTACACCGCGACCAGGGTGAGCAGAATCTCCACGATGACGCTGGCTCCGGCGGCGGCGCCTGAGATGCCGCGCCACTGCAGGATGCGCACGCCGACCACACTCCCGCCCACGCTCGCCACAGGCAGCAGCCGGTCGACGGCGTCGCGCACCGTGGTCGCCCAGAACACATATCCCAAGCCAAGGTGAGCTGTCGGATCGCTCGGCTTGAGCAGCGCAGCCCAGCCGAGGGCGTACAGCAAGAAGAACAGGGCACGATACGGTACGAGCCACAGAATCGCCGCGCCGCCCGAGCTCAGCGTGCGCAGCATGGCGGGAAAATCGGCGTGAACCGCGACGATGATGAGCGCGACCACGCCGAGCGCCGCGCCGATGTAGGCCGGCGTTTTCATGGCATATTCACTCGTGCCTGGATCAGGTCAGGCGGCGCATCACGCCGTTGGCGTCGACGTCGAACTCATTGCCGCGCCAATTGACCCGTGAGGAAGAGAAACTGCGGCACCAGATCCAGCATATCAGCAAGTCGCGCACGGGCAGCAGCCAGAAATCGGACAGCATCGAGCGCTGTCCGCGGATGCGGTGCGCGAAATGCAATGTCATCCGCGCGATCAGGATCAGGCCGAACAAACTCCACGCAACGAACGGGACGCCCGCGGCGCTGGATGCGAAGGTGATGCCGACGAGCGCAAGCGGCAGGCTGAACGTCACGAAGATCCCGAGGAAACTGCGCGGCCGCAGCACCCGGATGGTGCGCATCCAGCGCAGCTCGTGGCGGGTCATGGAGGACAGGTCCGGCTCGTGATGCTCGCCGCTCAGCAAATACGGCGACAGCACGATGCGCAGATTCAATCCGCGCACCAGCTCTCCCAGGCGGTAATCCTCGGCAAGCTGATCGGCCAACACCTGCAACCCGCCGATCGCCTGCAAGGTGGCGCGCCGCAGGCACAGCGTTTGGCCGGAGACGTACCCCTGGTAGCCGAACAGCCAGGTGAGCAGCACCGAGGGGATGTACCACTCGTTGATGTACATCGCTCCCAGCCGCGACCATATGCCCGGCGTGGGCACGCCGCAGTACAGACACGTGACCAGTCCCACCGCGCTGTCGCGCAGCGGAGCCGTGACGGCGCCGAGATAATCGCTGCCGACGAACGCGTCGCTGTCCGCCATCACCAGCACTTCGTGGTGCGCATGTGCCAGCATGTTGATCAGGTTGCTGACCTTGCGGTTGCTGCCGTGGAGCTCCGCATCGACGACCAGCTTCATGGGCACCGCCGGAAATTCGGCGATCAACCGATCGACCACCGCACACGCCGGATCGTCGGCCTCGCGCACGCCGAACACGATCTCGAATTCCGGATAATCCTGTTCACAGAACGAGCGCAGATGCGCATACAGACCGGGCTCTGCGCCGCAAAGCGGCTTGAGCACGGTCACCGGCGGCGGCGAAAGGGCGGCGCCGGAGCGCCGCCGCAGCCGCCATGCCAGTACCGCAACGACCGCAAGCACGACGTAGCCGGCGGCCGCGACCAGGCTGGCGAATCCGAGCATGACGATGAAGGAATGCAAGTCGGGCATGGTAGCTTACCGCGTACGACGCTTCCGCCGCGCATCGATTATATCTCTCCCGCGTCTCCGTGATCGATACCCGTCGGTGAAATCATTCCGCTGCGAGCGAGCGGCCATGATCTTTCAGCAGGATCTGGACGCCGAAATAGCCGATGAACGTGGGGCCACCTCCCGCGGCGCCGGTAACGCTGCGGCCCGCCATGAACAGCGCATTCAGGCCGCGGGTCAGCCTGTATCGGCCCCCGAGATCGAGGAGTGTGTAGCGCGGCGCGCCGCCGATGGCACGATCGTCATACAGTTCTGCATCGAGCTCCAGCCGCTCGCCGAATGAATGGCCCGCGACCAGGCCGACGAAGCGCTCCCGCAAGCCCTGTTTCGGAAAGTAGTATCCGGCTTCGACGTCGAGGTCGACCGGCCCGATTTTCCTCGCCGCCTCGAACGGCAAGAGAAAACGCGGCCCGGCGGATGCGATCCCTCGTTGCTGCGCAGGCACCGCGGCGCCGGTCTCGAGCTGCGGAAACGTCGCCGCCTGCCAACCGTCCTCCCCCTGATCCAGGAATCGCCATTTCAGGCCCGGATAAGCGTTGCTCCATCCGCCGTGACGCGGCTGACCCGGCATCGAGTCGATCACATAGGGTACCTCGTAGGTGAGCTGAACCCGCTCTCCCACGCCGTAGTTGAAATCGAATTGCGGCACCTGGTACGAATCGATGCCGTGCGCGAGGGTTTGCGCCGCAGCCACGTTGATTTCCCAATGACCATCGCCCGGCGTTCCCGGATCGTTGGTCAGGAACGGCGGACCTCCTTGCGCGTAAGCGGCGCAAGGCGAGAGCAGGAGCGCGAGCAGAACGATCCGCAATCGGCGGAATCTCAGATCGCCATGACGACGGCCCCCGCGGTGATCAGAACCGCGCCGAGTACCACCTTCAAGTCCAAGCGCTCGTGCAGGAAAAGCGTTGCAAGTATCACAACGAATACCACGCTCAGCTTGTCCACCGGAGCGACCCGCGAGGCGGGCGCCAATTGCAGCGCGCGATAGTAACAAAGCCACGACAGGCCCGTCGCGACTCCGGACAGGGCGAGGAACGTCGCGCCGAGCGCCGAGATCTCACCCGGCCGCTGCCATTCTCCGCGCACGCTCACGACGAAAGCGCTCACCAGTACGATCACGAGAGTCCGCAGGAACGTCGCCAGATCGGAGCTCATCGAGGCGACGCCGATCTTGCCGAAGATAGCGGTGAGCGCCGCAAATAGCGCGGAGCCCACGGCGAAGACTTTCCAATTCGCCTCCATGCCTTTAGGATACTTGGTATCGTAAAGTAAACGCACCTGGAACCCGCCGCCGTGAGCGAATTGCACCGCGCTTTGGCCGAAATCAAGCACATCCGCTGCCAGGTTGCGCGCGACACGCAATTCCGCGGCTACGGCCCGGCCTCCGTCGCCGCGAGCGGCGTGCTCGCCCTACTCGTTGCCGCGGGGCAGTCCCACTGGATGAGAAACGAGACCGACTTCCACGCGTTCGCCGCAGTGTGGATCACGACCGCATTTCTGTCCTTGACGATGGTGGCCGTCCAGACGATGTTTCGCGCGCCTCGCGTACACGACGGGTTCGCGACCGAGATGGTGCTCGCCGCCGCCGAACAGTTCCTGCCGGCCCTGGTGATCGGAACTTTGCTGACTGCCGTCGTGCTGCGCGCCGCTCCGAAGGAGGCCTGGATGCTGCCGGGTTTGTGGCAGCTGCTGTTCAGCCTCGGTGTATTCGCCTCGTGCCGCTTCTTGCCGCGCCTCACTTTTGCAGTCGGGGTCTGGTACCTGATCGCGGGATTGACGACCCTGATGCTGCAGGGCGAATCTCGGACATTGCTGCCGTGGACGATGGGCATCTCTTTCGGAATCGGCCAATTACTCGTGGCCGGCGTCTTCCAGTACGGTTATGAGAGCAGCGATGACCAAACGTAAGTCGAGATCCGCGGGCCCGCGCTTTGCCTATGACGGCCTGGATCGGGTCATTCACGAGCGCGCGCGCTTGAGCTTGCTCACTTCGCTCATCACGCACGCGAAGGGTCTTTCGTTCAGCGAGCTCAAGGAGTATTGCGCCCTGACGGACGGCAACTTGAATCGCCACTTGCAAGTGCTGGAAGAGGCGCGGCTCGTGACCGTCGCAAAACGGCACGATAACAACCGTCCGCAAACGGTCTGCAGGCTCACGCCGCTCGGGCGCCGCCGATACCTGGAATATCTGGAAGTGCTGGAGCAAGTCCTGCTCGACGGATCGCGGGCGTCGAGCGAGCCGGAGCCCGGCAGCCGCCGCCACGCAAGCAGCTAGCCTGCTCGGCTAGTCGCCGTTGCCCTAGCGCTAGGATTGCGGCAGTACCACGGGCGCATCCTCCCACCCCCCCCGCCGAGCGCTTGCCCGAGGCGACACCGTACGTGCGTTAGCGTACAGACGAGCCGGAGCGCAACGCAGCAGCATTGCCGCACTCGATGCAAGTCGCGCTCTGGATGAGCCCCGGCGCGACGGCGCGGCTGTAAGTTCGTTGCCCTCTTACCTTCTGGCACACGTGTTGCCGCTCCGCTGACAGAACGAACTGACGAACGGCGAAATACTGAGCCACTTCTGCCCAGGAATTTTCAGTATGGACGATACCGAGGAAGTCAGTGCACGTCGGAGCAGGCAGGAGGCTCCGCCGGGGACGGACGGCGCAGAGGTGCCCCGTGATTACAAGTACAAGTACAAGTACAAGTACGAGAAGGAGAAGGAGAACGAGAAGGGGGATGACAAGGCTGACAAGAACAAGGGCGACAAAGATGACGAGGAAGGCGGCAAGGACGAGAACAAAGGCAAGGCCGACAAAAAGGATAAGGACGGCGACGATGGGCAGAAGGAGAAGCCCAAGAACCGTACGCCGATCATCATTCTGATCGTCATCGCGGTCATCGCCATCATCGGCGGCCTGATCTTCTGGCTGATGACACGCAATCAGGAAAGCACGGACGATGCCTATACGGAGGGTAACGCGGTGTCGATCGCTCCCAAGGTGTCCGGCTACATCGTGCAAAACCGCATTAACGACAACGTGTTTGTCCATGCAGGTGATCTGCTGCTGAAGATTGATCCGCGGGACTACATCGTCGCGTGCGACCAGGCCCAGGCCAATCTCGACGCCGCTGTGGCTCAGGAGACAGGCGCCGAAGTGGACCTGCACACCACAAAGGTCCGGGCGCCGGCGAACCTTGCCCAGGCGCAGGCTCAATTGGCGCAGGCGCGGGCCAATCTGGTGCAAAGTGATAATGATTCGAAGCGCCAGCATGGAGTGGATCCTCGCGCAACGACGCAAACCAACGTCGATCAGGCGACAACGGCAGTGCGTTCGAACGCCGCAAACGTACAGTCGGCTGAGGCTCAGCTTTCCGTCGCTGCCCTCGTAAAGGAGACCATCGAGACGGCGCAGGCGACACTGAAGCAACGTCAAGCTCAGGTGGAACAGGCGCAGGCAAACCTGGTCCAGGCAAAGCTGAATCTTTCCTATACCGACGTCACTGCGCCGCAGGACGGACAGATCACGCGCCGCAATGTTGATCTGGGCACCTTCGCGCAGGCCGGCGAGCAGGTGTTTTACCTTGTGACCCGGGATGTCTGGGTGGTTGCGAACTACAAGGAGACGCAACTTGATCGGATGCGCGTCGGGCAACGAGTCGATATTGCGGTAGATGCCTATTCTAATCTGCACCTGAGCGGCCATGTCGAGAGCATCCAGGGCGGCAGTGGCGCGCGGTTCACTGCGTTTCCTGCCGAGAACGCGACCGGCAACTTCGTCAAGATCGTTCGCCGGGTACCCGTGAAGATCCTCATCGATCACGGCCTGGAGAACTGGCCCTTCCTGCCACTCGGGTTGTCGGTGGAGCCGACCGTATATTTCAAATGAGTGGTTCGCGTGGCAACCCGAATCTGTGGCTGATCGCCATCGTCGTCACGATGGGCGCATTCATGGAGGTTCTGGATACCACGATCGTCAATGTGGCGCTTCCGCACATCGCCGGGGCGCTTGCAATCAGCAACGATGAAAGCACCTGGTCGCTGACGACTTACCTCGTGGCTAACGCGATCGTGCTGACGATCTCCGGCAACCTGAGCATGCGCCTGGGGCAAAAGAACTACTTTCTGCTGAGCATAGCGGGTTTCACGGTGGCGTCATTTCTTTGTGGCATCTCTACCAATTTCGGCGAACTACTAATCTTCCGCGCCGTGCAGGGCTTCTTCGGCGGCGGCTTGCAGCCAACTCAGCAGGCAATCATCCTCGACACATTCCCGCCGGAGAAGCGCCAGACGGCATTCTCCATCACCGCGATCGCGACGATTGTCGCTCCCGCTCTGGGTCCGGTGGTCGGCGGCTATCTGACCGACCAATATTCCTGGCACTGGATATTTCTGGTGAACATTCCGATCGGCATAGGCACCTTTTTCGGGGTCATGCACCTGGTCGAGGAGTCTCCCGAGAGCAAACGCAGAGCGAAACGCGCCCCGCCATTTGATTACTGGGGGGTGGTGTTCATTGCCATGGCGCTCGGCTGCCTCGACGTAGCGACCGATCGGGGAGAGGACCTCAATTGGCTGGGGTCCGGCACCATCCGCATGCTCTATGGCGTTTCCCTCGTCGGCTTTATCGTGGGCATCGTCTACTTGCTGAACGCCCGCAATCCCGTGGTGAACCTGAGGGTATTTCGCGATCGCAACTTCGCGCTCGGTACTGTTGCGATAGGTGTGATGGGCTTCGTGCTGTACGCGAGCGCAGTCATCATTCCCCAGTTCGCCCAGACGGAGCTTTCCTACACGGCGACCTGGGCGGGTTTGGCCCTCGCGCCGGGTGCCCTGGTGCTCATTGCATTGATCCCGCTCGTCGGGCGGATCATGAAAGTCGTCCCGGTGAAATACCTGATAGCAGCCGGCGGCTTGGCACTGTCGGGCGCACTATTTTTCTCCGACAATCTGGTTCCGAATCTGGACTTTTTTCACCTGTGGTTCTTTCGTGCCGCCCAGACGGCCGCATTGGCGCTGCTGTTCGTGCCCATCAGCACGGCCGCCTACGTCACCTTGCCGAAAGATGAGCAAGGTGACGGCGCCGCGTTATTTACCATGTCGCGCAATGTCGTGGGTGGGATCGGCATCTCGGTCTCGACCGCCTTGATCACGAACCACGAACAGATTCGTCAGCAGTACTTGGGCGAACATCTGGACCCTACGAATCAGCCCTACAATGTCCTCTTGCAGAATCTGCAGGGTACTGCAATGAGCCTCGGGC